>ENA-UOWG01000911-UOWG01000911.1-activated-sludge-metagenome-genome-assembly--contig:-NODE-911-length-33493-cov-6.888690_pt1 | contig 33493 bp, 33 predicted proteins | sample MGYA00238147_ERZ761563 | MGnify/ENA primary metagenome ERZ761563 (study PRJEB28884, sample SAMN05720216) | anaerobic digester metagenome | isolation source: active sludge of municipal... | reverse complement strand
TTGAAAACTAAGCAAATACTTGCTATAATTATAAATAGTGACAGGCGGTGATAATCCAAAGTAATAGAAAGTTCGCCTGTTAACCACTGGGTCCGGTGTTCGAGTCACCGCGGGGGAGCTTGAAAAAACGACGGCGTACCGTAGGGTACGCCGTCGTTTTTTCAAGGCAACGAAGCGCTTCGCGCTTCGTCGATCCGCCGGATATGCTTGGCGCCGAAGGGCATCGCCCTTCGGCGATTTCCAGTAGTTTGAAGGCAACGAAGCGCTTCGCGCTTCGTCGATCCGCCGGATATGCTCGACGCCGAAGGGCATCGCCCTTCGGCGATTTCCAGTAGTTTGTAAGGTAACGAGGCGCCGCGTGCTTCGTCGACCCTCAGGATGCACTGGACAGCGAACGGCCGGGCCGAACCCGGGAAGGAGGCGACATGCGGGATACCGGCGGAGAGGCGGCGAGGGATCTTGCCAATTCCCCGGAATCGATCGCAGCCCGGGCATCCGATAAGTCCCTGTTTCGCCGGGCCTGGCTTGCCATGGGCCTGCGTTGCTTCGTGCCCTTCGCCCTTCTCCTGGCTGCCGCCGGGATGCTCGCGGCCCGGGGCGTCGTCGATCCCTTCGGACGGGCGTCGGCCGGGTGGCTCTGGTACCTGAGCGCGGCCAACGCGGCCTCCCTCGGATTCCTGGCCGCCGCGGCCCGTCGGGAGGGCCTCCGGATGCGGGATCTGTATTGCGCCCGGGGATCGACCTGGAAGGGCGACTTGGCCTGGCTGGCCGGTTTCATGGTGGTCTCCGGGGTGCTCTCGATGGTTCCGGGCTTCCTGCTCGCCGAGGCGTTCTGGGGCGGCTCCTCGATCCCGAACAACCTGCTCTTCGGTCCCCTTCCGGAAGCCGCGGTCTATCCCCTGTTCCTGCTCGTGCCCGCGGGCCAGGGCCTCGCGGAGCTCCCTCTGTACTGGGGGTACGCGGCGCCCCGGCTGCGGGCCTCCGGATGGGGCCGATGGAGGACGATCCTGGCCGTGGGGGCCGTCCTCTCCCTCCAGCACCTCTTCCTGTCCTTCCGTCCCGACCCGCTGTACGCCTTATGGCTCGCCTTCCGATTCCTGCCCTTCGCCCTCTGGACGGGCTGGGTGATCGACCGGCGGCCCACGGTCCTCCCGTACCTGATGGGAGCCCACGCCCTGCTGGACGCGCCCCTGGCCGTCCTGGCCCTGATGGTCTCCCGGGGCGCCGTCCTGTAGGGGGCTCCCTCCTACGCCGGGTAGTCCACCTCGAAGCGCTCCTCCACCTCCCGCATCTCCACGGGGCGGCCCAGGCGGACGGACTCTTCCGCGGCCCAGGCGGTCATCACGCTGGAAAGGCCCGCACGGAGGTCCGCGTCCGGGGTTCCGCACGTTCGAATGCACCGGACCAAGTCCCGCAGGGAGGGGACGATCTCGTCGTCGTGGCCCACGAGGTCGACCCGCTCGTGCCGGTACGACTCCACACCGGGGCGCCCCCGGTCCCAGACGGACAGTTCGTCGCCCCTCAGCTCCATCCGCCCCGAGTCGCCCAGGAGGCCGAAGTCCAGGGTGGACAGGCCCGGCCGTCCCTCCGCGGGGGGGGCGAACATGCACAGGGACAGGTTCGCCCGCGTCCCGTTCTCGTACTCCACGGTCGCGAAGGCGTTGTCCAGGACGTCCGTGTGGGCGTACTGGACCTCGTGGTCCCCGACGGCGTACACGGAAGCCGGGCGGGCCCCGGCGAAGTCGTTGAAGAGGTCGAAGTGGTGGCAGCACTTCTCTATGAGGGTTCCGCCGGAGTACTCCCGGCGGACGATCCAGTCGGGCACGCTCCCGGGCTTGGCCAGGAAGGGGTGGCGGAACTCGTGGCACCAGAGCATTTTGAGCCGCCCCAGGACCTCCCGCCGCTCCCGCATCCGGCCCACCAGCTCCGCGTAGCGGAGCTCGAGGCCTATCTGGACGACGGTTCCCGCCTTTTCGGCCGCCTCGATCACCCGGGCACAGCCTCCGGGGTCCAGGGCCATGGGCTTCTCCAGGCGCAGGTGTCTCCCCGCCCGCAGGCAGGCCGTCGCCATCTCCTCGTGCAGGAAGTCCGGGGTGACCACCGCGGCCAGGTCGAAGTCGCACTCGTCCAGCATGCGCCGGTAATCCGGGAAGTACCGGACGTCCGGACCGAAGAGCTCCCGGGCGGCGGCCAGGTGGGGAGTGTGGTCGTCGCAGACCGCGGCCAGGCGGAAATCGTCGGCCAGGGCGCCGAAGCAGCCGAGGGCCTGCATGCGGCCCATCATCCCGAAGCCGATGATCCCGACGCGGATGGGTTCCACGGCCGGTTCCTAGCGCAACCGGCCCAGGGGGGGCTCGGCGACGGTCCGGGTGATGGTCAGCTTCGCGTCCGGGTGCAGGGCCAGGAGGGAGGCGGGGACCCGGGGCGTGATCCCCCCGTGGAGGAGCTTCCGGACGATGCCCTTCTGCCACTCCCGATTCATGTAGAACCGGAGGCGGCGGGCCCCCAGGATCTCCTTCATGCCCACGGTGACGCAGCGCCGGGGGATGCGGTCGATGCAGCCTCCCGCGGCGGTGACGGAGTTGATGGTCCGGGACTCCCGGGTAAGGGAGAGACACCGCGTGGGAAGGGCGGCGAACTCCTCGACCGTGGGATCCTCGCCGGGCTCGGGGGGCTCGTTGAAGGCGATGTGGCCGTTGATCCCCACGCCCCCGTAGGAGGTGTCCACCCCGCCCAGGCGCTCGACGAGTCGCGCGACCTCGCCCTCCCGGCCGGGCTCCGGGAAGACCCGGTTCTCCGGCGGCGGGGCGAGGGCCGGGTCCAATAGGCCGTAGAACTCCCGGTCCATGAAGCCCCGGAACGAGAGGGGGTCGTCCAGCCCGATGAAGCGGTCCCGGTCGTCCAGGTACTCGTCCATGTTGAGGAGGTGGACGTGCCGCAGGTCCATGCGCTCCCGGTTGCACAGGGAGGCCAGGCGGCGGTACTGCCCCACGGGCCCCACGGGCACGATGAACAGGCAGGGCCGGTCCTCCCGGGCCGCGGCCCGTATCCGCTCGGCCATGTCGAAGGCGATCTCCCAGTAGAGGTCGAACTCGTTCTCCACGATCTCCACCCGGATCGGGCTACCTTCTCCCAGGCGCTCCGGGGAGATTTCCATCCAGTTCATGTCGCTTGTCCTCCCAGGAAGGTCCGGAGCACGGACCCGTCCTCCGCGAGCAGGTTGATGTCCGCCAGCAGGCCTTCGGCGATGCGGCCCCGGTCGGAAAGGCCGGCCAACCGGGCCGGAACCGCGGACGCCATGTGGACGGCGTCCTCCAGGGAGGCGGCGCCCCCCGCGACGAGCCTGCGTACCATGGCGCCCAGGGGCATCACGCTGCCCGCGTAGACCCCCAGGTCCGGCACGGAGGCTTCGTCCCCCTCCTTGCGGACCCGGACCTCCGTGCCCGGGTCCCCCAGGCGGTACTCTCCGTCGGGCATCCCCGCGACCCGGATGCTGTCGGATACCAGGCAGATCGAGTCCCGGCCCTTGGCGCGCAGGATCAGGCGGAAGAGGGCGTCCGGGACGTGGCGGCCGTCCGCTATGACCTCCACGGCCAGGCGGGGATCCGCCATGCCGAGCTCCGTGAGCCCCAGGTGCTTCCGGGGGCCCGTCCTCCGGGAGATGGTGGAGGAACAGCAGTAGATGTGGGTCACGCAGGAAAGGCCCGTCTCGATCGCCGCCTCGATTTCGTCGTCCACGGACGCGTCGTGCCCCGCGGACACGCCGATGCCCCGGGCGGCGCATTCCGCGATCAAGTCGAGTGCGCCCGGAAGCTCCGGGGCGAGCGTGACGCGTCGGAGGATGTCCGCGTTGTCCGCAACGAAACGCAGGGCTTCGGTGTCCGGCGCCCGGAGGAACCGTTTTTCCTGGGCCCCCGCGTTGGCCGGGGAGAGGAAGGGACCTTCCAGGTGGACCCCCGCGATCCGGGCTCCTCCGCCCCGGTAGGCGCGGACCGTGTCCAGGGCCGCCCGGATCCGGTCCAGGGGTGCCGTGAGGGTCGTGGCCAGGAAGGTCGTGGTGCCGTTGGAGAGGTGGAAGCGGGCGATGCGCCCGAGGCCCTCGGAGTCCGCGTCCATGACGTCCGCCCCGGCCCCGCCGTGGGTGTGGATGTCCACGTAGCCCGAGGCCGCCCGGGCGCCTTCCGCGTCGATGACTACACCCTCCGGTGGCGTCCGGCCCGCCGGGGAGATGCGGAGGATCCGGCCCTCTCCCAGAAGGAGATCCCGGAGGCCCTCGGGACCGTCCGCGGCCCCGGGCGCTCCGCCTCGGCCGGATTCGCCGGCCGGCCCGCCGGGGTCGTTTCCTTCGAGGATTCGGGCGTTGACGATCGTGGTCCTGGTCATGGAGCTTGGCCTCGGAAGACTCCGAGCGCCCCTCCGTTCCGGCCGGGGCGCTCGGGGTTCAATGCGGATGAATCGATGTTCCCGAGACCGCGGCCGGAGCCGCGGGTCGGGATTCCGGGATCAGCGGTCGATCTTCTTCTCCACCAGGGCGCAGAACTGCTCGGGGGTGATCTTGTCCAGGACCAGGGCCCCCAGCTGCTGGGCGAACTCGAGGGTGGCCTCGGCGCCGTAGGCGGCCTGGAGGTGGTGGGACGTGATCTTCGACTTGGCGGCCAGGTCGTAGAACTGCTTCTGGAAGGGATCCAGGGGGATGAAGCCCGAGTCGATGGCGAACATGGCCCCGGAGGTGGACTGCAGGAGGGCGATGCTCTCCCGGCTGGTCAGGTGCTTGAGGAAGGCGAGGATGGCCTCCCGGCGGGCGGCGTCCTTGGTCTCCCCGGCGGCGATGTTGGACTGGAGGATGCTGATCATCATGTTGCGGTTGGGTCCGATCACGGGGGCGGGAGCCACGACGATGCTGTTGAAGAAGGGGGTGGCCCGTAGGTCCGCCCGGCCCGCGTACCAGGGTCCGTTGGAGAAGACCGCGGTGCGGCCGGCCAGGAAATGGCCGCCCGAGACGCCCGCGCCGGCGCCCACGGCGTCCGGGGTCGAGTACTCGACGAACATCCGCTTGAGGATCTTGGCGGACTCCACGAAGACCTTGTCCGTGAAGGGCTTGTCCCAGACGTTGGGACCCCCCTGGGACACGACCAGGTGGGAGAACCAGAGCATGGAGGTCCAGGCGTTGATGTCGCCGCTCATCTGGCTCATGGGGGTGACCCCGGAGGCTTTGAGCTTGTCCATGGCGGCCCAGAACTCGGGAAGGGTTCCGGGGATGCTGGTGACGCCGGCCTTCTTGAGGAGGTCCGTGTTGTACCAGATGGGCAGGATGGCGGTCTCGTAGGGCAGGGACTTGAGCTTCTTGTTCACCGTGGACTGGGCCACGGCGCCCGCGTCGAAGGAGGCCTTCCATTCCCCGGTCAGGTGCTTGGAGAAGTCCATGAGCAGGGGGGAGTCGTAGAACTCCCGGGTCGTGGCGTTCAGGTTGAAGGTGAAGATGTCACCCGGCACCTGCTTGGCCGCCAGGGAGGTCCGGACCTTCTGCTCGTAGGCGTTGTAGTCCGGCTGGGGCTCGACCTCCACCCGGATCTTGCCCGCGTTGGCCTTGTTGAAGCTCTCCACGATCTGGGCGATCGCGGGGGCCTTGGAATCCTTGCCCACCCAAATGGAAGGCCATTTGAGGACGATCTCCTTGCCCTGGGCGGAAACCGCCAGGGGAAGGACCATAAGGATCATGAGCGCAAGGGCTGTGACACGGAAAGACTTTCTGGAAATCATGCCTTCCTCCTGCGGGCCGCGCCGCTTCCGGCGTGCCCGGCGTCGTCGTCTCGGGTCCTTTCAAGGTTCTTCGGGGCCCGGTGGAAATCCTCTCGGGTTCCGGCCTCTCGTACATTCAAGAGAACAACGGCGGAACGCGAAGATTACTTTCATCCTGAAAGTAAGGCACGGGGAAGGAGCTGTCAAGGTTCGAGATGGCAGGGGGGCGTGGGGGATTCGGTGGAGGGGGGGTCAGGACTCGAGCAAGGCGAAACGGCGGCCCCTTCCGGCGACCGCCGTTTCCGCGAGGAATGCTCCGTTTGAGTGAGGGCTCACGATTCAGGTCCCGCTCAGAACGGCGCCACGGCCCAGGACTGCACCCACGTTTCCCGGGGGAAGCCCAGGGAAACCCGCTCGTTCGCCTCCTTGCGGGTGACGTTCAGGCTCGAAGCCCGGGCGGTGTCGTCCATGTCCCGGTAGAGGGCAGGGACGGGTGCTGCAAGGTGGTTCCGGAACGCGGCCGAATCCATCGTGTTCAAAAGGTCCATACATACCTCCTAAAGTGTGTAGTTACCTGATTACGTAATTACAATACAAAAACAGAAACACGTTGTCAAGGGGGGAAATCGAAAATTCGTTCAGATCCGCGGGATTTCGTGCGCGGGCTGGGAGGGTCGGGTCAGGAGGATTCGCCGAAGAGGAAGCGGCGGGTCTCGTCCAGGAGCTGCTCGACCCCGGCGCGGTCCAGCCGGACAATCTTGACGTTCTGGGCGTCCGCGGGCTCCTCGATCACGAGCCCCGCCTTCTTGAGCTGGTCCAGGTGCCGGGATACCGTGGCGGTGGTCAGTCCGAGCCGGGAGGAGATCTCCTTGCCGTAGCTGGGCGCCGTGGACAGGAGGCGAAGCACTTCCATCCGGCTTCTGTCCGAGAGGGCGCGGAGCTTTTCCGCTATCCGGATTCCGGCGGCGTCGCCGGGGGGCGGGGGGACTATGGTGAAGAGGAGCATGTACTGTTCCTCGTCGTGGCAGGAGATGTTCATGTATCCCTCGAAATGGGAGGGGAGGAACACGTACCGGAGGGATTCGCTGCGGTAGGGGGGGTGTTTCTTGATGTCCTGGATCACCTGGAGCGGGGATTCCGCGGCCAGGCGCGTCTGCATGGCCGCGATGCGACCCGCGTAGACCGGCGCCAGGTCCCGGATGCGCGCCTCGAAGCCCTCGGTGCGGTTGGCCGCCACGAAGCCGATCAGGTCCTCCCGGAAGGCCTGGGGATCCGTGAAGATGGACACGAGGTCGCTTTCCGGCATCCGGGAGAAGAAGGAGAGCTTGGATACATGGTAGGCTGCCTTTCGGGGCTCCGCCAGGCACTCGTCCAGGTCCGGGTCCGAAAGATCCTCGTTCAGGAGGATCGACAGGAAGCGCCGGACGGGGAGTCTGCGAACCTCGGCGAAGAGCCGCTCGGGATCGTCGAACTCCCGGGTCCGGGCCACGAAGTCGATGAACGAGAGGGTGGGGCAGGAGAAGCCCCGGGTTTTCTCCAGGAACCGGAGGGCGGCCGGCGGAAGGGCGGCCGTCTGGGCTTTCTGCCAGGCCTCGTCGAAGCCTGTGATTGAGGCGGGGCGTCCCGTTACGAGCATGGACGCCAGGACGAGTTCGGCGGTGTAGGAGAAACGGACTTCCACGGCGGGAATCTGGGCGGATTCCGGTGTGATCGGCATGCATCCATAATAGCGTAATTGTCCAATATGACAACTACCAAAATGAAAAACCCAAAAACCTTTAATGAACCGGCGTCCTGCCAGCTGGCGAGGGGACCACGGCGACCATCGAGCTTCCGAGGGCGGGGTAGGCCGAAGCGGGGATCCGGGAACGCCTCCGCCCCGTGCTATACTCTTCCTGGCAGGGTGCTGACAAAGGCGCCATCGCCTTTGTCAGCACCCTGTGAATATGGAACCCAAGGAAAACGATGGAAAATCCTGGAGCCCCTTCATGACTCCATCCCCGGAACGACGGACGGACCCAACCGGCAAGCTCGGCCTGACAGCCCAACCCTTGAAGGACCGAGTGCCCGGTACGCCGGAGGGCACCCTGCTCGTGGAGGTCGACGGCAAGTTTGATCGAGGGAATGATGGTTGGGCCGTTGACCTGCTTCTGCGGTATATGAAGGATCTGGACACGCACGGTGTCGTGTTCGATACCTGGAGGGTCGAGTCCTGCGGCGATCACGCGATCCATCTGTTTACGGCTGCTCTGAAGGCGGTCCATCCCCGGGGCGGAACTGTGGTCGTCCTGCCTTCGCCCTGCATCCGGGAAAGCCTCCGGATTTCCAGGCTCGAGACGCTTTTCCCTCCAGCCCGGGATCCTACGGAAGCCGCCGCGATCCTAGCGGCCGCGGCCGCGGACCGCTCGCCCGGCGCTCCGGCGCCGGACCTTCCCCGGGAAGAGGAGGACGGCAACGGTAACAAGGCCGTCTTCGAACCTCTGTCCGACCTCCCCGGCGGCCTGGTCATTCGGTACTCGGGCTACCTGGACCGGCAGGCCGGGACTTGGTTTTACGGCCTGGTCCTGCGGCGCGTGGAGGCCGAGTTCATCCGTCTGGCCCTGGACTTCTCCGGGCTTCAATGGCCAGGGTCGGGAATCGGGCACCTGACCGGTATCCTGAAGACGGTCAAGCTCCGGGACGGCCGCCTGGTCCTCTTCGGAATCCCCCCGAAGATCGATGAAGTATTTCTGCTTCTGGGATTATTCCACCAGTACTTCGAGATCGTCGATACCGAGGCGGAAGCCATGGCGCTCCTGAAAAGGAGTTCGGACGGACTGGAGGAGCCTGAGTTCCCGAAGATCTTCAAGTGCCCCATCTGCGGGGCCCGAACCCGGTCGGCCCGGCCCATGCGGGGGCGCTGCAAGTCCTGCAAGACGCTCCTGAAGGTGACCGACGAAGGGGAGGTGTTCCTTGGCTGAGCTTCCTCCCCTCCCGCGAAGACGGCGACGGCCGCTACCCCTGATCCTGGACACGGACTTGAACGAGGACGTGGACGACGCGGGGGCCCTGGCGGTGCTCCACGCCCTTGCGGATCGAGGCCTGGCGGAGATCCTTGGGATGACCTACTGCACCTCCGCACGCTGGGGCGTCCCCGCAATCCGGGCGGTCAACCGCTGGTACGGCCGACCGGACATACCCGTCGGCGCCTTCGGCCGGCCGGGCTTCCTGGACGAGCACGCGGACCTCTCGTACATCCGCTTCCTGGCGGAGGCCTACGGACCCGGGGAGGGCGTCGCGGCCCCGGGCGGTCCGGAACCGGCCGCCGTGTCCGCGCAGGCTGAAGCCGTGCCCGGTAACAATCCTGAGGCGGCCGCCGCGCCCGCGCAGGCCGGAACAGCGCACGAAGCGGACCCGGAGGCGGTCGGCCTTATCCGGCGGCTCCTGGCGGGCCGCGATCGGGCGGACGCGGTACTCGTGGGCATCGGCCCGATGCTCAACCTGGCGGCCCTCCTCGACTCGGGCCCCGACGGAACCAGCCCCCTGTCCGGGCCGGACCTGGTCCGCCGTTCGGTGCGGAAGCTCGTCCTCATGTGCGGCCGGATCCCCGAGGGGATCGAGTACAATCTCCGGCAGGATCCCGGGGCCGCCCGGCGCGTCCTAGCCGGATGGCCGACCCCCGTCGTGATCTGCGACGGCGAACTCGGGGGCTCCCTCCAGGCGGGCGCCCGGTTCTGCCGCGAGGCGCCCCGGGGGAACCCCGTGCGCACCGCCTACCGCCTCCACACGGTGGGCCTGGACTGGGCCTGCTACGACCAGGCCGCTGTCCTGGCCGCCGTGACGGGGACCCGGTATTTCCGGCTCTCCGCGCCGGGCCGGCTCGAGGTGGACAGGGAAGGCTCCGGGCGCTGGACGGCGGATCCCTCCGGAAACCACCGGTACCTGGAGGCCCGGTTCGACCCCGCGGACCTCTCCCGGCTGGTCGAGGACCTCATGCTCGCCCCGCCCCGGTCCGGGGCGCCCGCGCCCTTCCTCCCCTCGGCCTCGGACGAGGAACTCCTGGAGCGCCGGAAGGCCGCCCTGGCCGCCCATTTCCGCGCGGTCCTGGACGAGGGCCTCGAGGAACTGGAGGGGGCGGAATGAGGCTCCTCTTCTCCTCGGATCTCCACGCCCTCATGCCGGCGTACCGTCTCTTCGCCCGGACATTGGCGGAGGGTCCCTGGGACGCGGGGGTCCTGGCGGGGGACCTCCTGGACGACATCCGCCTGCCCGACGAGTTCCTGGTCCGGGAACTGGGGGCGGACCCGGACGACCTTCTGGAGGACCTGGCGGATCCCGAGGACCCGTCGCCCTGGCAAACCGTAGGCCGGCGCTTCAACGAGATTAACCTGAGGGGGCTGTCCATCCTGGAAGGCCGGTTCCGGGAGGTCCTGGGCGGGGCCGGAAAGCCCGTCTTCCTGGTGCCCGGGAACCACGACGACACCCCCTGGGCGGATGGAGGAGGGATCGTGAACCTGCACGGACGGAGGATCGAGTTCGGGACCTGGAACTTCGTCGGGTACCGGTGGACCGTCGACCACCGGAGCGAGGCGGACCTGGACCGGGAGGTCCGGGCCCTGGCGCCCCGGGTGGACCGGAAATCGATCCTGGTCACCCATTCCCCGCCCGCGGGGATCCTGGACGGCCGGGCGGAGCTGATCCACGGCATCCCCGCCCTCCGGGACCTGGTCCGGGACCGGGAGCCCCGGCTACATCTCTTCGGCCACATCCACAACCGGCCCGGCCGGCGGGGGCGCTTCGTGAACGGGGCGTATCCCCACGCCCGGGTCTTCTGGGACATCGAGGTCGAAACCCGAAAGGTCCGGCGGATCCCCGCAGCCGTCCCGGTTCCGAACCCGAGGTGGGCATGACCTTGCCGATTCTCGTCTTCGGGGAGGAGGAGCTGGCGGACCTGGTGAGGGTCGGCGTCCCCCTGCCGGACCACCTGGTGTCCATCGGGAATCCCCGCGTCCCCTGGGCGGAGCGGGAGCCGGGCACCCGGGTGCGCCCCGAGTTCCGACCGCGCTTCCGCAGCATCCTGCGCCTGTCCTTCCAGGACGCCACCGAGCGGTCCCATCTCCGGCATCCCTTCCTGGCCCGGATCCCCGAGGTCCGGGACGCCCGCAGGGTCGTGGCCTTCTGGCGCCGCACCCGCCGGGAGGCGTCCGGCTACGTGGTGCACTGCTGGGCGGGGGTGTCCCGGTCCACCGCGGCGGCCCTGGCGCTCCTCTACCTGGAGACCGGCAGCGAGGCCGAGGCGGTCCGGAGGCTTCGGGAGGTCCGGCCCCAGGCCCTGCCCAACCTCCGCTTCGTGCGCTGCTTCGACCGGATCCTGGGCTCCCGCCTGGAGGCCGAGGCCAAAGTGATGCAGGACTCGAGGATCGCGGACTTCGCCCGGGAGCTGGCGTCCCTGATGGAGGAACTGCCGGTGGTCCAGGACGCGGAGCCCGTGGAGGAGGAATCGTGAACGACGGCCGCCGAATCCTCGCCCGCCTGTCCCTGCTGGGGCTCTCCGCGGGGGATGCGTACGGGGAAGCCTGTTTCTCCCGGGACCCCGTGGAGGTCGCGGCCCGGATCGAGGCCGGACAGGTTCCGCCGGGGTCCCTGCGCTGGACCGACGACACGGCCATGGCGGTCTCCGTCGTGGAGACCCTGGAGGCCCGGGGACGGATCGACCCGGACGACCTGGCCCGGCGTTTCGCCCTCCGCTACGCCGAGGACCCCGCCCGGGGCTACTGGGGAGGGGCCCACGCGATCCTGTCCGAGATAGCCCGGGGAAAGGACTGGCGCGCGGTTTCCCGGGCGGCCTTCGGGGGAACCGGTTCCTGGGGCAACGGGGGAGCCATGCGGGCCGCGCCGATCGGGGCCTGGTACGCGGGGGACCCCGCCCGGGCCGCCTCGGAGGGCGCGACAAGCGCGGAGCCTACCCATGCCCATCCCGAAGGCATCGACGGGGCGGCCGCCGTAGCCGCGGCCGCCGCCTTAGCGGCCGCGTCCGGCCGGGAGGGGACGGGGTCCTTCGACCGGGACGCATTCTTTACCGCCGTGCTCGACGTGCTCGGGTCCGGCCGGGTGCGGGAGGGGATCGGGAAGGCCCGGGTCCTGGGGGACGTGCCGGCCGAGAGGGCCGCCTGGAGCCTCGGCTCCGGCATGGCCGTGGCGGCCTTCGACACCGTCCCCTTCTGCCTCTGGGTCGCCGCCCGTCGGCCCTCCGACTACGCCGCGGCCCTCCGGGACGCCGCCTGCGGCATCGACCGGGACACCACCTGCGCCATCGTCGGGGGCATCGTGGCCCTCTCGGCCCCCGGCGGCGTGCCCGCGGCCTGGGCCCGGGCTGCGGAGCCGTTGCCGGAATCGAACAAGGAGGCACCATGAACGTGGAACTGCGCCCCGTGGACAAGGACAATTTCGAGGAGATCGTGGCCATGCCCAAGCAGGACCACGTGGCCGCGAATATCCGGAGCTTGGCTCAGGCCTGGCTCTACCCGTCCCTTCGGCCCCGGGCGATCTACGCGGACGGCAAGCTCGCGGGATTCTGCATGAGCGGCGTCGACGACGACGCGGACGATCCGGCGGACCGGGGCATCCCCTGGATCGTTCGGATGTACGTCCTGCCGGACCTGCACGGCCGGGGGATCGGGAGCGCCGCGGTCCGGCTCCTGGTGGCGGAGATCCGCCGGGACTACCCCGCGGCCGCCCGCGTGCGGCTGTCCACCCACCCGGAGAACGCCCACGCCATCAAGGTCTACCTCAAGGCGGGCTTCCGGGACACGGGTATCCTGGACGACGGGGAGGAGGTCTTCGAACTCGCCCTTTGAGGGGCCCGGCGCCCGGGCCCCGCCCCTCGGTTCCTTCCGAACCCGGCCCGCCGCTCCCTCCCCGGTCAGGCCCCGGGGGCCGCGTCCTTTCCCCCGCCCAGGAGTCCCTTGAGGTCCAGGCCCTTCAGGGCCGCGGCCACCTCCGTCAGCACCCGGGTGACCGGCGTGACCTGGCCCGAGCCCGAATCCAGGACGGTGTAGTTGTCGATCTGGAGGGCCGCGAACAGGGAGGGCAGGCGCTGGATGAATTCGCTGGCCAGGGCCTGGTCGGAGAAGACCTGGGAAACCTCCCGCTGGAGGCGCTGGAGCTCCAGCTGGCGCTCCCCGATCTTCGCCCGCAGGTCCTCCACCGAGGACTCTTCCTTGAGGAGCCGGAGTTCCGCGGCGGCCAGTTCCGTCTTCAGTGTCCGTTCCAGGAGTGCCAGGGCATGGCCCTCCTTCTCCTTCTCGGTGCGGAAGGACTGCTCTTCCCGGAAGGTCGCGCGGTCTATCTCGATCTTCTGGAGGGCCAGGCGGTGGGCCTCCGCCGCCTGGGCCTCCTGGACCCGGGCCTTCTGCTCCACCTCGGAGAGTTCGAGTTTCTGGTTGGTCAGGATGGTCTCCAGCCCCGTGCCCTCCCGCATGGCGTTCTGCTCCGCCGCGATCTGGCGGTCCGTGGCGATCCGCTTGCGCTCCACCTCCAACCGGAGCCCGTCCCGGAACTGGGCCTGGAGCTGCTCGAACAGGCGGTCCGACATGATGCGGACCTTCTCGATCCCCACCTGGTCGAAGAGGATGCCCCACTTCCGCTCGATCCCCTTGAGCTGGCGGGAGAGGTTCTCCGCGATCTCGTCCTTCTTCTTGAGGGCGTCGTCGATGCTCATGTTGGAGATCACGTGGCGGACCGCCTCCACGCAGATCGTCCGGAGCTCGGCGTTGGTGCGAGCCATGGGGTCGTCCTCGTCGAAGAAGTCCAGGGTGCGGACCGCGACCTCGGGATGCTCCGGGTCCACCCGCCAGGAGGCGTAGCCGTCCACACCGATCCCCTGGTAGTCCACGTTGGCGTTGTCCGTGGTGAAGACCAGGGTCTGGACCGAGGCGGGGATGCGCAGGAACTTACGGAAGAGCCGGAATCGCCGGCCCCCCAGGCGGGGTCGGACGTCCTTGCGCCCCACCTCCACCAGGTACTCGTTGGGCAGGGCGGTCTCGAAGAAAAGGCCCGAAAGCTTGCGGCGCCGCTTGATGTATTCTTTGGTGCCGTAGGTCTGTGGGCTCGAGCCCGGGTCCCTGAGTTCTTCCATGGGTTTCTCCTTTGTGTGCTTCCTGCCGCTGGTCGGTGTTTCATGCCGTGCCGCGTCGCTCTTGGCCTGCCGGATCCTCTCCAGTTCCGCCTGGAGGATCCGCATCTCCGCCTCGAATCCCCGCCGGATCGATTCGTCGGCCGGCACGCCCGGAGGGCCCAGGGAAGCCTCGGGGGACGCGAAGTCCGGAAGTTCGGAGTACAGCGGTACCGCCTCCGAGTCCTGGGGGACCGGCTCCGCGTCCTCGACCGACTCGAGCTCTTCGACTGACTCGTCTTCCTCGACAGCCTCGAGTTCCTCGAGCTCCTCGGAGTCCCGCGGACGCCGCTTCACGGGGACCTCCCGGACGGTTCCATTCCGGACCCTCCGTACCTCAGACCTCGAATCGCTGGCCCAGCTTGACGAAGCCCGCGAACCCGTCTCTCTTCGCCTCCGCGGCCCAGTCGACCTCGTTGCCGAAGTGGTCCTTGCCGATGAGGACGTAGTCCTGGTAGTGGGAGAGCCACATCTTGGCCTTGACCTGGGGATCCAGCTTGATGGAGTTGGCGCTCTCGTAGCCCGCCAGCTGGGCGTAGTTGGCGTGGACCCCCGAGGAGAACTTGTACCGGGACCATTTCACGGGCTCGATCCCCCGGGCCAGGAGGTCCAGGGCCTCCATCTCGTCCTCGGGCCAGGCCTTCGGGACCCCGTCCTGGACGTAGGTCTTGGCGCCCTCGGGGAAGCGAAGGTCCATGCCCGTGCACTCGCAGTCCTGGAAGATCAGGTCCGCGCGCTTGTAGTACTCCTCGATCTGCCGGGGCGAGCAGTGCTGGCTGTCCGTCACGAAGTACACGGACTTGCGGCCCGTCCTGCTGAAGAGGATGCCGAAGGAGGGCATGATCACCGAGCCCGACATGATGTGGATCTGCTGGATCAGGTCCACGGTCCAGCCCTGCCACTCGAAGCGCTTGTTCGGCTCGACGGGGACCGGCTCGAAGAAGGTCTCCAGGTTCGAGACGAAACCCTCCATGGATTCCAGGCCGCCCCGGAGGGTCTTGTCCCAGAGGTCCCGGAGGAGCTGGACGTTGCCGATCAGCCGGGGGGCGTAGGTCCCCTCCGACCAGGACCGGGGATGCTTGGCCCAGTCGTACCGGGCGAAAGCGAAGTACTCCAGGCCCCCGACGTGGTCCGCGTGGAGGTGGCTCACGTAGATGTCGTGGATGTCCTGGGGCTTGTACCGGGCCGTGACCAGGGCCTGGGGGGTCTGCATGCCGCAGTCGATGAGCATGCGCCGCCCGGCTTCCTCGATCACGAAGGACTGGTTGAAGGACTCGCTGGAAAAGGCGTTGCCGCAGCCGATGACGTGGATCTTCATGAAGGGACGCTCCTTTGTAATGATTCTCTATCCTTCAGTCTATCACGGTTCCGGGAATCCATCCTGATTATCGAGGGGGCTCGGAATTCCGAATCACCCCGCCACCCGCAGGAAGACCGCGGACACGAAGCCCAGGATGGTGGCCATACCGGTGACGGAACCGCCGTGCTCGTAGGCCTCGGGCATCATGGTCTCCGCCAGCATGGCCAGCATGGAGCCCGCGGCCAGGCTCTCGAAGAGGGCCACCAGCTCCCCGGGGGCCGAGCGGAAGGCCAGGTTGCCGATCCCCGCGCCCACCGCGGTCAGGGCCACGATGGAGCCCCAGAGGGCGGTGATCTTCCACACCGACATGCCCATCTTCCGCATCCCCACGGCGCTGGACAGGGCCTCGGGGTAGTTGGCGATGAAGAGTCCCAGGATCAGGGCCAGGCTGGCCTTCTCGGCCCCGATCATGCTGGCACCGATGACCGCGGACTCGGGGACGCCGTCCAGGAGGATGCCCAGCCAGATACCCATGGGGGCCCCGCCCTTCTTCTTTCCCCCAGCCTGGGCGAAGGCCTCGTCCAGCTCCAGGGAGCTGGGCTTCCAGTCCCCGGTCCCGGCCTTCCGGGCCCAGGCCGCAGGGTCCACCGTGGCGGCCGCCTTCTCCAGGGCCTCCCGCCGCTGGCCGGACAGTCTCTCCACCGCCTCCCGGAGCCGGGGGTTCGCGGCCAGGAGTCGGTCGAAGGCTTCCTTGCGCAGGGTGAGCAGGACCGCCGCTTCCAGGGTCGTCACGTCCGCGGTGCGGGTCTCCCCGGTGAGCAGGGCCATCTCCCCGACCATGTCCCCGGGCCCGAGGACCGCCAGGCTTGCGCCCCCCCGGGATACCTCCAGGCGGCCGGACTCGACCAGGTAGAGCTCGGCCCCGGGCTCCCCGGTGCGGATGACCGGGGTGCCGGCGTCGCAGCGCACCCGGGTCACCTGGTCCGCCAGGCTGCGGACCTCCTCGGGGGGCAGGCTGGCGAAGAGGGGGACCTTGGCCAGACTCTCCAGGAGGAGCCGGACGTCCTTCCTCCGGTCCGCTCGGAGGCGCCGGGACAGGGTGGAGCGCTTGCGGAGGAAGCCTCCCGCGCCGTTCACCAGGTGGTCCAGGGTGACGAAGAGCAGGCCCCCGGCCACGCAGCCCAGTCCGATGGGCCAGAAGTTCCCGTGGAGGCGCTCCACCGCCTCGCCGATCAGTTCCAGGGACAGGGCCGCGAAGAGGGCCCCCGCGCCGAAGGCCATGACCGCGGCGGAGACCCGGGGCGGCGGCTTCAGGAATATTCCGGTCCAGGCGCCCAGGAGGAGACTCCCCGCGGACAGGGCCCCGAAGACCAGGGCCGAGAGGGCCTGGGATATCGCCAGGGGATCCATGGAACCTCCAGTCCGGCCGCGCCGAAGGGAGCGAGTGTCCGGGCGGCGGCCGCCTCGGTTCAAGTATCGGGCATGGCCGGGCCGGGCGCCAGAGGGAGGGTGCGGGCTCACGAAGCATGAGGCGGTCGGCTTCGTCCTCCCGACGCGCGCGCAAACTTTTTTACATGGTTTTCAATGGTGTTTACATCGTTTTCCATCTTTTTTGATTCGGCGCCGATTCTCGTCACGTCACGATCGCCTCCGGAGCCACGCGGCTTCCAAGGTCCTTCAGGAGTTCGGGCTCCCGGAGGTCCGGGCGCTTCAGCCTTCTCATCCCGGAGATCCGACGACCGTCACGTTGTCCACGGCCCGCAGGACCAGGCGCTGCTCCAGGACCAGGTCCTCCCAGGCGCGGACCCCCGGGGGCGGCAGATATCCGCAGGTCTCCGGGTCGTAGCGGCCCCGGAAGCCCGAAAGGGCGAACATCGCGTCCGTGGCCGCGGCCTTGACCCCGTCGTCGGTGGCCCGGGCCCCGGCCCAGTAGTCGTTCCCGGGCCAGGAGACGGGGTCCCAGGCGACGACGCTGAAGAGGTCGCAGTCCGAGAAGTCGTCCCCGGGCTCCTGGTAGTCCCGGGGCGGGCGGAGCTGGGGCAGGCCGAGCCCCGTGCCCTTCCGTTCGTTCACCGCCAGGGGGCGGACCCGGAAGGCGATCCGTCCGATGCGCCGGTCCTCGTTCCCGCATTCGTCGTAGGGATCGAGGCGGACGGCCCGGATGCCCGGCAGGATCTTCGCGTTCCGTTTCAGGATCCCCGCCAGGGCGTCCCTCAGGTACGGTCCCAGGCGGCCCCGGAAAGGTCCGGCGAACTGGCCGCAGCCCAGGCCCGGCACGGTGACCAGGGCCTTCCGGCCCGCCGCCGAGGAGACGGCGCTCGCGTACTGGAGGAGGGGGAGGAGCCGCCCCTCGTAGAGGGCCCCGTACCGGACCGGGTCGATGTGGCCGCCGGGGGCTACGTGCCCGTCCGCGGGGGATCCCCGCCTCCCTGCCAACAGGGCCCCGGGGGCGAAGAGCAGGGTGGCCCCGAAGGGCGTCGAGTGTACCCGGGGGGCGGAGTGGCGGCCGTCGTCGAAGACCGTGACGGGCACCGCGAAGCCGATGTCCCCCAAAAGCCCGAGCTCCTCCCGGGTCCAGTCCGAGCCGTCCCCGGCCACCTCGCTCTCCGCGAAGATCCGGGGCTTCTTGGTGGCCAGGAGGGAGACGAGGAGCCAGGCCGCGTCAAACCTGGGGACAGCCAGGTCCGCCAGGGCCGCCTGGAGCCGCGCCCCCGCGAGACCTGGGTCCGCGGAAAGGCGCCGTGCGTAGTCGGCGATCCGGGCCCGGGTCGAGCCGGCCAGGACCACCCGGTAGCCCGGGGCGGGGGCCAGGGGGTGCCGGGTGTCGGGGTCCCTGCCCGGGTCTCCGGCATGCGCCGCTCCGCGGCGCTTCCGGTCGCCCGGGGCGGGGCCGGCTCCGCCGGCCTTCCGGTTCCCGCCCGCCCCCGGTACTCCCCGGGGCAGACCGCGGGCCGCGGTCTCGGCGGCCACGGCCGCGGCCCGGTCGGCGGGCAGGAAGCGGCGCGCGAAGTCCGAGAGGGTCGAAAGGAGGCCGGCCTCCAGCCGGGGCAGGACCCAGGCCAGGACCCGGGGCGGAACCCCGCCGTAGAAGGCCTCGGCGATCGCCCCGGCGATGCAGGCCTGGGTGTCCGCGTCGCCCCCCAGGGAGACGGCGTTCCGCACCGCGTCCTCCCAATCCCGGGAATCCAGGAAGGCGACGATCGCCTCCGGGACCGAGGCCTGGCAGCTGACCTCGAAGGGGTAGCCCGGCCGGATCGAGTCCACGGTCCGGCCCAGGTCGTAGCCGAAGCGGCGGGAGAGCTCCGAGCGGATTTCCTCCTTCGAGGATCCCGTCCGGGCCCGGAGGACCGCCAGGGCGACGGCCTGGGCTCCTTTGATGCCCTCCGGGTGGCCGTGGGTCGGGGCGGCCGAGAGTTCCGCCTGGGTCAGGACGGTTTCCGCGTCCCCGAAGGCCCAGCCCACGGCGGAGGCCCGCATGGCCGAGCCGTTCCCGAAGCTTTCGTAGGGCTTGCCTACGGGATCGTTCACCCAGGCCCGGAAGGAGCCCCCGTAGCCCGCGTCGGGGTAGCGGCGGCCGAAGGCCCGGAGTTCCCGCTCGTAGTCCCCGGCTTCCGGCAACCGGCCCTCGGCGTCGGCGTCCAGGATCGCCTTGGCCACCGCCAGGGAGAGGACGGAGTCGTCGGTGGGCCGGTCCAGCTCGTGGAAGAGCCGGAAGTTCTTGTCCTTGATCGACCAGGCCTCGTACAACGAGCCCAGGACGTCCCCTGAAATCGCGCCCAGCATGAGGCCTCCTTATACCAGGAACCGGCTGCCTTCCTCCCGGAACGTTTCGTAGCGGTCCCGGCGGAAGGTATAGAGCTGTGCGGCCCGGTGGGCCACGTCCACCTCGTACTCCTCGAGCTCCTCAAGCAGGCCGTAGGAAAGGACCTTCTTTCGGAAGTTGCGCTTGTCCAACGGCCGGCCCAGGACGGTCTCGTAGAAGCGCTGGAGCTGGGTCAGGGTGAACTTCCGGGGCAGGAACTCGAAGGCCAGGGGTTCCCGGCGCAGGGTTTCCCGCACGCGGGCCAGCGCCGCGTCCAGGATGACCGGATGGTCGAAGGCCAGGGCGGGAAGCTCCTCCACGGGGAACCAGGCGGCGTTCCGGGCGTCCGTGGAGGCCTTCACCTCGTGCTCGTAGAGGTTGACCACCGCCCACCAGGCCACGGTGACCACCCGCTCCCGGGGATCCCGGCCGGGGGTCCCGAAGGCCCCGAGCTGCTCGATGTACAGCTTCTTGACCCCCGTCTCCTCCTCCAGTTCCCGCCGGGCGGCAGCCTCCAGGTCCTCGTCCATGCGGATGAAGCCCCCGGGCAAGGCCCATTTTCCGGCGAAGGGGTCCAGGTCCCGCTGGATAAGGAGGACCTTGAGTTCCCCCTCGTCCAGGCCGAAGACGACGCAGTCCACGGTGACCGCGGGGTGGGGGTACGGGTAAGTGTACATAGGTCTCGGATCCTCCTTCGACGGGTTAATAGGCGGGCCCGGCTTTCAGGGAAGCTGGCCCCAGATCAGTTCGGCTGCCGGACCGTCCGGACAGACGAAGGTCACCCGCCGCGGCGCCGGGTTCGAGAACAGGAACTGGGCCGCGGCACTCAGCCCAAGGGAAACTGCGGCATCTACGGGGAATCCTCTGCCCCCCGCGCCCAGGACCGGGAAGGCCACGTGGCCGAAGCCCCGCTCCTTCGCGACGAGGAGGCAGGCCGCGTAGCACTCCGATAGAGCTCCGAACTCGGAGGCATTCCCACCCCGCCAGTCCGGGACCCGCACGTGGATGACCGACTTGACGGGCAGGTCTCCGCCGCCCGTGACGGCCGCGGCACCTGCGCCCAGCCTGCCGATCGCCTCGCAGGCGGCCCGGAAGGCGGGGCCCCCCGCGGCCCGGAGAGCCTCGTCCAGCCCCGAGGCGGGCTCGTCGGACCGGGAGTTCACGATCGCGTCGCAGGGGAAGCCGGCCAGGCTGCCGATGTGCAGGTCCAGCCTGTCCCGGACCAGGAACAGGAGCTTCCGGGAATAATGTCCGAAGAGCCGGGCCTCGTCCATGGCGTGGCCCCGGGCGTAGGACTCGTAGTGCACGTTCTTGCGGAACTTGCCCATTTTCCGGAGCCGGAAGTCCTCCTCCAGGGAGGCCAGGGAGATCTTCTCCCGCTCCGTCCGTTCGGTGGGAGGCGTTCCCGCCAGGATGGCCCGGATATGGTCCATCGCGAGGGCGATTCCCGCTTCGTCCCCCCGGTCCACGGCGTTCAGAGCCTCCCGCTTGGCCCGGGCCGTCCGGAGCAGGGCCAGGGTCTCCACTGCGGCGGGATCCGCGGGCAGGGCCTCGAAATCCCGATCCTCGACCGCCCGGACGCGGGCGGCCTGCCGCATTTCCCGGCGCTCCCCGGTCTCCGGATCGGTCCATTCCAGCCGGACCGCCAGGAGCTCCGTCTCCTCCCCGGGCCGGGCGGTCAGGCCCGGCAGGGCCCGCACGGTAAGCCCAATCTCCTGCCGGCCCCCTGCGACCAGGTTGGGCAGGACCAGGGAACCCGTGTTCGAGGACGGAAGGTCGTTCAGGACCGAGACGATCTGGATCCCCGGTCCCGGGGCCAGGCCGAGCCGGACTTCCCGGCCCGCCAGGTTCGCGAATCCCGCGAGTTCGGCTTCGAAGAAGGCGGGCAGCTGGTCCGGGGATTCCACGAAGGTGTAGGAGCCGTCCCCGGCCCGGGCCACGGCCTCCAGGAGTTCCTCGTTGAAGTCCTCCCCGATGCCCAGGGCGCTGGTGGCGATGCCCCGGCGGGCCGCCTCGGCCACCTTCGCGGCGATGGTCCCGGGGTCGGTCACCCCGTGGTTGGCCAGGCCGTCGGTCAACAGGACGACCCGCCGGGCGCCGCGTCCGGGTTCTCCGTCCCCCAGGCTGTCCGCTCCCGCGGCCCAGCCCCCGTGGAGATCGGTGTTGCCCCGGGGCTCGATGCCCGCGATGGCGGCCTGGAGGGCACCGGCCCGGCCCGCCGGGGTCAGGGGCTGGAGGAGGTCCACCCGGTCGTCGAACTGCACCAGGCTGGCCTGGTCTTCCGGCCCCAGGAGGCCCACGGCGGCGGCCGCCCCCTGCCGGGCGTAGATGATCTTGCGGCCCTGCATGGATCCGGAGCGGTCCAGGACCAGGGCCAGGTCCGCGGGCTTGCGTGCGCCCTCGGAGGTACGGGCCGGGGTCTCCACCCGGAGCACGAGATCCAGGTCCCGGCCGGCGGCCAGGCCCTTTTTCAGGAACATGAAACTCAAGTCCGTTTTCTCCATGATTCTTCTCCTCGCGTTCGTGCCAGAATTCCCGCTACTCCCGGGCTTCCGGGAGATCCTCCAGTACCTCGGGCCGGTACCCGTCCAGCTCCTCCTCGTCCAGGCCCTCCCCGAAGAGCCGGGGCAGGATCCGTTCCGCGGGCCCGATGTACTCCTCCCGGAACCAGGTGGCGGCCACGGGATCCCGATCCCGGAAGGACTCCACGTTCACGAACACCGTCCGGGCGTTCCGCTTCCAGGCCCATTCCACGAAGCGGGTCGCGGGGTATACCGAGGCCGAGGTGCCGACGGCTACGAAGAGGTCGCAGTCCGCCAGGGCCTCCATGGCCGCGGCGCCCCGGACGGAGGGGATGATCTCCCCGAAGAAGACCACGTCCGGCCGGAGGGGGGCGCCGCAGACCGAGCAGAGGGGCACGGAATCCGCGTGCAGGAGGGGATCCTCGAAGGCCGGAAAGTCGCAGCGGTGGTTGGAGCACCGGGTCCGGGTCACGGAGCCGTGGAACTCGATCACGTGGGAGCTCCCGGCCCGGCGGTGGAGGCCGTCGATGTTCTGGGTGATGACCGTCAGGGACTGCTCCGCCTCCAGCCGTACCTCCAGCTCCGCCAGGGCGAGGTGGGCGGGGTTGGGCCGGGCGGCGGCGGAGATCCTCCGGGTCTCGCTCATGAAGCGCCAGACCGCTAGGGGATCCTTCCGGAAAGTCTCGAGGTCCGAGAACTTGACCAGGGTCTCGTCGTTCCACAGGCCCCCGGGTCCCCGATAGGGGCGGATCCCCGAGGCCACGGATATCCCCGCCCCGGTCAGGAAGACGATGGACCTGTAGTCCGAAGGATCGATTCGATGCCGTTTTGCCATGGTTTCCTCCTCGAAGCCGGTCACGAGGATCGGCCGCGGGTCATCTAATAGTGTATATACTACACTATGTACGCGACGTCAATGAAAAATCAGAAAAATCGTTTGCGGCCGGTTAAAGACTCGTGTGGGCGGATTCGGACCCGAAATATTGACCCCGGCGGGATATAGCAGTATGATGTCCATATGCGCACTACGATCGATATTTCGGACATATTGATGCGCGAGCTACAGGACCGGGCGGCCCGGGACTCGACGACCCTCAAGGACGAGGTGAACCGTACCCTGGCAAAGGGCCTGGGGCGCGACCCGGTCGGCCGATCCCCGTGGAAGCCCGTTTCCTACCGGATGGGGACTCCCGCCGCGGACCTCGACAAGGCCTGGGAGGTCGCGGATAGCCTGGAGGCCGACGCCGCGATCGCCAAGCGGGACCTGCGCAAGTGATCATCCCGGACCTGAACGTCCTGCTGTACGCCGTCGACGCGGGCTCGGCCCGCCACGAGCGGGCGGAGGCGTGGCTGAAGGAGGAGGTGAACGGGGGAACGGAGGAGATCGGACTTCCCTGGGCCGTGATCCTCGGGTTCCTCCGGCTCACGACCTCGAGCCGTGTCTTCCCGCGGCCTTTATCCATTGAACAGGCCCTGGAGTGGATCCGGGACCTGGCGGCCCGGCCGTCGGTCCGTATCCTGGATCCCGGAAAGGCCCATCTCGGGATACTGGGGCACCTCCTGCTCGCCTCGGGTACGGGGGGCAACCTCACGACGGACGCCCACCTGGCCGCCCTGTGTCTGGAACAGGACGCGGTGATCGTCACGGGAGATCGGGATTTCCAACGGTTTCCGGGCCTCCGGGTCGAACTGCTTTACTGAGCTCCCCGGGCCTAGCCCTCTTTCGGCGTTATCCGGTGGACGTCCGCTTCGTCTCGGCCCAGTACGTCGTGCTCCTGGGCATGGCCGCCTGGGGCTTGTGGAAGTGGGCGCGTTCCAAGGTCTAGATTTTCATAAAAGTCGTTTTACAAGCGAGGCGAGCGGGTCTAGAATCTTGGTATGAAAAGCTCAAAAACACTCCCTTTAATAGTTCTCGTAGCCCTGTCCGCCTTTCCCGCCGTATCCCAGACCCAGGACGCCCCCTTCACCGACTGGGAACTCGCACGATTTATCCACGACTGGTACCCCGTAATGGAGTGGATTCATCTTGGAGGAGGAAAGTTCGATTACGAGAACCCGGAGCGCTCCGCTGCGGAATTGTTCCAGGGATCCGAGTTCGAGGCTCGACTCAAGCGGCGATTCTACTGGACTTCGGAGCGGTTCCGGTACATGGCGGGTTCGGTCTTCCGGTTATGCCTCCTTGTGGAAGCGGACGATCCGGGAGGAGCCCGGGATCCACAGGAGTACGAGCTCGTGAAGACGCGCCTGGGCGAGATCGCGGAAGCCCGCAGGAAGGCGGGGGATTAGATACACTCCCGTGGACTGCCGGAGCCATCGGTCCGCGTCCTGCCTTCCGTCCTTGACGGAGCGTGCTATACTTTCTCCCATGAAAGCAATCAACCGGCTTGTCGCCGCCCTCCTCCTCGCCCTGTCCCTCTGCGCCCCCGTCCTGGCGCAGTCCGCCGACGCCCCCTTCACGGACCGGGAGCTGGCCAAGCTCATCGCCGACTGGCCCTCGGTGGTCCAGTGGATGGAGGCCAAGGGCCGCCAGCTGGACGCCGCCGAGTCCGCGGGGCCCGGCGCCTTCGCCGCGATGATGGCGGGGGCGGACCTGGAAGCCTTCCTGAAGGGCAAGGGCTGGACCCTGGCGCGGTTCAGCTACGTTGCGGGCACGGCCTTCATGCTGGCCGCCTACGTCACCTTCGAGCGTCAGAATCCGGATATGATCAAGCAGTTCGACGAGGCCATAGCCCAGATCCGGGCGAATCCGTCCCTGTCCCCCGCGGACAAGGCCCAGGCGATCCAGGGTCTCGAGGAAGCCAAGAAGAGCGTCCTGGCCCTGCCTGAGGAGGCGAAAGTGAACGAGGCCGAGCTGAAGCTGGTCCGGGCCCGGTATGACGCCCTCTACAAGGTGATGGACGAGTCGAACTAGGCCCGGGGCGAAGGCGCCGGAGGTTCCATGAAAGACCTAGTCCACGACACGATCGAGCTTGAATTCCGGTTCGACGCCGCACCGGAGCGGGTCTTCGAGGCCCTCACCCGGGGCATCGGCGCCTGGTGGTCCCACGCCTTCCGGGAGGGCTCCAAAGTCGGCCTGGATCCGCGCCCGGGCGGCGCCTTCGGGGAGTCCTGGTCCGGCGGGGGCGCCGTCTACGCCGTGGTCCGCCACCTCGATCCGCCGGAGACCCTGATCCTGGACGGCCCCATGGGCATGGACGGGGCGGTCGCCGCCTCCATGGAGTACACCCTGGATCCCGACGGAACCGGCACCCGGCTCCGCCTGGTCCACGACATCCTGGGCCGGATCGATCCGGACACGATTGCCGACTACCGTGCGGGCTGGGAAGCCGTGCTGGGGATCAGCCTTCGGGATTATCTGGCGGGGAAGTAGGGTAGGCGGAGAATCCTCCTACCCCAGCGCCCGATCCACCGCGGCCCGGGCGTGGAGGACCGTGGTGTCGTAGAGCGGCACCCGGGGGTGCTCCCGGATCAGGAGGCCGATCTCCGTACAGCCCAGCACGATCCCCCGGGCCCCCCGGTCGGCCAGGCGGTCGATGACCTCGGCGTAGCGAGTCCGGGACTCCTCCCGGATCTCACCCCGGACGAGCTCCCCGTAGATGACGTCGTTCACCGCTGCCCGGTCCTCCGCCTCCGGTACCAGGACCGTAAGGCCGAAGCGGTCCCGGAGCCGGTCCGCGTAGAAGCCTCCCTCCATGGTGAACTTCGTGCCCAGGAGGCCGACCGTGCCCGGGCCGTCCGCGGCCAGGGCCTCCCCTGCGGCGTCCACGATGTGCAGGTAGGGGATGCCCGCGGCGGCCTCGAAACCCTCCATGACCTTGTGCATCGTGTTCGTGCACAGGACCGCGAAGTCCGCCCCAGCGGCCGCGAGGCCCCTGCCCGCCTGGAACATGCGCTTGCGCAGGGCCTCCCAGTCCCCGGCGTACTGGAGCTCCTCGATCTCCTGGAAGTCGAAGGACCACATCACGCAGGACGCGGAATGGCTTTTTCCCAGCCGCCGCCGCACCTCCCGGTTGATCAGGGTGTAGTAGACCCCCGAGGATTCCCAGCTCATGCCTCCGATCAGTCCGATGGTCTTCATGCCGTCCCTCCAAGCGATCTTGGTCGGCCTCCGGGGTTCCCGGCGCTTGCGAATCCGGCGGGCCGGCACTATGCTTGAATCGCCGGTGCCCCCGAACCGTTCGGCGTCCGGAACCTTCCCCGGCATCGACTCGGCCGCCGCCCGATAGTGTACCACCCAAACGACATCCTAGCGACGATGGACCGCCGAACCGCTACCCGGCTTCGGCGGCGGGTTCGCTGTATCGGCGCGGCCGCACGCGCCGCGCCGGGGAGGAAATCATGAGTGGAACGTTTCCCCGCTGGGGGGCAGTCTGCGCTGTCCTCCTGTCCCTGCTGGTCCTGGGATGCGCCCAGGTCGTGGAACCCAAGGCGTCCCCGGAGGAGTCCGCGGTTTCCGTGGACGAGCTCCTTGCCGATCTCGACGCCCTGGGGGCCGTACAAAGCAAGGCGCTGTTCGGCGCCTCGTCCATACCCAAACCGACGGGCGGGTATTTCACCGCCGACGAGTTGTCGGGGTACCTCTCGGGCATCAAGGACGCCCTGGCTTCCTGTGCGGCCGCGGCCGCCTCGAACAGTCCGTACCTGGTGATGCCCGTCAAGTTGAAAACCGGGGGACAGAGCGGGCTCATGTGGGTGCCCGTCAGCCTGGGCAGGACCCTCTCGGTCCCGATCATCGCCTACCAGCACGGGACGCGGGTGTACTGGGAGAACGCCCCGTCCCGGTTCAACTCGAACCCCCTGTCCGTCCTCTCGAGTCGGGACGTCTCGGGGGCTTTCCAGAACTACGTGGAGTGCGTGGCCGGCGCCCTGATGGCCTCGGCGGGGTACATCGTGGTGATGCCCGATTATCCGGGATTCGGCGACAGCCGGGCTCCGCACCCCTATGTCCACCTTTCCCTGGGCGAGTCCGTCCGCGTCCTGGTCGGCCGGGCCCGGACGGTGCTCGCCACCCTCTGGGGAGCGGCCCGCGCCAACAACCGGTTGTATCTCATCGGCTATTCCGAGGGCGGATTCGCCACGATGGCCGCGGCCAAGCGCATGCAGGAAACGGGCATGCACGTGACCGCCGCGGTGCCCTGCGCGGGCTCCTACGACCTTTCGGGTACGATGGTCCGGGAAGTCCTCTCCGGGGAGGAGGCGCCGGTTCCCTACTACATCCCCTATACGGTCTTCGGCTACGCCTCGGTCTACCGGAACGTGGAGCCCGCAGCCTGGGATTACGCCGCCCTATTGAAGCCGCCCCTCCCGGGAATCCTGGACACCCTGTTCGGCGGCGCGTACTCCGGGGCGGAGGTGTCCGCGGCGATGCCCTCCAAAGTGCTACGGGAACTCATCACGGACACCCTGGCGGCTGAACTCGCGGCCGGCACCGGCACCGTATTCGGGCGGCTGCTTAAAAACACGGCGTTCCGGACGGGATGGATTCCCGGCATGATCCTGCAGATGATCCATTCCCCCGAGGACGGCATCGTGCCCGTGGAGAACACCCTGGCGGCGTACGAGGCCTTCAAGTTCCTGCCGAACGTGCTTCCGCCTATTTTCGTGCCTCCCGTGCCCCTGCCGGAGGCTTTGGTGAATCTCGCGGACGTGCACCTCTTCGCGTACCCGACGGCCCTGCTTGCAGGGTTCACCTTCATCGACGGAGTGGAGAGCCGCTTCTGATCGAACCCCCCCGGGGAGGGGCGCGGGCGCCGCCCCTCCCCGAGGTTCGGATCCCGAACAGTCTTCCGTTTTGATTCCCTCCCGTGCATACTGATGCGGGGAGGATGACTATGCGTAATACGAGGGCGAAGGCCGCGCTGGAACTGACGGGAAAGCTCATCGAACGCTTCGGGCCGCGGCTGGCCGGGAGCGAGGCGTCCCTGGGCTGTGCGGACGCCCTCCTGGCGGAGGCGCGGGGCGCGGCCGACAAGGCCTGGGCCGAGGACTTCCGGGTCCACCCGGGGGCCTTCCTGGGCTTCATCCGGGTGCTCGTGGTCCTGTACCTGGTCTCCGCCCCGGCCCTCTTCTTCGCCCCCGCCCTCTCGGCGGTCCTCATGACAGCGGGCATCGGCATCCTGATCTTCGGGTTCTTCCTGTACCGGGAAGTGCTGGACCCCTTCTTCCCGGGCCGCACGGGGCGGAACGTGACCGCGGTGCTGGAGCCCGCCGGGCCCGCGAAGCGCCAGCTCATCGTGAGCGGCCACCACGACTCCGCCCGGGTCTTCAACTTTTACATCGACAAGCCCGAGAAGTACTCCCTGCGCGTATACGGCGGCATCGGCTCCTTCGCGGTGCTCTGGATCGTCTCCCTGGCCGTCGCGGTCCTGGCACCGGGACCCTGGGTGAGGGCGGCGGTGACGATATCCTTCTGCCTCGACTTCCTCCTGGTGGCTCCCCTGTGGAACTTCGCGGGCTCCGAGGGCACTCCCGGGGCGGGGGACAACCTGGCGGCCTCCGCGATCGCCCTGGAGCTCCTGCGGGAGTTCCGGACCCGCCGGGACGCGGGCCGGGGCCTGGTCGGTACCCGCCTTCTGTTCGTCAGCTTCGACGCCGAGGAGGCGGGGCTCCGGGGGGCCCGGGCCTGGGCCAAAGCCCATGCCGCCGAGATCGCGGGGCTTCCGACCTGGCACTACAACATGGACTGCGTCTACAAGGCCGCGGACGCCCGCTTCCTGACCAGCGACATCAACGGCTCCGTGAAGCTATCGGTTCCTCTGGCGGAAGCCTGCGCGGCCGCTGCCCGGGAGGCTGGGGTGCCGGCCGCGGTGGAGCCCATCGCCTTCCTGACGGGTGGGACGGACGCCGCGGAGACCGCCAAGGCGGGGGCCCGGGCCACCACCCTGATCGCCATGAAGTGGTCCAACGAGGAGCGCTCCGGGGGCTACCACACCCCCAAGGACGACCTGTCCGCGGTGGAACCCGCCGCCGTTGAGTTGGCCCTGGCGGTGGGCGTCCGCCTGGCGGATCGCCTGGACGCGGGGGACTTGGACTAGGCGGACCGGTTCCGGCGCGGGCAGCGGGCCGGCGCCGACTCGCCGCGGCCACGCCGTCCGAAGTCGGGCTACGGTTTGAACAGCTCCTTGAAGGCGTCCTCCAGGTTGCCCGCGGCCTTCTCGATCCCCTTGCCCAGGTTCGAGGCAAGGCGGGTCAGGGGATCCTCGGAATCCTCCATGTCCCGCTTGTAGAAGTCGAACCCCGCCTTGATGTCCTCCTCGGGGGTCTCGGCGGAGAATCCCCGCTTCAGGTAGTTGCCGTCCAGGATGGCCTTGAAGGCCCCGGAGGCGGACCAGGTGCGCAGCTCCTGGATCCGCTCCACCGGGAAGGGGTGGGATTGCCAGAGCTGGTTCAGCAGCTTGTGTACCGAGTCCAGGAGGGATTTCTGCTCGTCGAACTCCCGGGCCTGCAGGAAGAACTCGTTGATGTCCACCTCGGACAGGTCCTCCCCGCCCGCCATGCGCATCAAGGCGTTCAGGGAAGGGCCGTCGTCCTGGAGGGCCAGGACCTCCGCCCGGTCCGCGGTCAGCTCGCTCTTGCGGTCCCATTCGTACAGGGCCGCGAAGATCGGGATGAGCACGATCTTGGGCAGGCCGAGCAGGTAGGGGGAGATGCGGGCCAGCATCCAGATGAGGGTCTTGTACGGGGCGTGGCCGCTCATGATGTGGCCCAGCTCGTGGGCCAGGATGGCCTTGACCTCGGTCTCGTCGAAGTTTCGAAGGAGGTAGGAGTTCAGGACGACGAAGGGTTCCTTGGCCCCCAGGACTCCCGCGTTGTACTCCACGCTCTGCTTGACGAACACGGTCGGCGTGTACGGCCAGTCGAAGGTGTCCGTCACCTCGGCCGTCAGGCGGAAGATCCGGGGGTACTGGCGCTCGGTGACCTTGATCGCGGAGGCCAGGTGCATGAGGCGCAGGGATTTCTCCGTCGTGACGGACAGGATCGTGGAGACGAGTTCGTCCAGACCCTTCAGGGACCGCAGGGCCGCCAGGGCCGCCTTATCCGCGGGATGCTCCCAGGACCGGGGATCGATGTCGTAGAGTTTCTTGATCTTCGGAACCAGCATGATGCCTCCCGGCGCGGCCTCGCGGCCCCGCGCGCCGGGCCCATTGTCCGATGTTTTGGACGGTTCCGCAAGGAGTATCACGCATCCTTGTCTTCCCCAGGAGCGGCCGGGGCCTTTTTCAGGAGGTCTTCGGTCCTCTCGAGTTCCGCCCGGAGAAAGCCGCGTCGTTCTTCCAGCACGCTCTTGACGTTAGTCGCCGGCCCCCCGCCGGCCTGTCCGTACCCTACGGAGAACCATCCCATCCTTCGACCCGACCCCCTGCCGAATCCCGATCCAAAACCCGGACCCCGGCCCGGTTCGAATCCACGGCAGATTCCTCTGCCCAAACCCGGGCCGTATCCCCATCCCGCTCCGCGGCCGCCCGCGCAGGCCCCGAGGCCCCTGCCCGTCACCGGACCGGTGCCGGCCGGTCCCGTTCCATCCATACAAGGCATATCCGCCTCCTCGTGATTGGTGGAGTATCCGCGCCTACGGCGCGGAGAAAAAGGCAAAGCTCAAAATCTTTCTAGGGATATTATAGGCATATGCTTATAATACGTCAAGCCTACCAGAGCACGGAGACCGCGGATCGCCGAATGCTCAGTTGTACGCGTCCCGGGTCGCGAGGTCCGAGAGGGTGGGCTGGATCCGGGGTTTCCATTCCGGGGCGTTCCAGGTGCCCAGCTTGGTGTGCATGTCCAGGTACTTGGTGGGTATCGGGTGGGTGCCTACGACGACCTCGACCTTGTACCGTTCCCGGAGGAACTTGGCGAAATAATCGATGTTCGGGCAGGGGGGATAGCCGACGACCAGGCCGGTGGCCAGGTGGATGACCGTGGCCCCGTTCTTGACCATCTCCTCGCCGGCGTACTCGATGTTGCCGCCGGGACAGCCACCGCAGCTCGTGTATCCGACCAGTTCGGCCTCCCGGTCCTTGTAGCGGGAGAAGGCTCCCTCCCGGTTCCTCAGGGAGCGAAAGCACTTGCCCCCCGCGCAGCTGCGGTACCGGTCGCAGATGATGATACCGATCCTGGTCTTGCCTTCCATATCGCCCCCCTCTCGAATTTCCAGGATAAACCTGAACAGGGTTACTGTCAAATGCCCGATTCCAGAGCGTCGATCATCCGGTCCGCCCCGGGCCGGCGTCCCCGGAAGGGGATATTCCTATTCCCGGCGGTAATCCTTCGGATCCAAGCCAAGCTTCTTCAGTCGGCTCTGGAGGGTGCTGGGGGGCAAGCCCAGGGCGGCCGCCGCCCCGTCGGGGCCGTAGATCCTGCCCCGGACGCGGGCTAGAGCCGTCCGGATGTGTTCCCGTTCCGCCTCCCGGAGCGTCGGGACCCGGAAGGGCGCTTCCGGGAAAGACCGTGAATCCGAGCAGACCCCGGGGACGGGAAGCCCCGGCGGTGTGACGGCCCTGCCCTGGGCCCAGTCGCCGGCGCAGAGTTCCTGGGCTCCGATGATCCCGCCCTTGGCCAGGATGGCCGCCCTTTCCACGGCGTTCCGCAATTCCCGGACGTTCCCCGGCCAGTCCCTGCGGGCGATCAGGTCCAGGGCCTCCGCGCTGAAGGCCAGGTCCTGCCAGCCCGGGCGGCTCCGGAGGCGCGCCGCGAAGAGTTCGGCAATCAGGATCGAGTCCTGTCCTCTCTCCCGGAGGGGGGGCATGCGGATGGGGAAGACCGCTACCCGGTAGAAGAGGTCCTCCCGGAAGGTGCCCGCTTCCACGGCCGCCCCCAGGTCCACGTGGGTGGCTGCCACGATCCGGACGTCCACGGACACCGGGGACTCTCCCCCGACCCGTTCGAAGCGGCCCTCCTGGAGGGCTCGCAGTATCTTGGGTTGGATCTCCAGGGGAAGGTCCCCGATCTCGTCCAGGAAGAGGGTGCCCCCGTGGGCCAGTTCGAAGCGGCCCTTCCGCAGGGCCTGGGCTCCCGTGAAGGAACCCTTTTCGTGGCCGAAGAGCTCGCTTTCCGCCAGGGAGGCCGGGAGGGCCGAGCAGTTCACCGCCACGAAGGGTCCCGCGGCCCGGGCGGAAAGCTTGTGGATGGCCCGGGCGGCCTCTTCCTTGCCCGTTCCCGTCTCCCCCAGGAGGAGGACCGGAGACTCCGTGGCCGCCACCAGCTTGATCGCGTCCAGGGCCTCCACCCAGACCGGGGAGGTCCCCGCAAGGTCCCCGAAGGCCTCGGCATCCCGGGCAAGGAGGCGGTTGCGCTCCTCCAGGAGCAGGCGGTTCCGGTCCCGGAGGTTCCGGGAAGCCTCGGACTGGGCCAGGGCCACGGCGATGAGTCGGGAGATCACTCCGATGAACCGAAGGATCTGATCTGAAAAGACGCCGCAGGAGCGGTGGTCGAAAGTCAGGAGGCCTATGGCGGTCCCCTCCACGGTCAGGGGGGCGGCCAGGCAGGAATGCCCCTCCGGGAGGTCCAGGATCTCCGCGTAGGTGTCCACGAAGCCCCGTTCCGTGGAAAGGAGGCGTGGTTCCCCGGCGGCCAGGAGGAGGGCCAGGTCCCGGCGTTCCAGGAGGGAGATGGAGAAGTCCGCCAGGCGTCGGGTGGCCAGGGGGCCCTTCATGGTCCGGACCCGGAGGGTGTCCTTGCCCTCGAAGCTCAGGATGACAGCCAGCTCGTAGTCGATCAGCTGACGCAGGGATTCCAGGACGATGTCCATGGTCCCTTCCGGGGCCAGCCAGGGCTCCTGGGCCATGCCGAGCCCGGCGACTCGGGTCCCGTTGAGCATCGATTTTTCGGTGTTCACCGACATATGGGTGAAAGTATCGCCGATTTTCCGGTGGAAGGCAAGCTTTCCCGGCTCAAAACCCGGTGGAAACCCGGTTGAACCGGGGCGGCGCGCCGAACTCTGTCTTGGCATGGATCCTGCTAAAGAGCTCATGGAGTCCGCCCAGACCTGTACGCGGCGGAAGTCTCCAAAAAATCATCCTCGGCACGATGTGCCTATCGACAAGGAGTACCTATGGAAACCAGCGACCAGACCGCTATCCAGCCCATGCCCCGCATCGGGGACAAGGCGCCGGCCTTCAAAGCCGTCACCACCCAGGGGGAGATCGACTTCCCCAAGCAGTACGAAGGCAGCTGGGTGATCCTCTTCAGCCACCCCGCGGACTTCACCCCCGTATGCACCTCGGAGTTCATGACCTTCGCCAGCCTGGAACAGAAGTTTGCGGAGCTCAACTGCAAGCTGGTGGGGCTTTCAGTGGACGGCCTTTACAGCCACATCGCCTGGCTCCGGACCATCAAGGAGAAGATCCAGTACAAGGGCATGAAGGACGTGGAAGTGAAGTTCCCCCTGATCGAGGACATCACCATGGAGGTGGCCAGGAAGTACGGGATGATACAGCCCGGAGAAGCCGCCACCAAGGCCGTGCGGGCCGTCTTCTTCATAGATCCCAAGGGCGTGATCCGGGCGGTCATCTACTATCCCCTGTCCATAGGGCGCAACTTCGACGAGCTCATCCGGGTAGTCCAGGCCCTCAAGACCGCGGACGCCTTCTCCGTGGCCTGTCCCGCGGACTGGCGCCCCGGGGACGATGTGATCGTGCCCCCCGCCGGATCCTGCGGGGTGGCCAAGGACCGAATGGACGGCAAGGAGTCCGGGGTCACCTGCCACGACTGGTTCTTCTGCACCAAGAAGATAGCCAAGGAGAACGTCCTGGCGGCTATCACCAAGAAATAGGCGCCCGGCACGGCTTCAAGGGGCCGGTTCCGGCCGGCCCCGATACGCATGGATACGTGTCCCGCGGGGAGCGCCGGGCCCCCGGGACCGGAACGGGAACCCGGCGGAAGGAGAGAACCGTGAGCGACGCGAAGACGGGCCCGGCGCACGGGCACATGGGCGGCGGCGGAACCACCAACCAGGATTGGTGGCCCGAAGCGCTGAACCTTGA
>ENA-UOWG01000909-UOWG01000909.1-activated-sludge-metagenome-genome-assembly--contig:-NODE-909-length-33554-cov-8.261769_pt1 | contig 33554 bp, 29 predicted proteins | sample MGYA00238147_ERZ761563 | MGnify/ENA primary metagenome ERZ761563 (study PRJEB28884, sample SAMN05720216) | anaerobic digester metagenome | isolation source: active sludge of municipal... | reverse complement strand
CGGGCCTTCGCTAGCGGAGCTTCTCGGGATTGAGGAGCTCGAGCTCGGGGAGGACGAAGCGGCCGTCCTTGCGGACGAGGATCCCGTCGAACCAGAGCTCGCCGCCGCCCCATTCGGGGGTCTGGATGAGGACGAGATCCCAGTGGAGGGCGGAGCGGTTCCCGTTGAAGCAGTCGTCGTAGGCGTTGCCGGGGGTGAAGTGGATCGAGCCGGCGATCTTCTCGTCGAAGAGGGTCTCCTTCATGGGGGAGGTGATGAAGGGATTGACCCCGATCGCGAACTCGCCGACGTAGCGGGCGCCCGCGTCGATGTCGAGGACCCGGTTCACCCGCTCCTCGTCGTTCGCCGTGGCCTTGACGATCTTCCCCTCCTCTAACTCGAAGCGGATCCCCTCGAAGGTGAAGCCGTCGCGCTCGGCGGGGGCGTTGTAGGTGATGGTCCCGTTCACCGACTCGCGGACCGGCGCCGTATAGACCTCCCCGTCGGGGATGTTCATGCTGCCGTCGCACTTGATCGGGGGCAGGCCCTTGATGGAGAAGGAGAGGTCGGTGCCCGGGCCGACGAGGCGGACGCGGTCGGTGCGCGCCATGACCTCGACCAGGGCGTCCATGGCCCGCGACATCTTCGCGTAGTCCATCGTGCAGACCGAGAAGTACCAGTCCTCGAAGGCCTCCTCGCTCATGGAGGCCATCTGGGCCATGGCCGCGGAGGGGTAGCGCAGGACCACCCAGCGGGTGTCGGGCACCCGTATGTCCATGTGCACCTTCTTGCCGACGATGCGGTTGTACTGCTCGAGCCGGTCGGGGGGCATGTCGGCCCAGGCGAACTGGTTGCGCAGGGAGGTGAAGCCGACGTAGCAGTCCATCTCCCGCATCCGCTCGGCCTCGAAGCGGGCCTGGAGCTCGAGCTGCTCCTCGCTCGCCCGGCGGAAGAGGGCCCGATCCACGCTCCGGTCGCGGAGGGTGACGAAGGGCAGGCCCCCGGCCTCGTGGATGGCGTCGACGAGGGCGCAGACGAAGGGCGCCTCGACGTTGTTGTCCTGGACGAGGACCTTCTCCCCCTTGCCCACCTTGAGGGAGTAGTTCACGAGGAGGGAGGCGAGCTTCTTGAGCCGGGCATCGATCATGGCATCTCCTGTCGGGTCGGGAGCCAGGAGCGGCCGCGCCGCGCTCCCCGGTCCCCGGATTCGCGGCGGGCAGTGTAGCCCGGGGCCCGCGGCTCCGTAAAGGCGCGGGGAGGTTGCTTGACGATCCCAACCAACCCTTATAAAATAGTAGACAGCCCCCCACCGCGAGGTTCCCATGGAATACGGCCACTTCGACGACGAGCGCCGCGAGTACGTCATCACCCGCCCCGACAGCCCCCTGCCCTGGCTCAACTACCTCGGCCAGGAGGAGTTCTTCGGCCTGTGCACCAACACCGGCGGGGGCTACAGCTTCTGGAAGGACGCCCGCTTCCGCCGCCTGACCCGCTACCGCTACAACAACGTGCCCTACGACCTCGGCGGCCGCTACCTCTACGTCAACGACGGGGGGCTGGTCTGGAATCCCGGCTGGAAGCCGGTGAAGACGGCCCTGGACCGCTACGAGTGCCGCGTGGGCCTGGGCTACACGCGCATCGTCGGCGAGAAGGCCGGCCTCGAGGTCGAGCTCAGCTTCTTCGTCCCTCTGGGCGAGAACCTCGAGCTGTGGAAGGTCCGCGTCCGCAACAAGACGGGCGTGCGCAAGGCTCCTCGCCTCTTCTCCTACCAGGAATTCTGCTTCTACGAGGCCCTCAACGACCAGTCGAACTACCAGCGCACCTGGTCCATCGGCGAGGTCGAGGTCGAGGGGGGCGCCATCTACCACAAGACCGAGTACCGGGAGCGCCGCTCCCACTACGCGCTGTTCGCCTGCACCCGTCCCGTCTCCGGCTTCGACACGAGCCGCGAGGCCTTCGTCGGCGTGCATGAGGGCCTGCACGAGGCCCGGGCCCCCTTCGCGGGGGCCTGCACCGGCTCGAAGGCCTACGGCTGGAACCCGATCGGGGCCCACCAGCTCGACCTCGAGCTCGAGCCCGGCGAGGAACAGGAGTTCGCCTTCATCCTCGCCTACGTCGACCAAGGCGGCGCTCCCAAGTTCGAGTCCCCCGGGGTCATGGACAAGTCCAAGGGCCGGGCCCTCGTCGAGCGTTATGCGAAACCAGGAGCCGTCGACGCCGCCTTCGCCTCGCTCGGGGCCTACTGGGACGGCCTGCTTGCGAACCTGGGCGCCGAGCTCCCCGACGCTCACGCGAACCGCATGCTGAACTCCTGGAACCAGTACCAGTGCATGGCCACCTTCAACCTCTCCCGCGCGGCCTCCCTCTTCGAGACGGGGATCGGCCGCGGCATGGGCTTCCGCGACTCGGCCCAGGACCTCCTGGGCTTCGTCCACATGGTCCCGGCCCGGGCCCGGGAGCGCCTCCTGGACATAGCCGCGACCCAGCTCTCGGACGGCACCTGCTACCACCAGTACCAGCCCCTGACCAAGAAGGGCAACGCCGAGGTCGGCGGCGACTTCTACGACGACCACCTCTGGCTCGTCCTCGCGGCCTCGGCCTACGTCAAGGAGACCGGGGACTACGGGGTCCTCGACGCGGCCTGCGGCTACGCCGACCGCGACTACGCCCCGCTCGCCCCCCGCGAGAGCCTCTTGCAGCACCTCGAGACCTCGATGGCCTACACCCTGGCCAAGCGCGGCCCCCACGGCCTGCCCCTCATCGGCCACGCCGACTGGAACGACTGCCTCAACCTCAACTGCTTCTCCGCCGAGCCCAACGAGAGCTTCCAGTGCGCCGGCGACGTCGCGGGCAGCCAGGCGGAATCCGTCATGATCGCCGGCCTCTACCTCTACGCCGCGCGGGAGATGGCCGAGCTCTACGAGGCCCTGGGCCGCCCCGCCGACGCGGCCCGCGCCCTGGCCGACCGGGACGGGATCCTCGCCGCGGTCGAGTCCGCCGGCTGGGACGGGGAGTGGTACCGCCGGGCCTACGACGCCGCCGGCCGCCCCGTGGGCTCGGCGGAGTGCGAGGAGGGCCGGATATTCATCGAGAGCCAGGCCTGGTGCGCGTTAGGCGGCGCCGGGTCCGACGGCGCGCCGGAGCCGGCGCGGGGCCGGGCGCGGATGGCGCTGCGGAGCCTCCACGAGCGGCTCTACACGCCCAAGGGCATCGTCCTCCAGCAGCCGGCCTATACCTCCTACCGCCTCGAGCTCGGCGAGATATCGAGCTACCCGCCGGGGGTCAAGGAGAACGCCGGCATCTTCTGCCACAACAACGCCTGGATCCACCTGGCCCTCTGCCGCCTGGGCGAGGCCGACCGCGCCTTCGAGTACTACCTCTCCATCTGCCCGAGCGCGAAGCAGGAGGAGATCGAGACCTACCGCTCCGAGCCCTACGCCTACGCCCAGATGATCGCCGGCCGCGACGCGCCCTGCTTCGGCGAGGCGAAGAATTCATGGCTCACGGGCACCGCGGCCTGGACCCTCGTCGCCCTGAGCCAGGGCATCCTCGGCATCCGCCCCGGCCACGGGGGGCTCGTCCTCGACCCCTGCATCCCGCGGGCCTGGAAGGGCTTCTCCGCGACCCGGCGCTTCCGCGGCGCCGCCTACAAGATCAGGGTCGGCGATCCTCGCTCGGCGTCCTGCGGCGTGTCCTCGCTGCGGATCGACGGGGCGCCGGCGCCCCTGATCCGCGACGGCTCGGGCCGCGGCGTCGTCCTCCCCCTCTTCCCCGCGGGGAGCGAGCACGAGGTCGAGGTCGAGCTCGGCTAGGGCGCGAGCCTTGCGGCGGCCGGGCCCTCCATGGCATCCTCGAGCCATGGACGCGCGAGAGAACCCGGCCGGGCCCGGGGCGGCCGGCCCCTTCGGCGGGGCCGAGCTCGCCTTCCCCGTCACCTTCGACCTCAGGATCATCTACCTCCTCGCCGGGGGCGAGTCCATCCAGGCCGACCTCGAGCTCCTCTTCGAGCGCATGTCCGTGCCCTGCTCCCTCATGCAGGGACTCGCGGCGCCGGGAGCGAAGTACGGGCGCTTCGGCTGCCGCGTGACCCTCGACAGCCGCGAGCGGATGTACGCCCTCTACACCGAGCTGGGCAAGCTGCCCTACGTCAAGGCCGCCATCTAGGCGGAAGGCCCGCTCAGGCCGCGAGGGCCCGGCGCGCGAAGTCGAGGATGGCCCCGATGAGGGCCTCCTCGTCGGGCTCCTCGCCCTCGGCCAGGCCGAGGAAGATGCGGAGCCGGTCGCGGTAGTAGGCGGAGGCGAAGGAGAACTGGAAGAGCATGATGAGGTTGTCGAGGCAGAAGGCGGCGGCGCCCGGGTCGATGCCGCGCCGGAGCTCGCCCCGCTCGACCGCCGCCGCGATGGCCCTGCGGTAGAGCGAGGCGGTGATGGCCTCGAGGCTGCCGGAGAGGCGCTCGGCGAGGTGCCGCAGGCCCTGGGTCGTCGCGTCGAGGTAGACGAGGTTGAGCTCGGGATTGGACTTGGCGTAGTCGCGGGCCTTGCGGAGCATGGAGCCGAAGCTCTCGAAGAAGCCGGAGCCGACGTCGATGTCGGCCAGGGCCCGCTCGAGGAGCTCGTGGCCCTGGTCGGCCACGGTGAGGAAGAGGTCCTCCTTCGAGGGGAAGTAGCTGTACAGCGAGCCGATGGACACGCCGGCCTTGCGGGCGAGGCCGTTGACGCTCGTGCCGTTGAAGCCCTTGTCCGCGAACTCGGCCAGGGCCACGGAGAGTATAGCCTTCCGCCTGTCGGCGTCGATCTTCTCGAAGGTCTCGGTGTGGAAGCGGCGCCGGCGGCCGCCCTCTGCTTCGTCGGTCATGACCAGCAATGGTAGGGGCCCCGGCGGCCGAGGGTCAAGGGAGCCCCGGCCAGGCCGGGGCTCATCGGTAGTAGGCCGAGAACCTGCCTCGCTTCAGGGCCGCCCCCAGGAGGCCGCCCACGAGCCGGAGGGCCGGCCTCGCGGCCTTGAGGTCGATGAGCTCGACGAGGTTCCCGTCGGGATCCTTGAGGAAGGCCCAGTCGACCTTCCCCGTCCGCGCGGGCTTCGTGACGAATTTCACACCCCGCTCCTCGAGTCTCTCCACCCAGGCCCCGAGCTTCGACACGTTGAGCGCCACATGAGTAAAGCCGGGGGCGTTCCAGGCCGGGTGATTGTCCCCGCCCGGGCGCGCGGCTGCCGGCTCGAACTGGAAGAGCTCGACGACCCCGCCCCCCGGGGCGCGGAGGAAGCCCATGCGCAGCCTGGCGCCTTCGACCCGGTAGAGGGGGAAGAGCTCCTTCGTGGCCTCCGGCTCGAGGACGTCCTCCGAGACGAGGTAGAAGCCGAACTGCTCGTGATACCAGCGGACCGCCCGGCCGAGGTCGGAGACGGTCAGCCCGGCGTGGCTCATCGACTTGACGCGCATCGCTGCCCTCCCTACTTCGCGTAGCCGGCGACGGTCAGCATGAGCTCGCCGAGCATGGCCCCGTACTCGGGGGCGCCGAGCATCCTGATCTTGGACTTGGCCGTGGCCTCGATCATGTCGTCGGTGCCCAGGAGGATGCCGAGGGCGCTCTCCGAGGAGTCGAAGCTCATCGTGAAGAAGGGCTTCGAGCGCTCGTAGGTCCCGCGGGCCGCCCGGCTCTGGCCGGCCTTGACCCGGATGTAGGCCGAGAGCTCCGGCTTGCCCTCGACCGCCCAGGCGTAGACCCGGTCCGGGCTCGTCCTGGCCCACTTCGCCACCGCCGGGTGGCCGGCCTTGTTCAGCTGGCTGATGCCCGAGGACAGGAGGTAGAAATAGAGCTTGACCAGGAGGTCGCGTCCGGCCGCGTCGGCGGGGGCCTCCTTCGCGCCCAGGGCCGCGGCCATGCCCAGGAGGGCCTGCATCGTGGCGAGGAAGAGCCCCGGCGAGCGCAGGGCGCCCCTGATCCTCGGCAGCTTCTTGGACTTGCCCGAGAAGAAGCCGTTGAGGGCCTCGAGGGAGGGGAACTCGAGCTCGACGTTAGGCGACGGATGGGTGCCCTGGGCTACGGCGACGGCGCCGCCATCGACGAGGAAATGCGTCCCCGCCCTGGGCGGGCCCGCCTGCGGGGCCGCGGGGCCGAAGAGCGCTTCGTACTCGGCCGCGCGGGCTCCGAGGATCGCGCTGACCTGGACGACGCCCGACTTCCCCGCGAAGGCCTTGGCAAGGCCGGGCTTGGCTTCGACGAGGGGCTTCAAGAGGGGCAGGGCGCCGTTCAGGAATATCCGGGCGGCGTAGATCGCTTCGTCGGCCATGCTACACCTCGTCGTCCCAGTTCTCGTCCGCCTCGAAGTCCCTGCCCATGAGCTCGCGCACCGCGGCCATGATGCCGTTCTCGTCGATGCCGTAGTGGGCCATGAGGTCCTCGTGGAGGCCGATGATGGAGAAGCAGTCCGGGATGCCCAGGCGCTTGAAGGTGAGGGACTTGCCCAGGCCGGCCGCCACCTCGGCGACCGCGCTCCCCAGGCCGCCTATGACGTTGTGGTCCTCGACGGTGATCACCCGCCTCGTATCCATGATCGCGGCCTCGATCGCCGCCTCGTCGATGGGCTTGATCGTGTGCATGTTGAGAACCCGCACCTTGAGCCCGTCGGTCTTCTCGAGGGCCCGGGCGGCCTCGAGGGCCCGCCAGGAGCAGGCGCCGCAGGCGATGACCGTGAGGTCCGTGCCCTCGTGCAGGGTGACCGCCTTGCCGAGCCTGAAGCCGTAGTCGGGCCTGTCGTAGAGGACCTGGTCGAAGCCCCGGTTGATGCGGATGTAGACCGGGCCTTTCTTCTCGTAGGCAGCGCGCACCGCGTTGGCCGTCTCGATCCCGTCGGCGGGCACGATGACCGTCATGTTGGCCATGGCCCGCATGATGGCGATGTCCTCGGTGCAGTGGTGGGTCGAGCCCGCCTGGCCGAAGGAAAGGCCCGCGTGGGTGGCGATGATCTTGGCGTTGAGGTTCTGGTAGCAGATGTCGGTGTGCACCTGGTCGAGGGCCCGCATCGAGGCGAAGACCGCGAAGGTGGAGAGATAGGGCGTCAAGCCCGCCTTGGCCAGGCCGGCCGCCATGCCGACCATGTTCTGCTCGGCTATGCCCACGTTGAAGAAGCGCTCGGGGAAGGCCTCGCCGAAGAGGCCTATCTTGGTCGACTTGGCGAGGTCGGCCGAGAGGCCGACGATGTCGGGATGCTCGGCGCCGAGCTCGCATAACGTCTTTCCGTAGTACTCGGCGGTCGACATCTTCATCGCGTCGAGCATGGTGTAGGTCAGTCCGCCCATCGTTACTCCCCCCTCGCCTTGGCGATCCGGGCCTGGCCGTAGCGCTCGAGGGACTCGAGGGCCTTGGCCTTCTTGTCCGCGTCGAAGGAGCCGTAGTGCCAGCGGTAGTCCCCCGCGATGAAGTCTATGCCCTGGCCCTTCACCGTGTCGGCGATGATCGCGACGGGCCTGTCCTTCGCCGCCAGGGCCGCGTCGATGGCTCCGGCCAGGGCGTCGAAGTCGTGGCCGTCGACGGCCAGGGGCTCGAAGCCGAAGGCCCGCCACTTGTCCGCGAGGGGCTCGAGGCCCATGACCTCCTCGGTCGGGCCGTCGATCATGCACTTGTTGCGGTCGACGATGACGACGAGGTTGGTCGCCTTGAAATGAGCCGCGGCCATGGCCGACTCCCAGACGGCGCCCTCGTCGCACTCCCCGTCGCCCAGGAGGACGAAGGTCCTCCAGGACTCGCCCTTCACGCGGGCGCCGAGGGCCATGCCCAGGCCCACGGCCAGGCCGTGGCCGAGGGAGCCCGTCGAGGCCTCGACCCCTTTCACCTTAGTGGAGTCCAGGTGCATCCCCAGGGGGCTCCCCGTGTGGTTGTACTCCTTGAGGAGCTCCGGATCGAAGTAGCCGAGCTCCGCGAGGACGGGCGCGTAGCCCACGCCGATGTGGCCCTTCGAGCAGACGAAGCGGTCGCGATCGGGCAGCTCGGGGCGCTTGGGGTCGAGCCTCATGTACTTGTGGTAGAGGATCGTCATGATGTCCATGGCGGAGAGGGCCCCGCCGATGTGGCCCGAGCCCGCCCAGACGACCGTCTCGAGGCAGAGCTTGCGGAGCTCGTGCGCCTTCTGTTCGAGGCGCAGCTTCTCCTCCCTCGTCAGCGGCATGGCTACCTCCTCGCCTTCGCGACGACGGCGAAGGCCTCGTCCGCCACCTCGAGGGTGAAGGCGATATCCTCGTCCGTCAGGGCCGTGTTGATGAAATGGTTGTGGTGGTTGGTGAAGAAGACCCCGCGGCGGACGCACTCGGCCACCCAGGCCTGGTGGGTCTGCCAGCTGTCGTCGCCCGCGATGCGCATGAACCACATCGAGGGCTCTCCGGAGATGCGCAGGTCGAAGCCGTGGCGCCTGCCCGCCGCGGCCAGGCCCTGGGTGAGTTTCCGGCCCTTCTCCATGCAGAGCCCGGCCGCGCCCAGCTCGCGCATCTTCCCGATGCAGGCGATGGCCGCCGCGATGGGCGCCGCCGAGAGCCAGTAGCTTCCCGTGTACATGACCGAGCCGGCCGCGTCCTTGAGGGAGTCCTTGCCGCAGACGGCCGAGACGTTCCAGCCGTTCGCGAGGGCCTTGCAGAAGCACTCGAGGTCGGCCTCGAAGCCGTAATGCCTGTCCGAGCCGCCCGTGTCGAGGCGGAAGCCGCAGCGCACGTCGTCGATCGCGAGGACGACGCCCTCGCGGTCGCACAAGGCGCGCACCTTTTGCCAGTAGCCCTCGGGGGGCAGGCGGTTGTCCTCGAAGACCGGGTGATGGTAAGGCGTCGCCATGAAGCAGGCGATCTCGCCATGATGCTCCGCGAAGAGCCGCTCGAGGGCCTCGTAGTCGCCGAACTCGACGTAGAGGTTGTTCGAGACGTCGGCGCTCGTGATCCCGGGGTGGCCTTCCTTCTGGGTCCAGGGCGCGACGCCGTGGTAGCCCCCCCTGGTGAGCACGGCCCTGGCCCGGCCCGTCGCGGCCCGGGCGATCATGAGGGCGAACATGGTGGTATCGCCCCCGTTCTTGCAGAAGAAGGCCCAGTCCGCCATCGCGACGGTGTCGACCATGAGCTCGGCCAGCTCGACCATCCGGGGCGAGGGGGCCGTGACGCAGTTCCCCTCCTTGAGCTGGGCGAGGGCGGCCGCCTCCACGTCCTTGTCGCCGTAGCCGAGGATGTTCGGCCCGTAGGCGCACATGTAGTCGATGAAGCGGTTCCCGTCGACGTCCCAGAAATAGGCTCCCTCGGCGCGGGACGAGAAGAGGGGGTAGGCGCCGACCGGCATGAAGCAGCCCTCGGCGGGGCCCAGGTGGCCGTAGACGCCGCCGGGGATGACCTTGGTCGCGCGGGCGAAGAGCTCGCGGCTCCTGGCATGGCTGTAGGTCTGCACGGAGGGCCTCCTAGTTCAGATAACGCGGCACGAGGCCGAGGATCTTGTTCATGTTGTCGAGCAGGGGGACGAAGCCGCCGAGCTCGAGCTTCTCCGACCCGATGGCCGTGTAGGAATCCATCTCCCCCCGGAGGAGGGCCCCGGCCGAATCGAGGTCCGCGAAGACCATCCGGGCCCTGAGCCGTGCGGGCAGGCCCTTCCGGCATGCGAGCCTGCCTCCCTTGGACTCGAGGGTGAGCTCGGGCCCCCCCTTGGCGGCGAGGAGGACCTCGCCGTCGGGCATGCGGGCGGCGTTGAGCCGGCCCTCGCGGTCGCTGTTGCCGATCTCGGCCAGGGCGTAGACCGCGGCCCTGAGGCTCAAGGACGCGTTGGCCTCCTTGAAGCCCTTGTCCGCGAGGAGCTCCGGCTTGGCCCGCAGGTAGTAGCCGAGCCGTTCGGTGAGGATCGTGAAGGGCCCTTTCAGGTAGGCGATCTTCGTGAGGCCCTTGAGGGGGATCGGGTTGCCCTTCCCCGCGAACAGGGCGTTGAGGGCCTCGGCCTTCGGGAACCAGAGATGGATCGACTTGCTGCCCGGGCCGGGGAGGAACTCGATCCTTCCCCCGCCGATCGCGAGCCGGGCCGCGCCGACCCCGCCCACCGTGAACTGGATGGTCTCCGCCTTGCCCTCGGCAATCGCGCGCGCCGCCGCGTCGACGGCCGGGAGATCCTCGAGGCAGCGGAGCAGGGCGAAGAGGTTCACCCGCGCCAGCGTGTGTTGGTCCAAAACGCGCCTCCTATTAATAGAGCGAGCGCTCGCTCTATGTCAGAGGATACACCAGATAGAGAAACGCGCAAGGGCAATTCGGCGTGGGAGGCTGGGGGACAGAGCTCGGGGGGAGGAAGGAGCGCAAGCCTAGGCAGTGCTAGTACCTAAGTCCTTGCTTGGAAAGGGGGGCCGTGGGGGGGGAAACCTTCGTCGAAGGTTCCCCCCCCGCTCGAGCACGCGGACAACAAGCTTCGAGGCGGCCGGATCAGGACAAGCCGGTGAGGGCCTGGATGTACTGGAGCCTGAGGTAGCGCTCCGGATCCTCGGAGCGGGTCTGGCTGAGCCGGCCCCTCAGGGCGGAAAGGGAGGGCTCCCCGCGGCGCTCGAGCCAGGACTCCATGCCCTGCCTGATCTCGGCGATGGCTCCCCAGCCCCGCTGGTAGATCGCGGAGCAGAGCTGGACGGCGGAGGCCCCGGCCAGGACGAGCTTGAGGGCGGCTTCGGCGTCGTGGACCCCGGTGCCGGCCGCGAGCTCGCAGCCCGCGCGCTCGTAGAGGACCGAGATCCAGCGGAGGCTCTCGTGGTAGTCCTCGCCCGAGCTGCGCAGGGGGCCGGGCTTGAGCGAGAGGGTCTCGAGGTCGATGTCGAGGCGGAAGAAGCGGTTGAAGAGGACCAGGGCCCCGGCCCCGGCCGCTGCGAGGGAGGCGGCGAGATGGGGCAGGCTCGTGTAGCCCGGGCCGAGCTTCACGGCCAGGGGGAGGCCGGTCGCCGCGCGGACGCCCGAGACCACGCGGAGGACGCGCTCCTCGATCTCCGCCCCGCCCTCGCTCGCGGAGAAGGGCATGAAGGCGATGTTCAGCTCGAGGGCGTCGGCCCCGGACTCGGCGATGCGGCCGGCGTACTCGACCCAGGCCGCCTCGCCGCGGCAGTTGACGCTCGCGATGATCGGCGCGGGGCCCGCGGCGGCCTTGGCCTCGCGGATGAGTTTGAGGTAGTCGGCCGAGCCCTCGGTCCAGCCGGCCCGGGAGAGGAAGTCCGCGGCCTCCGGGTGGGCGCCCGCGTCGATGGCCGCGCCGGCCGGCGCGAGCTCGGCCTCGAGCTGCTCCTCGAAGAGGGACTTCAGGACGACGGCGCCCGCCCCGGCCTCCGCGGCCTTGCGGACGCCCGCGCTCGTGGCGGTCAGCCCCGAGGCCGCGACGACGAGGGGATTGCGGAGCCCCAGTCCCAGGTAGCGTACCGAGAGATCTGCCACGACGCGCCTCCTCGCAGAGTTGGTAGTAGCTAGAAGCTACTCGCCGCGGGGCGCCGAGGCAAGGGCAAGGCTAGGCCTTGCGCTCCTCGAGGAGGATGGCTGGCCGGGCCAGCTCGACGCCCGCCTCGGAGAAGCGGCGCAGGACCTCGAGGTTCGTCGCGCTCAGGGTGCCGAAGTAATCAGCTCCCTTCTTGATGAAGATCACGAAGCTCAGCTTGAGGGAATACTGCCCGAAGCCGGCGAGGGCGGCCACCGTGCCCCCGTCCAGGCCCTCCTGGGCCGCGGCCGCCTCGAGGAGGATGGCGATGGCCCGCGCGGCGCCCTCGTGCCCGATCCCCGGAGCGAGCTCGATGCTCTGCGCGACCTTGGTGCTGGGCTCGGAGCTCACGTTCTCGATCGCGCTCGTGGCGAAGGTGGAGTTCGGCAGGGTGACGACCCGGTTGTCGAGGGTCCTGAGCCGGGAGCTGCGGATCCCGATCTCCATGATGGTCCCGTCGAAGCCCGCGACCTTGATGCGGTCGCCTATCGCGAAGGGGCGGTCGAAGAAGACGGCGACCGAGCCGAAGAGGTTTGACAGGGTGTCCTTGGCCGCCAGGGCTATGGCCACGCCCCCGATGCCGAGGCCGGCGATGAGGGCCCCCACGTCGTAGCCGGCGTTCTTGAGGGCGAGGAGGAGGGCCAGGGACCAGACGAGGAGCCGCGCGCCCTTGCGCAGGAGGGGGAGGAGCTGGTCGTCGAGCTTGCTGTCGGAGCGCTCGACGACGGGCACGAGGTACTCGGTTATGATGGAGTCGATGCCCTTGTCGATGGCCCAGGCCAGGGCCAGGGTCGTGAGCGCGCCGACGATCCGGCCCATCCACAGCTGGGCCTCGCCCTCGAGGCCGAGGCGGCCTACGCCCAGGCCGATGCCGAGCACGAGGACGAGGAAGACCAGGGGCTTCTCGACGACGGCGAGGACGATGTCGTCGACCCGGTTCCTGGTCCTGGCCGCGAGCCGCCTCAGTATCCTCGAGGAGACGAAGGCCACGAGCTTGCCGGCCGCGAAGGCCCCCAGCGTGCAGCCGAGGGCCTCGAGCCAGTTGACGAGGCCTATGCCGGCCAGCTTCCCGTCGAGCAACTCTTCCATGGGGCCCTACGGTAGCGGAAAAGCCCGGCCTCGGCAACGGGCCCCGAGGCGGCGCCTACTCGCGGACGTCGATGATCTCGATGGCGAGGGGCTTGAGGGCGTCCGCGAGCTTCTGCTTGGGGGCCCCCTGGACCTTCATGGCGACGACCCAGGTGGCACCCGAGTCGTCGGTCGAGTCGTGCACGCCGAGGCCGACGATGTCGCCCCCCGCGTCGGCCACCGCCTGGGCGATGCGCGCCATCATGCCCTTGCCGTTCTTGACCCGCGCGGTGATCCTGACCCCCTCGCGGAAGCCCCCGAGGATTCCCGTGAAGGCCCGGAAGAGGTCGGTCTCGGTGACGATGCCCACGAGCCGGTCGCCCCGCATGACGGGCAGGCCCCCGATCTTGCGCTCGGCCATGATCCGGGCCGCGTCCTCGATGGGGGTGTCGCCCGTCACGGTGACCACGTCCTTGGCCATCACCTTCTCGACCTTGAGCTTGCCGAGGAGGGAGTGGATCTCCCACATGCTCAGGGTGGTCGAGGGCGAGGGCGAGGCGTAGATGATGTCCTTCTCCGAGACGATGCCGACGAGCTTGCCCTTGGCGTCGAGGACCGGCAGCCGGCGGACTTTCTTCTGGCGCATCAGGGCGAGGGCGTCGGGCACGGACAGGTCGGAAGCGACGACGACGGGGTCGGCGGTCATGCGGTCGCGGACGAACATCTCTACCTCCTCGGATGGGCGCGATGGCTCCAGGGGAAGTATAGCGAAAAAAGGCCCGGAAGGCGAATTCGCCCGCGGCCGGCGAGGCCCGGCCTCAGCGCTCGAAGGGGCTGTCCAGGACGCGGAGCCCGAGGCGGGCGGCCAGGGCGCGGCCCTCGGCCAGGCCGGCGGCGACGTCGACGGGCCGGTGGGCGTCGGAGTTGACCACGACGTCGAGCCCGTAGGACGCGGCGAGCTCCCAGAAGCCCTCGTGGGGATAGGGGGCCCGCTCGCCCTCGGGGGCCCGGACGCGGGCCTTGCGCATGCCGTAGCCGTTGATCTCGACCGGGATCCGGGCGGCGCGGGCCGCGTCGAGGACGTCGCGGGCGCAGGCGCGGGCATCCTCGTCCCAGCGCAGGTAGCTCATGCAGTAGAGGTCGGGATGGGCCACGTAGGCGAACAGTCCGCTCTCGAGGCTGCGGGCGAGGTGGGCGGCGTAGGCCGACAGGTCGGCGGCGCGGCGCAGCGCGCCGGCGTCCTCCCAGGCCCCCCCGCGGCGGTAGTAGTGCGTCCCCGAGACGAGGTAGCCGACCCCGAGCCGGCCGACGAGCTCCTCGCGGAGGTAGGCGTCGTCCTCGGCCGACCACTCGCTCTCGAGCCCGAGGAGGATGCTCATCCTCCCCTCGCCCTCCGGGCGGCGGGACTCGGCCTCGGCGGCGGCCCGGACGGCGGCCAGGTAGCCGGGGAGCTCCCCGAGATCCATCCGGCTGTCAGGCCAGCGCCCGTCGGCGTAGGGGACGTGCTCGGAGAAGCCGAGCTCCCCGATGCCGGCGGCGCGGGCGGCCTCGACGTAGTCGGCGATGTCGCCGGAGGCGTGTCTGCAGCGGTAGCTGTGGGTGTGGTAGTTGTTCATGGTCGAAGGTGGCCCGATGGTACGGCGAAGGGGCCCTCCGCCTCAAGGGGGACCGCCCGCCCCGGCGGGGCGGGCGGTCCCGAGGGCCCTGCGGCCTCAGCGCAGGGCGAAGGCGGCCAGGAGGCCGGCCGCCTTCGGCGCGGGGGCGGCGGAGAGCGGCGCGGGCTTGGCGAGGGAGTTCGGGATCTCGAAGTAGTCGATCTGCTTGAAGCTCGTCTTCTTCGGATCCTCGCGCTGCATGGACCAGAAGGAGATCTTCTCCTCGTTCACGAGGACGACGTTGACGATCTGGCAGTCCACCGCGTCGGCCTTGACCTCGGTGAAGGGGGCCGAGCGCTCGAGCCAGGCGTAGTACTTGTTGCCGCAGGTGCCGCCGGTCACGTAGGTCGTGCTCTGGCCCGGGGCCACCTTCTGGTCGCCCTTCATGGTGGTGCGCAGGTAGAGGTGGTCGTGGCCGGTGAGGACGAGGTCGACTTTCATGGCCTCGAGCCGGGCGGCCGCGATGTTCTTGATCGGTGTGCCGTCGTGGTTCGAGGAGTAGGGGCCGGCGTGGAAGGCGACGATCCTCCACTTCTTGGTGGTCTTCTTGAGCTGGGCCTCGAGCCAGTCCAGCTGCTTGTCGAGGTTGGGCTTGATGGCCGCGTTGGGCACGGCCTCGGTGTTCAGCACCGCGAAGAAGGCGTCGCCGTACTCGAACCAGTAGTTCGTGCCGCCCAGGTCGCCGCCGGCGCCGTTGGCCGGGGTGTTGAAGCGGCTCTTGAAGGTGAGGTACTTCGAGTCGCCCTTGAAGTCGTGGTTGCCCATCGCGGGCATGAAGGGGATGGAGGCGAGCTTGCCCTGGATGCTCTGGAAGAAGCAGGACCACTGGGAGGCCTTGTAGCCGTCCTGGGTGATGTCGCCGGTGAGGAGGGTGAAAGCGGGCGCGTCCACGAGGCTAAGCCCGTAGTTATAGGAGAAGTCGAGGGTCTTGTAGTCCTCGAGGCTCACCGACTGGGGATCGGACATGAACAGGAAGCTGAAGCCGTCCACCTTCTTGGGGTCGGGCGGGGCGGTGAACTCGTACTGCCAGCTCTGGAAGGTCTTGCCGTCGCCGACGCGGTACACGTAGGTCGCGCCGGGCTCGAGGTCGCTCAACGTGACCTTGTGGCTCATCCGCTCCTTGAAGCCCGGGGTCACCGCGACGATGGAGCTCGTGCCGACGGCGGCCTTGAAGCGGCCGTCGAAGCCGTCTTTCTTGGCGTAGTAGACGACGGAGTCCTTGATGGCGGGAATGGTCATCCAGTTGACGCCCATGGAAGTCTGCTTCTCCCCGAGGGAGATGACGATCTCGGTCGGCTCGCCGTAGACGGTGCCGTCGTCGATGGCCACCGCGACGGGCTGCGACGGGTCGTGGGGCTTGGTGAACTCGGCGCCGGAGGCCGAGACCGCCTTCACGTAGTAGTACAAGGGGCCCTTGGCGACAGCGGGGATCTTGCCGAGCCAGGCGTCGCCCTTGCCCTTCTTCATCGCGACCTTGGCGGTGAAGGCCTTGCCGTCGGGGGAGTCGCCGTACCAGAGCTCGACGGACTTGGGGGCCTTGGCGGAGATGACGCGGGCCTCGACCGCCACGTCAATCTTGGCCTTGGCGGCGTTGACCGGCCTGGCCACGATGGCGGCGTCGAAGGAGAAGTCGGGCTTGCGCTCCTGGTCCTTGGCGGAGAAGGCCTTCAGGACGGGATATCCCGCGTTCTCGGGCCCCTGCCAGGCCCAGGCGCCCTTGAAGTCCCAGCCGAGGGCGGCGAAGGTCTTCTTGGACTGGAGCTCGGCGGCCGACTTGTCGGCCCACTTGATGGGCTGGAATTCGGGCTCGTTGCCGACGATGGCCATCGCGTCCCAGGCGATGTTCCCGGTGATCTGGTTGCCGCTCTCGTCCTCGAGCTGGCCGCAGATCTTGTCGGTGTCCTTCTTGCCCTCGATCCTGCTCTGGAGGGCCGCGGAGTTGTAGATGGCCTGGCCGGCGTTGAAGGCCCCGACGAGGCCGCCCACGGCGCCGTTGGGGTTGGTGGACTTGATCGTGCCGGCCGCGTAGCAGTCCTCGATGATGCCGCCCCCGTCCTCCTGGCCGGCGATGCCGCCGAGGTTGAAGGTGCCGACGATGTCGACCACCGCGTAGCAGTTCTTGATCACGCCGACGATGGCCCCCTCGCCCTCCTTGTTCTTGCCGACGATGCCGCCGACGGTCTGGGCGTTGGAGCCGCTGTTCGTCAGCTTGCCGAAGACGAAGCAGTTCTCGAGGGTGCCGTAGCTGACGCCGACGATGCCGCCGACGTTCTGGGTGCCGTTCACGCTGATGTTGACGAAGCCGATGTTCTTGATGGTCGCGAGGACGTCCTCGTTCCCGGCGTAGCCGAAGAAGGCCACGTACTTCTTGCCGGGGCGGTCGATAACGAGGTTGCGGATGACGTGGCCCTGGCCGTCGAGGACGCCGAGGAAGCCGTTCTCCTTGTCCTTGCCCATCGGCACGTAGCCGGTCACCCCGGCCATGTCGATATCGGCCGTGAGCAGCCATTTGCCGTCGCGGGGCACTTCTTTCTTGCCGTAGTTCGCCGCGAGATACATGATGTGCTCGGGCTTCGAGATCTCCAAGCGGCCCTGCGCGTCGGCGGGCGGCGCGACGGGGACGATCTCCGCCCAGGCGCCGACCGCGGCGAGCGCGAACACGAACGCGAAGACTAACGCCGAAAGTTTCCTTTTCATGCCTTGCCTCCAATTCGAGTGATCGATGATGAGACCTGTCTAGCGCCCCTGCCTCCGCATGCGCTCCTCTACCTGGGCGACGGTCCCTGAGAAGGGACCGGGCTTCTCCATCTTCATGCTCGTCAGCGCCGCCGCGTAGCGAGTCGCCTCGGCGACCCCGCTGCGCGCGCGCCGCGCGATGTAGGAGAGGAAGCAGGTGTCGCCCCGGCCCGCGCGGCCGTCGAGGCGGACCGGATCGAAGGGGGCGCGGAAGAAGTCCCGGCCGTCGTAGGCCAATACCTCGTCCTGCCTCGTGATGAGGATCTCCATGCCCGCGCCGGGCCCCTTCCCGCCCGCGGCTCCCCAGGCCGCGAGCATGCGGGCGGCCTTCTCGCGGTCCTCGGTGCCGGCTATCGCCTTGATCTCGACCGAGTCGGCCTTGAGGTAGCTGACGAAGGGCAGGTACTCCTCCTTGGCCGGCCAGTCGCGGAAGGCCACGTCGCCGCCCTCGAAGTAGCGGAGCACGGCCTGGAGGTCGAGGGCCACCTTGCCGCGGGCCGCGAGCTCGCGGATGGCCTCGTCGGGGACCTCGTCCTTGAAGAGGGCCGCGATGTGGTAGACGCCGGCCTCGGGCAGGGCCCTGATCTCCTCCATCGTGAAGGGATCGGCCCGCGACACCATCTTCAGCGTCCGCGCGTCGGGATCGGGGCTATGGAAGATGTTCTCGATCGAGGTCGTCGCCCGCGAGGGGAGGAAGCGGAGCTCGACCCCCTCGCGGCCGAGGAGGGACACGGAGCCCCGGTCGGCCTCGGCCATCTTGGTGACGACGAGGACCTTCGCCCCGCTCCGCGCGGCCGCCACGGGGGAGAAGTAGGCCGCCCCGCCCACGAAGGGACTGCGCTCGCCCATCATGTCGCGGACGTCGTTGGTGATGTGGCCGATCGATACGATGTCGTACTTCATTGCTGCGAATCCTTCCTGCCTGCGCCGCGCCCCTGCTCCGACGGGCTGCTAATACGTTTAAGTCAGACGCGATCCGGGGACGCCGCCCCTCGGGCGTGAGGCGCCTCCCCCCCCCCGTCTGCCCCCGACGGCCCCGCCGCCCGGCGGGCGGCGGGGGTCCGGGAGAGACGCGTTGCGCGATCCTACTTCTTCTTCAGCGAGAGCCAGAAATTGGTGACCTTGACCGTGTTCGGGTAGTTGTACTTCGCGTCCTCGGCCCAGAGCTTCATCTCGGAGAGGGGGGTCTTGCTCTTCGTGACCATGTCCGAGCGGGTCGGCCAGGAGCCTTCCACGTCGAAGGGCTTGTAGCCGTCGGCCTTGCCGTCGGCCTCGCCGGCCATGTAGCGGATGAGGAGCTTGGCCGCGTTCGGGTGCTGGCCGCCCTCGACCATGCACAGGTAGGCGGGGTTGCCCGTGCTCGAGCGGGGCTTGAGGGTGGTGACCGAGCCGAGCTTCAGGCCCTTGCTCTTGTCGCGGATCTTCGAGGAGGTGGCGATGCCGATGGGCGGGTTCTTCTGGCCGGCGGCGCCGATCGCGTCCACGACCTCCTGGTCGGAGTTCGTGATGACGAGGTCGTTCGCGGCGAGGCGCTTGATGAACTCGTAGCCGGCGTTGGCCACCCCGGGGCTGAGCTTCAGGTCCTGGCCGAACTCGCGCTTGTAGTCGGCCGCCATCTCGGCGGAATTCTGGACGAAGCTGCAGAACAGGCCCAGGGTCTCGATGGCCGCCTGGGGGTTGGTCAGCATGATCTTGCCCTTCCACTCGGGCCGGGTGAGGTCCCACCAGCTGTCGATGGGGTCCTTGTCGTACACCTCGGTGTTGTAGAACACGAGCTTCATCTCGAGGTAGATGGCGAAGCCGGGCTGCTTGAACTGGGCGTCGACCTTGGCCCCGATGTCCTTGGGCACGTAGCTGTGGACCACGCCGCGGGCGTAGAAGTCGTTGGCCATGGTGCCGTCGGAGTCCTTGACGAAGATCACGTCGGCGTTCTTGATGCCGGCGGCGTTCTCGCGCTCGATCTTCTCGAAGATCTCCGTGTTGCGCATGTCGTAGGTCTCGACCTTCACGCCGGGATACAGCTTCTCGAAGCCCGCCTTGACGTCCTTCGAGCGGCTGGACATGGAGTAGATGACGACCTTGCCCTCCTTCTTGGCGGCCTCGTAGAGCTGCTCCGCCGTATCGGGGGCGTCGAGGGCCGCCTTCTTGGCCCAGGCCGTGGAGACCTGGGCCCAGGCGCCGCCGGCCGCGAGGGAGAGGGACGCGAGCGCGACGAGCCTCGCGCGAGTGCGATTCATCATGCCGAACCTCCTTTGGATCGAAAGATCGTTTCGCCGAACTGGATAACCCCGGCGCGCCCCTAGGCGAGGGCGCCGAGGGCGATGCGCCCGCTGGCCTTGTCGTAGACGTTGAGCTTGTCCTGCTGGAGCGAGAGCCAGGCTTCCTCGTCCTGGCCGAACTCCGCCTGGCCGATCACCTTGGCCATGATCGTGTCCCCGTTCACCGCCGCCTGGATGAGGGTCTCCGAGCCGGCGGGCAGGGCCGAGTAGATGCGGCAGCGCACGGCCCCGGGCGAGGGCTCCCTGCCCACGTGGACGTGCTCGGGCCGGACGGCGAGGATCGAGGCGGCCCCGCAGGAGGCCGGCTCGACGCCGATGGATCCGAAGCGCGCGTTGCGCGACGCCACGTTGCCCAGGGCCATCCGGCCGAGGACCGAGTCGACCACCATGGTGTCCCCGTCCCGCGAGCACTCGCAGCCGATGAAGTTGATCTTGGGATTGCCGATGAAGTCGGCGACGCGGATGTCCACGGGGTTGCCGTAGATGCCCTTGGGGGTATCGGCCTGCACGAGCCTGCCCTCGAAGAACACGGCGATCTTGGTGGACATGGTCAGGGCCTCGACCTGGTCGTGGGTGACGTAGACCACGGTGGTCTTGAGCTCCTGGTGGAGGCGCTTGAGCTCGGAGCGCATCTCGATGCGGAGCTTGGCGTCGAGGTTGGACAGGGGCTCGTCCAGGAGGAGGACCCGCGGCTCGGAGACGATGGAGCGGGCGATGGCCACGCGCTGCTGCTGGCCCCCGGAGAGCTCGGAGGGGTAGCGCTCGGCGAACTCCGCGATGTGGAGGCGTCCGAGGGCGCCCGTCACCTTCTCCTTGATGAGCGGCTTGGGCGCCTTCTTGATCTGCAGCCCGAAGGCGACGTTGTCGAAGACCGTCATGTGGGGCCACAGGGCGTAGCTCTGGAACACGAGGTTCACGCCCCGCTTGGCGGGGGGCAGGTTGAAGCTCACCTCCCCGTCGGCCGCGAGCTGCCCGCCGATCCTGAGCGTGCCCGAGCGCGGGGCCTCGAGGCCGGCGATCACGCGGAGGGTGGTGGTCTTGCCGCAGCCCGAGGGGCCGAGGAGGGTCATGAAGTCCCCGTCCTCGACGACGAGGTCCAGGTCCTTGAGCACGTGGACCTCGCCGTAATACTTGTTGACCTTGGATATCTCGATGCGGCTCATGGGAATCAGCCCCCCAATCCTTTCGACATGTCGACCTTGCCGATCTTGGCGGCGAGGACGTAGACGATCATGATGATCGCGACGATCACGGTGATGACGGCGTCCGAGAACTGGTGGTAGCCCCCCTCGGCGTAGGAGTAGGTCGCCGCGGCGAGGGTCTGGGTCGCCGGGGTCATGAGCAGGACGATGAGGTCGAGCTCCTTCATGGCGCTGATGAAGATCAGGATGAAGCCGCTCAGGAAGCCCTTGCCCGCCAGGGGCATGACGATCTTCCGGAAGCGCCGGCCGAAGGAGGCCCCCTCCACCATGGCGGCCTCCTCGAGCTCGGTGCCGATCTGCATCATGTTGCTCGTGCCGGCCCGCACGGAGAAGGGCAGGTACTTCACGACGCTGATGAGCACGAGGATGCCGAGGCTGCCGTAGAGGGCCGGGATGAAGAGCCGCGGCCGCGAGAACATGGAGAGGTAGATAGCGCCGAAGGCGATCGAGGGTATCAGGTAGGGCAGGAAGGATACCTGGTCGATGAGCCTGCCCGAGGCCTTCTTCCTGCCGCGCGAGATCACGTAGCCCAGGACGAGGCCGACGAAGGTCGCGATCACCGAGGCCGCGAGCACGAGCTTCATCGTGGTGCCCAGGGACCTCCAGATCGCCGCGTTGCGGAAGATGCCGCTCTCCCCCTCGGCGATGGAGGGCTTCGACTCGCCGATCCAGTAATGGAGGGTCAGGTTGTCGAGGCGGTAGATCCCGTCGCGCTCGAGGAAGGACTCCAGGAGGAGGACCGCGACCGGGAAGATGATGGCCACGACCATGAAGGCGACGAGGGCGGCCAGGATGGGCCTGCGCCACTTCCCCAGGCTCACCAGGTTCTTGCGCGTGCCCTTGCCGCCGATCGTCGTGTAGCTCTTGCGCTTGCCGATCATCGCCTGGTTCAGGTACACGGTGAATACGGCTATGAGGATTAGCACGAGGCTGAGGATGTAGGCCTGGACGGTCTGGCGGTTGCGGACGCTGGCGTAGAGCATCGTGGAGATCGTGTAGTAGTTCACCTTGAGGCCGAGGAAGGCCGGCACGCCGAAGGTGCCGATGGCCCGCGAGAAGGTGAGGATGAAGGCCGAGAGCACGGCGGGCAGGACGAGGGGGAAGGTGATCCTGCGCAGGATCGTGAGGCGGCTCGCGCCCGCGATCTCGCCCATCTCCTCGAGGTCCCCGCCGATGGAGGAGAGGGCCGAGGAGATGAGGAGGTAGGCGAAGGCGTAGTAGTGGATCGACAGGGTGAGGACCGTCGGCACGAAGCCGTAGGCCAGCCAGTCGGGGGGGCTCCAGCCGAAGATGGCCGCGAGGAAGCCGGGATTGCCGCCCACGCGCTCGTTCTTGAAGACCGTGATCCAGGCCAGGGCCTTGTACCAGGAGGGCAGCATGTAGGGCACGAGGACGAGGAAGGAGAAGAAGCCGCGGCAGGGCAGGTCGGTCCTCGTGACGAGCCAGGCGATCAGGCCCCCGAGGAGGAGGGACAGGGCCGAGACGCAGAGCGCCACCGAGAGGGAGTTGGCCAGGGGCTCCCAGAGCATGGCCCGGGCCGTGTCGCCCGAGAACATGGCCTTCCAGTGGTAGGTCGTGAAGGCGCCGGGCACGGCTCCCTCGACGAGCCGCGAGTCCTTGGGCTGCCAGCGGAAGGTCGTGCCCACGATCTCGCCGAGGGGGACCACGATGAGGTAGACGAGGACGACGATCGACACGAGGCTGATGACGTTGTACGGATTCGTGAACAGGGAGACGAGCACGTTGCGCGCCTTCGTGAGGCCCCTGCCCCTCCCGAGGCCGGCCGGGGACGGGGCCGCGGCGGATTTCGTTTCGCTCATCGCATGCTCCTGTGCGCGCCCTCGGCCGCGGCGCCCGCGGCGCCCGCGGCGCCGGCCGGGCCCGCGCCGAGCCCGTCGAGGATGGGCGCTATCTCGCCGAGCTCGCCGACGACGTAGTCCGGCCGGGGGCAGCCCGGCGGCAGGGCGCTGTCGCGCCCCGCCGTCATGAAGGACTTGATCTGGAAGGCGAGGGCGTAGCCCGCGGCCTTCGCTCCCGAGACGTCCCGGGACACCGTGTCTCCCACGTAGGCGGCCCGCTCGGGGGCGACGCCGAGGCGGCACAGGGCCTCGAGGAAGATGCGCGGGTCGGGCTTGCGGATCCCCGAGACGCAGGAAAGGCAGAGGCAGTCGAAGTAGTCCCTGATCCCGTAGCCGCCGAGGGTGGCGAGGACCTGGCTCTCGCTCGAGGTGTTGCTGATGACGCCGAGGCGGAAGCCCCGGACCTTGAGGGCCTCGAGGCTCTCCCGCGCGTCCGGCCTGAGCTCGCGGCTATGGAACTCGGTCTCCCAGATCAGGGCCAGGCCCTCGGCGACGCGGTCTATCTCGGCCCGGGGGAGATCGAACTCGCGGAGGTACCACTCGGCCCAGACCCGGTTCGCGGGGGCCTCGGTCATGGTCCGCTCGCTCCAGGCGCGGTAGGCGAGGTAGCCCCGCTCGATGGCCTTGAGGAGGGCCTCGGGCTCGGCTTCGAGCTCGAGGCCTTCCTTTTTAAGAAAACGTTTAAGCGAGACGCAGGCTGCGAGGCGCGACTCGGGGCTGTAGCGCACGTCCTCGAGGGTGCCGCCGAGGTCGAAGAGGACCGCGTCGATCCTCATCGGGAGGCCCCCTCGCCCGCCCCGGAGCGGGGCGCGACGCAGCTGCCGCGGACCACGAGGCTCGGCTTGACCACGCGGCGGTGCTTGATCCCCGCGAGCTCCTCGCTCATGGCCTCGCAGAGGAGCTCGACCGCGAGGGCTCCCATCTCGAACTTGGGCTGGGCGACCGTGGTCAGGTCGACCGTGGGCAGGGAGGCGAACATGATGTCGTCGTAGCCCACGAGGGAGAGGTCGCCGGGGATCGCGATGCCGCGCATCGCGGCGGCGCGCATGACGCCGAGGGCCACCATGTCGCTCGAGGCGTAGATGGCCGTCGGCATCCGGCCCGAGCCGAAGGCCTCGAGGGCGGCCTGGCAGCCGTAGTCGATGCCCTCGGCCGCGCCCTCGGGGGCGATGGAGGCACGGGGCTCGAGGCCGCGCGCCTCCATGGCCTCGCGGTAGCCCTCGACCCGGTCCTTCTTGGTCTTGGTCCGGTAGTTGTCGCAGAGCATGAGGATGTCCCGGTGCCCGAGGGAGGCGATGTGGCCCACCGCGAGGGCGGAGCCGAGCTTGTTGTCGTTCGCCACGTAGTTGTCCATGCTGTCGTTGACCTTGCCGCCGATGAACACGAGGGGCACCTGGGCCTTGGTGAGGGCGAGGATGTGGCTCGCGTCGTTGTCCACCGGCGCCACGATGATGCCCCTGGCCCGGTTCTCCATGAGGGTCCTCACGTAGGAGACCTCGAACTCGGTCCTGCGGTTCGTGTCGCAGAGGAAGAGATTGAAGCCGCGGCGCTTGGCCTCGGCGTCGATGCCCTTGAAGATCTCGGCGTAGATGGGGGTGGAGATGTCGGGGATGAGGAGCCCGAGGATGTCGCTCGTCTTCTTGACGAGGTTGCGGGCGAGGGCGTTGGGCGTGTAGCCCATCTCCGCGCTGATCCGCACGATCCGGGCCCTCGTCTCCTCGCCTATGTCCGTGTAGCCGTTCAGGGCCTTGGAAACGGCTGCGGGCGAGACGCCGGCCGCCTGGGCTATGGTCTTGATGGTCACATTCATAGGTGTTCCGAAAACGTTTAAGTAAGTATAGACCCGGTTTTTCTACTTGTCAACGAAAAAGTAATACGTTTTAGTATTGTTCGCGTGGTGAAGGACGATTCACCCATCGCGAAGGGGCAGCATGGCGGATTCAGAGGGCGCGAGCGAGCGAAGGCTGGCGGAGCTCGAGATGCGGATAACCTATCAGGAAAGGACCATCGAGGAGCTCGGGGGCCAGGTCTTCGACCAGGCTCGCCGCCTCGAAGGGGCGGAGAAGCTCCTGCGCGATATGGCGGAGAAGCTCAAGGAGCTGGCGGGAGACGGCTCCCCCCTCCCCACCAACGAGCGTCCTCCTCACTACTGAGGGCTCTGGCCCCGCGAGGCCGTGGCGGCGGCGGCTCGGTCCGCCTCCGGGCGGGGCGCTCGGCCTGGGGCTCTGTCCCCGGATTCCGCAGGCCCCGGGGGCCGGCGCGGCCCCCGGGAGCCGGGCCTCTCCCCCTCCCCCTATAATAAAGCCCGCGATTTCGCTATGCTATAAGCATCTTTCCCCTATACCGAGCGTGAAACGAATGGATTTCTCCGAACTCAAGCTGCATCCCGATCTGAAAAAAGGCCTCGACGAGGTCGGCTACGTGACCTGCACCCCCGTGCAGGAGATGGTCTTCGACCATGCATTCAAAGGCGAGGACATCTACGCCCAGTCCCAGACCGGCACGGGCAAGACCGCCGCCTTCCTCGTCTCCATCTTCCAGCGCATCATGACCGACGAGAGCCAGCGCAACCGCAAGGTCCTCATCCTCTCGCCCACCCGCGAGCTGGCGGTCCAGATCGAGGGCGAGGCCGAGCGCCTGGGCAAGTACCTGCCCATCACGGCCGGCGCCTTCTACGGCGGCGTCAGCTACGGGCCCCAGGTCGACATGCTCCGCTCCAACGTGCAGATGATCATCGGCACCCCCGGCCGCATCCAGGACCTCGTCAACCAGGGCAAGATGCTCCTCAAGGACGTGGGCTTCCTCGTCATCGACGAGGCCGACCGCATGTTCGACATGGGCTTCATCGACGACCTGCGCAAGCTCATCCGCTACCTCCCCCCGACCGGCCAGCGCCAGACCTTCCTCTTCTCCGCGACCCTGGGCCTGCGGGTGAAGGACCTGGCCTGGGAGTACATGGACCGGCCCCACGAGGTCGCCATCGAGCCCGAGCACGTCACCGTCGACCTCGTGACCCAGGAGCTCTACCACGTGGGCAACCACGAGAAGTTCAGCCTCCTCTTGGGGATCCTCGACCGCGAGCGGCCCGACAGCGCCCTCATCTTCTGCAACCAGAAGTTCATGGTCGAGGAGATCGCGCGGCGCCTCAAGGTCAACGGCGTCGACTGCGAGTTCATCATGGGCGACCTCCCCCAGGCCAAGCGCCTCGAGGTCATCGAGCGGCTCAAGGCCGGCGAGATCAAGATCCTCGTCGCAACCGACGTGGCCGCCCGCGGCCTCGACGTCGAGGCCCTCGACCTCGTGGTCAACTACGACCTCCCCGACGAGGCCGAGTCCTACGTGCACCGCATCGGCCGGACCGCCCGCGCGGGCAAGGCCGGCAAGGCCGTCTCCTTCGCCTGCGAGAAGTTCGTCTACAACCTGATGGCCATCGAGCGCCTCCTCGGCTCCAAGATCCCGGTCATGCCCTTCGACACGGCCCTCCTCCTCCAGGACCGGAGCTCGGGCATGCGCTTCGGCCACACCCGCGACTACGACCGCGGCCGGGGCCCCCACGAGGGCCGCGGCGGCCGCCCGGGCGACCGCCGCCCCGCCCCCCGCGGCTCCCCCCGCGGCGGCGAGCGGCGCAGGCCCGCCGACGATCGGGGCGGCGCCAGGACCCAGCGGCCCGAGCGCGTCCCGGCGCGGACTCCCGAGCGCGCGGGGACCGAGGGCCGACCGGCCTCCGGGCGCGGCGACAATCCCTACGCCCAGACCCAGGACGAGCGGCTCCGCGGCTACAAGGAGCGCTACGGCCAGGGCGAGCGGCAGGAGGGCCAGGCTCCCTCCGGGCGCTCAGGCGGCGGGCGCGGCAAGGACCGGCGCCCCGCGGAGGGCGCCGCCCAGGGCGGCCGCCAGGCCGGGGGGCGCGCGCCCTCGGGCCGGCAGGGCCCCGGCGGCCAGCAGGGCCGCGGCCAGGGTCAGGGCCAGCGCGGCCAGGGCCAGCAGCAGCGCAAGCCCGCCGCGGCGGCCCCCGCCAAGCCGGGCCTGCTCGCCCGCATCAAGGGACTATTCAAGCGCGGTTAAGGGCCGAGCCGATCGCCGGCGGTTGCTAAGCGGGCCTTCCTCCATTACTCCTATAGGTAGATCCTATCGAGCGAGGGAGGCCCACATGAACCGCGGTTCGAAGAAGGCCCAGGCGGATACGCCGAGCGCCCAGACCATGGAGGCCGAGACCAGGCTCGCGGCCCAGAGGATCTTCGAAGAGCGCCGGGCCAAGGGCCTCGAGGGGGACGAGGTCTCCGACTGGCTCGAGGCCGAGGCCGAGGTCAAGAAGCGGCACAAGCTCGGCTAAGGCGCGGAAGCCCCCGCGCGGGCGGCGGCCCCGAGGTACTTCTCGAGGCTCCGCCGCACCGCCCCCTTTCCCGCGACCAGCTCCCCGAAGTAGCCCTCTATCCTCTCCCCAAGGCCCGCCTCGCAAAGGTCGAGGCCGAAGATGGAGGCGTCGGACAAAAGGGGCGCGAGGGCCTCGCGGAAGGGGCCCTTGTCGCCGAGCCCGATCCCGGCGAGGCGGGAGCGGGTGAAGCCCAGGAGGGGATCGGGGCTCGGCTCGAAGCTCCGGCCCTCGTCGTCCAGGCCCAGGAGGTAGCGGCACCAGCCCGCGAGGACCAGGGGGATGAAGACCAGGGAGCGGGCGCCCTCCCCTCCCCGGGCCCGGTAGGCCTTGATCGTCTCGCCGAAGCGGACCGCGAGCTTCTGCGAGGTGTCGGTGGCGATGCGCTGGGGCGTGTCGGGCATGAAGACGTTGGGGAAGCGCCGCTCGATCACCTCGCGGAGGAAGGCCTCCGGCGAGACGATCCCCGGGTCGGCGGCGACGGGCAGGCCCTCGGCGTAGCCCACCTGCTCCACGAGGGCCTTCAGGAGGGGATCGCCCATCTCCTCGTGGATCGAGGTGAAGCCCAAGAGGCAGCCGAAGATGGCCAGGCTCGTGTGGAGGGGATTGAGGCAGGCGCTCACCTTCATGCGCTCCATGAGCTCGACCCTGGCTCGGTCGGCGAAGATCACGCCGCCCCGCTCGAGGGGGGGCCTGCCGTTGGGGAAGGCGTCCTCGACGACGAGGTACTGGGCCTCCTCCGCGTTGACGAAGGGGGCGGTCCAGGTCTTCCGCGCGGTGACGACGATCTCCCGGTCCTCGAGGCCGGCCTTCCCCAGCTGGGCCGCGACCGACTCGTCGGGGCGGGGCGTGATCTTGTCGATCATGGTCCAGGGGAAGGCGACGCGGGCGGGGTCGGCCAGGTAGGCGGGGAAGCCGGCCGGCGCGAGGCCGGCGGCGGCCCAGGCCCCGGCGAGGGCCCGGAGCGAGTCGCCCAGGCGCTCCCCGTTGCGCGAGCAGTTGTCCATGCTCACCAGTGCCAGGGGGAGGGCCCCCGCCTCGTAGCGCTCGAGGCAGAGGGCGGCGGCCTTGCCCATGAGGCTCCGCGGGGCGGCCGGCCCACCTGCGGCGTCCGCCGCCGCGTCGGGGAGGTAGTTCCCCGCGGGGTCGCGGAGGACGTAGCCCTTCTCGGTGATCGTGAAGCTCGCCAGCTGGAGGCTCGGGGCGCGGAAGGCCTCGCGGAGGCGGGCCCAGTCGGGCGAGGAGGGGTCGGCGGCGAGGGCCTCGGCCACGGAGCCCACGACCTTCTTGCCGATCGAGCCGTCCGCCCGGAGGGTCGCGAGGACGGAGAGGCAGTCGTAGGGGCGATAGGCGCGCTCGATGATCTCGCAGTCGAAGCCCTCGGCCACGACGATGCCCGCGGCCGCGGCGCCCGCGTTCAGGAGCTCCTGGTGGACCGCGGCGGGGAAGGCGCGGAAGATGTTGCCCGCCCCGAAGTGGACCCACTCCGGGGCCGCCCGGGTCCGCCGGGCGAGCTCGCGGCGGTCGAAGGCGGGCAGCTCGAAGCCGGCGGCCTCCCAGGCGGATCGATCGGAGATGGACTGGTCGTTGAGCCTCATGCTTCCCTCGCTAGCCGTCGCCGCGCGACGAAGTACTCGGGGTATTCCCCCCGCAGCCGCTCTTCCTCGACGAGGATCTTGGACAGGTGGGCGCGGATGGCCCGCAGCGAGCCCTCCTCGTCGCCGGAGCGGACCAGGCCGAGGAGCTCCCCGTGCTCCCGGTGGATCGCCTCCGCGGTCTCGGGCCCGCGGAGGTTCAGGAGCCGGACGCGCCGGTAGTGCCCCGACATGCCTTGAACGAGGTCCCAGCACAGGCTCTTGCCCGCGGCCTCGAAGAAGACCCCGTGGAACTCGTCGTCCCCGTCGAGGAAGGCCCGGTAGTCGCCCTTCCCCATGCTCGCGCCCTGGGCGTCGAGGATCCCGCCGAGCCGGCGCAGGGAGGCCTCCGAGCGGAAGGAGGCCACGAAGAGTCCCAGCGCCTTCTCCTCGAGGCTCGCGCGGAGGAAGCGCTCCTCGTCGACCCGCTCCAGGTCGATGCGGGAGACCCTCGTCCCCTGCTGGGGGAGGATGTCGACGAGGGACTCCTTCGCGAGCCGGAGCAGGGCGTCGCGGAGGGGGGAGCGGCTCACGCCGAGCTCCTCGGCGAGGGCCTTGATGACGAGCTCCTGGCCGGGGGCGAGCTCGAGGAGGAGGATGGAGCGGCGCAGCCGCAGGTAGAGGCGGTCGGAGATGGTCCGGGCGGCACCCTCCCCCTCCGCCTCGAGGATATCAAGCATGGGCGCGGGCCCGCGACTTGGCGACCGCCTCCCAGAGCCCGTTGAGGTAGGCGGCCCCGAGGGCCCGGTCGTAGAGCCCGTAGCCGGGCATCCCCGCCTCGTCCCAGATCATGCGGCCATGGTCGGGCCGCATCGGCCCCTCGAAGCCGATATCCTGGAGGGCCTCCACGATCGCGTGCATATCGAGGGAGCCGTCGGAGGAGAGGTGGGCCGCCTCCTCGAAGCGGCCCGGGCCGGTGTGCCTGATGTTCCGCAGGTGGGCGAAGTGTATCCGCCCCCGGAGGGAGCGGATGATGGCCGGCAGGTCGTTCCCGGGATTCGAGCCGAGGGAGCCCGTGCAGAGGGTCACCCCGTTGCGCGGCGAGGGAACGGCCGCGAGCATCCGCTGGAGCTTGGGCCCGCTGGTGACGATGCGGGGCAGGCCGAAGACCGGCCAGGCCGGGTCGTCGGGATGGATCGCCATGTCGATCCCGTAGCGCTCGCAGGTCGGCATGATCGCCTCGAGGAAGTAGACGAGGTTGGCGAAGAGCCCCTCGTCGTCGACGTCCCGGTAGGTCGCGAAGAGCTCCTTGACGCGGGCCATGCGCTCCGGCTCCCAGCCGGGGAGGACGAAGCCCTTCGACTCGGCCTCGATGCCGTCGAACATCCGCTCGGGATCGATCTTCTCGATGAGCCCCTGGTCGTAGGCGAGGACGGTGGAGCCGTCGGCCCGGGGCTTGGCGAGCTCCGAGCGGGTCCAGTCGAAGACCGGCATGAAGTTGTAGCAGACCATCCCGACCCCCTCCTCGCCGAGGGCGGCGAGGGTCGCGATGTAGTTCTCGATGTAGCGGTCCCGCTCCGGCAGCCCGGCCTTGATCGCGTCGTGGATGTTGACGCTCTCGATGCCGGAGAGCTCGAGGCCCTCGGCGGCCGCGGCCTCCTTGAGCTTCCGGATCCGCGAGCGCTCCCAGGCCTCCCCGGGCTTGGTGTCGTAGAGGGTCGAGATCACCCCGACGACGCCGGGAATCTGGCGGATGAAGCGCAGGGGGATGGTGTCGAAACCCGGGCCGAACCAGCGGATCGTCATCTTCATAGGCAGCTCCTCAACTAATATCCTAGTATATTAGCATCGAAACGACAGCCGTCAAGCAGCTCCGCGCCGCCGGCGAAGCGATCAGCCCTCGCCGAGCTGGGCGCTCATCACCCGGTTGCGGCCCGCGGCCTTGGCGCGATACAGCTCCTGGTCGGCCGCCTCGACGATGCGCTCGAGCGAGAGGCCCGTCCCGCAGCGGAGGGAGACGACGCCGATGCTGATGGTGACGCGGTCGGCGGCGGCCGAGGCCGCGTGCGGGATGCCCAGGCCCTCCACCGCGGCGCGGAGCCGCTCGGCCAGGGCCCGGGCTCCGGCCAGGTCGGTGGCCGGGAGGATCGCCGCGAACTCCTCGCCCCCGTAGCGGGCCGCGAGGTCGGCCGGCCTCGCGATCGTGGCGTCGATGAGCCTGCCCAGGGAGCGGAGGCACTGGTCGCCGGCCAGGTGGCCGTAGTTGTCGTTGTAGGCCTTGAAGAAGTCGACGTCCATCATGAGCAGGGATAGGCAGTCGCCGCCGCGGCGCGAGTGCTCGACCTCCCGCGCGAGGGCGGCGTCGAAGGACTGGCGGTTGGCCAGGCCGGTCAGCCAGTCGTTGCTGGCCCGGCGCTCGTACTGGCGGTAGGTGTTGACGAGGATGCCGAAGATGGCCAGCACGACGGCGATGTAGCCGTAGGCGGTCAGCCAGGCGTAGGGGATCCGCATGCTCCCGAGGTGGACGACGTCGTGGCCGGCCGTGGCGATCACGATGGCGAAGGCGGCGAGGAGGGTGAGGGCCTGGCGGTTGCGCAGGCGGATCAGGGCGTAGGCGAGGATGCCGATGTCCAGGATGAGCTGGGGCACGATGACCAGGTCCACGGCGAGGCCGAAGCTGGCCAGGATGGCCTGCTTCGAGCCCCGCGTGATGACCAGGAGGGCGAAGCCCAGGCCGACCGCGAAGTAGGCCAGGGGCAGGGCCCGCCGGCGGTTGAGGACCGAGCTGAACTCGCAGACGAAGGCGAGGGTGGAGGAGGAGAGGAGGACGAGGCCTCCCTTCGACAAGGCCTCGAGGAGGACCTCGTCGTTGGCCTCGTGGTGGATGGCCATGTTGAAGTAGGAGAGGCAGAAGGAGAGGCAGACCCCGGCGAAGAGGAGGTAGCTCGGGCGCCGCATCTGGCCGAAGAGGAAGAGGCCGAGGAAGTAGAAGCCGATGACCATGGCCAGGACGAAGGCGCCCTTGACCAGGTCGATGCCCACGAAGTTGCGGAGGAAGACCGCCGCGCTGACCCGATCGCGGCGGTCGACGTAGTAGCGGTCGAGGCCCCAGACCTCGCCCCGCGGGTAGGCCTCGAGGACGAGGAGGTTCTCCTCGTCGCCGTAGCGCAGGAGCTCGGGCGGGAGGTAGAGGGCGACGGCCGAGCGGAGGCTGGAGTTGTAGGCGCCGCCCTCGTCGCGCCCCCTCCGCAGGAGCTCGATCCCGTCGAGGTAGATCCGCAGCGGATACTCCGAGGGACCGAGGTAGAGGGAGAGCTCCTCGCCCCGGAGGGCGGGCTCGAGGCGGAAGCGCGCCGCGAAGGTATACATCCGCGGGCCGGGCCCGCCGGCGGGCGGCAGGAGCCCCCCGCGGTAGGCGCGCGAGCCCGGCGTGGACCCGTCCAGGTCGAGGTGTCCCTTCTCCTCCCGGGCCGACTCGAGGAGGAGGAACTCGGTGAGCTCGAGCCTCCCCTCGGGCCCGGGACGGAGGACCCGGACGGGCGGCCGCGCCTCGGGAGGGATCGCCGGGTCGGGGAGCGCCGCGACGCAGGAGCCGAGGGCGAGGGCAGCCGCGGGAAGGAGGCAGAGGAGGAACGGGGTCCGCGCGGGAGACGCGCGGCGCGCCGAGCGGCGCGCCGTCCTGGCTGGGGGGGGTCGTTGGCTCATCGATCGCCGTGGCTTAGGCGATCGATACTACTACCGACCGGCCTTTTATAACAGGTGGCGGCGGCCCCGGCGGGCGGGGGCGGCGCGCGCAGGCCTCAGGGTTCCGTTCCCGTCCTCCGGTCCCAGCGCTCGAGGGCCAGGGCCCCGAAGGCCCAGAGCCCGCAGGCCGCCGCCGCCGCTCCCCAGAGGAGGGCCAAGCCCCTCCTCCCCTCCCCCGCGCCGAGGAGGGGGCCGGCCGCGAGGGGCCCGGCGGCCCAGCCTCCTTGGTGGAAGAGGCCCTGGAAGGACTGGAAGGAGCCCCGCCAGTTCGAGGGCGAGTGCTTGGCGAGGAAGACCCCCATGTTGACCGAGTTCACGATCTCGCCCGCCGTCCAGGCGACGGTCGAGGCGACGAGGACGGCCCGGCCGGCCGGGGCCGCGAGCATCCCGAAGCCGGCGACGAAGAAGAGCCCGGAGAGGGACATGCACCACAGGGGGCTCCTCGGGCGGAGGAGCCGGGCCACCGGGATCCCGAGGGCGAGGACGAGTATCGCGTTGAGCGACATCAGGTAGCCGAAGAAGCGGGGGCCATCCTCCCCGAGCCGCTGCGAGACCGTCAGGGGGAGGGCGAAGCTCGTCTGCGAGTAGGTGACGCTCGAGGCCAGGCTCAGGCCGGCGAAGGCCAGGAGGATGGGCCTGGCGAGGAAGGCGCGGAGGGCCCCCCGCCGGTCCTCGCGCTCGAGCCCCGCGCCGGGCGCCGCGCTCGAGGCATGGACGCGGCGGGCGATGAGGAGGGCCGAGGCCATCGAGCAGAGGGCGTCGCCGCGGAAGAGCCACGCCAGGGCCCGGTCGAAGAGGGCCGCGGCCACGAGGGGGCCGAAGGCGACGCCCACGTTGATCGACCAGTACTGGAGGGCGAAGACCTCCTTCCTCCTCCCGGCCGGCGCGAGGTCGGTGAGGACCGCGCCGATGAGGGGCCGCGCCGCGCCGCGGAAGGCGCAGCCGGCCACCGCGATCCAGGGCGCCCAGGCTCGGGCGTAGAAGAAGCTCATCGCGAGGTTGGCCGCGGCGCAGGCGAGCTGGCAGGCGACGAGGCAGCGCTTGCGCCCGAAGGCGTCGGCGATCCGCCCCGAGACCAGGGCCCCGAGGGCCGAGGCGGCGAAGGCGGTGGACACCACGGCCCCGGCGCGGGCCGCCTCGTAGCCGTGGACCCGGGTCAGGAAGAGGGCCAGGAAGAAGCCGACGAAGTCGCCGAAGCGGTTGATCATCGTCGCGCCGAACATGGACCAGAGCGAGGGCCCGAGGCCGCGGTAGGGCTCGACGAGGCGTCCGAGGCTGTTCGAAATGGTCGATCCGCGCATCGGGGAGGATCATACGCTCGGGGAGGCGCGCTCCTCTATCCCCAGAGATGAGGAAGGAAGCGAGCCTCCGGCCATGAAAAAACCGCGCTTATCGCGCGGTTTCGCCTTTGCCCGGAGGGGGACTTGCCTTCCGCTCGCGAACATCCTTGTTCGCTCGCTCCAGGCCGGCTCCGCACGCTTCCGCTCGCATCCTGCTCGCTCTTCCTCGCTTCGCTCGGCGCGTGCTCCGCTTCAAGTCCCCCTCCGGCCATGAAAAAACCGCGCTTATCGCGCGGTTTCGCCTTTGCCCGGAGGGGGACTTGAACCCCCACGGTTTCCCACTAGAACCTGAATC
>ENA-UOWG01000908-UOWG01000908.1-activated-sludge-metagenome-genome-assembly--contig:-NODE-908-length-33563-cov-5.217470_pt1 | contig 33563 bp, 29 predicted proteins | sample MGYA00238147_ERZ761563 | MGnify/ENA primary metagenome ERZ761563 (study PRJEB28884, sample SAMN05720216) | anaerobic digester metagenome | isolation source: active sludge of municipal... | reverse complement strand
ATGACGGTGGCATCGTAGGGTGCGCGGACGGTGCTGCGGGCAATCTGCTCATCAAGTACGGCGCGTTTGGCGGCTATGCCCTGCTGTTCTGCTGCCACCGACCGGCGCTGGGTACCGTTGGCCTCTGCCTGCCGGCGGAAGACCTCCATCTGCCCGGTGAGGTCGTCGAGTTGTTTCCGGGTGGCGGCGCCGTCAGCGAGCATGCGGCGCGTACGCTCAATGTTCACGGCGAGGTTATCCATCTGCTGGCGTATAACCGCGTCCTGCGCCGCAATGCCCGCCAGGCGCGCCTGCGCCTGCGCCGTCACCGCATCAAGCTCCCCGCGCTGCAACACAAGCATCGTAGTGTCGGTGACGGCGATGACGGCGCCGCCCGCCAACAGCATGCCTTCTGTCACATCCATGCTGATGATCCTGCCCGGGGTCTCGGCAGAAATGATAACCTCGTCGGCTTCAAAGGTCCCCCAGGCATCGGCATCGCTCTCACCCCGGCCGCATCCTGCTGCGGCCAGGCACAGAATTACGGGTATAACCAGTTTTTTCATATTATTCCTGTGTTTTGTGTCCTGTTATATAGAGATATTCTGTTTCGGCCCTGGCTATGCTGATCTTTCTCGCTGCCGCGGCTATGACAGCCTGCTTCTCGTTGTTCAGCTCCGTCATATACTGTGAGGCAGTAATCGTTCCGTTCTTCAGCTGTGAAGCCGCGGCGGCAGCTATCCGGCTGCGAATGCTTATCAGCTCCTCGTCGCGGCCTGCCGCTTCACGCAATGACTCAATCTCCGCGATCTTCAGCGTAAGCATCCGATGCAGCGACTCTTCAGCGGAACTCTTTCTGATCTCCAGCAATTGCTGCTGAATTGCCAGTGCCTTACGTTCATTGCTGTTTTTGCCCCAGTCATATATGTTCCATTTCACTCCTGCCCCGAGCGAATAATAAATGTCGGCCTTGTCAGAGAGAAAGTTGTTGCCGGGAGGATTGCCATACCCTGCCTGCGCAAAACCAAACAGCCTGGGCATGCGCTGACTCTTCAGCAGGTTCTTTGAAAGTTCAAGGTGCCTGCTTCTCGTATCAAAGAGCTGCAGGTCAGGGTTTTCAAGATTCTCATCGCCGGTGATAATAAGTTCAGGCAGGGCCAGCCCGGCATATTTCAGTCCTGTCATCCCGGTCAGTTGTTCCAGGGCAAGAGCCAGCGCTTCATGCCTCCGGCCCAGTTCAGCGGCAGCCTGTTCTGCCTTTATCATTTCTGCCCTTAGCACCTCGAGCGTGACCGGGGTAACCACACCGTTCTCCACCCCTGATGAGGCCTCCATGATACGGGTGCCAAGTTCTGAGATAAGTACAGATGTCACCTCTGCCTGGCTTCTTGTAAGCAGCAAGGGAAAGAAAAGGTTGTTGACCTGTTCCCGCAACCGGTACAGATCTGCCTCGCTCTGCTGCATGTTCAGCTCGCTGACCACCCTCTCCACTTCACGTGCGCTGCGGGTAACCCCACCGTCCCAGATAACCTGGCTCAGGTCAAGTGTTGCCCTGTACTGCTCATGTGGTATTGAGGGCAGTGATCCGGGGGGTGCCGGCATCGAGCCAAGCATGTCGGAAATATCGACCACGTCAGACTGATAGTTGAATGAACCTCCCAGATCCAATGAGGGAAACCAGGCGGCAGCAAGGTTCTGGTCACGCAGCAGGGTCATGCCCTGGTAGAGTTCCCTCTCACCAGAGAGAGGCGACGTCACCGCGGCCGAGTCATAGCATTGCCACAGGGTTACTGTCCGCTGAGACATTGCGGATAATGCCAGCAGGAGCAGGATCGGGATAACGAGTAATTTTCTCATTTCTTCCGGTGTTTTAGGGAGTCGAGGATAAAATCGGCGGCAAACTCCTTACGTTCCTCCATAAATGTTTTGAACCTCTTGTTGTCAAGCATCTGTGGCATCATGATGCCTATCATGTCCCTCGCTGCATAGGGAAATATCGACATCGAAACTACCGTGATCATAAGTTGCGGCATATCGCTTTTCTTAATACCGTATCCCTTGAGTTCCTTTGCATGCTTCTCATAGAGCAGGTCACGCACCTCACCGTACAGGAGTGTTTCCTTCAGGCCTGCGGCCATGGAAGGATTCCTTGAGACTTCATTCAGCAGGAAGATCGGCAGCTTCGGGTTTTTGCTCAGGAAGTCAATATGCTGACTTAGAAACAGCCTGATTTTTTCCTTGAATGTGATGTCGGCAGCAAAAATTGTCATGATCTTTTCAAACATCTTTTTCAGCAGTACCTGGAATACTGCCATGAAGAGCTGATCCTTGCTGCGGTAGTAATAATGCAGGAGAGCCTTGTTAATACCTGCCCTGTCAGCTATCTCCTGCATCCTTGCACCTTCATAGCCCTTCTCTTCAAAAATGTCTGAGGCTGCCCTGAAAATCTTCAGCCTTGTCTGGCTGTCAGTTGCTGCTGCCTTTGTCATGATAATTAACTATATAGTTTAACCAAATGAATTAACCAAAGGGTCAAAAATATGCAGTTAATTTATTATTTGCAAGTGATTTGACATTTTTTTAAATTTGATCATCCGATTGTTTTTCTTTTTAAGACAGATGCAATGAAAAACTTCTTTAAGAAACTGGGCCGCTGGCTGCTGGGAATAGTATTATTCCTGATTGTAATCATTATAGTATTCGTTGCCGTTTCAGCTTCGGCGAAGAAGAAAATGACTCCCGCAGAGACCGGCCGCCTGACGGACAACGTCTATGCGGTGAGGGACAGATATGTCAATATGTACCTTGTCAGGGACGGCAATGACTACATTGCAATTGATGCCGGCATAAAGCCAGGGAGCATCAGGGGTGAACTGAGGAAGATTGACATTGACCCGGACAAAGTCAGGGCAGTGTTCCTGACCCACAGTGACGCTGATCATGCGGGTGGCCTCTCATTGTTTAAAAAGGCAACTGTTTATATGCATGAGGATGAGGAACAGATGATAAACGGCGAGACCGGAAGAATGCTCTGGATCGGCAATAAAATAGATGCAACCGAATATGTTCTGCTTGATGACAAATCAATCAGGATTGGAGACATTCGGATAAAACCGTTTCCAACCCCGGGGCACACTGCCGGACTAACATGTTACCTGGTCAATGACATCTATCTCTTTACAGGTGATGCTGTGAGCCTTGAGGACGGGACAATAAAGCTGTTCCCTAAATACATCAACAAGAATGCCCGCAGGGCCCGGAGATCAGTTCATAATATCCTGGGTCTCGAGGGTGTAATGTACATTTTCACAGGCCATCACGGATTCAGCGCCGACTATTCCGCTGCCACTCGGAGTTACCGTGACTGAGTGCATGCCGGCTCCGGAAGAAAGCTGACATTCGCCCCGTCATGCGCCCCCCGCGGGGAGACTGTTCCCGCTTATGCCATGTCCCCTGACGCCGGGAGAACAAATCATTTATCATGTTGTTATCTCATTAAAGAGCAACAGAATGAGAACGAGAACTGCAGAAAAGATTATATCACCACCGCCAGTCCATTTTGTCGGTGACGGTTTCAGGGTACACAACTTCATTCCGGGAGTCTATCCGCTGACAATGGCAAGGATGGACCCCTTTATACTTATGGACTACAATTCCAGGTTCTATTTCCCGCCTACGGCTAAACCTAGGGGAGTTGGCGTGCATCCCCATCGCGGATTTGAGACTGTAAGCATAGCCTACAGGGGCCGGATAGCTCATCATGACAGTTTTGGAAACAGCGGGGTGATAGGTGAGGGAGACGTGCAGTGGATGACAGCATCTTCGGGGCTCCTCCATAAGGAGTACCATGAGAAGGAGTTTGCACGTTCCGGAGGTGATTTCCATATGGTACAGCTCTGGGTTAACCTGCCGGCAAAAGACAAGATGACCCCTCCGAAATACCAGACGATAACAAATGACCGGATGGGAAGGTTTGCCCTGCCTGATGACCAGGGATTAATTGAGGTGATTGCCGGATCATATCGTGACGCAAAGGGTCCTGCATCTACCTTTACCCCGGTTGAACTGTTGAATGCCAGGCTGCAGGCCGGCGGAAGAGCTGATTTTGAGTTTCCAGCCCATTACAACACTGCCGCGCTGGTCATAGAGGGACAGGTCCTGGTTAATGGCTCAGAGAAGGCCCCCGCTGACAATTTTATCCTGTTCGGCAATGACGGTGAACAGTTTACAATCAAAGCTGAAGAAAATTCCATAGTGCTGATCCTCAGTGGCGAGCCTATCAGGGAACCTATCGCTGCGCACGGACCTTTCGTAATGAACACCCGGACTGAAATCTACCAGGCTTTCGAGGACGTTGAGAATGGCAATTTCGGGCATCTCGAAGACTGACAGGACGCTGAACATATTATTAATGTACATTTACGGCAGATTTTTGACCGATGATTAAAAACCTGCTTTTAATCGGATCAGGTGGTTTTATTGGCAGTATTGCCCGATACCTGGTCTCACAGCTGAATCTTACTGTCAGTTTTCATTCAATTCCGGTTGGCACCCTGATTGTGAACGTTGCCGGAAGCTTTCTGATAGGATTCCTTACGGGGATTGCCGAAAAAAGCATGATCATGAACCCGGAATGGAGACTGTTCCTGATGGCAGGCCTCTGCGGCGGGTTTACAACCTTTTCTACATTTACCGGGGAGAACCTCATGCTGATGCACTCCGGCCAGGCCCTGACAGTACTTCTTTATACCGGACTCAGCATCTTCCTGGGTTTTCTGGCCGTGTACCTGGGCTATGTTCTTACTAACCTGCTATGACAATGGAAGAAAGACAACATTCAGTACTTAAGATTTATGCCAGCTCTACCGACAGGATTGGCGGCCAGCTGCTATATGAAGTCATTGTAATCCATGCCAGGGAAGCAGGCATTTCAGGAGCAACTGTTTACAGGGGCATGATGGGCTATGGTCTTAGCAGCCATATCCACTCATCAAGGTTCTGGGAGCTGACTGAAAAACTCCCGGTGGTTGTGGAACTGGTCGATACGGAAGAAAAAATAAGAGCCTTCTATGAGGTGATAGCCCCGGGGCTGGAGTCACTCCCCAAAGGCTGCCTGGTTACAATTGCACATGTGGATGTGATTCTGCACAAGTCCGGGGAGAAACAGGAACGGACCCGGTAAATCCAGATACCTGGAAAGCCACATTCAGATTGCTGATTCCTTTTTATTGCAGTTTTCACGGTGTTTGTTTAACTTTACGTTGCATTTCCTCCTACTAACGTGCAACTTAAAGATTAAGCCATGCTGGTCAAGACCTTCAGCGCTGCCGTTTCCGGTATTGAGGCTGTCACTGTCACTATTGAAGTGGATGTCTCCCGCGGTGTCCGTTATATGCTGGTCGGGCTGCCTGACACTGCTGTCAAGGAAAGCCAGCAGCGGATTGAGTCAGCTCTGCGGTCTGTGGGACTTCGCTGGCCGGGCAGGCAGGTGATAATCAATATGGCACCGGCTGATATCAGGAAAGAGGGTTCTTCATATGACCTTCCCCTGGCTGTCGGCATACTTGTGGCCTCGGAAATGGTCAGCGGCAGCCGGCTTGACGGGATGCTGATCACCGGCGAGCTGTCGCTCGACGGGGCGGTACGGCCTGTCAGGGGAGTGCTTCCCATGGCGCTGCAGGCCCGCAAGGAAGGCTTCAGAAGCATGATGGTGCCTGCCCTCAACGGTCCTGAGGCAGCCGTTGTTGAGGGACTGGAGATATACGGCGTCAACACCCTCGAAGAGGTACTTGGTCTACTCCGTGGTGAAAGCTTCCTGGCACCTGTCGCCGTCAACATCAGGGAACTCTTCGGCCGCGAGGGGAATGTCTATGACACTGACTTCGCCGATGTGAAAGGCCAGGAGAATGTCAAGCGTGCCCTGGAGGTGGCAGTAGCAGGCAACCATAATGCAATAATGATTGGCCCGCCCGGTTCCGGTAAAACTATGCTCGCCCGCCGCCTTTCCGGAATATTGCCGCCTCTGACCCTGGAGGAAGCACTGGAAACTACAAAGATCCATTCGGTGGCAGGAAAGATAGACAATCATATCCCGCTGATGATCCGCAGGCCGTTCCGCAGCCCGCATCATACATGCTCTGATATTTCGCTGGTTGGCGGGGGCCCGGTACCACAGCCGGGAGAGATAAGTCTGGCGCATAACGGAATACTATTCCTCGACGAGCTGCCGGAGTTTAAAAGAAGTGTGCTGGAAGTTTTACGGCAACCGCTCGAAGACAGGGTTATAACCATAGCAAGGGCCAGGATGAGCTGTAACTTCCCTGCCTCGGTAATGCTGATCGCCTCCATGAATCCATGTCCATGCGGATTTCATAACCATCCCGTAAGAGAGTGCACCTGCGCACCCGGGATGGTGCAGAGATACATGAGCCGGATCTCCGGGCCGCTGCTTGACAGGATAGACATTCACATCGAAGTGGTGCCGGTTGATTATCAGAAACTTTCGGTGACAGCCCAAACAGAAAGTTCATCGGTGATAAGAAAAAGGGTGGTCGAGGCCCGTGAAATACAATCTGAACGCTTTGGAGGAAATGACGGAATCAATTCAAATGCACAGATGACCTCGGCACTTATACGAAGGCACTGCCATCTCGATGATGCAGGAGGAAGACTCCTCAGGGCTGCGATGGAGAAGCGCGGAATGTCAGCCCGTGCCTATGACAGAATACTTAAGGTAGCCCGGACAATAGCAGATCTCGACCACTCAGACACCATTAGGCCTGACCACCTGTCCGAAGCCATCAACTACAGGAACCTCGACCGCGAGGGCTGGACAGGCTGAAAATTGCACCAACTGTAGCTAGTGACATTTCTTTTTACTTATTTTGTCTCCGGGGAATGTTGGTACCTCATTTTGTCGGAATGTATGGAACTTATTAACAAACTAAGGCAGAAGCTTTCAGACGAACACCTGATGTTCGCCTACCGCGGAGAGGTTACAGGGGATAATTCAGTCAGCCTGCTGACCCTGCTGGAACGTGAAATGGAGTTTTCTGACTTCAGTATGCTGGGACGCAAACGGCTCTTCATGTTCGTCCTTGAAAACCTGCAAAACATAACAAGGCACGGCGTTACCAAAAGTGAGGACATCACCTCCCTTGTCGTTTACAGCAAAACCTCCGACGGCTATACGGTCAGTACCGGCAATGCACTTAAAAAGAGCGAGGTCAGGGGTCTGAGAAATAACCTGAAGAAGATCAACAGCCTTGATCCTGACAAGATAAGAGAGGTTTACAGAACCATGCTCCAGGATACCAAAATCGGAAAAAAGGGAGGGGCTGGACTTGGTCTCATGGAGATGGCACGCAAGACAGGAAACAGGCTTGATTATGACTTCTTTCCGATTGACGAACAGTATTCCTATTTCATACTCAGCAAGACAATCGACTCTGGCGGAAAGGGGATGAGCGAGCCCGCTGCTGATCAGGGCACATTTGACTCGAAAAGGATAGTGCAGCTCGAGCGGATGATGAAGTCAAACAATATTTTCTTCATCTGGGCAGGGCCCATGACCCATGCAATCAGCAAAGAGCTGCTCAATTTCAGTGAGACTACCATGCGCGAAGCCGAGTTGGAACAGAACCTCCACAAACGCGTGTTCGCTACGCTCATCGAACTTCTGCAGAATGTCGCACAGCACAGCCCGGGCTTTGAAGCCGAGAAACACTACGGCATCCCCCTTGCAATGATAAGAAAGACACCCGCATCATTCATTATCACTTCAGGAAACCTGATCAGGAGAAGTGACACCGAACACCTTATACAGAAGCTTGACATGGTGAACAGGTATGATGAGGAAGGACTCAAGAAATTGCTCAAGGTGGCGCTGATGGGACAGGATATGTCGAAGATCTCTACCGGCTACATGGGACTGCTTGAGATGGCGCGCAGGTCAGGCAACAGGCTTTCCTACAAGTTCGAAGATGTGAATGACCAGTATGCTTACTATACAATAACCGTAAGGGTAAGGGCAAAAGGCTTCAAATCACCCGCAACTGTTTAATCCGGATCAGCTTTCTTATTATCTGCCTGAGCGGCACCTGTGGTTAAGGGATTTCACTGATTGGTGACCAGGGTGAGCTCTTTCCCGTCATACACGGCATAACTCTCACGGCAGCTGAACCAGTCGCCCAGGATTATCATCCTCCTTCCTCCTTCGTCAAAAGTAAGGGGCAGGTGCCTGTGTCCGTAGATGTAATATTTTGCCCTGCAACCTCCGGCTGCAATGCTTCTTGTGTGCCTGACAATATCTTCCTTTGCCTCACCCAGGAACGGGAGAGATACATGCTTGGCCAGCCTGCTGCTTTTTGACCATGAATGCCCGATGGCAACTCCCCAGCGCGGATGTAGGGCCGAGAAAAGAATACGGGCAATCCTGCTCCGGAAAATGGAGAAGAGCATTCTGCCGCCTATACTCCTGCTGCCCAGTCCTTCGCCATGGGCCAGGTAAAACAATTCGCCTCCTATTGTGGTCTCAAGCGGCCCGTAATGTATTGTTACGCCACATTCTTCCGCCAGGTAGCCCTTCATCCACATATCATGGTTGCCGGTGAATATGTGCACCCCGATACCCCTGTCAGTCAGAGCGGCCAGCCTGCCAAGAAACCTTGTGAATCCTTTCGGAATCACCTTCCTGTATTCCCACCAGAAGTCGAACACGTCGCCCAGGAGCCATACAGATTCTGCGTCTGCTGAGACCCGGTCAAGCCAGGCTATAACCCTCTGTTCACGTTCATGAGGATCAGTACCGGCTGCCAGCCCCAGGTGAAAGTCAGATGCAAAATATGTTTTCCGGCCTTCCAAAACCTGTCTATTGATTGAAGATCTGGTCCATCCTTATAAGCAGGTTGCGTCCTGTCAGGTTGGTGTTGATTATGTTTCCCTGCGGATCATAGATCAGGTTTGAGGGCAGGGTGGTGATATTCATCAGGCGCGAATAGACCGGGTTCGCCGGGTCAGGCTCCCTGACGCTTATCCACGGTATCTCCTCAAAGCGTACCACATTCTTCCACCTTTCGGGGTCAGTGTCGAGACTGACCTGGAATATCTCCAGTCCTTTCCTGTGATAGTCATTATAGATTGACCTGAGAAGCGGCAACTCATTCATCGAAGCTTCTGACGCAGTGCTCCAGAACGAGACCAGCACATATTTCCCTTTCAGTGATGCCAGGCTGATCATTTTGCCGTTTATGTCAGGCAGTTCCGGTGAGGATTTTGTTTCAGGCAATTGCATGGCAAGGGAAGAGATGCGGTTAATGTACATCTGGTTCAGCTCTGAGGTCACATTTTCCTTCAGTGCGCGCACATGGCGCGAAACCGGATACCGGACCGACAGTGAGTCGGAAACGATCTTCAGGTACTGCAGGTCACGCGGCTGATAAAGGACATATGTGTTTTCGTCCAGCCTCTGGTAAAGAGCCTGGATTGAAGACATCGAGCTGATATTCTCTATTACGAATTTGATGTTGAACTTGCGCTGTGCCTCAACGGCATCAGTGTATGCCTTTTCAAGCTCCGGGCCACGGAGAGCCAGTTCATCACTGCTGAGGGAAGTGTAAATAGTTCTCAGCGAGTCAAGCCTGCCTCTGGTCACAAGCAATTGCTGGTCAAGCATTCGTATGTCAGATGATCCGGGAGAACCCTGTACAGTGTAATTCATTGCAACCGGAGCTTTCCCGAGCTCAAGGGAAATATCTTCACCGGGCATTACCAGCAGTGCGACGAACTCATTTCCGGGAAACCTCACCTGGAAGAACTCCGGACCGGATATCTCTGCGACGAATTTAAAGCGTCCCCTCCTGATTTCAGCTGAATCAACCCTGATGCTTCGGTCCACCTCAGACTGGTCAAGGTAAACCACCCCTTCCGCCGGTGCGGTGAACGCTCCCTTTATGACCACTTTATTGTTGTTGTTGCAGCCTGCCAGAAGAATGGCTGAAAGCAGCACCGGTAAGAATATCTTCATATTTTTTGTAATAATTTCAGGTACAAATAAACTAAAAATCAGCATTGACTACTGTACGCCGAGGAGTTCCTCGAGCTTTTTCTGAAGGTCATCACCTCTCAGATTAACCGCTGCCACTTTTCCCTCACGGTCAATCAGGAAACTGGCGGGGATTTCAGTAAGTCCGAACTGTCTGACAACCTCTGAGTCACGGTACCGGAGGTCACTTACATGATTCCAGCGTCCCAGACGGTCAGTTCTTATTGCCTCGAGCCAATCTTCCTTTCTGAGGTCAAGTGAGACCTGGAAGATATCAAATCCCCTCCAGTGGTACATCTCATAAAGTTTAACAAGGTTTGGATTTTCCTCACGGCACGGGGGGCACCATGCAGCCCAGAAATCAACCAGCACCACCTTCCCTCTAAGTGATGACAGGCTAAGTGTGTCACCGTCAGGGTCCGGGAGGACGATGTCTGGCAGCAATTCGCCCGGCACGGGCGGCTCGCCGGGCTGTTTCCCCACTGATACGCTCTTGCGAAGACCTGCCACGAAAGTATGAAGGTCAAGCACAAGGTCAGACTCGGGGTAAAGGGCATAAAGGGCCGAATCAACGCGGTAGAACAACTCAGGATTCTTTGACGGTTCGAACAGTTCAAGCCCGGGTACTACCTGCTGGTTCAGCAGGTAAACCGGGATCATTGATGACCTGTTTTCATCAATCATTACCAGGGCCCTGTCACGAAACTCTGCAACAATGGCCGCAGCCCGCCTGTCAAGGCTGTCCATCAGAAGAGGAAGCCCGGGGCTGCCGATGCTGTCATTGTATAAATCCGTGAGCCTCTTAAGTTCGGTAACCACCTCGTCATGATCCTTTCTGAAATCAAGGATGACTGAGGTGCCTTCTGATCCGGTTAAGGATGATGGTTTCGCCATAGAGTTACGCGATGCCCTGACCTTTACCTGCTCCCCCGGTGCAACCAGCATTGTCAGAAAGTCATCATCATCCATGCCAAGCATAAAAAAGGCGGGCCACTCGGTCTCCGACCTGAAGCTGAACCTGCCGTCCTTTCCGGGGACCTCCGAGTCAACAGGCTCCAGGAAGCCTGGCTTCACCTCTTTCAACACCAGGTATTCACCCTCACCGGCGCCCTCTACAGTACCACTGATACTAAAACTTCCCCTGTTGCATCCGGTGATCAGTAAAGAGATACCCAAAAGCAGCAGGATAATTCTTTTGCTCATGTTGTAAGGTATTACATAAAACATTTTTCCAGGTTCTTTTAAAAATCCTGTCTGTCCGGCCGAACCATTTTACCTCGCATTGGTTCTCCTTAAGGAATGCAAAGATATCTATTTTTGAGTGCCTTCGATGAATGGCATGCCTTCGTCCGGCACATTATTAATCTGATTTTTTTGCTTTTCTTTGCACCTGAAACTATTTGTTATTAAATTAATAGAGTTAATTCTACTGCTTTTATTCAGCAGCAAAACGGAACTCCTGAAAATATGGGATACATTAAATTTGATAAGGCACAGGTAGTTAACCTGGAATATTCCTTGAGCCGCGAAATCCTGCGAAGCAACAGGGCCGGAAGCTATTCGTCCACCACAATAGTTGGATGCAATACCCGCAAGTATCACGGCTGGCTGGTCTGCCCCGTGGAAGCCATGGGAGGCGAAAGGCACGTACTGCTTTCATCTGTTGACTCAACTGTTGTCAGCAACGGTCAGAGCTTCAACACAGGGATACACAAATATCACGGTGACCACTACAGCCCGAAGGGGCACAAATATGTGGAGGACTTCGATATCCAGGATATCCCCGGAATGACTTACAGGGTGGGTAACGTAATCATGAAGCAGGAGCGCATACTTGTTCATTACGAGGAGCAGCTGCTTATCAGGTACACTATCATTGACACCGATGAACCGGTAAAACTTCAGCTGAGGCCATTCATGACATTCAGGAACATTCACCAGCTGACTCATGCCAACATGTGGGCCAACACCCGAACCGAACCGGTGCCTTACGGTGTTAAAATACGGATGTACGAAGGCTTCCCGTACCTCCATATGCAGTTATCATGTAAGGCTGAATTTATCCCGGTGCCTGACTGGTACCTGGGAGTTGAGTATATCGAGGAGCAGAAGCGCGGTTATGACTATTCGGAAGATCTCTTCATACCGGGCTTTTTCGAGATGACGGCATCAAAGGGAGATGTTATTGTCTTTTCAGTTTCAACGAAGGAAGAGAAGCATGCTGGACTGAAGGCCAAATTCACCCGCACAATTGCCACCAAGATACCCAGAAGCGACTTCGGCAACTGCCTCCGCAATGCCGCACAGCAGTTCATCGAAAAGCGAGGTGATGACACCAACATAATTGCCGGATATCACTGGTTCGGATCATGGGGGCGAGACACTTTCATTTCCCTCCCGGGCCTGGCGCTGGCCAGGAAATCAGAAGATCTTTACTCGGCCGTTATTGACACTCAGGTACGCCGAATGAAAGGAGGCCTTTTCCCCAACATGGGAGACAATGACAACCCTGCTTTCAACAGTGTTGATGCTCCGCTGTGGTTTTTCCAGGCACTCTGGAACTACGGCCTTGAGCTTAAGGAAACATGGAAGCGTTATGGTTCTGCCATGAAGGATGTGCTCAACGCATACAGAGCCGGTACCTCCTTCGGCATACACATGAGGGAAAACGGGTTGATATATTCAGGGGCTCCCGGAAAGGCACTTACATGGATGGACGCTGTTGTTAACGGTCTGCCGGTTACTCCCCGTGAGGGCTACGCAGTAGAGATAAACGCACTGTGGTACAATGCGGTATGCTATTCACTCGAGTGTGCCCGCAACGCCCGTGACAGGGCTTTCATCAAGGAGTGGGAAAATCTTCCGGAACTGATAAGCAGGTCATTCATCGACACTTTCTGGGATGAGGAACACGGATACCTGGCTGACTATGTAAACGAGAGGGAGATGAGGAACATGCAGGTAAGACCGAACATGGTAATTGCCACTTCTCTTCCTTATACGATTCTTACACGTGACCAGATGAAGAGCATCCTGGATATTGTCAACAGGATACTTGTTACACCGAGGGGTTTACGTACCCTGTCACCGTCTGATGAGGGTTATAAGGGCATCTACTGCGGTGATCAGTCAGCACGTGACAAGGCTTACCACCAGGGAACCGTCTGGCCATGGCTGATGGGCCCGTTCTGCGACGGATGGCTTAAGGTCTACGGCGAAGGCGGCGTGTCAAGGGTCAGAAAACTTATTATGGGATTCGAGGAAACACTGACGGAAGCCGGCATATCCACGATATCGGAGATATTTGACGGTGATCCGCCACATTCACCCAGGGGGGCGATATCACAGGCGTGGAGCGTGGGAGAAATTCTCCGCATCTTCACGCTGCTTGAAAGGAATTATCCAGAAAATAAATAATGATATGCGTGTCCTGATGTTTGGATGGGAGTTCCCTCCACATATCGCAGGGGGATTGGGGACGGCCAGCTATGGCCTCACCCGCGGCCTGGCGGCCCACCGCGATATTGAGGTCATCTTCGTGGTCCCGAAAGCTTACGGAGATGAGGACCAGAGCATTGTGAAGCTCATTGGTGCCAATACAGTTCCCGTAGCCTTCAAAAAGGTTAAATACAGGTATTTCCAGAAACCTGTGGAAAAGATCGAAGTCTTCTCCAAACTGGTACCGTATACTGATCCCGAAGAGTTCTGGAAGATGACCCGGGGTGAGGTGGCTGACACCGATGTGCTGGTCAGGACCAATGATCACGGGAAGGTTGATTTTACGGGCAGCTACGGCTCCTCACTTATGGATGAGATTCACAAATACTCGGTTGTGGCTCAGGTCATCGCATCGGAACAGGAGTTTGACATCATTCATGCACATGACTGGCTTGCCTATCCTGCAGGGATAGCAGCCAAGGCCGTCTCCGGCAAGCCGCTTGTAATCCATGTGCATGCCACTGACTTCGACCGCAGCGGCGGGAACGTCAACCCTGTTGTATACGGCATGGAAAAGGAGGGGATGGATGCAGCTGACAAGATCATTACTGTCAGCAACCTCACCCGTGATATCGTCATCAACAAATACAACATCGATCCGGCCAAGGTCGAGACGGTTTACAATGCAGTGGAACCGCTCCATCATTCGGAACTTGATGTTCCCGAGAGAGCCTTTGACGACAAGATAGTTACCTTCCTCGGCCGGATAACCATGCAGAAGGGCCCGGAATACTTTATCGAGGCTGCAAGGATGGTGCTTGCAAGGATGCCCAATGTCAGGTTCGTTATGGCCGGCTCGGGTGACATGATGGAAAGGATGATGCGTCATGCAGCAGCACTCAGAATAACTGACAGGTTCCACTTTACCGGCTTTCTTCGTGGCAATGATGTCTTCACAATGCTGAGGATGAGTGATGTATATGTGATGCCATCGGTCTCTGAACCGTTCGGCATCTCACCACTCGAAGCAATGCAGTCAAACGTGCCGGTTATAATCAGTAAACAGAGCGGTGTGGCAGAGGTGCTTACTCATGCAGTGAAAGTCGATTTCTGGGACATTGAAGCAATGGCTGATGCCATTTACGGGATTCTGACCTATCCGGCTCTTTCAAGGATGTTCATCATGAACGGCAAGGAAGAGGTTGACAAACTGAAATGGGAAAAGGCCGCCGGCCACGTTAAAGGTATTTATTCAGAGGTTTTGCAACAGACAAGATAAAAGATATGAGCACATCACAGAAAAAGGCAATATGCCTTTACTTCCAGGTTCATCAGCCCTTCAGGCTCAGACGCTACCGTTTCTTCGAGATGGGTCATGAACACTACTACTATGACGATTTCATGAATGAGTCTATCCTGCGGAAGATTGCTACAAACTGCTATCTGCCTGCAAACAGGATAATCCTTGACCTGATAAGAAAGCACAAGGGCAAGTTCAGGGTAACCTTCTCCCTGACGGGAATCGTAATCGACCAGTTCAGGCTGTATGCCCCCGAAGTGCTCGCTTCTTTCAGGGAACTTGCAGAAACAGGATGCGTGGAGTTCCTGGCAGAAACAAACTCCCATTCACTGGCATCACTGATGAGCAGGGAGAGGTACGAGCTGCAGGTCAGGGTCCACCGCGAAAAGATGATGGAATATATCGGGTATGAACCCACTTCCATCCGTAACACCGAACTTATCTATTCCGATGAAATAGGCAGCTGGATGGCAGAGCTGGGTTACAAGGCAGTTGTGACCGAGGGCGCAAAGCATATCCTCGGCTGGAAATCACCCAACTACTTGTATTGCAATGCTGTAAACCCCAGGCTGAAGGTCCTCCTGAGAAACTACACACTCAGTGATGACATTGCCTTCCGATTCTCAAGCAAGGAGTGGTCTAGCTATCCGCTGACAGCAGAAAAGTATGCCGGATGGATTAAGGGTCTTGCATCGACCTCGGAACTGGTTAACATCTTCATGGACTACGAGACCTTCGGGGAACATCAGAAAAAGGAGACGGGCATTTTTGATTTCCTGAAACATATGCCTGAAATGATCATAAAGAAGACTCCCTTTAATTTCATGACTGTTTCAGAGGTAGCAGACAGCTACCAGCCGGTTTCGCTCCTGCATGTGCCGTCACCCATTTCGTGGGCCGACGAGGAGAGGGACCTCACTGCATGGATGGGCAACGAGCTGCAGACAGCAGCCGTCAATAAACTCTACAGCCTTTCCGACAGAGTTGGCAAATGCAATAATGAACAGCTGATGCGTGACTGGGTATATCTGCAGTCAAGTGACCATTTCTACTACATGTCAACCAAGTTCTTTTCTGACGGTGCAGTGCATGCCTACTTCAATCCCTACGAGAATCCGTACCAGGCTTTTATGAATTACATGAACGTGCTGAGCGACTTCGAGATAAGACTCAATTCAGTCTGCCCGGTCAATGTTCATGACGAAGAGGTAAACCGCCTCTCTGCAGATATTAAGAAACGTGATCACATGATCCTCGAACTTCAGGATAAACTGGCGAAGCTTGAAAAGAAGCCTGTGATAAGGAAAAAAGCAGGAACCGCAGCCGTGAAGGGCAGGACTGCTGCCTCCAGGGCAGCCGTAAAGGAGGGCACCAAGGCAGCCCCCGGTGCAGCCGTAAAGGCAGTTCCCAAGGCAGCCCCCGGGTCTGCTGCAAAAAAGGTTACGACAAAAAAGACAGCTGCAAAGGGCAAAACAGCTGCCGGAAAGAAAGTCGCCAGAAAAACCGTTTCCGCCAGGAAAAAATCCGGAAGCAAATAATTACCGGTATAAAATTCTAAATGCAACTAATCTGCGCCTCGTGCGTAATAATTGATTATTAATTATATGGAAATGAAAGCTGATTTTTTATTTGAAACAAGTTGGGAAGTATGTAACAAGGTAGGAGGAATTTATACAGTCATTTCAACCAAGGCACTTAACGTTACCTATGAATTTGGGGATAATTATATACTTATCGGTCCTGATGTGTGGAGGGATGATAAGTCCAATCCGGAGTTCACCCCTGATGACACGATGTTCCAGTCGTGGAAGACGGTTGCAGCCCAGGAGGGGCTGATAGTAAAAACCGGCCGCTGGAACATAAAGGGCAATCCGCGTGTAATGCTGGTTGATTTCACGCCTTATTTCGGGCAACAGAATGAAGTCTTCGCCCGTTTCTGGGAGACATACAAGCTTGACAGCATATCCGGTCAGTGGGATTACATAGAGCCGGCATTATTCGGTTACGCTGCAGGGAAAATCATCGAGAGTTTTACTAACTTCTACCGTGAATATCCGAGGGTTATTGCCCAGTTCCATGAATGGATGACAGGTATGGGGGTTCTCTACCTCGAGAAGCATGCCCCATGGGTTGCAACAGCCTTCACCACTCACGCTACGGTTCTTGGCCGCAGCATCGCAGGCAACAACAGGCAGCTGTACAGTCGTCTTAAGGAGTTCAATCCGGTGCAGACCGCACACGAGTTCAACGTTACTTCAAAGCAGTCACTTGAGAAGATCAGTGCCCAGGTGGCAGATGTCTTCACATCAGTAAGTGAAATTACGGGGCGCGAATGTGAAGCTTTCCTCGGGAAGAAAACTGACGTAATCACCCCTAACGGCTTCGAGGATACATTTGTGCCTGCCCCGGAGAATTTTGATGCAGCACGCCGTGCCGCACGTGAAAAACTCCTCTCGGTGGCACAGGCACTGCTGGGATACGACCTTCCGGCCGACACGCTGCTCGTCTCAACAAGCGGGAGGTACGAGTACAGGAACAAGGGAATAGACCTGTTCCTGTCATCGCTTGGAGAAGTGAACAGGAAGACTGATTCCAACCGCCAGTGTGTTGCATTCATCCTGGTTCCTGCATACCATAAGGGTCCCAGGCAGGATCTTGCTGCTGCCCTTGCCTCCGGCACCAGGCTGACCGATGGCGACAAGTACCTGACTCACGGCCTTCATTATGTCAATGATGACCCGGTAATGAACCAGCTGATAAAAGAGGGGATACACAACATCGCCTCCGAAAAGGTAAAGGTCATTTTCGTTCCGTCATACCTGAACGGCAATGACGGTATCTTCAATATGGAATACTATGAGCTGCTGATCGGATTCGACCTTACACTATATCCCTCTTATTATGAACCGTGGGGTTATACACCCCTTGAGAGCCTGATGTTCCATGTACCCACGGTTACGACCAACCTCGCAGGGTTCGGCATGTGGGTCGATACCTACTTCGACAAACCCGGCAACGGATGCCTGGTTCTGAACCGCACTGACAGCAATGAGAAGGATGTCATTGCCGGTATGGAGGAATTCATCCGCAAATTCATGCAGATGAACCCAGAAGAAGCTGCCGCAGCAAGCCAGAAGGCCTGGGAAATATCCCGGATAGCCAACTGGAATACCCTGTTCAGCTATTACAGCGAAGCTTACCGTTTTGCACTCGAGAAAAGCGAGGAGAGAAGAGACCAGCCGAGGGATTACACCCGCATCCTCGAGGCTACGGAAGTGCAGGTGAGAAAACCGTTCCAGGCCCCTGTATGGAAGGACATTTACGTACAGTCTGAGTTGCCGGAACGTATCGCCTACCTCAAGGAACTCTCGTCAAACCTCTGGTGGTCATGGAACAGCGAGGCAGAATTCCTGTTCCGCCGGATGGATCCCACACTGTGGGAAGAGGTGGGACACAATCCCAAGAGACTGCTCGAAGCCATTGACTACAAGAGACTTGTTGTGCTTGCTGACGATGAGGTCTTCCTGGATGATTCTGACAGAATCTACAGGGAGTTTACCGAATATCTTGCCAGGCCTGAAAACAAGGAACTGCCCTCTGTTGCTTACTTCAGCATGGAGTTTGGCATACATCCGAGCCTGAAGATCTATTCCGGCGGCCTTGGTGTTCTTGCCGGCGATTATCTTAAGGAGGCCAGTGACTCCAACGTAGACATCACGGGCATCGGGTTGCTTTACCGTTATGGTTATTTCAGGCAGAAGCTTGGCCCGAAAGGAGAGCAGCAGGCTATATACGAAGCCGAGGATTTCTCACAGATTCCGGTTGAACCGGTAAAGGATGGCAACGGTAACCATCTCACAATTCAGCTTACATGGCCCGGACGTACTGTTAAGGCCCGTCTGTGGCTGGCCCCGGTAGGTAAGGTGAAGCTTTATCTTCTGGACACCGATTTCGAGGATAACACCCATGAGGACAGGGCAATTACCCATTATCTCTACGGCGGTGACTCAGAAAACCGCCTTAAGCAGGAGCTGATCCTCGGCATAGGAGGTATGCGTGCTCTCATTGCCCTTGGAATCAAACCTGACGTCTATCACAGCAACGAGGGGCATTCTGCTTTCATCGGCTTTGAGAGAATGCGCCATCTCATAGAGGATGAACACCTTACCTTTGAAGAGTCAATGGAAATAATCAGGGCTTCAACCCTGTTTACAACACATACCCCCGTACCGGCAGGCCATGATGCCTTTGAAGAGGACCTGCTGAGGAAGTACATTTCACATTACCACACAAGGCTGAATATTACCTGGGATCAACTGATGGCCCTCGGGCGCTGCCAGGATGACTACGAGCGCAAGTTCAACATGAGTTTCCTCGCCACCCGCTTCTCCCAGGAGATGAACGGAGTGAGCCAGCTCCACGGTCATGTCTCGCGCGGACTCTTCTCGAGGCTTTGGCCCGGTTACCTCCGCGACGAGCTCTATATCGGCCATGTCACAAATGGTGTTCACTACTCTACATGGGTGGCCCCGGAGTGGGAACAGGTCTACGAGAAACTCACGGGCAAGCGTCATTTTGACCTTTGTGACCGCGAACAGTGGGCGAAGATATACCAGCTGGAGGACGAAAAGGTTTACGAGACAAAGATGAAACTGAAGAAGCGCCTTTTCGACAACATCCGCAAGCGTCTTCAGTCAGACATGCTCGAGAGGCATGTCAGTCCGCGCACCCTGATGAACATCAGTTCCCACCTCAACGAGAAGGCGCTGACAATTGCGTTTGCAAGAAGATTCGCAACATACAAGCGTGCCAGCCTGCTGTTCCGTGACCTCGACCGCCTCTCGAGAATCGTCAATAATCCTGAGAGACCTGTCCAGTTCATATATGCCGGCAAAGCTCATCCTAATGACGGTGGCGGACAGGACCTCATCAGGAGGATCAATGAGATTTCACAGATGCCTCAGTTCGCGGGTAAGGTGCTTTTCCTTGAAAACTATGACATGGAAATGGCACGTTACCTCGTGCGCGGTGCAGATATATGGCTGAACACCCCGACAAGACCCCTGGAGGCATCAGGCACCAGCGGTGAAAAAGCCGTGATGAACGGAACAATTCATTTCAGCGTCCTCGACGGATGGTGGGTAGAAGGGTACCATGCCTTTGCAGGATGGGCATTGCCAAAGAAACGGACTTTTGCCAACCAGGAACTGCAGGATGATGTTGACGCTGAAACCATATACAATATGCTCGAGTATGAGATCGTCCCTGCCTACTACTCGAAGGATGAAAGCGGCATACCACGCGAATGGACCAGCTACATCAAGAACACAATGGTCAAGGTGGCTCCCGAGTTCACCACCCGCCGGATGCTTAACGACTATATGGCCAGATACTATCAGAAGCTCTGGGAGAGGAGCCGCAGAATGAAGGCTGATAACTATGCTCTTGCCCGCGAACTGGCAGGGTGGAAGAGTTATATCTCTAAGGTCTGGGATGAGATTGAGATAGTTAAATTTGATCTTAAAGGCCTGGAAAAGAACGTCTTCCGCTCAGGACACAATTACTCTACAGAGATCATACTCGATATAAAGGATATCCCGGTTGAGAATGTAGGGGTTGAACTGGTTGTAACACGACAGCTCAAGAACGGCGAGCATGCATTTTTCTCATCCAGGGAGTTCAAATATGTGAACAGGAAGAAGGGGCGGGTCATTTTCAGCGTCGGTTTCCAGCCGGAGATGGCAGGCACTTTCTTCTACGGAATACGTATCTACGCCAAGCACAGTGAATTGCCGCACAGGCAGGATTTCTGCCTCCTGAGGTGGGTTGACTGATACTACAGATCCATGATTGTCTTTACCCTCTCCTGCAGGAGCACCACTGCTGTTCTTGCAGGGAGGTAAAGCTTCAGGTGATGGGGAGCCGTCACACCGTAATGTCCCTGGTCAGGCTGTGAAAAGTAAGTCTGTGCCGTGTCTATCCGGCCCTGTCCGCCGAACAGCGGGTCGTCGGTGTCAAGGATGATCCTGAATTTTCCCTTGACGGGAATCCCATAACCGGTGAATGATACGGTGGGGTTGAAGTTCATCACGGTGACAAGTTCGCCACGTTTGAAGGCAATGATCTTATCAGGGTTGTTTACCGCAAGTGTCTCCGTAAGCTGCAGCTGAGGCAGCCCGTACCTCTTTCCGGTTTCGACCATTGCCCTGTCGAATTCATTCAGGAAGCGGTACTTCAGAAGCTCGTCATCAGCCAGTCTCCACTGCCGCCGGGCGTACTTGTAGCTCCATCCGTTCCCCTCCCTCGGGAAATCGATCCATTCCGGGTGGCCGAACTCGTTGCCCATGAAGGTGAGGTAACCCCCTCCGGCAGCCATGAAGGTGAAGAGTCTGATCATCTTATGGAGCGCCACGGCACGGTCAATTATGAGGCTTGGAGTAAGAAGGCTCATGGAGGTGTACATCTCCTTGTCAGCCAGCCTGAAGATCAAAGTTTTGTCGCCCACAAGCGCCTGGTCATGGGATTCGCAGTATGAGACAACACGCTCCTCGGCGCGGTGCTGAGTGAGTTCATGGAGCAGGTAGCCGAGGTCCCAGTCTTCATCCGGAATCTCCTTCACCATTTTGATCCATATGTCAGGCACACCCATGGCCAGCCTGTAGTCAAATCCCGTCCCGCCGGAGGCAACGGAGGCGGCAAGTCCGGGCATGCCGCTCATCTCCTCGGCCACAGTTGTGGCATCATGATTGAATTCATGTATCAGCTTGTTGGCCAGTGTCAGGTATACGATTGCATCCGTATCCTGGTTGCCGTCAAAGTATTGTTTGTAAGAAACGAAGTTGGATCCCAGCCCGTGATCATAATAGAGCATGCTTGTAATACCGTCGAAACGGAATCCATCGAAGCGAAACTCCTCAAGCCAGTATTTACAGTTTGAAAGAAGGAAATGGTTTACCTCCGGTTTACCGTAGTCATAGCACAGCGAATCCCAGGCCACATGCTTACGTCGTGAACCGGAATGGAAATACAGGCCGGGATCACCGTCAAGCATGCCGAGCCCCTCGAGAATATTTGCAACAGCGTGTGAGTGAACCAGGTCCATGATTACCCTCAGACCCATGCTGTGTGCGGTATCAATAAGTTCCTTCAGGTCATCAGGGGTGCCGAACCGTGATGAAGGGGCAAAGAGACTGGAGACATGATAGCCGAATGAGCCGTAATAAGGGTGTTCCTGGATGGCCATCAGCTGTATTGTGTTGTAGCCCAGATCTTTAACGCGGGGCAGCACATTCTCGGCAAATTCCCGGTATGTGCCGGTCCGTTCTTCTTCGGTGGCCATTCCGACATGTGCCTCGTAAACGAGAAGTGATGGCGGGGGAGGAGGTGCCTTGTGTTTCATCACGTATCCGTTTTCAGGATTCCACACCTGTGCCGAGAAGATCTTGGTCACGTCATCCTGAACTGCGCGGGTGGCATAGGCTGGTATCCTTTCGCCATGGCCGCCCTTCCATCTGACAATCATCTTGAACAGATCACCGTGCGAAAGCATCTCTGCGCCGAACTCACCCACCCAGTCTCCTTCCGGCGTCCGGCTGAGGGCATACCTTTTGTCTTCCTTCCAGTCAGTGAATGTACCGGTAAGAATGACAGATGTTGCGTTCGGGGCATGCTCCCTGAAGACCCATCCCTCCGGGGTGCGGTGCAGTCCATACCAGTGATGCCCGTTGGCATAGTCGGTCAGTGTGCGGCCGCCGGTGAACAACTTCTCGCGGTCACTTATATATGTCAGCCGCGCCTCTATTACCTCCTTGAAGGGATCAAGCCACGGATCAACGTTGTAAAATCTCTCTGCCATACCCTTTCGCATGATGTTACAGTCAATATAAAGATAGGTTTTATTATTTTTGATTTCTCATTTCTGTCATGAAAGTCTATTACGGCTATACTGGTGTCTTCTTCAATAACCCGGTTATTACGATGGGTGTTTTTGACGGTGTTCATCTCGGACACCGGATGCTGCTCCGTCGTGTTACGGAGGAGGCTGCCAGGGAGGGTGCTGATGCAGTTGCTGTTACCTTTGACCCGCATCCCCGTATAGTCCTTTCCGGCGACCCCGGCCATCTGAGCTTCCTGACCGACCTTGAGGAGCGGACCGGGCTGTTGCGGACCACCGGCATTGGTCACCTTGTGGTCATCCCCTTCACGGCTGAGCTTAGCAGGATGACTGCCTCAGAATTTGTAGATTCCATTCTGTGCCGCCATCTCGGCGTTCGTCACCTCATTACCGGGTACAATCACCATTTCGGAAGGCGCCATGAAGGTGACAGCAACACAATCATTGAGTGCTCGGCAAGGATGGATTTCAGGGTAACCCGCGAGGAAGCCTGCATGGTTGAAGGGGAGGCTGTCAGCTCATCTCTTGTCAGGAAGGCGCTTGGAGACGGGCACATTGAAAAAGCTGCATCAATGCTTGGGTATGATTATTTCATAAGAGGCAGGGTGGTCTCCGGCAGGAAGATCGGCAGGGGCATGGGCTTCCCTACCGCCAACATTGTTCCTCTCTTTGCGCACAAGCTGATACCCCGCGCCGGTGTCTATGCCGTTGAGGCAGCAGTTGAGGGTCAAAAGGAAAGGTACGTTGCCATGCTCAACATCGGGCACAGGCCCACAATCACTGACAGTGACGGGAACCGTACAATAGAGGTGCATCTGGTTGATTTTGCCGGCGATCTTTACGGCAAGGTGGTCACCGTTTCATTCCGTCACCGTTTGCGTGATGAGATGAAGTTTGAGAGTGTGGATGCGCTTGCAGCCCAGCTGGCACTTGACCGTGAGATGACAATCGCCCTGCTGGCCCGCTGAACAATAGTCTGTTTTTTTAGTTATCTTTGCAAACCTAAAATTTCAGTAAGATGTCATTCATCATAAACGATCTTGATTACAAGGTAAAGGACATATCGCTGGCCGGATTCGGTCGTAAAGAAATAGAGATTGCAGAGAAGGAAATGCCTGGGCTGCTCTCTGTGAGGAATAAGTATTCCGGTTCCAAACCTCTTAAGGGTGCGAGGATAACAGGTTCGCTTCATATGACAATTCAGACTGCAGTGCTCATAGAGACTCTCAGGGAGCTTGGCGCAGATGTAAGATGGGCGAGCTGCAACATATTTTCCACACAGGATCATGCCGCTGCTGCAATAGCTGCTGCCGGTATCCCGGTGTTCGCATGGAAGGGAGAAACTCTCGAAGAGTACTGGTGGTGTACGGCACAGGCCCTTACATTCCCCGGAGGAAAAGGCCCGAACCTGATTGTCGATGACGGCGGCGACGCCTCTCTGCTGGTTCACCTTGGATATAAGGCTGAGAAGGACCGTTCAAGTCTCGAAGCAAAACCGGCAAGCCGGGAAGAGGCGATAGTGCTTGACACACTGAAGCAGATTCTTCAGGAGGACCCGCAGAAATGGCACAGGACCGTAAAGGAAATGAAGGGTATCTCGGAAGAGACAACCACAGGCGTGCACCGTTTGTACCAGATGCTTGAGGCAGACGAGCTGCTCGTTCCGGCAATAAATGTCAATGATTCTGTTACAAAGAGCAAATTCGACAATCTCTATGGCTGCCGCGAGTCTCTGGCTGACGGTATCAAGAGGGCAACGGATGTTATGATAGCAGGCAAGGTGGTTGTCGTTTGCGGATACGGTGATGTCGGCAAGGGATCAGCAAGATCGATGAGATCTTACGGCGCCAGGGTCATCGTTACAGAGATCGATCCCATCTGTGCACTTCAGGCTGCTATGGAAGGCTTCGAGGTCAGGACGGTGGAGGAGAGCCTCGCCGAAGGTAACATCTTCGTGACGGCAACGGGCAATCGTGACATCATCACAATTGATCACATGGAGAAGATGAAGGACCAGGCCATCGTCTGCAACATAGGTCACTTCGACAATGAGATCCAGGTTGATGCCCTTAACGCATTCAAGGGGATCAGGAAGATCAACATCAAGCCGCAGGTTGACAAGTATGTGTTTCCTGACGGCCATGCCATATTCCTCCTGGCTGAAGGCAGGCTGGTGAATCTGGGCTGTGCCACAGGTCATCCTTCGTTCGTGATGAGCAACTCGTTCAGCAACCAGACGCTGGCGCAGATTGAATTATGGACCAAAGACCATGCAATAGGTGTGTACAGGCTTCCCAAGCAACTTGATGAGGAGGTGGCGCGCCTGCATCTTGCGCAGCTGGGTGTAAGCCTGACAAAACTTACAAGGACTCAGTCTGACTATATAGGCGTCCCTGAAGCGGGCCCCTATAAGCCTGACCATTACAGGTACTAGAAAGCCTTATCTCCTGTTCCATATCCTCACACTGTAACCTGTGAAGGAGGTGTGATAATTCTTGAGATAGTACTGACCCGGTCCGCTCTGTGGCAGTCCGGATCCACCCAGGGCATAATTTGTAGAACATCTGGGGCATATGGCGTACACACCGTCGACATTCACTGCCACACTCACATCATCATTGGCATAACAGTGCGGACATGTGCGGTCAAAGGCACCATATTCAAAACCCTGCAGCCCGGTGTTATAGACGATGATGCCGTTTCCGTCGAACCCGGCAGTCCCCAGCCCTAAGTGCCTGTGAGCGGAAGAGAGCAGTACGCTGGTCCCGGGGGAATAGAAAAGATCGAAAAATTCCGGGTCAGAAAAGGTGATTGTGAAGTCAACCGTGATGTCAGGAATAACCTCGTTTTTATCCCTTTCACAGGATATTAAAGGCATTGCAACCAGGGTGAAGAGCAAAAAAATCCTTAAATTTGAAACTGACATGGGCTTGCTTCCGTTTCTGTAAATGTAGTTATTTCCGGTCTGACGTGTCTAACTGAAAAACGAAATGAAGAAAGGGTTAGTATTATTAAGGTTTATATCGGCTGTTTTCCTGCTGCTTTTTGTAGTGCAGGTGGCCGATTGCCATGCCCAGCGCAATGCCACGAAAAGGCTCGAGAGGGAGACCTTCGGCAAATCGCGCCGCAGCAAGCCTGTGAAGGAGAGCGGCGAGAGCAGGGCGGCAGTAAAGGCGATGAAGGAACAGGCCAGGAAGGAGGCCAGGCGTGACAAGGAGGATGAGAAGGCTCTGAAAGAATTGAGAGACAGGCATTACCAGATCCAGAGCGAGGAGACGAAGATGCGGATGGAGAACAACAGCCGGAACACTGCAGACAAGTACAAGGTTAAAAGACAGAAGCAGCGCAGGGAGCAGTCAGAGCCTGAGCTTAAAAAACCTCAGCAGCCGACGCCTGACCGGACAGGGCCAAAGCCGAAGACCAAGGATCCCTCGAAGCTGCCTGAAATGAAGCAGCAAAAGCACAAGGCGAAGTCGAAGGTAAAGGATCCGTCAAAACAGCCGGCTCTTAAGCAGCAAAACAAGAAGGCAAAGACTGTTAATCCGAATAAACAGCCGAGGCTCAGGCAACATAAGATAAAGAAATACTGAAACATATGGAAGATATTGGCAGTCTGATTTTTTATATAGTACTTGGGATCATTGCCCTTGCAGGATCTTTTCAGGGTAAGGGCAAAAAGAAGCCGGGCGCTCCGAAACCTGTGCTGCGCAAGCCCGGCACGCTTACAACAAAGCCACCGGTGAGAACCACTGCACAGAGTACGAGGCCTGCCCCTTCTCCTGTTAGACAGGAACGGCCGTCACCTTCTCCTCTGAGGCAGGAGAGGCCTGCATCAAAGCCTTCCCCCTATACAATGCCATCCGGACAATCACTGGAGGGAAGGTACGACGAACCGATGGCCCGTGATTTCAGCCGTGAAGGGAACATCAGGGAAGACATGGCGGGTGCCTTCAGCGGTGAGGGCTCTATCGCATCCGGAATGAGCGAAGCATTCGCCCGTGAGGGCTCAATAGCTGACTCAATGGCTGCAGCCTTCGCCTCAGAAGGTGTGTCTGCCATGGGTGAATCAGCAATCGTTGAATTTATACATACTGAGATATCAGACAGCGAGATAGGTGACGCGCCGGAATATGATTATGAATCTCTGCCCGGGGCTGATATACACACCGGAGGGTTGGATCTGAAAAAGGCAGTAATATATTCTGCAGTGCTTGACAGAAAAGAGTACTCACGTTGATTACCTGATATTTACTAAAGGGGAGGGATTTGTTTTTTAATTAAGAAATCATTATATTTGTTCTTTGAAGAGTTCCGGTAATGCCGGGATTCTTCTTATTTTTTAACCTTTTTAAGAGAGATTATGTCGGAATTTGTATATGTAACGGAAGAAGGGCTCCAGAAAATGAAGGAGGAACTCGACCTGCTCCGTAATGAAAGACCGGCTATTGCCAGAATGATTGCCGATGCACGGGATAAGGGTGACCTTACGGAGAATGCCGAGTATTCTGCTGCCAAGGAAGCGCAGGGTATGCTTGAAATGAAGATTGCCAGGCTCGAAGACATGGTAGCACGGTCACGTATTATTGACGGCTCCCGGATAAACACCAAAACGGTTCAGATCCTCAACCGGGTAAGGATCCTTAACAAGGCAAACGGTGCCCTGATGGTATATCAGCTCGTGCCGGAAGGCGAAGCCAACCTCAAGGAAGGTAAGCTTGCAGCCACATCACCAATAGCGCAGGGATTAATGGGCAAAAAAGTAGGTGACGTGGTGCAGGTAAAGGTACCGGCCGGCACCATCCCATTTGAGATTATTGAAATATCAATCTGAAAATCAGCAGCTATGGCATCAATCTTTACACGCATCATCAACGGTGAAATACCATGCTACAGAGTAGCAGAGAGTGACCGTTATATTGCATTCCTTGATGTCCGGCCGCTTAAAGCCGGCCACACCCTGGTGGTCCCCAAAACGGAAGTGGACTATATCTTCGATATGGATGACGATTCCCTTGCCGGAATGATGTTGTTCGCCCGCAAGGTGGCCAAAGCAATGAAAGAAGTGATCGAATGCAAGAGGATAGGAGTGGCAGTTATAGGTCTCGAGGTGCCACACGCTCATATTCACCTGATTCCAATCACCCGTGAGGGTGACATGCTCTTCACCAACCCCAGGGTCCCGCTGTCAGCTGAAGAAAATGAGCGGCTGGCAAAAGAGATAGGAGCCCGCGTGAAACTCTGATCTGAGTTCTGGCAATAAGATACCGGATATGAAATGCCGGATAAAAAAAAAGCCCCGGTCACTGACCAGGGCTTTTTTATAATCTGCAGTCATGTTATTTCTTACCTGCGCAGCATGGAGCAGTTGCCGTGGTACCTTCCTTTGCCGGAACCACTTCGCCCTTCTTGTCACCGCATTCTGCAGCTGAGGGGCACTTCGAGCAGTCCTTGCCTTTGACAGCCTCTTTCTTGCATGCATCGGCAGTTGAGCCGCATACATCACACTTGCCGTCCTTGTTCTGATCTACAAAGGTACACTCACTCTTGCTGTGCTTCTTTTCCTTATCGGTTGTCTGAGCATAGACACCTGCAGCCACAACCATCATCGCGATGAGAATCAGGCTGCCAATCATCCATTTCTTCATACTAATTGTCAATTGGTTTATTTAGTAAACGGGTGCAATATAGAAAAATTTTAAACGTCACCCAGGATACATTACAAATATCATACCTTTGATTGTACTTCTCGCTGCGAAGTGTTACATCTTAAAGATATTGCCGACGACTTCCTGAGCCTGTTCCTCCCGCGGCCATGCCTATCATGCGGGATTCCGCTGGTAAGGGGAGAGCAGGTGCTCTGCACAGGCTGCATGCTGGACATGGCTCGTACCGATTTTCACATGCGGAGGGGCAATATGCTCGAGCAGTCTTTCTGGGGAAGATGCAACGTGGAAAGGGCAGCGGCCTATTCGGTTTATAACCGGGGAAGCCGTATAAGAAAGCTGATTCACCTGCTGAAATACTCAGGCAGGAAAGATATCGGATTCATGCTCGGGGAGCTGTACGGTTCCGTCCTGATGGGAAGCGGGTTCACTGACGGGATTGACATGATCATCCCTGTGCCGCTCGATCCGGCCAGGGAAAGGCACCGGGGGTACAACCAGAGCCTCTGCATAGCCCGGGGAATGGCTTCATACTGCCGACTGCCGGTCAGAAACGATATTCTTAGTCGGACGGGCAAATCAGGCTCCCAGACCAAAAGGGGAAGATATGAGAGATGGGAAAATGTGGAGGGGCTCTTTTCAGTAAGCAAGCCCGGAGAGATTACGGGCCGTCATGTACTTCTTGTGGACGATGTGATTACAACAGGTTCGACGATGGAAGCATGTGTCACAGCTCTTCAATCTGCCGGTGGCGTCATGGTCAGTGTGGCAGCTCTCGCTGCCGCCCAGAAGCTTACTGTTTGATCCTGTCGCTGTTTTTTTTGATGAAGTCGCCCCAGTTCCTGTATTCCCTGGCTGCAACCGGCTTGCTGCTCTGGTAGAAGTGACAAAGGGCGGCGCCCAGGGCATCGGTTGCATCAAGGACCATTGATTCACCCCGGAAAGCCAGTATGGTCCGAAGCATGGAGGCCACCTGCTCCTTACTGGCCTGTCCCCGGCCGGTGATAGACATCTTTATCATCCTGGGGGCGTATTCAAATACCGGCAGGTCACGGTAGAGCGCTGCTGATATGGCTGCACCCTGTGCCCTGCCAAGCTTGAGCATGCTCTGCACGTTCTTGCCAAAGAACGGAGCCTCAATGGCAAACTCGTCAGGATGATACCTGTCAATGAGTTCCAGCGTCTGTTCGAATATGGTCCGTATCTTGCGGAAATGATCCTCCTTCTTCCGGAGGTCAATGATGCCAAGGGTGATGAGTGAAGGACTCCTGCCTGACACACTTATCAGTCCGTAACCAGTGACTGTCGTGCCGGGGTCAATGCCCAGGATTATCCTCTCAGACTGGCCCGGACTCACTTTCTGAATGCTTGCGGTGGTCCGAGGAAGAGCTCTGTCGGCAACTGGTTGCCTTCTGACCATACCCGGTGGCGCTTTACAGTCTGTACTGTGGCTGACTTCGTCCCCTGAAGCACGCCGATTGCAGCCTTGAGAGATGCTTCTTCAGGGTCACCGAAATCATGTGTTATGTCATCTGCAGCCTTCACATCAGGCAGAATACCGTCATAGAACCGTCCCTCATCCATCGCATTGAGATACTCAAACGTGATTGGTGCAAAAACATATTGGTAATCAGGCTCAGGATCACTCTCTGAGGGGAACGGGAATCCCCAGATGTTCATCCCTGCCGGTTTGCCATGGGTGGTGTCACCGACAATCGTTACGTCAATGTAAGGCATCAGGCTGTTGATTACAACCTCGCTGGCAGAGGCGGAACTGCGCGTTGTGATGAAGACCACACGGTCAAGCCCCAGCGGGCTCCCGGTCTTCACAAAATTGAAGTTCTCATTCCATTCGGGCCCGACAAGACTGTTGTATGTCAGCTTATAGCAGACCTTCGTTGTGTCATCCCAGGTAAGAACGAGACTGGCAAGCTGCTGTGCTATATCCATGTATCCTCCTGTATTGTAGCGAAGGTCAATTATCAGGTCGGTTACATTGTTGGCCTTGAAGTTTGCAAAGGCTTCATTCAGCTCCTGCTCCGACGGGTCAATGAATGTTTCGAAACAGAGGTAACCGGTCTTGCCATTAGGCAGGTCGAGGACCTTTGATGCCGTCACCGAGTTGATCGTAAAGCTTGATTTAACGGAGGTGTAGGTGACTTCCTGACCATCCGGATTAATGAATTTGAATGTATTTGAAGTACCTGCAGTTCCGGGCCCCATCAGGTTGTTGTATGCTGTGTTGTTGCCTGAAATGAATATGGGAGCGATGAGAGTGCCGTTGATCTCTTTTACTATCCATCCCCTTCTTACCCCCTTCGGCCACAGGTCAGAGCCTTCGTAAAGGCTGACCACCCTTACATTGTCGGCATCATCGAGGCCCATCCTTATTCCGTGACCCACGAAGCTGCCCTCCATCTCAGCCATGAAACTCTCATAGTCAGTTACAAAGCTCCATTTGTCCATCTGCCTGTATCTCAGGGCTTCAATCAGGTCCTCCGGACCGTCATAATCGGAGACCTTTACTGTGGGCATCGTATTATACCAGAGATAGACATATTTCATCAGATCATAGAGGCCGTCACGTGCCCGCTGTTCAATTGTGGGAGTTTGCGGTTCCGGGTCTTTTCTGCACCCGAAGAGAACAGGAATAATCAGAAGAGATATTATGAGTATTTTTTTCATCATAATCAGAATTTGATGTAAAAGTAACAAAAAATGTGCCGGTTGGTTTAAGCCCGCTGAGTCCTGTTCTGGTAGATGACGCTGCCGATGATGAGAAGCAGTCCTAGCGGGGTGGTATAATAAACAGGTTCGTCTATTATAAAATGCAGCAGTATGAGTGAAATGAAGGGAGCAAAATATACCAGGTTGCTTACCTTGTCAGTTGTTTCGGAGAGCTGCAGTGCTTTCAGCCAGAGCCAGAATGTGATTCCCATCTCGAAGAAGCCGCAGTAAACCGATGCTGCCAGTCCCTTAAAACTGATGTAATGGGTAAACGAGCCTTCATAGGCCATAAGGATGAGCATGTAAACTGATCCGAACATGAAGCTGGTAAACAGTTTTACCGATTCATCGCGCCTGTCGCGTACGTTCAGGACGAAGTACAGGGCCCAAAGTACGCCGCTGACAAGCGCAAGCATTACGCCCAGTGTGTCTGACCTTCCCGGACTCAGCGGGGCGCCCTGAGATGAGATAATATAGACCCCGGCAAGGCTGATTGTGAGTGCAAGGAAGCTGCGGGCCGGGATTCGATGACCCAGCAGCGGAATAGAGAAAAAGACAAGTATTATGGGCCAGATCATATTGATAGGCTGTGCCACCTGGCCCGGAAGGCGGCTGTATGCGGTCAGCAGTATGAGGTAATAACCGACGGGATTGACCAGGCCCAGCAGGGCTGACCAGATCAGATCACGACGGGTGGTCTCCTTCAGCAGGCACAGCTTCCCGGTCAGTATCATTATCACAAAAAGGACTGCAGTTGAGACAATTGTGGTGATACCAAGCATTGTGACGATGTTCAGCTCGGCAAGCGCTATCTTGAAGGCTGTAGGGATTGTGCCCCAGAGCATTACTGAGAGGGCGGCATAAAGGTATGCCTGCTGGCTCTTTTTCATTTTTATCAGCTGATCATTCCGAACCCGGTGTAAGGCACCAGGGCGGCAGGTATTTTGATTCCCTCAGGAGTCTGGTTGTTCTCGAGCAGTGCGGCCACGATCCGCGGCAAAGCCAGTGCGCTGCCGTTCAGGGTGTGGCACAGAGTGGTCTGTTTGGCTCCCTTTTCGCGGAACCGGCACCTGAGCCTGTTGGCCTGGAATGCCTCGAAGTTGGAGGTTGAACTAACCTCCAGCCAGCGTTGCTGCGCTGCCGACCATACCTCAAAGTCGTATGTCATTGCCGAGGTGAAGGACATGTCACCGCCGCAAAGCCTCACTATACGGTATGGCAGCCCGAGCTTCACAAGGAGGCTTTCCACGTGGCTTACCATCTCCTCAAGTGAATCATAGGATTTATCAGGATGTGCTATCTGTACTATCTCTACCTTGTCAAACTGGTGCAGCCTGTTCAGGCCCCTCACATGTGCGCCCCAGGAGCCCGCCTCGCGGCGGAAACAGGGAGTGTATCCCATGTTCTTCACCGGCAGTACCGCAGCGTCGAGGATTACGTCACGGTATATGTTTGTTACAGGCACCTCGGCAGTGGGTATCATATAAAGGTTATCAATGCCCACATGGTACATCTGCCCCTCCTTGTCGGGAAGCTGGCCTGTTCCGAACCCGGAGTCCTCATTGACCACTATCGGCGGTTCTATTTCACGATAACCTGCCTTTTCACCCTCATCCAGGAAGAAGTTTATAAGTGCTCTCTGGAGTTTTGCTCCCTTTCCCTTGTAAACAGGAAACCCGGCGCCGGTGATCTTAATCCCCAGGTCGAAGTCAATGATGTCATATTTCTTTATCAGGTCCCAGTGGGGCACGGCGCCGGCATGCAATTCAGGGATGGTGCCGCCGCTGCGTACCACCACGTTGTCTTCGGCGGTCTTTCCCGGGGCTACAAGGGCGTGTGGCAGATTCGGCAGCCTGACCAGTTCGGCCTGCATCTCAGATGAAACCACTTCGAGGGTGTCTGACAGCTGCTTTTGCTTCTCCTTCATTGCTCCGATGCCCTGCCGGGCAGCGTCAGCCTCATCCCTGCGGCCTGCCTTCATCATTGCGCCAATCTCACGTGAAAGATTGTTGAGATCAGCCTGTATCGAGTCACTTTCAGCCTGCAGTTCGCGGCGCCGCCGGTCAAGATCAAGCACATGCTGTACTATCTCTGTGGCATCAAAGTTCTTGACTTTCAGCCGTTCAATGACGAACGACGACTGTTCGCGAATCAGGTTGATTGTAAGCATACAGTAAGGTATTTTTCGTTATAAGCGGGGTAAAATTAAAATAAAAACTCCTGAAAATATGCGCTTCAGCGTATTTTTCAGGAGTTCCTGTAAGTTGTCAGAATCCTATTCGGCTGCGGGTTTTACCGAGACGTAAGATTTATTGTCGCGCTTCTTTTTGAACTCCACGGTTCCGTCGACGAGGGCAAAGAGGGTATGGTCCTTGCCGAGACCTACGTTTTCACCGGGGTTGTGGGTGGTGCCACGCTGGCGGACTATAATGCTGCCTGCTTTTACTGCCTGTCCTCCGAAGAGTTTGACACCAAGCCTTTTGCTTTCTGAATCGCGGCCGTTACGTGAACTGCCTACAC
>ENA-UOWG01000907-UOWG01000907.1-activated-sludge-metagenome-genome-assembly--contig:-NODE-907-length-33573-cov-19.962408_pt1 | contig 33573 bp, 36 predicted proteins | sample MGYA00238147_ERZ761563 | MGnify/ENA primary metagenome ERZ761563 (study PRJEB28884, sample SAMN05720216) | anaerobic digester metagenome | isolation source: active sludge of municipal... | reverse complement strand
AAATGGCCGGGTGGTGCGTGTCGCCCCAGTTGATTTCCTTGCCGTCGATGTTGCCCTGACGCAGCACCTTCCGCGACTGTTCGTCAAAGCCATAGCCTTGCCACGGTTCCGGCGTGAAGACGCCAATGTACTTCATGATGCGCATGGACGGAATGCCATACACGATCATCTGGCCGGACTGGCCGCCCGAGCTGAAGGCGTAGAATTCGTCGCGCTTGCCGGTCGGCACGTAGGTCTTGGACGCCGCCAGCAAATCCTGCTGGCTCAGGCCGCGACGCTTCATGACGTCCTGCAGCGACTCGGCTGACCATGCTGTGGCGGCACTGAGGCCAAGCCCAGCGACGATCAGCATCGCCGTGGTTTTAACTGCAAATCTTTTCATCTTGAGATCTCCCATGAAACAAGAAGTTGTGCTTCCTACCCTCCATCATCACCTGCGACAGAACGTCGCTGCGACAATTTGCCGCACACTGTAACGTGACGAGCGGAACAAAAATTTGATCTATGCTAATTTGTCATGGCGGGCATCAAGCAAAATGCACTACCCTAACGATTCAAGAAGCAGATGAATTCACGTGAATAAGAAAATTCTGATCGACTTGATCGGCATTCTGCTGATCGCGCTGGTCGTCGTCGTCGGTTACAAACTGTCGCCGATCCTGCTGCCCAAGGCCGATGTGGTGGTGCAGCCTGATCCAGCCTGCGATTTGCAGCGGCAGGCGTGTTCAGTGAAGTTGCCGGCAGGTGGCAGCGTCGAGCTGGAGATGGGGACGCGGCCGGTTCCGATGGTCAGGCCTTTCGAGGTGCGGGTGACGACCAGCGGCTTTTCTCCGGATCGAGTCGAGGTCGATTTTGCCGGTATCGAGATGAATATGGGTTTCAACCGCCCGGAACTCACGGCACGCGGCAAAGGGCTGCATGTGGCCATGGTGACGTTGCCGGTCTGCATCACCGGTGCGATGGACTGGCAGGTGACTGTCCTGATCGAAAATGGCGGCGAACGCATCGCCATTCCCTATCGCTTCGGTTCAGGGAGCCACGAATGATCTCCGAGCGCATTCTGCTGGCAATCGCCGCCTTGCTGGCGGCGCTGGTAATCGGCCTGGCCCTTTTCTGGCAGCCTGAACTTCCCGAGCGGCCGTTACCGAAGGCCGGGCTGGCGGAAGGCGGCGATTTCACGTTGCAGTCGATTACGGGCCCTGTTTCTCTCAAGGATTATCGCGGCAAAGAGGTGTTGCTGTACTTCGGCTATACCTATTGCCCCGATATCTGCCCGACTTCGCTTGCCGCTACCGCCGAAGGCTTGAAACTGCTGACTCCCGAAGAACTGGCGCAGGTTGCCGTAATCTTCGTTTCGGTGGACCCGAAGCGCGATACGCCCGCCCGGCTCAAGGAATACGTCGAGTTCTTCCACCCGTCGATGGTCGGTGTCACCGGATCGGCTGAAGAAATTGCCGCGATCGCCAAACGCTACGGCATTTTCTACGCCGAGCAGAAGGTCGAGACTGCCGGCGGCGGCTATGTCGTCGATCACTCGGCCGATACCTTTGTCGTCGCCGCGGACGGCAGGCTGGTCGCCAGGATGGCTCACGCGACACCACCCGAACAGGTGGCTGAAATCATTCGCAAACACCTCTATCAACCCTAGGAGCGCATCATCATGAAAAAACTATCCCTGCTGGCCGCCGGCCTGTTGTTATCCACCGGCGTCCTGGCTGGTGCCGCCGACAACGTTTCCGTGCAGGACCCTTATGTGCGGCTGGCGCCGCCCAATGCGCCCGCGACTGCCGCCTTCATGGTGATCAGGAACGGTGGCGACAAGGATGTCAAAGTGGTCAAGGCCGATAATCCGGTGTCGCGAGTCACCGAACTGCATACCCACATCAATGACGGCGGCGTCATGAGAATGCGCCCGGTACCGGCCATCGAGGTCAAGGCCAAGGGTGAAGCGGTACTTCAGCCGGGCGGCCTGCACGTGATGATGATCGATCTCAAGGCGCCGATGAAGGAGGGGGATTCGGTGCCGATCACGCTGACCTTTGACGACGGCAGCAGCAAGCAGGTCGATGCCAAGGTGGTCAAGCCGAGTGCAGCGCCGATGAAGATGGAACACAAGCACTGATTTTCGGGTATTTTTTTCCGTCGACCGCAACGCTCGGGATTGCCGCCTGAGCGCTGCTGGTGCGGTCGACGTTTAATGGAAGCTTGCAGCGAAGTCGGGTTTTTGCGCTGCGCCGTGAATTCGCTCACGGATGGTTTTGGCTGGTAGCGGCATCATGCGTTCAACGACTCAACCCGAGGTCACGAACCATGACAAATTCCACCAGAAAATTGAATTCTTCATCTTCCGGAGCCTATCCGGGCAGCAATGCTCATGATCGCGCCGACGAACGCAACGGTGCTGGATTTGTTTTGCGCGATACGCTGAGCGACACCAAGGTCCGTGAAGTGAGCTTCGCCGAGTTCCTTGCCGAACTCAAGAAGAACGGCAAGCAAGCGCCCTGATCATTCAGGGATTTTGTCGGCACACTTCCCTCTTTTTTATTGCGCAGTAAAGCAGGCGACCCCGGACTCAGGTCCGGACCGGTCGCTTCGATAGCTTGCGCTGCAAAGTGCGGCGGTGCATTTTGAGGGCGCGGGCGGTGGCCGAGATATTGCCTTCGTTTTCATTGAGCACGCGCTGGATATGTTCCCATTCGAGGCGATCGACGGAAAGTGGCTCATCCGGCGCGATCAGGTCGTGATCGGATTCGTCATCGTTTTCGAAGGCGGCCAGAATGGCCTCGATCTCGACTGGCTTGGCGAGATATTGCACGGCGCCCAGTTTGATCGCGTCGACCGCCGTCGTAATGCTGGCGTAGCCGGTCAGCACGACAATGCGGCAGGCCGGGTTGATCGCCAGCAACTGCGGGATCAGCGCCAGTCCTGAACTGCCGTTCAGGTTGAGATCGAGCACGACACGGGACGGAGCGATTTCGTTGGCGACGGCGAGCGCCGTTTCGGGGTCGGCAGCGCCGCGTGCCGGGTGGCCGCGCCGTTCCAGCGTGCGCACCAGAACCGCATTGAAAATATCGTCGTCATCAATAATGAGGGTTGGCTCGGGCATCAGCTTCTCGTCTTCAGTTGGAGGCGGGCAAGGGCGCCGCCGGCGGGCGGGTTGAGCAGCAGCAGGCGGCCGCCGATCTGTTCGATCGCCGAGCGGGTCAGCATCAGGCCGATCCCGCTGCCATGCTCGTGTGCTGGAAATTCGACCTGGCCACCTTGTTGCAGCACGTTTTTTGGAAAGCCGGGGCCATGGTCCTGGATGTCGATGACAATTTCGCCTGTTGCCCAGCTCACGCGAATGTCGATCGGTAGCGCCGAGGCGCTGGCTGCATTGTTCAGCAGGTTGAGAATTGCTTGTTCCAGGCGTGGATCGGCGATCACGTTCGGTGCCGGTTGGGCGCCAATTGTTTCGAGCTGACTTTGCGCCTGTGGGCGCAAGGCATGCCAGCGCTGGCGGAGTTCATCGAGCCAGCGGTCGACCGGCTGGGTGCCGGGATTTTCGAGGCGTTCGGCGCCGGCCCGCCGCGACAGCCCGGTGATAATTTCCTTGCAGGCAACGATTTGCTGGCGGAGCAGATTGATGTCCTGGCGCGCGGCTTCCGGCATTTGCGGGTCGCGGACGAGTTCTCCGGCGAGCAGCGACATGGTGGCGAGCGGCGTGCCGAGTTCGTGCGCGGCACCGGCGGCGAGCGTGCCGATGGCGATGATCCGTTCGTCGCGCAACCCCTGTTCGCGGGCGGCGGCAAGTTCGGCATCGCGTTCGCGAATCAAGCGGGTCATGCGCACGATGAACCAGCCGATCATCAGCGCCGACACGGCGAAGGTCAACCACATGCCGAGCAGGTGAAGCCGGGTGGCCCGGGTCGCGTCGCTTAGCGGCAGCGGCACATAGAAGACCATCAGTGCCGAATAGGCGGCCACCGCCGCGAGGCCGACGGCTAGGACGCAGCGTGCCGGCAGGGTCAGCGCGGCAATCGCTACCGGCGGCAGAAGCAGCGAAACCAGCGGGTTGGTGGCGCCGCCGCTGAAGAAAACCAAAGCGCTCAGCGTGACGATATCGACCAGGATCTGGCTGAACAACTCGACCGGTGTCGCCGATTCGGCACGCCTGATTCGCCATTGCGCGACACCGTTGAAAAGTGCAGTGATGCCGATGATGGCGAGCAGCGGGGCGCTGGCCAGCGGGATGTCGAGGGTGTCCGGCACCAGCAGGGTTAGTCCGACCATCAGCGCCAGGGCCACCCAGCGGGCGCCGATCAGACGGCGCAGATTGGCCAGTTGGTTGCTGTCGTCGGTGGTACAGGAAGTGAACGGCATGGGGCGGATTATGCGTGATTTGCGTCAAATTCCACGATTGCCAGACGTGCGACAATTCGCCGCATCGAACAGTGGAGTCGCCTGGAATGAAACTGTACAGACATGTTGCCCCGTTTTTTGCCGCTGTTTTTGTGTCTGGCGCGGCCGTTGCGGTCGACCTCGAAAAAGGCAAGGAAATCAATGGCACCTGTGCTGCCTGCCATGGTGACCAGGGGGCCGGTGGCAAGAAAGGTGAATATCCGCGCCTGGCCGGTCAACGCGTCTCCTACCTAGCCAATCAGTTGAAGAACTTTCGTTCGCGGGCACGGGTGAACATTCCGATGTTTCCGTATACCCAGGAACGCGAACTCTCCGACGAGGATATCAAGGATATCGCCGCCTACCTGGCCGGCATCGAACTTCCCGCCAGAATGCCGACCTACACCGGCAAGGAAGATGCGCTGACCAAACTGCTGATGGCCGAGCGGGTCATGATCATCCCGCGTGCCGAAGGCAATGTCGAACACGGCGAAGTGATCTACCAGAAGCAATGCGCGTCCTGTCACGGCAAGACCGGCAAAGGGCGCGGCATGTTTCCGATGCTCGTTGGGCAGTACACTAACTATCTTCAGCGGCAGGTTGATCTGTTCGTCAAGGGTGACCGTCCGCATGACCTGGAGGACAAGGGAGGGGTGCTGAATGGTCTCAAGGCGCAGGATGTCCAGGATGTACTCGCTTATCTCACAACGCTTCAGGAGTCTGCGGAATGAAATCACCTTTGGTTATTGCCGGTCTTGGCCTGCTGGTGCTGTCCGGCTTCTGGCCACATGCCCATGCCGCCGATGCCGGCGAAAGCATGCCCGATGCCCAGAAAGTTCGTTTTTGCGAACGGATCCGTGATTTCGCCAAAACCGCCTTCTACGAGCGCGAGCGGGGGCAGGCGATGAAGTTGTTTATCGAAGATGGCAGCGATAGTTTGCGCATCACCAATATCGTCATCAAACGCATTTACGCGGATCCGAAGATTTCCAGCGCCAATCAGGCCGAGCTTTTCGGGCGAAATACCTGCAACGAGATGCTGAAAACCCAGAACCCGCCGGAATAGTTTCGCTGGCATATTCCGGATTTCGCGCGACACCGCTAAACTGCCTCGATGAGCGAAATACTGATTACCCGCAAGCACCACCTGAGCGCGAAGAAGGCACGGGCTGCAGCCGAACTTGTCGCCGCCGACCTGCAACAGGAATACAACCTGAATTATGAGTGGGGCGAGGATGGCGCGCTGCATTTCGACCGCAGCGGACTGCACGGACGGCTGACGCTCGCCAAGGGCGAGGCCACCGTGCAGGTTCATCTGGGATTTCTGTTACGTCCGTTCAGAGGCAGTCTGGAACGGGAAATTCACGAATATTTCGACCAGCGTTTCGTCTAACCCTTGAGTTGCTTGATCAGGTCGACGTAAGCCTGTCTGGCGCCGTCGGCCGTCGTGCCCTGCAGGGCAGCCCAGGCATCGTACTTGGCGCGCCCGATCAGGTCGGTGAAGCCGGGACGCTTGCCGCTGACATCGCCCTCGGTCGCCTGCTTGAACAGTGAATAGATTTTCAGAAGCGTCTGGTTGTCGGGGCGGTTGGCCAGGGTTTTTGATTCGGCGACGGCGTTGTCGAAGGCGGCCTGCAGGTCACTCATGATCTCTCCTCGAATGGGTTCGCAAATTCGGTATTATAGGCACTCTGCCACTTTCCGGAGTTCGTAATGCCGTCACGCGAGCGGATTTCTCCCGTCGATACAGCCTGGCTGCGCATGGACAGTCCCAACAACCTGATGCAGATCATCGGTGTCATGCTGTTCGACGGAGAACTGGACCCGAAGCGCCTGAAGCAGACCATTGAGGAACGCATGCTGAGCCACCGGCGTTTTGTCCAGTGCGTCGTCGAGGATGACAGCGGTTACTGGTGGGAAGATGATGAGCAGTTTTCTATCGACAATCACCTGCATCGCGTGACACTACCGCATGCCGCCGGCAATGCCGAATTGCAGGATTATGTATCCGGGCTGGCTGCGGAGCCACTCAACCGGCAACGGCCGCTCTGGGAGTTTCACCTCGTCGATACTTCGCTCGGCGGGCAGGCGCTGGTCATGCGCATCCACCACTGCATTGCCGACGGCATCGCCCTGGTCGGGGTCGTCATGTCGATGACCGACGGGGCGCCCGGCAACACCACGCGCCGGGCACGCCCGACGAAACGCCGCGCGGAAGCGCACGAAGATGGCGACTCCTTCTGGGACATGCTGTGGCGCCCAATGGCCGAAGCCCTGCAAAATCCTGTACGCGCGTCGGCCAATCTGGTTGGCAAGTCTGTCGATCTGCTTTCCCATCCGACACAGATATCGCATTTCCTGCGACTCGGTAGCGACATTGCCACCGAAGTCGCCAAGCTGGCATTCATGGCCAACGACAGTCCGACCCGCTTCAAGGGTGTTCCCGGCACGAACAAGCGTTTTGCCTGGTCGGAGCGCTTGCCCCTGCCGGACATCAAGAGCGTCGGCAAGGTTCTCGGCTGCTCGGTCAATGATCTGCTGCTCTCTGCGGTTGCCGGTGCCCTACGCGACTATCTGGTCGACCAGGGGGATGAGGTCGACGGGGTCGAGGTGCGCGCCATGGTGCCGGTCAATCTGCGCCAGGCTGGCGATGAGGGCAAGCTCGGCAACCGCTTCGGTCTGGTGGCAATGGTGTTGCCGGTCGGTATCGAGAATCCGTTGGCCCGTCTTTATGCGACAAGGGCGCGGATGGAGGCTTTGAAGAATTCCTATCAGGCGCCCCTGACGCTGACCATCCTGGGTGCGGTCGGCGTGATGCCGAGGATTGTCCAGCAGCAGGTGCTCGAACTTCTGGCCAGCAAGGCGACTGCCGTCATGACCAATGTGCCGGGACCGACGAATGCCCTTTATCTGGCGGGTGCACGGATGACCCAGCCGCTGTTCTGGGTGCCGCAATCGGGCGATATCGGGATCGGTGTTTCGATCCTGTCCTACGATGGCGGCGTACAGATCGGCCTGATGACCGATGATCGCCTGGTTGCCGATCCGCAACGGATTGCCGACAACTTCGCCCGTGAATTCGAGAAGCTTCTGATGCTGGTGCTGATGGAGCCTTGGGAGCGCCTCGGCGATCCTTCGGCGGTCGAGGCTGCTTTGCTGGAAGAGGAGAGCCTGGCCGAGCCCAAAACCTGAATGAAGCCAGGAATGGGCGTGCCGTAACGGTCAGTCCATCTCTTCAATTGCTTTTTCGATATCGAGCTTCTCCATTGCATCGGCGGCTTCGCACTCAATCGCTTCGGCATAGAGTCGTTCAGCATCCTGGAGCCGCGAGCGGCCGAACAGCATGACGATTCCATCCGCGTATTCGGTACGGGCGATGGCGGAATCGGGGTTCAGTTCAAGGGCGGTGCGGAAATGTTTCTCGCCGGCATCTTTCTTGGCGCCGTAGGTCAACCCGCCAACCATGCTGCCGACCTTGTCGATGATTTCGGAGTGCCAGGTGCCCAGTGCAATATGCGCATCGGCATGCTTCGGCTCAAGCTTCAGAGCCTGATCAAGACTGTATTTGATCTTGCCGCCCAATCCCTGGGCCAGTGCCTTGCCAACCGAGATGCCCTGGCTGTAGCGGCCCAGCGCATAGGCGTGGATATACCAGGCATTGGCGTTCTTGGGGTCGGATTTCTGTAATTCGACACAGCGCTCGGCGATCTCCTCGAATATCGCCAGCCGCGCATCCTCGTCTTTTTCCAGATAATTGGCATAGATCATCGCTGCCTTGTTGGCTGCATTGATGCCTGAGGAGCCGTCCTTGAGGCCGGTTTCAAAGGCTTTGGCAAAATCGCCGGCATGGTAGGCGCGCCAGGCATCCTGTGCCACAGTGTCGGCAGGGAAAGGCTCGCAGTCACCGCGGTGCAGGCGCGCCCAGTTTTTCTTGAGCGCCGCGCCGGTGTAGATAAACGCCTTGTCGGCATATGGAAACTTGTTCCATGTGGATTTTCCCATTTGAGTCTCCTTTACTTGTTATCGACGTATTCGGCGGAAAGCTTTTCCAGCAGACTGCGAGCTTCGCCTTGCAGGTAGGGGGCGGTGAGCGACATTACCTGATAGACACCGCGACCGATGTCTGGGTCGATGCGCGGATGGCTGGCGTGCTCGAACGATAGCCAAAATGTTGCGACGACAGTCATGTTGGTAGCCAGCGCATGGATTTCCCCGGGCGTTGCGGTCAACACGCCGGAAGCCGCCAAACCCTGGCAGACCCGGGTGGCGGTGGCCTCCTTCTGTTTCAGGATGCGCTGAAAGTGCGTTTCGACCAGCCGGTTGCGGGTCAGCAGGTCGTTGATGTCGCGGTAGAAAAAACGGAAGCGCCAGATGGTTTCGAACAGCAGGTGCAGAAAAAGCCAGATGTCCTCCGGCCCGAGCAGTCTGGAGTTCGAGGTGGCGAAAACGCCTTCGATTTCCTTCTCATAATCGCCGAATAGCGCATCGACGATCTCGTCCTTGTTATGAAAGTGATAGTAGAGATTGCCTGGACTGATGTCCATTTCATCGGCGATGACCGTCGTCGTGACGTTTGGCTCGCCAAAATCATTGAAGAGTTTCAGCGCTGTCTCAAGAATGCGCTCGCGGGTACGGCGCTTGGGCTTTCTCTCCATGCTGTTCTTCTCCGCAATTCGTTATAGAGAAAGCATACATCATGCTGGAACTTGTTACTCAAGCAGGCAGCTAATCGGCCACGCACCGGCCGGAAAAGCCGCTATCCAAAACGTCGGATGCCCGGTCATCGCCGGGCATCTCGTTTATGCGCTGTTCATCCCTTCGGGCGTCGGGACGCCCATGGCGCTTACTTAGGCAGCAGTTGCTGAACCAGGAGCGGCATCAGCAGGCTGGTCGGCTTTGGCGTCGACACTTTTCGTCGCGGCCGGCTTCTTGGCCGGCGCTGCCTTGCGGGCAACAGCTTTGGTGGCAGCGGGTTTGCTCGGAACCGCCTTGGCGACCGGCTTTGCAGCAGCCCTGGCAGCAGGACGCGCCACCTTCTTGGCTGTTCCTTGACCAGTGTCGCCCAGTTTGTCGACTGCAGCCGCTAATTCGGCTACGCGCTTGGATAGCTTGTCGACTTCCTTCTTGGACGGCACGCCCAGACTGGTGAGGGCGCGCGCAACACGATCCTCGAAAACCTGCTCAAGGCGATCCCAAGTTCCGGTCGCCTTGCCGGTGACCTCCGCCATTTTGGCGTCAGCTACCTTACGCACGTCGGCGATCTTGTCGTCAGCAGTCTTACGCACGAAAGACATCTGCTGATCAGCAAGCTTGCGGGTCTTTTTCTGAATTGCTTCACCTTCCTTGACCAGCGCCTCGAAGACCTTGCTGCCTTCTTCCTGGGCCTTGGAGAAAGCACCGAGTCCGGCCAGCCAGATTTGTTGGGCGGAATCCTTGACCGTCTTGGTCAATTGACCTTCGGGCAGCGATTTGAATTTTTTGACCATGATTCACTCCTTGGCTTGAATTTATGATGCAACCTGTTGGTCGCCGACAGGGTCAGTGTACGATAGCCAATTAGTGGACGCACACTAAAGCGCTAGGTAAGCTGTTCTAAAGCGTGGTTTCCGATAAAACGATCCGAGGAGAGGAAAGTGCAGTATTTCATTACCGGGGCAACAGGCTTCATTGGCAAGCGACTGGTCAAGAAGATTCTCGAACGTGAAGACAGCAGCGTCTTCTTCCTGATTCGCGAGTCGGAAAAGGACGCGCTCGAGCACATTTACGAATATTGGGATTGCGACCGTAGCCGGGTAACCCCGGTGGTCGGCGATCTGACTGAGCCGTTGCTTGGGGTTTCAGCCGGCGACCGCAAGAAAATCGGCAAGAAGACTGCGCACTTCTTCCATCTGGCGGCGATCTACGATCTGAAGGCCGATGCCGAGAGCCAGCTCAAGGTCAATGTCGAAGGCACCCGAAATACCGTCCGCTTTGCCGAGGCGATCGGCGCCAAGCGTTTTCACCTGTTCAGTTCGATCGCCTCGGCCGGCCTTTTCGAAGGTCTTTTCCGCGAAGATATGTTCGAAGAGGCGGAAGGGCTTGAGCACCCTTATTTCAGGACCAAGCATGATTCGGAAGGGATCGTGCGCCGCGAATGCAGCATTCCCTGGCGCATTTTCCGGCCGGCGCTCGTCGTCGGCGATTCGCGCACCGGCGAAATGGACAAGATCGATGGTCCGTATTACTTCTTCAAACTGATTCAGAAATTGCGCAAGGCGCTGCCGTCCTGGATGCCGACGATCGGCATTGAAGGTGGACGGATCAACGTGGTTCCGGTCGATTTCATCGTCAATGCCGTCGATCACATCGCTCACCTCAAGGGCGAGGATGGCAAGTGTTTCCATCTGGTCGATCCGACCCCGATGCGTGTCGGCGATCTGCTCAACACCTTTGCCCGTGCCGCCCACGCACCCGAGATGTCGATGCGGATCAACGCCGCGCTGTTCAGTTTCATCCCCTACCACATGCGCAAGGGCCTGATGGCGCTGACGCCGGTAAGGCGTATCCGTAATGCCGTCATGAAGGACCTTGGCCTGCCCGAGGACATGTTCCGCTTCGTCAATTATCCGACCCGCTTCGACTGCCGTGAAACTACCCGCGTGCTCAAGGGAACAGGTATCGCGGTGCCGCCGCTCGATACTTATGCCTGGCGCCTGTGGGATTACTGGGAGCGCCATCTCGATCCCGACCTCTTCATCGACCGCAGCCTCAAGGGCCAGGTCGGTGGGAGAGTTGTCGTGGTTACTGGCGCGTCGTCGGGAATCGGCAAGGCGACCGCCTGGAAGCTGGCCGAAGCCGGTGCCACGGTCATTACCATTGCCCGCAACAAGGAGCAACTGGACGAGGTGGTAGCCGAATTCGACGCGGCCGGACTCAAGTTGCATGCCTATGTCGGCGATCTCGCTGACATGGCATCGGCCGAGGCGGTGACGCAGCAGATTCTTGCCGAGCATGGCGCTGTCGATGTCCTGATCAACAATGCCGGCCGTTCGATCCGCCGCGCCATCGAGAATTCCTTCGAGCGCTTCCACGATTTCGAGCGCACCATGCAACTGAATTACTTCGGCGCTCTGAAGATCAGCATGGGTGTGTTGCCGAAAATGATCGAGCAGAAGCGCGGGCATATCATCAACATTTCGTCGATCGGCGTGTTGACCAATGCCCCCCGGTTCTCGGCCTATGTCGCGTCGAAATCGGCGCTCGATGCGTGGACCCGTTGCGCGGCTTCCGAGTTTGCCGATCGTGGCATCCACTTCACGACCATCAACATGCCGCTGGTCAAGACGCCGATGATCGCTCCGACCAAACTCTATGATCAGGTGCCGACCCTGACGCCGGACGAGGCAGCGGCGCTGATCTGCGATGCGGTGATCCACAAGCAGATGCGCGTGGCTACCCGCATGGGTATTGCCGGCCAGGTTCTGCATGCGGTCGTGCCGCGTGTCGCCCAGATCATCATGAACACGGCCTTCCGCATGTTCCCGGATTCGGATGCCGCCAAAAAGGATCCTGCGGCGTTGCCCAGCGCGCCGACGGCCGATCAGGTGGCCTTCCAGCAATTCATGCGGGGTATCCATTTCTGATGGCGACGCATCTGAAAGCAGGGGATCCGGCGCCGGAATTCTCGGGGTCGTCAACCGATGGCAAATTGTTGCGGTCGACGGATTTTCGCGGGCAAAAACTGGTCCTGTATTTCTATCCGATGGACGATACGCCCGGGTGCACCAAGCAGGCGTGCAGCCTGCGAGATGCGAATGCCGAAATTGCCGCCAAGGGGGCGGCGATCCTCGGTGTTTCGGCACAGGGAACGGAATCTCACCAGCGCTTCACGGAAAAATTCAGCCTCAATTTTCCGCTGCTCGCCGATACCGACCTGACGGTGGCCAAGGCTTACGGTGTTGCCGGTTCCGGCCTCAGCGGGTTATTGCGTAGCGTGGTCAAGGTCAGCGAACGGGTGACCTTCGTCATCGACGAAAAGGGTGTGATCATTCATGTGATCGATGACCCGGACTGCGCCGATCACGGCGCCGAGGTTCTGGCAGTTCTTTAAGTTAGGCGCAGGCGGCCAGCACTTCCCGGGCCGTGCGCCGGGAAAACAGCGTTGCCAGGTGGCCGATCCCTGCGAGTTCGACATCCTGCGCGCCGAGCAGGCGCTGGTTGTCCTGGGGCATGACGTAGTTGTCGTGCGGGGTGCGGAGCGAAACCGTTGGCACCAAAACCTCTTCCGCGGCAAGGTCGTTGAGCCATTGGGAACCCGGTTCCATCTCGCGGGCGTTCTTGCCGATTCCGATACGCGCCAGTTCCGATCCCGAATGCGGCGACGCAATCGTGATCAACCGTGCGACACGCTCACGGCCATGACGCGCCAGATAGGAGCGGCAGACCAGTCCGCCCATGCTGTGGGCCACCAGAATGACCTGGTCGGCGCCGGTCGCCCGGCAGACCTCGTCGACGCGCTGCGCGAGCTGCGGGACCAGTTTGCCAATGCTGGTGTAAGGCGGGGCCAGGCTGACCGTCGCGACGACATGTCCTGCGGCCTCGAACCGACGCCGCAGGAACCACCAGACTCCACGGCTGCAACCATAGCCATGCACGAGCAGCAGTGGCCGCTTGTCGGGACGAATGCGGTCGCTACCCATCCACAAGCGCTCGAAGGGCTGGATGAAAACGAAGGCCAGCAGAAATGCCAGGTATTCTCCGGTAATCATGCGAAATGACTCGCTAATCGTTAGGCGACGGGCAGGCGACGGGTAGGCACTGGCGAACACCCAGGTCATGGCGCTAATACCTGCGCGCAGGCTGAAGATCGCGCCGCAGGCAGCAAGCACAGACACACCCCAAGAGGTGTCCAGAAAACGATGGGCCAGCAAGCTGTAAATGCTCAGTTCGGCGGAAAGCCAGATCAGCAGTGCAATTGGTACCATGGGGCTGTGCTTATAGAATTGCCGGTCGCGGCTTGCCGCTCAGTTCCGCAGCAAGCAGTGAAGCGTTGCGTGCCACCAGACCGTAGATCGAGAGTTGCGGATTGGCACCAATGCTGGTCGGGAAGAGCGAGCCATCGTGGATCGACAGATTTTCGATCTGGAAGTGACGGCCTTCGTCGTTGACCGTACCTTTTTCAGGAGTGGCGCCCATGGCGCAGCCGCCCATCACATGCGCGCTGACGACGCGGCAGCGCAGCGGGGCGAGTGGCAGGCTGGCGATTCCCTGTTTCGCATCGCGCCAAGTCTTGTAACCGACGTCGGCTTCATGCACCGGTGCAACCCAGGTGGCGCCAGCGGCAAACTGGATCTCGGCCATTGTCAGCAAGGCGCGGCGCACCGCTTCCCATAGGGTTTCATTGAGCGGGTAATCGAGCAGCGGTGAACCATCTTCGCGCAGTTTGACCTGGCCCCCCTGGCTTGCGGGATTAAAGCCGTCGCGGATCAGTGCGAGGACGACCTGGCTGTTCGCGAATTCGCGCATCAGCCTGGCGTGTGACTCGCCCCAACCCTGCAGTGTGGTCGAGAAAAGAATCGGGTGCAGCGGCGCAACTTCCAGTTTGTAGCCCAAAGGACCGTCGATCGCCGTTTTTTTCAGGAAGTGATCCGAGTACACCGACTGCGGAGCACCGGCATAGGCTTTGATCGGTGTGGCGAAAAGCCCGGCTGAGATGACGGTCGGGTGCAGGAAGGTGCGTTTGCCGACGAGGCCGTGTGGGTCAGCGGCGTGGCTGCGCAGCAACAGGGCCGGCGAGTTGATCGCGCCGCCGGCGAGAACGAAATGGCGGGCGCGTAGTTTGATTTTGATTCCGCTCGGGTGCAGCCCGTCGGGTTTGAGGGCCAGCCCGTCAAGTGCCGAGACCTTGTTGCCGGCGAACTCGAATTTGTCGGCACGCAACCGCGAAATCAGCGTTGCGCCGCGGGTCAGCGCTGCCGGAATCGTCGTCAGCAGCATCGATTGCTTGGCATTGGTCGGACAGCCGGTGCCGCAATAGCCAAGGTTCCAGCACTGCTTCACGTTGCGCGGAATGACTTCGGTTGGGATGCCGAGCCGCTTGGCACCGCGCGCCAGGGCGTCGTTATTTTCGTTCGGTGGCAAGGGCCACAGGCCGACATGTAGACGCTGTTCCATTGCCGCGAACCAGGGTGCCATCGCTTCGACGGAAAGGTTTTTGAGGCCATGCGCCGTTTGCCACCACTGCAGCGTCGGCGGCGGCGTGCGGAAGCTGCTGGTCCAGTTGACGGTGGTCGAGCCGCCGACACAGCGGCCCTGCAGAATTTTGATCGCCTTGTCGGCGGTCTGGCGCGACGCGGAATCCTGATAGAGCGACGGATAGGCTTCCGACTCGAGCATTTTGAAATCGCTTGTCGTCTTCAGCGGGCCTTCCTCGATGATAATGACGTCAAGCCCAGCCCCCGTCAGTAGCTCGGCGCTGACACCGCCACCGGCGCCACTGCCGATGATGACGACATCGGCTTCGAATGTCTGGTCGGCGGCAAGTTCGGAGGCATCGATATACTTCCAGCCGGCGGCGAGTCCTTCACGGAATGAGTCGCGCATTATTCCACCTTTGGCGGGCCGGGATAGGCGATGGCCGTCCACGTATCGGGCCGGGCATACCAGGCAGCGAATATGAGATCACGCAGGGCGGCATACCCGGATTTCAAGAGGTCGAAACGGCTGTTGCGCCAGTTTTCGAGAAATTTTCCAATCGCTTCCGGCGTCGCTTCGGGCCAGGGTGTCCAGACCCCGGCAACAAGCATGCGCGTCGGTGCAAAACTCAGCAGATCGAACAACTCGCCAATTTCCTTCTGGGTGGCGGGCGAGAGGCCGGCAATGGCATTCTCGATACCGGTAACGGTACGCATGATCAACGCGGAGCGCTCTTCATCCTTGACTGGCAACGCACCTTCAAGAACGACCGGAATCAGCGCGGCAAGCACCGCAGCTTGCCCCCCGTTTGCCGATGGGCGGCTGCAGGCGGCGACATTGAGCAACAGTGCACCGGCTGCTCCGGTCTTGAGAAATTCGCGACGCGTCGTCATGGTGACAATACTTCAAGCATCGATACATCCTGCCTGTGACTAACAGGTTCAGTGTAGTTTGCTCAACTGTACACAGCTAGGCAAAAGCTTCTAAACGACCATTTCCCGGTTGGTCATAATCGTGGCATGACCAGTCAGGAAGCAAGTGACCTTGATCGGGCTACCTGCTCGGCGGCTTTGGCTGCCTTTATAGCAGAGGTTGCCGATCTGCGCCGCAAGGCGGTTGCCGACCCGTTACTCGGGCGGCGCCGGCTGGTCTTGCGCGAATGGCAGGTTGCGAGACTGGCGCGAACGCATGCCGACTTGCTGGGCAGCCAGCGTTACGGCGAGGCAGCGACCTTTTTCCTGTCCGATCTCTACGGGCCGAAGGATTGTGGTGAACGCGACGCCGAACTTGAACGAATTTTGCCGATCATGACCGGTATGTTGCCGGTTTCCGGCCTGCGCACATTGTTGCTGGCGATCGAAGTTGATGCATTGTCGGAGCGGCTCGATATGGCGATGATAGGCGTGCTTGGCGTACAACTCGACGATCCAGGTTTCGATCATCGGGTTTATGCGGCGGCTTACCGCAAGGTTGGGGATCGTCCGGGGCGTGAAATGCAGATCCGGCTGATTGGCGAAACTGGTGAGGCGCTCGATGCCTTTGCTCACAAGCCTTTCGTCAGGATGGCCTTGAAAATGATGCACGGTCCGGCAAGGATGGCCGGTTTGGGCGAATTGCAGGCTTTCCTCGAGCGCGGTTTCGACGCATTCCGGACCATGCGCGATGCCGGCGAGTTTCTCGAACTGATCGTCAGCCGCGAGCGCACATATTCCGAGGCGCTCTTCGCCGGCGCCGATCCGCTCTGTTAATCCAACTGGCTGGCGGCGGCCAGCCATATGCAGCCACCCTTGGTTTCCTTGTCGATTGCGGCCAGCAGGCGTTCGTGTTCGGCCAGTTCTTCAATATTGGGGCGCCTGACTGAAAGCGCCTTGCGCGTGCTGCGCCGGACGCTTTGTCCGGCCTCGATGCGGGGCGTGGCATCGGGTTCGATCATCAGCGTATTCTGGCCGCGCGTCATCGCCAGAAAGACTTCTGCCAGCAGTTCGGTGTCGAGCAGCGCGCCGTGCAGGGTGCGCTGGGAATTGTCGATTTCGTAACGTTCGCACAGGGCGTCGAGACTGTTGCGCTTACCGGGGTGCAGTTCGCGGGCCATCTTCAGCGTGTCGGCAACGTCGCTGCACAGGGTTTCGACAGGTACGCGGTCAAGGCGGGCGAGTTCGGCGTTGAGGAAGCCGAGGTCGAACGGGGCGTTGTGGATGATCAGTTCGGCGCCGTTGATGAATTCGAGAAATTCGTCAGCGATATCGACAAACTTGGGCTTGTCGGCAAGAAAATCCAGCGTGATGCCGTGTACCGCAGCGGCGCCTTCGTCAATTTCGCGCTCCGGGTTGATATATTTGTGCAGATGACGGCCGGTAAGGCGGCGATTTTCCATCTCGATGCAGGCAATTTCGATGATGCGATGACCATTGCGTGGATCGAGGCCGGTTGTTTCGGTGTCGAGTATGACTTGTCTCATGCGCTGTCTTTCAGTTCGTCGATGCCCCGGTTGGCGAGGGCGTCGGCACGTTCGTTTTCGGGGTGTCCGGCATGGCCCTTGACCCAGACCCATTCCAGCTTGTGCTGCCGGCTCAGCGCGTCGAGGCGTTCCCAGAGATCGGCGTTCTTGACCGGTTGCCGGCTGGCGGTCTTCCAGCCGTTGCGCTTCCAGCCATGAATCCATTCGTTGATGCCCTTCAGTACGTACTGTGAATCGGTGTGAACGCGTCCGCTGACTGGGCGTTTCAACGCTTCCAGCGCGCGAATGACGGCGGTCAGTTCCATCCGGTTGTTGGTTGTTTCGCGTGCGCCGCCCCACAATTCCTTCTCGTTGCGCGCCAGCCGGAGGATCGCTCCCCAGCCGCCGGGACCGGGGTTGCCGCGGCAGGCGCCGTCGGTGAATATTTCCACATGGTCATCAGCGGTCATGGCAATCCTTTTGCGCAATTGGCCGCAGCGCTTTGGCGGGTACGGGTTTCTTGCGCCAGTTCGGGGTGATCAGACGCATCGAGTTGACGCGTTTGATCGCATGCAACAGATAAACTCCGCCGGGTAGCCCCGGCCAGCGGGCGCCAGCCGTTTCCATGAAGTGCCAGCGCTTGAGCCAGGTCTCCTGATCGCAGGGCGGAACATGGCAGCCGGAAACGCTGCGGTCAACCTCGAAACTGAGCAATTTCAGCCAGTCCTTGAGCCGCGTCAGCGACAGGTAGTTGCCGTGCCACGGAAAACTGCCACTGCGGTCGAAGCGGTTGCGCACGCCCCACAGCGAAAGCGGGTTGAAACCAAGAATGATCAGGTGTCCTTCGGGAATCAGGATGCGTTCGACCTCGCGTAATATCTGGTGCGCATCGCTGCCGAATTCAAGGACATGGGGCAGGATGACGAGATCGGTGCTGAGCGAGGCGAAGGGCATTGCAGTCAGTTCGCAGAGCACATCGACGGCCCCGGATTCGCCAGCCTTCTGACGCAGCGGAATCCGGCTGGCGTGCAGTAGATCCCATTGCGGCAAGCCGAGTTGCAGCGCATTGAAGCCGAAGACGTCGGCAATGGCGTGCTCGACGCTGGCCGCTTCCCAGGCGCCGACGTAATGGCCCTGAGCGGTATCCAGCCAGGCATCGAGGCCCGGAATTGACATCCGCTCTCCTTCGCTCGATAGTTCCGGCATGTTCGAAATTTTGCCCATTCCTGCATTCAAGGATAACTACATCTGGCTTCTGGTCCGTGACGGACGCGCTGCTGTGGTCGATCCGGGTGATGCCACTCCGGTCATCGCCCGCCTCACGGAGGCACAGCTGCAGCTCGAAAGCATCCTGATCACCCACCACCACGACGACCATCAGGGCGGAGTCGAAGAGCTTGTCGAGCGCTGGCAGCCGCGTGTCTTCGGGCCGGCTGATGAGTCTATCACAGGCTGTACCGTCCCCCTGCGCGGCGGCGAGGCGATAGAGGTGCTTGGCGAAACCTTCGCCGTGCTGCCGGTTGGCGGCCATACCCGCGGCCATCTTGCCTACCATGGCTGCGGTGCGCTTTTCTGCGGCGATACACTGTTCGGCGCGGGCTGCGGCCGCCTGTTCGAGGGCACGCCGGCACAGATGCTGGCCTCGCTCACACGTCTTGCCGCGTTGCCGGACGACACCCGGGTCTATTGTGCCCACGAATACACCGAGGCCAATCTGCGTTTCGCGCTCGCCGTCGAGCCACTAAACACCTTGCTGCGCGAGCGCGTCGAGCGTGTTGCCCGAGTGCGTGCGGCCGGCTTGCCGTCAGTGCCGAGCACCCTGCGCGAAGAAAAGGAAACCAACCCCTTCCTGCGTTGTGCAGAACCTGAGGTGATCATGGCGGCAAAGGCGCATGGTGCGGTCGACGCCTCTCTGGTCAATATTTTTGCGGCAATTCGCAGTTGGCGAAATACCTTTTAATGCGCCAGCTTGGGGCAGCACAGACAACGAGCCCGCTTTTGATGATCGAATGGGCAAATCCAACTGTGTTCGGTGTGCTAAATTCAATGCCAACAACGTAACAGCGGCAGATCAAAATGACAGAACAGCTTTCCGGGGAATCCTCGAAAATTTCGGGTGCCGTAGCAGCGCTCAAGGGGCCGCGCGCGCGCCGTATGGCACTGTGGGTGGTCGGAATCATCGTCGGATTCGGCGTGCTCGGCTATTTCGCCGCGCCGCCATTGATCAAGTGGCAGCTGGAAAAACAGCTGTCCGTACTATTGCATCGTCAGGTCACGGTCGGGAAGATCGACATCAGTCCTTACACACTCTCGGCGCGGGTTGCTGACGTTGCGGTCAAGGCTGAAGGCGACAAGGAGGTTGCCGGTTTCGACGAATTGTTTCTGGATATCTCCGGGGCTTCATTGTTCCAGTTCGGCGTGGTTCTCGACGAAATCCGTCTGCAGGGACCGCGCCTCGCAGTGGCACGTCTCGCCGACGGAAAGTACGACATTTCGGACCTGCTCGATGAATGGTTGAAGCCCAGCGAGCCGTCGCCGACGCCGCGCTTTTCGATCAACAACATCCAGATTGTCGGTGGCAAGGTCGTATTCGAGGATCAGCCGGTTGGCAAGGTGCATACCATCAGCGACATCAACCTCGGGCTGCCCTTCATTTCGAGCTTGCCCTATCAGGCGAAGATTGTTGTCGAGCCGAGCTTCTCGGCTGTTTTCGACGGTTCACCGCTAGTCCTCAAGGGCAAGAGCAGCGAGATCTTCGAAGGCAATCTTGAAAGCGAACTCAACATCGATCTCGACCACCTCGATTTGGCCGGATTCCAGCCTTATCTGCCCAGTGCGGTGCCGATCAGGCTGAAGTCTGGCTCGCTCGATACCGAACTGCGCGTTGTCTTCAAGGAACTGTCGGACAAGGTGTTTTCCCTGACCGTGGTCGGCAGCGCCCATGTTTCCGACTTTGACATGGATGCCGCGAACGGTGCGCCGTTGCTGGCCTGGAAGCGTCTCGATATCGATGTCGAAAACGGCGATCTGATCAATCGCCGCTTCGTCATCAAGCGCGTGCTGCTCGACGGCATGGATGCCTTCGTTGCGGTCAACAAGGCGGGCGAGGTGAATTGGCTTCAGCTTGGCGAACAGGTCGCCAAGGGCGTCGATAGCGGCGAAGAGAAGGCCCCCGTGGCGCCGGCGACGAAGCCACCCGAATGGAGCGTCGAGGAAATTCGCCTGAGCAACGGCAAGATGAATTGGCAGGACGAGTCGAATGTTCGCCCCATGCAGGGTCAGTTGCTTGACCTGAACGTCGCGGTCGGCAGGGTCGAAAGCACCCTGACCAATCCGATCGAGGTTGCCGAGGTGACGTATCGGGTCGATCTCGGCGAGCGCTTTACTGTCAGCCGCAGCACGCTGAAGGGTATCCGTGTGGATCTGCACGGGCATCGCATCGACGTGGCCGAGGCCAGCTACCATGATCTGCGCGGATTGCTGGTGCGCAACAAGGAGGGAGAACTCGAATGGGTCAGCTCGCCAGTACTCAAAACGGCCCGCAAGGCGCGCGAGGAATTGTCGGACGAGCGACCGTGGTTCGCCAATCTGGCGAAAGTGGTGGTTGACGACCTTGCGCTTCGCGTCGAGGATAAGTCGGTCAGTCCGGTTGCCGTGCAGACCCTCGAAGGCTTTGCTCTCGTTGCGGAAAATCTGTCGACCGAGCCCGACAAGAAAGGGAGCGTTTCACTGAGGGGCAGGATCAACCAGAAAGGCAGTCTCAAGGTTGATGGCAGCGTGCAGCTGATCCCGCTGGCGATTGCGCTGAAGGTGGATAGCGACGCGATTCAACTGCTGCCATTACAGCCCTATTTCGCCAATTATCTGAATATCGCGCTGACACGCGGCCAAGTGTCCAGCAGCGGCGAGCTGACTGCCGACATGGGCAAGGAGGGCGTGAACGCGAACTACAAAGGATCGCTCACCTTGGGCAATCTGGTGGCGGTCGACAAGCAAAACAATACGGATTTCCTGAAGTGGAAATCATTTTACGTGGGCGGGATCGACTTCCGTCTGCAGCCGCTGGCGGTCAATGTCGGTGAAGTGGCACTCAGCGACTTCTACTCACGACTCGTTCTGAGCAAGGAAGGCCGGCTGAACCTGCAGGACATCGTCCGGCGGCCCGAGGGCGAGGCGGATGGCGGCGCAAAGCAGGCAGCAGCGGCCCCGGAAAAATCGGCGCCGCCGCCGATCCGGATCGGCAAGGTGACGCTGCAGGGCGGCACCGTCAATTTCTCGGACTTTTTCGTCAAGCCCAATTACACCGTCAACGTAACCAAGGTGGCCGGGCGCGTGTCTGGCCTGTCCTCGGCCGCCGATGCTGTTGCCGACCTCGAGTTGCGCGGCAGTTATGCCAGTTCGGCTGCGGTACAGGTGGCTGGCAAGTTGAATCCGTTGGCGGAAAAACCATTTCTCGACATCAAGGCCGAAGTAGGCGGGGTCGATCTCGTGCCGTTGTCGCCATACTCGGGAAAGTACGCCGGATACAACATCGACAAGGGCAAGCTGTCGCTCAATGTGGCTTACAAGCTTGAAAACAATCAGCTGGCTGCCGAGAACCACCTCTTCATCGACCAGCTGATTTTCGGCGACAAGGTAGAGAGTCCGGATGCAACGAACCTGCCGGTCAATCTGGCGATTTCCCTGCTCAAGAACAACCGCGGCGAGATCGACCTTAACCTGCCGATTTCCGGTTCGCTTGACGATCCTGAATTCTCGATCGGCGGGGTCATCGTTCAGGTCATCGTGAACCTGTTCACCAAGGCGGTCACTTCGCCTTTCGCGCTGCTCGGCTCTCTGGTCGGCGGTGGCGAGGAATTGTCCAATGTCGAATTCGGTCCTGGCCGCGCCTCCATCGATGAGGCTGCAAGCAAGCGACTGGAGGCGCTGGCCAAGGCACTCAACGAACGCGAATCGCTCAAGCTGGAAATTGCCGGCCGTGCCGATCCGGAAGTCGACAAGGAAGGGATCAAGCGGGTCGCCATCGAGAACGCGGCCAAGGCCGAGAAACTAAAGGACATGACGAAGAAGGGTGGCGAAGATGCGGGGCTCGATTCGGTCCAGCTCTTGGCCACCGAATATCCAGTTTATTTGCAGCGCGCCTACAAGGAAGCCAAGTTTCCCAAGCCGCGCAACTTCATTGGCATGCAGAAAGAGCTGCCGCTCGAGGAAATGGAAAAGCTGATGCTGGCCAACCAGCAGGTCAGCGATGCCGATGTCGAGCAACTGGCCCTGCAGCGCGCACAGAACGTGCAGAGCTGGCTGGTTGACCAGGGTAAGGTTCCAGCCGCACGCGTATTTCTGGTCGAGCCAAAAGCCGATACGGGTGACAAGGGCAAGGCCAGTCGCGTCGATTTCTCGCTGAGATAAGGCATGGAAGAAATCTCGTTTCAGATCCTGCTGGCGGGGATCGTCATCATCGCCTTGCTGCAGGTTTTCTCGCTGTTGCGGACAAGCAGCCGCCGCGAAGACGAAGCACGTCTGCATGCCTTGCGCGAGGATCAGGAAAAAGGCCTTGAGCGTCTGGAACGCGAATTGCGCGAGGAGCTTGCGCGCAACCGGCGGGACGATGCCGAGGAAGCGTTTCGCGACCGTGAGGAGCGCGCGCAATCGGCGACCCTGCTCGGCCAGGCGGTGACCAGCCAGATCGGCCATTTCGGCGCGGCGCAGTCAGAGCGACTCGAGGCCTTTGCCCGTGAACTCAACCGCTTTTCACTGGGCCTTGATGAACGGTTCGAGCGTCTGAAAATGACGGTCGAAGGGCGGTTGTCCGCAATCCAGGCCGACAATGCCAGCAAACTGGAGGAGATGCGCCGCACCGTCGACGAGAAACTGCACGCCACGCTCGAACAGCGCCTTGGCGAATCGTTCAAGCTGGTCAGCGACCGTCTTGAACAGGTGCATCGCGGCCTTGGCGAAATGCAGTCGCTGGCGGCCGGTGTCGGTGACCTCAAGCGGGTGCTGAGCAATGTCAAGACGCGCGGGACCTGGGGCGAGGTACAGCTTTCGGCACTTCTCGAACAACTTTTGACCGCCGATCAGTTCGCGGCCAATGTCGCGACGCGCCCGGGTAGCGGCGAACGGGTCGATTTCGCCATCCGCCTGCCCGGCCGGGGCGATGGGGCAGTGGTCTGGTTGCCGATTGACGCCAAGTTTCCGATTGAAGATTACCAACGCCTGCTCGACGCCCAGGAGCGTGGCGAAACGGCGCTGGTCGAGGAGGCGAGCAAGGCGATCGAAGTCCGCCTCAAGGCCGAGGCGCGCAGCATTCGGGACAAATACGTTGCACCGCCGCACACGACGGATTTTGCCTTGCTCTACCTGCCGACCGAAGGTTTGTACGCCGAGGCGCTGCGTCGTCCGGGTCTGGCCGATACCTTGCAGCGCGACTGGCGGGTCAGCCTGGCCGGGCCGACGACGCTGGCAGCGCTGCTCAATAGCTTGCAGATGGGTTTCCGGACACTGGCCATCGAGCAGCGTTCGGCCGAGGTGTGGGCGATACTGGGGGCGGTCAAGAGCGAATTCGGCAAGTTCGGCGAGGCGCTTGCCCATACCAAGAAAAAGCTGGACGAGGCGAGTAACAGCATCAGCAAGGCCGAGACACGGACGCGCCAGTTGTCGCGCCGTTTGCGCGAGGTCGAAGCCCTACCGGCCGGCGAGGCCGAGCAATTGATTGGCGTGGCGGAATTCGATGGCGAAGACGAGTGAACTGGAAGCCGCTTACCAGGCGGGGACTTACCGGCTGTTCCTGCCCGGTGGAGGTTGCGAACTGCGTGTCGGTGTCGTTTCGGAAACGCTGCGGTGCTGGCTCGAGACGGCCGATGCCAATAGCTTTGCCATTCTGACTGCGCACAATCCGGGATCGCGGCTGAGCGATCCCGACGAAAATACGCAGCGCCAGGCGCAACTCGAATGCGATCTGCTTGAACTGGGCTACGAGCCCTATGCCGGCGAGAATGTGGCCGCCGACGACAATTGGCCGGCCGAGGAAAGTTGTTTCGTTCCCGGTATTTCAGTGGCCGAGGCCAGCGCCCTTGGCGAGCGCTACGGTCAAAATGCGATCATTTGCGGCGGGGCCGACGGGCTACCCGAACTGGTCTGGCTGGACAACGCCTGAACCGGCACGGCGCCACTGCCGGTTGGCGTTACCAGAGGTGCCACCAGCGTTTTCTGTAATCAAGGCCCTCGGTATACAGCTTACTGTTCGGAAAATTTTTGCGCATCACACGCTCGGCATCGGCATGCAGTTCTTTCATGCCGAGCTTGTCGTAAGCCAGAACAAGGATGTACATGGCCTCCTCGGTGGTCGGTGCGGTCGGATAGGTTTTGATTGCCGACTGGGCGCGGTTGGCGGCGGCGACATAGGCGCCACGATTCAGGTAGTAGCGCGCGACGTGGACCTCATGGGCAGCCATGGCGTTCACCAGGTAATTCATGCGCTGGATGGCATCCGGCGTGTATTTGCTGTCGGGGAAGCGCGTCGCCAGTTCACGGAAGGCGTCGAACGATGCGCGGGCGGCCTTGGGGTCGCGCTCGGTCGGGTCCTGGGTGCTGATGTAGCCGGCCCAGCCGAGATCCTCGTTGAAGTTGATCAGGCCCTTGAGGTAGTAGGCGTAATCGACGGCTGGGTGACTCGGATGCAGCTTGATGAAGCGGTCGGCGGCGGCGAGCGCCGAGCCGGGCTCGCCGGCTTTCCAGTAGACGTAACCCAGTTCGAGCTGGGCCTGCTGGGCGAAGCGTCCGTAGGGGTAGCGTGCTTCAAGCTTCTCGTAATATTTGGCTGCCTTGTCCCAGGCGCCGTCAGACTGTGCGACCCGCGCCTCGTCGTAGAGCTTGTTGGCCGACCAGCCGGCTGTTTCGTCAGTGCTGCCCGAAAACAGGCTGCACCCCGTGGTAGCCAGGGTTGCGATCAAAAGCGCCAGCAGAAGACGAAAGAGGGGGGGAAATGCGGCTACACTTCGCATCATGAACGATCCTTTGGAAGACCCGAGCGATTATAGCCGAACTCCGTCGAATCGAAGTTGCGTTCCCGACCGTTGCGCCGGCCGCCGCCTCGACCAGGTGCTCGCCGAGCTGTGGCCGCAACATTCGCGCAATCGCCTCCAGGGCTGGGTCCGCGAGGGCAGGGTGGCGGTTGATGGACAGGCTGAATGCGAACCTAAGCGCAAGCTGCTGGGCGGCGAGATTCTCGTTCTCAACGAACCAGAGGGCATTCGCGAGCTGGCCGAACAACCCGAGGACATTCCGCTCGACATCGTATTCGAAGACGAAGAATTGCTGGTGATCAACAAGCCGCCCGGTCTGGTGGTTCATCCGGGCAGTGGCAACTGGAGCGGAACGCTGATGAATGCGTTGCTGCATCACATCCCAGGTATTGCCGAAGTGCCGCGCGCCGGCATCGTGCACCGGCTGGACAAGGACACCAGCGGACTCCTGGTCGTGGCCAAGACGCTCGAGGCGCAGACCGACCTCGTGCGCCAGTTGCAGGCGCGCACGGTCAAGCGCCAGTATCTGGCCATCGTTTCGGGCATCGTGCGCCATGACGGTATGGTCGACGCGCCGATCGGTCGCCATCCGGTGCATCGTGTCAAGATGGCGATCGTTCCGGAAACGCTCGGCGGCAAGCCGGCGATCACTCATTTCCGCGTGCTCGAGGAATACGAGTATTGCACGCTGGTCGAGTGTGCGCTGGAAACCGGCCGCACCCACCAGATTCGCGTCCATCTGGCATCGTTGAAGCATCCGCTGGTCGGCGATCCGGTTTATGGCAAGGTCGATCCCCGGGTTCCGCCGTTTCATCGCCAGGCCCTGCACGCGACCCGCCTCGGGCTGGTCCATCCGCTGACGCACCGGCTTCAGCAATGGGAAGCGCCGCCACCGGCCGACATGCGGGATTTGCTGGAAACCCTGCGCAGTGAATGAATCTTACGTTCCGGACTGGCAGGTTCCGGCCAATGTCAGGGTCTTGCAGACGACACGCCACGGTGGTGTCAGCGATGCGCCGTGGGCGAGCTTCAACCTCGGCGATCACGTTGGCGATACCCCTGAGTCGGTCGCGGCCAATCGGGCGCTGCTGCGCGCCGGTTTGCCGGGCGATCCGCTGTGGCTGAAACAGGTCCATGGCACTGTTGCGGTCGACGCCGATTTGCGGCCAAAAATCATTGAAGGCGATGCCGCGTTCTCGCGGTTGCCGGAAAACGTCTGCGCGGTGATGACCGCGGATTGCCTGCCGGTACTGTTCTGCGACCGCGCCGGTTCGGTGGTCGCGGCAGCGCATGCCGGCTGGCGCGGCTTGCGCGCCGGCGTTCTCGAAAGTGCGGTTGCCGCCATGAAGGTCGATGCCCCGAACATCCTGGCCTGGCTGGGGCCGGCCATCGGCCCGCAATGCTTCGAGGTCGGCAGCGAGGTTCGCGCCGCGTTCGTCGCTGCCGATCCGGCAGCCAGCCTGGCGTTCACGCCACAGTCTGACGACAAGTGGCTGTGCGATATCTACTCGCTGGCACGACAGCGCCTGCAAGGCCTCGGTATCACTTCGATCAGCGGCGGCGAAGCGTGTACCGTCAGCGAGCCCGAACGCTTCTTTTCCTATCGCCGCGATGGCGTGACCGGGCGCATGGCCAGCCTGATCTGGCTGGAGCGCGGCGCATCGGGCGTATAATCCGCGCCTTCCTTCCGTTGTGGTCGTGCCCGTGAGTACCCTTGCCTGGATTATCGCCGTCTCTGTGGCTGGCGGCGCTCTGAGCGTCATCGCTGCAGCCGCGCTCACCGCTGCGGTCGGCACGCACCGCGTCAATGTGCTGATTTCCTATGCCATCGGTGCCCTGCTTGGAGCGGCTTTTCTGGAAATCCTGCCGCACGCGCTCGAACATGGTGATGCGCACCGCATGGCGGCGACTATCCTGTTCGGCATTCTGGCCTTCTTCGTGCTGGAAAAGTTGGTGCTCTGGCGGCATTGTCACCATGACCATTGCGAAGCGCACGATGCGCAGGCGCCGGGCCACGATCACGGGCGCTCCGGATTGATGATCCTGGTCGGCGATACCTTCCACAATTTTGTCGATGGCATCCTGATCGCCGCAGCGTTTCTCGAAAACACGCAACTAGGTATTGTCACCGCGCTGGCGATCATCGCCCACGAAATTCCGCAGGAGGTTGGCGATTACCTGATCCTTTTACACTCGGGCTACAGTCGTGCACGGGCATTGGCTTACAACCTGTTGTCCAGCTTGGCGACGCTGGTGGGTGCTTTCCTGGCCTATTTCGCATTGTCACAGCTTGTCGAATGGATCCCGATATTGCTGTGTCTTGGCGCCTCGAGCATGATCTACGTCGCGGTGGCCGATTTGATTCCGAGCCTGCACAAGCGTACCGAACTGAAGGCAACGGTACAGCAGATTCTACTGATCGGTCTTGGTGTCGCCTCGGTCGCTGTCGTTCGCGCGCTGGTCGGCGAGTAATTCCTGGTAGCGCTGGCGTTGCCGGCGCATCTTGCTGCCGCCCAGCCACAACAACAGGCTGCAGGGCAGCAGGCCATAGAACACGAACGAGATGATGCCGGCGACAACCGACCCCTCGTTGAGCGCGACGAGAGCGGTGACATAGAGCCAGCCGATGGCAATGACGTACATCTGGGCAATTATGCCTGCAAATACATTGACAGGGCTCGGACGCGTATGGAGAATCCGAAGGCTGACCCCCAATTCAAAAACAGAGAAGAGAACGACCATGGCGCAGCATGGATCTGACAATAAAGAGGCGTTCATCGGTTCGGCCATGCAGTTCGTGCAGGCCGGCCAGAACATGGCGCAGCAGTTCATGGATTTCATCGGCAAGGCCGGCAATCCTGCGGGAAGCGCCCCGCCCGCGGCCGACCCGCAGGCGCTGACTGCGCTGCAAAAACAATTCACCGACCAGCAGTTGTCGCTCTGGCAGTCGGTTCTGGCCAAGCAGCAGGGCAACGAGGAAGGCTTCAAGGTCTCTCCGGATGCCGGTGATCGCCGCTTTTCCGCGCCCGAATGGCGCGCCAGCCCGGTCTACGATTACCTGCACCAGGCCTATCTGCTCAACACGAAATTCGTCAAGGAACTGGTCGAACTGATCCCGGCCGCCGATGACAAAGCACGCAACAAGATGCGCTTTTTCGCGCGTCAGATCACCGATGCGATGGCGCCGTCCAACTACGCTGCGACCAATCCCGAATTCATCAAGCTGGCGCTGGAAACCAAGGGTCAAAGCATTTCCGACGGCATCAACAACCTGATCCGCGATTTCGAAAAGGGTCGCATCTCGATGACCGACGAGTCGGTCTTCGATGTCGGCCGCAATATCGCGAATACCGAAGGTGCAGTGGTTTTCGAGAACGAGCTGATGCAGCTCATCCAGTATGCGCCGCTGACCCCGAAGGTCGGTACACGGCCGCTGGTGCTCGTGCCGCCGTGCATCAACAAGTTCTACATCATGGACCTGCAACCGGAAAATTCGCTGATTCGTTATATGGTCGAGCAGGGCAATACGGTGTTTCTGGTGTCCTGGCGGAATCCCAAGGAAGAACAGGGCAACCTGACCTGGGAAGATTATCTCGAGCATGGTCCGATTGTCGCGCTGCACATCGCCCAGGAAATCTGCAAGGTTAAGCAGGTCAATGCGTTGGGCTTCTGTGTCGGCGGCACCATCCTGACTTCGGCGCTGGCCGTACTCAAGGGACGCGGTGAGGATATTGTGTCGTCGCTGACGCTGCTGACGACGCTGCTCGATTTTTCCGACACTGGCGAGATTGGCCTGTTCATCGACGAAAATGGTCTGATGTCGCGCGAGTCGACGATCGGCAAGGGCGGTCTGCTGCCGGCGCGCGATCTACAGAATACCTTCTCCTTTCTGCGCGCCAACGACCTGGTCTGGAACTACGTCACCGGCAATTACCTGAAGGGCCAGAAGCCGCAGGCCTTCGACCTGCTGTACTGGAATTCGGATTCGACCAACCTGCCGGGGCCGTTCGCCTGCTGGTACATGCGCAACCTCTATCACGACAACAGCCTGCGCGTGCCCGGCAAACTGCAAATGTGCGGGCAGCGTATCGATCTCGGGGCGCTGGACATGCCGGTCTATTTGCTGGCGACCCGCGAAGACCACATCGTTCCCTGGCAGTCGGCCTATCAGAGCACGCGGATACTCGGTGGCAAGGTGCGCTTCGTGCTCGGTGCTTCCGGCCATATTGCCGGGGTCATCAATCCGGCCAGCAAGAATAAGCGCAGCTACTGGACCAACGACGATGTAAAAATCGACGCCGATGGCTGGTTGACCGCAGCACAGGAAAACAAGGGCAGCTGGTGGCCGGATTGGGCGGCCTGGCTGAAACCAATGGCCGGCGAGCTGCGGGCGCCGCGCAAGCCGGGCAACGTGAAATACAAGCCGATCGAACCGGCTCCCGGGCGCTATGTGAAGGAACGCGCCGTATAAAATTGGCTTAAGTATTTCCATCGACGATGGTCGGCAGATTTTCTGCTGACTGACGTATTTTTATTGCTCCATCAACAACAAGGAAGGAAAGATTATGACGAAACGTGTTGCTCTTGTTACCGGTGCCATGGGTGGTCTTGGAACCGCTATTTGCCAGGAACTGGCCAAGGCCGGCCATAAGGTGGTTGCCTCTTATCATCCGCAGTTCGACAACAAGGACGAGTGGCTGAAGGAAATGGCTGCTGCCGGTTTCAACGACTTCGTCTGTGTCGCCGGCGATGTCGCCTCGCTCGAAGACTGCCAGAAGATGGTTGCCGAAGCCGAAGCTGCTTGCGGCCAGGTCGACATTCTCGTGAACAATGCCGGCATTACCCGTGACCGCATGTTCGCCAAGATGGAGAAGGATGGCTGGGATGCCGTCATCTCGACCAACCTGACCTCGCTGTTCAACATGACCAAGCAGGTCTCCGCCAAGATGGCCGAGCGCGGCTGGGGCCGCATCATCAACATCTCTTCGGTCAATGGCCTCAAGGGTCAGGCCGGCCAGACCAACTACTCGGCCGCCAAGGCTGGCGTCCTCGGCTTCACCAAGGCGCTGGCCGCCGAAGTGGCCGCCAAAGGCGTCACCGTCAATGCCATCTGCCCGGGCTACGTGGCGACCAAGATGGTCATGGCGATCAAGCCGGAAATCTTGCAGTCGATCATCGATTCGGTGCCGATGAAGCGTCTGGCCAAGCCGGAAGAAATCGGCGGCGCCTGTACCTATCTGGCATCCGACCTCGCCGCTTTCATGACCGGCGCGACGCTGAACATCAACGGCGGACTCTACTTCCAGTAATTAGGCAGTTGGTGCTCCATGCGTTGCAGTAAGGCGCATGGATTCCTGAAAAGCCCGGAGATGCCGGGCTTTTCTGCGTCTGTTGCGGTAAAGCGTAGTGCTGCGCACAATTTATAGGTGGCAAGACGAGCGGTAGCCTCCTTGTTTGCCGCTCTAATTACCCGTTTTCTGTGAACCCTTGGTTTGGTATGGCTTTGCGAGCCCCTGGAACTACCTGGCCGCAGTCGCTCTTTTCAACGGGTCACGTTCAGCTAATTCAGTCTACCTCAAGCCGCCCAGGGGTGCCCTTGGCGGCAGTGCTGTGGTACTTTCGGGCCGCGGATTGATGGTCAGAGTGACGGGATTACGGAGGGTACAGATTTGAATTGCAGGCAAGAGGGTTTCATCGACAGCGGCGTGCTGATCATCCTGATTGGCGGCCTCGCGCTGGGCGGGCTGTTCATCCATAGCCTCAGTACCGGGCAGGATTTGCCGGTATGGCCGGCGGTTGCCGTTATTCTGGTCAATCTGATCGGCGCGGCGAAAATTGTCATCGGCGTCATGAATGCGAAAAAGCTGCGTCAGGAGCAATCGGGAAAAGTGAAACCGAAATGAGTCTCAAATGGTGGTGGACAACAATATTCTTGGCCTCGCTTGCCGGGTGCGGTAGCGACAAGAGCGGTGCCGATCCGTTCGCCGTGATGGAAGGTGAGGCGATCTACAAGGCCGAGTGCGCGTCATGCCATGGTGAAAAACGCGAAGGCCAGCCGGAATGGCGCACGCGGCAGGCGGACGGCAAACTGCCGGCGCCGCCGCACGATGCGAGCGGCCATACCTGGCATCATTCAATGGATCAGCTGTTCGCGATCGTCAAGATCGGCATGGTCCCGCCCAATGCGCCGGAAGGCTATCTTTCCGACATGCCGGGCTTTAACGGCAAGTTGACCGACCGCCAGATCGGCAATGTTCTGGCGTATATCGAGAGTCAGTGGCCGCCGGAAATCCGTGCCCGGCGGGCCGAAAAAATGCTGCCGAAATGAATCCGGCAGCGTGTTCGATGCGAGGCTGAATGGGCCGACCAGTGGGTCGGCTCTTTTCATGCGCCTGTCCGGTCAACTCGCCAGTGGCTTGACGACGCGTTTGACAGCGGTGTCGTCCGGGTGCGGGTGGATGCTGAAGCCGAGGCTGGTCATCAGGCGGAACATCTTGCTGTTGGAGGACAGCACGTCGCCGACCACGGCGCGATAGCCTTTCTGCCGGGCGCAGTCGACCAGCGCCGTCATCAGCTTGCGGCCGACGCCGCACTTCTGCCAGTCATCGCCAACGGCGAGCGCGAATTCGACCGATTCACCATCCGGGTTGACCACGTAACGGGCGACGCCGATCTGTTTTTCCTTGCCATCTTCACCGGGTATGGTGGCAACCAAGGCCATTTCGCGGTCATAGTCGATCTGCGTGAAGCGCACCAGCATGGTCTGGGTCAGTTCGCGCAGGGTGTCCATGAAGCGGTAGTAGCGTGATTCGTCGGACATGCCCTTGACGAACTCCTGTTCCATGTCGGCATCTTCCGGGCGGATCGGACGGATGGTGACGACCTTGCCGTCGTTCATCTGCCATTCCTGTATCAGATGCACCGGATACGGATAGATCGCCATGTGCGCGTAACGGTCGCCGCTGGCGCCGCTGGCGTGGTCGATGACGATGCGCGCATCGGCGGCGATGGCGCCGTTTTCATCGACGATCAGCGGGTTGAGGTCCATTTCCATGATCCACGGCAGTTCGCAGACCATTTCCGAGATACACAGCAGCACTTCTTTGAGCGCGTCGCGGTCGACCGGCGGCATGTTGTGGAATTGATCGAGAATCTTCGAGGCGCGTGTCGATTCGATCAGATCCTTGGCCAGGAACTTGTTGAGCGGCGGCAGGGCGACCGAGCGGTCGCTGAAAATCTCGACGTCGAAGCCACCGGCACCGAAGGTGATGACCGGCCCGAAGATCGGGTCGCGGAAGACGCCGATCATCAGTTCGCGGCCATTCGGGCGGTGCAGGAAAGGCTCGATCGAAACGCCGTTTATCTTGGCCGCCGGGTGGCGCTTGTGCACGGTGTCGATAATGTCGTGATAAGCGTTGCGCACTGCCGGCGCGTTCATGATGTTGAGGCGTACGCCACCGGCGTCGGTCTTGTGCGTCAGGTCTGGCGAATCGACCTTCATGGCGATCGGAAAGCCGATTTGTTCGGCAAGCAGCAATGCCTCGGTCGCCGTGCGGGCGACCATGGTCTGGGCGACCGGCACGCGGAAGGCGCGCAGGATGGCTTTCGATTCCATCTCCGACAATACCTGGCGACGTTCGGCGAGCAGGGCCTCGATCAGCATCTTGGCACCTTCGGCTTCGGGGCGGCCGTGCTGGCGGGTCGGCTCGGGCGTTTGCAGCAGCAGTTTCTGGTTGCGGTAATACTTCGAGATGTGATGGAACAGTTCGATTGCCGTCTCCGGCATGCGGAAGGCGGGAATGCCCGATTCTTCGAGGAACTTGCGGGCTTCCGAAACCTGCTCTTCGCCCATCCAGCAGCAGATGATCGAGCGGTTGAGCTTGTCGGCCACCTCGACGATGGCCTTGGCCACTTCCATTGGCTGCGTCATGGCCTGCGGCGAGAGCATGACCAGCGTGCTGTCGACGTTCGGGTCGTGGGTGACGGTCAGGATCGTATCGCGGTAGCGTTCCGGTGTCGCGTCGCCGGCGATGTCGATCGGATTGCTGTGCGACCAGTTGGTCGGCAACGTCTTGTTGAGCGTGGCCATCGTTTCGTCGGCCAACTCGGCCAGCGGAATGCCGAGATCGCCGGCGCGGTCGGCCGCCATCGCGCCCGGTCCGCCGCCGTTGGTGATGATGGCCAGGCGGTCGCCGGTCGGACGGAACTTGGATGCCAGCGCCTTGGCGGCGTAGAAGAGTTGTCCGACATTCTGCACGCGCACGACGCCAGCCCGGCGCACCGCGGCATCGAAAACGGAATCGGAAACGGCGGCCATGCCGGAGTGGGCGGCGGCGGCCAGCGAACCCGCCTCATGGCGCCCGGCCTTGAGCAGGATGATCGGCTTGATACGGGCTGCGGAACGCAGCGCGCTCATGAAGCGGCGAGCGTTGCGGATGCCCTCGACGTACATCAGGATGTAGTGGGTGCGGTTATCGTAGATCAGGTAGTCGAGGATTTCACCAAAATCGATGTCCGAGGTCGTGCCAATCGAAATCACCGAAGAGAAGCCGATCTGGT
>ENA-UOWG01000903-UOWG01000903.1-activated-sludge-metagenome-genome-assembly--contig:-NODE-903-length-33696-cov-7.071015_pt1 | contig 33696 bp, 53 predicted proteins | sample MGYA00238147_ERZ761563 | MGnify/ENA primary metagenome ERZ761563 (study PRJEB28884, sample SAMN05720216) | anaerobic digester metagenome | isolation source: active sludge of municipal... | reverse complement strand
GCTGGATCGAAAAGATATCGACGCCGTTATCATCGCGACGGGCGATCGCTGGCACGCGCCCGCATCGATGATGGCTGCCGAGGCCGGGAAGGACGTGTATAGCGAAAAGCCGTGCGGTTTGACGATATCGTTATGCCAGGAACTCGCCGATACGATGGCACGAACTGGACGCGTCTTCCAGGCTGGAACGCAACGTCGCAGCGTCCCTAATTTTCAGCAAGCCGTCCAATTGGCGCAGAGCGGCAAGCTCGGAATAGACGCAGGGAGGGTAATGTATCCGGTTCCCATCGACGTCCACCGCGCGCCCACAGTCACAGGGCTGCAACCGCTGGCACTCGGCAAGCTCGGCCTCGGCTTTCTCGGCGCGGTCTGCGGCATCCAGCATGGCCATCTTGAACTCGTCCCGCTCCTTCTCGCAGGCGGCAAGGTCGGCAACCAAGCTGGGCCAGTTTTCAACTACAAACTGCCAGTTACAGTTCATCCACTCCTCAGATGTCCTGCTCATCGCTACTCATCCTCCCCTCCATCAACTCGCGGAACTTCTTGGCGACCTCGGCCGCCTCCTCCTCGCTCACGCTCTCCACCACCTCGCCGATCTGCGGCCTTGGATTTCGCGACGCCGCTATCGCCTCAAGGTTGTGACCACGCTCGTATGCCTTGATCTTGAACTGCTCAAGCTCGTACACCCCAGGCGGCCGACCGTACACCGAAGGGTGTTCACGCAGAGCCACCTCCCGCAACGCCGCCGTGAAGTACGGCGACTTCTCTCTCAACCAGTTCTCTACCTCCATCTTCATCGCAGGGAGGTACTTCCCGAACGTAGCCTCAGCCCATGACGTGAACTGCTGCGCCGTCATGCTCCCCCCGCTATGATAGCCTTCACCTCGTCCGGCACCTCATCACGGCGCATCGTCTCCAATATCCGCGACCATAAAGACAAGAGCATCGAAGGTGTGAAGGGTTGCTGTGAGTAGAACTTGTCGCTTTGTTTCAGCGCCCAGAACTTCGAGAGCATCGCTTGAAGGAGTTCTGAGGCAGGAACCCCAGGTACAGCCTTCTCTCGCGCCCTCGCCAGCTTCACCACTTCCTTGCAGTTCTGGCCCTCCTGCTTCCACTTGGCGAACAGACCGTCATTCTTGGAAAGCATGGCCTTCCATACCATCTGGTACAGGGGGTCCTTTTCCTTTTCCTTTTCCGGTTCCTTTTCTATTTCCTTTTCCTTTTCCTTTTCCTTAAGGGTATGGATACCCTTTGTATACCCTTCCAAACCGTGCTTCCGCAGTAGTGAGAGGTAGGATTTGTGGGGCTTACAGGCTTCGTCAAGCTTGCCGTACTGGAACTCGCAGAAGTCAACGAGGAACCATTTCCCGCTGTCCAACTCTGCGATATTTCCGTTGCACTTGTCCCGAAAAGCCTTCCAGTCCACGGGGGCGCCGATGCAAAACTCGGCCTTCTTGAAGGCGCACGGCCACACTCCTACCGCATCGCAGTTGTCAGTTATGTAGTGCCACGCCGCCTTCTCCACTGGGCTCAGGCCCAGGTACCAGTCTCTTTCCCACAAGGCGCTGTCCGTGAACCTCTTAGCCATTCCCCCTCCCTTTCAGCGGACCCGAACCCTGCGTTTAGGTGCCCACTCGAACTGAAACCCGTATACCCTATCCTTCTGCGCCACCCGACAAGGGTAGTGAACCGTATGGTACTTTCGGCCCATCACCGCTTTTTTGATCCGCGCCGCGAGCGTGAGGACTTTGCGGGCGTAGGCTTTACCCCGTGTAGTCTCACGGCCTGCGTTGTAGCGTGCCAAGCCCTTAGCAACACTCCCAGATCCATCGCGAATACATTTGCGGAGAATTGAACATCCGGTTCGAATGTTATCGTCCACCGATTCGTGACTGCCGTGCCATCTCCGGGACACTTGAAACAGGCCGTGATCACCGCCGATGTTACGGGCTTTCGGGTTCCACCCACTCTCCACCTCCACAAGCGCACACACGACTACAGGGTCCAGGCCCTGCCTTTCCGCTTCCCGGACTACTGCACAGACCAGCACCTCGTTGCGGCCCAGCACCGCAGCAAGCAGGAGCGCGGGGAAGAAGGTCACTTCTCACTCCCTATCTCGGATGCCTAACCGGGGGGACTGGCTCGATCCCGCTTGTATACTTGTCATCGTTTTTCTTGAGCGCATCCGAGACAAGGCAAAGCCTGTTCTCGTCAAGCCACTCAAGCTCGGGGATCTTCCCGTCGCGCGTCTTCATCGACTGGATGCCGTAGTGATTGCATCCAGTTGCGTACTGCGTGCGGGCCATTGTGACTCCGCAGAATCCCGTCACAACATCCCTCACCTTCACGCCGAGCGAGAACCTGAAATCAGAAATCTTGATCATGTTTGGACCTCCTATGTCCAGTACGTCCCCAAATTGGGGCGGGATGGTGCCGCCCCTCCTCTTCTCATACGTCATTTGCGAAGTGCCAGGCTTTCGGTGTGAAAGATCAGAAGGGGTTTCCGCCCCCGCGGTGCCCAACACCTCTTTCGTCGTTTCCGGCAGAGCCCGTTTCCCTGTACACACTGCGGGAGCCACCATCGCCCCCTTCACCGTGCACCGCCAACGGCGGATTGCGCACGGAGTTTTTCCAGCTTGAGCCCGATCTTCGCCGCCAACACCGCGGCGTCCACACCGTCTGGGTTGATCTGTACCTTCGCGTTGCACTCAAGGCCGCACACAAGCGCCAGGTTGTCAGGGTGGTGGATGATCTCCTTGCCCCACCGCTTGAGACACCACTTCCGTTGCGGGATCCGGTGCGCGAGCTGAGGAATGGCGCCCGTGGCCCACAGGTACTTCCCGCACACTTCGCACCGGTAGCCGGTCTCGCGGTACTTCTCGAGGCGCACCTGCTCTACGGTCATGCCTTGTCCTTCAGCGTGAGTTGCACCGGATTGCGCTTCTCCTCGCGGGGGAAGAGCGCGAGCTGGTCGTACTCCCGCTTGATGCGCTTGCATGCGATGTCGAAGTAGCGAGGCTCGATCTCGATGCCGATGAACTTACGGCCGAGGCGCGCGCAGGCTACGCCAGTAGTGCCGGAGCCCATGAAGGGGTCGAGGATTGTCTGTCCCGGTCGTGGCGCAACGGGTACGAGTTGCAGGAGAAGCTCGACGGGCTTCTGTGTCGAATGAAACCGTTCGGAGGACGAAGGCGCCTGAATGGCGAAGACGCCATCATGGTACACCGCCCCGTCGACATCGAAGTCCTTCGGCCCGTTCGTCGCCCACACGATGAACTCGGCCTGCGCTCGGAAGCGGTTCGGCATGGGGCGCGCATTCACCTTGTCCCACACCGCGACTCCGCGCCAAATCCATCCGCCGGCCTGTACCGAGTCGGTCGCGCACGGGAGTTGTCGCCAATCAGAGAACACGCAAAGCATGGCTCCTGGTGTGCAGATGCGAATCGCCGCACCGAGCCAAAGCGCCATCCAATGGGACCATCCGCGCTGATCGCGATTGTCCCCCGTGAAGGTAGGATGCTCTCGGCCGAACACCCTATGGCTCTGGTACTTCGACCGGGTGTCCTCCATGCGATCACCGCGCGTAAAACCGCCCGAGGAATACGGAGGGTCTGTCACCACGGCGTCCACCGTCCCGAGCGTCGGCAGGATGTCGAGACAGTCCCCGAGGTACAGCGTCGCGTCACCGATGCGGACAGGCTCGGTCATGCGCCCTCCCTCAACACGATGTTCAGTTCGGCGGCCAGCGCGTGCGCCTCTTCGATGAGGGCCGCGCATTCCATCGTGCTGCACTGTGATTCGCTCTTGAACGCGGCGTACCGCTCCCCGTCGATGACGACCTCAATGGGGAGAGGAAACCCACGCTTCACCGCGCGGGCCTTGACCTGCACCTTCACCTCGTCGAACTCGTGGCCTGTCTCGGCCGCTATGGCCTGTACGTGTCCGTTGAAATGGTGAGACTGGGAGAACGGCCCCGTGGTGCGAGGCCGCTCGTCCCGTATGACTTCCTGAAACCCGCACTTCCTACAAACGTGAACCATGCCGCTCCCCTCCCGTGACGGCTACTGCTCAGAACGGAATGACTTCGTCGGTTGCGTCCATCACCGAAGGCTGGTTGCCGACAGTGAATGCATCCTTGACTGTCAGCAGATCGGTTATCCACTTCGGCGTGTACCCTGCCTCGGTCTCCACAACCAGCTTCTCCGCGCCCTTCATGGGCGGGTTGACCGATGCCACCGACATGAACGTGCGGCCCAGCTTCGTCTGCTTCGGCGCGATGTTCAGAAGGCAGTTGACCCCGACCAGCTTCTCAAGGTCGAAGCCCTGCGCCTCCTCCTCGGTGAACGGCTTTCCGCGCCACGAATCCAGGTCGTGCCGCAAGGACGCCTTCTCGTTGAGACTCGCGGTGTACTGCTTAGTCACGAGGAACCGCTTGCCGGCGTAGTCACCCTTGGTCTGCCGATCCTCCAGTTCCCACATGATGACCACCTTGTGCTGCACCTTCCCCTCGAAACCGAGCTGGTCCCCAAGGTCGTAGATGCGCGCGCACACCGCATGGTGCATCCCCGCCGCGGGCTGCTCGTAGCTCCCGCCGTTATCCTTGACTATCACGCTCATGTTACTCTCCTCTCTCCGTGTCGATCATTCGGAACAGGTCCTCCCACCACATGAACCAGCGCCCCGCCCCGCCCCATGCGCCGTACTTCTCCACCATGGCAACGTCGGCGCCGCTCAACTCGTAGAAACCCGTTGCCCACCCCCACGGCTGATAGGACATGCACCGCTTTTCATACTGGCAATGCGGGTGAAGTTCCCTGCCAGTGAACCTTTCCCACGGGTGGTAGTAGTTCTCGCGCGCGGGGCTGCAGGACCGGGGCGGCAGCATGTCGTGAGCACACGCCGACCAGTCCATCAGATGGCATCTCCGTTGATGTCCACCTCGATGATTGGACCGCAAACCCGTCGAGCCTTGATCTTCTGCGGGTAGCAGTCGGTCGCCGTCGGTGATCTCATGTCTGACAACGCGACTGGGCAGGCAAGAAAGCGCGTTGCCAAATCGTCGAATTGGAACGCCATCGCTGGGCTCGGCGAGAAATGCAGTCCACCCCCGCACTCGCATTCGCCACCGTCCCAGTCATTGCATTCGACCGCTGCGCCAACCGGGTAGAGGAAGTCATGCGAGGACCGGTAGTCGTCGCGTACTGCCTTGTAGACGACCGCAATACCATCCTTCACGGTCACGCCATAGTAGGCGCACCAGTCATCGGCAGTGGTGATGGCTGGCTCCTCTACAACAATTCCGCCCATGATGGTTCCGCAGTGCGACAGCATCTTTCGAACGGTAGACCACTTCGACGCCACGACGTGCGCGGACCCCCTCGCCACGACGTGCACGGACTCCCTCGCCTCGACGTGCGCGGACTCCCACGCCTCGACGTGCGCGGACCCCCTCGCCACGACGTGCACGGACTCCCACGCCTCGACGTGCGCGGACCCCCACGCCACGACGTGCACGGACTCCCTCGCCACGACGTGCGCGGACCCCCTCGCCACGACGTGCGCGGACCCCCTCGCCACGACGTGCGCGGAACCCTTCGCCACGACGTGAATAGGGTGCACAAGGCTTCCCCCTGTCACTATCACTATCCCGGCGAAGTCATTCGGCACCGCATCGAGTTCAACCTGCGTGTTGACGGTGATCTCTCTCATATCCCAAACCCTCGCCTTGCGTTGACCTCGGCCAGGGTAGGAGACCCGTCAAGGCCAGCGTCTTTGATGTACTCCGCGCGCTCGGCTTCCTTCACCGGGTCGCGGCCGTCTCCGTCGTCAGAATCATCCAGCAGTTCCGCCTCGCACTGAGGGCAGACCATGCCAGGGGCGAACGATGAGCGGACAGGGAAGTGCCTGCCGTGAATCGGGCAATCCTCGGTGCGCGCGTGGATCTCGGCCGCCACCTTCTCCTGACACTGGCCGCAGATGCCGTGAGACACACCATTCTCGGGGCCGAACTTCTCTCCCATGTCGCGGCCGCACCACGAGCACTCCACCCGCATCATGCCACCACCTCCCGCAGCCTGTCGGCCACCACGGACAGCACCATGTCGTCCGCATCCTTCCTGCGCAGGTAGTCGAGGCGGATCAGTTCCAGTACCGAGTCGTCGTCAGCAACCATGCAGGGGTGCTGCAACTCCCGTCCGTCTTCGTCGTACAGGTCGAAGTAGACGACCTCGGCGCGGGCCCCGGGCGCCATGTGGCGCGGGCTGTCGGCCGATACGTGAGGCGGGTTGATTCTGGGCTGGATGACTGCGCGGAAGTTGACGGGACCAGTTGACGGGTGGTCAACAGACCCTTGCCACGGAATCCAATTCTTGCTATTGTTCATCTGCTCCTCCTCCCGCTGAAAAGCGGCTGATAAGATGGGCGGTGCCGGTGGTTTGTTGCTAGCAGGTCACCGGCCCGCCCGAGGAGCGCCGCAAGCCCTTCCCAGCTCGCGGCACCCTTCCCACTATCTACCCCTCCTCCTTTCCGCCTCGTCGGCATCTGAAATCTGTATAGCGATGTAGCACAGCCACAGGCCCCCTCCCAGTACGAAGATGCTCAAGGCAACCACGAAGCCCTGCGCTACAGTCATTCTGTTATCCCCACTGTTCCGCCATTGCCTTTGCAATTCCTGGATACGTGGCGCTCCGCAATTTCCAGCGATCTACACTGGGCCCCAACCTGTTCTGCCCGCTCGGTGTCTGATTTGACCACCGGCCCGAGACGGGCCTGCCAAGAACATTGGTCGGTTCGAGAAGCGGCAACCCTTTCAACCACAGACATGTCCCCTTGCTCTCTGGGTGCCCAAACTGCCACGGCTGGATGATCTGGTCTGGCTTGCGCCACATGGTTGACATGATGCCAACCGGATTCTCGACAGCGATGCGCAGTATAGGAGCCCGGGCGAGCGCCATGAAAAAGGCCACCGCCTCCTTCTGCCTTCCATCAGTGCGTTTCTCAGCGAAGTACCTCGCCCCGCTCACCGCAAGATGCGTGCAAGGCGGGTGAGCTACCATCAAGTCCCACCCGTCGCCAAGGTGTTCAAGAACGTCGCCCATGATGTGCGAGCCGGGCTGCTCTGAGGGTAGCAAGTCGCACGATACCGCATCGTGTCCGCGGGCGCGAAAAGCCTCGCGCACGGTGCCCGAAAACTCGCATGCCACCAGCACGCGCATGACTAGTAGCGCGCCCCGTTCTGAACGTCAGCGAGGCGGTCCAGCTCGAACTTCGCGGCCTCGAACCCGCGCATATTGACCCTTCCGTCTTTCAGTGCAACAGCGATCTGCTTCATGGTCGCGTCAAAGAAGGTCTCAATTTCGCTATTCAGTTCGCTCGTCAAAGGCATCATCTCTCTTCCTCCTACACTCTCTATCGTCTGCACGCATCCCATTCTATCACAGTATCGGGCTGTGTCAACAACTATTTTAGAGAAAGTTTATGCGTGTTGTGTATAGATATACAGGTGGTGGGGTGGATAAAGTGTGGTTAGAAAGTAGCAGGTTGGAGTTCGGATGTGCCATAGAATGGCACCGGAGGCCCCAAGAATGCCCGTGGTTGCGCCCGATATGCGAGGATGCACAATCTTACTTGACTGAAGCCCATACTGCCGCTGCGGTCCCAAAACTACTACACATCTGTTTCAAAAATCGTACCCCGGGGCCCGCTTTTTTCACCCTACCCCTTGACAATAACCTACCGATGGGTTACATTATAGGCATGGAGGATGGAGAGATGAGCAAGATGGTCGAGATCAAGATGGTCGACGGCAGGGTGATCAAGGGATACCACAACGGCAAGACCTACGGCGACAGCATCTACATCACCCCCATCGGCTACCGCAGCGGCATCAAGGTCGCGCTTGCCTCCATCGAGAGCATGGGCGACGTGATCCGCGAGGCGGTCCAGCCGGGCGTCAGCGTCGAGCACGCAGAGCACATCACCGCCAGCCAGCGCCGCAACGGGCTCTGCCCGATCTGCCACACATACTGCTACGGCGACTGCCAGGCCAATAGGTGAGAGGAGGGACACCATGGATCTGAGCAAGGGCGACATGCTGATTTTTGCGGGCGAGGGAGAGCGCGGGACATGGGAGCGCTACTATGGCAGTCGCACCCGCCGCGCCCTGCGCGCCCGCCTCACCCGAGAGCGCTGCCACGGCGACCGGTGGGCTCAGCTCTGGATCGAGGAGACTCGCATCGCCGACCGAGGCAGCCCTGAGTCTGCCGTCTACACCATGCTGGACGACGATATGCGGCCAGTCAATATCCGGTCTGTGTGCTCCGGGGACATCCACACCGATCCCGCCCGCGAGGCCGCACGGATCCTCGGGGCATCACGGAGCAAGCGCAAGGCCCGCGCGAGCGCCGAGAACGGCAAGAAGGGCGGCAGGCCGAGGAAGGCTACTTGACCGCCGCCCACACCCCGAGCCCCGCCGCGAGAGCGCCCAGCACCACGGCGGCCACCTTCCACCCTACCACCTGCCGTTCAAGGCCCAGCACTACCTTTGCCTGCGCTGCCCTGTAGCGCTCGAACGTCTCCGAGAGCTCGGCCAAGCGCTGCTGTGAGGTCGCCAATAAGTCCCTCAGCCGTGAGATTTCCCCCAGCAAGTCCGCTGAGAGCTGCTGCGAGGCCAGCAACTCGCTCTCCAAATCTGACAATCTCTGCTCGTAGATCGGAAATGAGTCTCTGAGCGCTTGCAAGTCTGCGCTCAAGCTCGCCAGCCTTCCGCTCTGCGCGATCAGCTCGTTCGACAGCTTCCCGCAGGTCGCCAGTGAGAACGTCAACTCGCGCTCGATACTCGCCAGCCGCTCGCTCGGCGTCTGCGCGTGCGCCGGCGAGGCTGCGCTGAACAGGTAGAAGAAAAGCGACAGCCACAACAGCAGCCCCAACCATGAGCCCCAGGGCTGCGGCAAGCGCGATCCATCGTGCTGCATCCTTCATGCCCTCCCCTCCGTCACGCATAGAATGGGTACCAGGTCAGCGTCAGGCGGGAGACGCTTGGCCCGTTGAGCCACAGGTCGATGATGTGAAAGCCCGGGTGCGCCGCGATCCGCTTGCCCCGCATCCATGGCGTTTGCACTTGGATGCACCCGCCCGACACGACATGGATGTTCCGCTCGAAGAAGTATCCCTGCTTGTGCGTGTGCCCGGCCAGCAGGACGTTCGGCTTTGTCCCGCCGGCGAGACTCTCCACGATCTTCTGCAAGCGGTAGGAGGTGGCGTAGCTGTTGGCATCCTCGCCGTGCCAGAGCATGAGGCTGGCCCCACCCTTGAGCGGGAGTGTGCCCATATCGTGTCCGAGGAACTTCGCCCGGGGCACGGCCTCGGCAACGTCCTTGACGATTCGAGCGTCGGCCGCCTTGACAAACCATCGGTCGTGATTGCCGTCGATGAGATACCAATCGCCGGGCCAGAGTCTCAGCCGTTCCTCGGCATGGTCGCGCTGCGCGGTGTAGCCGATCTGGTCACACTCGAACACATGCCCGGGGCGTTGGCTCATCCCCTCGGTGAGATCCCCCGTGTGGGCGATGAAGGCGCAGTCCTGCCGCTTGCATTCGTCGATGGCGGCCTCGTAGTGTTCTGGCAGGGAGTAGCGCGATCCGAAGTGCGTGTCAGTAATGAATCCGAAGCGCAGCGCCTTGCCGTCGAAGTCAACAGGGGGGACATTGACGGAAGGCCTGCCGAGGTCGGCCCCGCGGGCAAGGGCGCGTAGTTCCACGGGAGTGTACCGCTCCGCGATGCAGCGCAGGGCCTCAGAGGGCTGCCACGCCTTTCCACGCGCCATGGCCTTGTACCGTGCGAGTGAGCCGACGTTCAACCTATAGTGCTTGAGTGTTGCGGCATCCCCATGCGCAGTAGCATACTCTGCGATCTCCTCCGCTCGCACAATTGATGTCACTCCCCCACCCTTCTTTTGCCCCACAAGGTACCCGCAGGTACCTGTGGCGGGCTTTTGCAAGACACGACGGGAAAAGACACGTCAGGGCCGGATTCGGCAACGTAGCGGCGTTTTTCAGACAATTTTCAGTTGCGGTATGCTGTTCAGTCCGACCGACAATCCGACCACCTGCGCCTCGGTCAGACGGAGGTCGAGAGCGTCAGAGATTGCGTGTGCAACCTCGTGCAGCAGGATGCGCCGCGCCACGGGTGGCGCAACCTCTCGGTCTACAGAAATGGTGGCCGAGGAATCGTCACAGACCCCGTTGACATTCCTGCCCATCGACCCCGGGGCGGCGCTCTTGACCTTGTACGCCACCCCGAGGATGTCGATGCGGGAGATCACAGGCTCTCGATTTTCCGCTTCACGAGCTGCACGATGGTCTCGTAGCCGAGCTGCGCGAGGGCAAGCGCGACCACCCCGACCCTGACGAATGCCGGAAGGTAGGCGAAAGCCGCGGCCAGCCCGAGGCACCCCACCACCGAGGCCGCCGCCCACACCCACGGCTTCACCGCCGGCAACAGACCCTTGAGCCACTGCAAGATCCCGACCACCGCCACCGCTACGCACACCATCTCTTTCCAGTCCATGTGGCCTCCTATGCCATCTCGTAGTGCGGGAGGTCTGGAAACTGTACCCATTCCCCGCCCCACTCAAACCCGCACGCCTTCATCACCGCCGCAATCTCACACCACCGCTTGTCATCCTTTGGCGGCCAGACCGGGTTACCCCGCTCATTGGCCGGTACAACGTCGATTGCCTTGCCGCCCTGGTGCCGGCTCTTGACCTTCACTCCATCGCAGTTCGTGACGACGTAGCCATTCTCTGCCGCTGTGATGCGTGGCATCTTGGCCTTGTCGCGCAGGAGGTTCACGGATTCAAGCGTGCGCCGACCCTGCGCGTAGTAGGCTGCCTGCTCCTCGGCAGTCCGGCGTGTGGATGTCACAACAAACGGTATCTTTTTGTCTCTGAGGATCTGGACCGCGGTGACGGCGGCCTTGATCACCGCCGGGTGAAGCTCTTCGAGTAGTCTACCCATGTAGTCCTTTCGTCAGGTTACAGCGACGAGATTGCCAACGGTGAAACTGTACTCTTTGCGGATAGCCAGACCGGTGCCGTTTGTCGAATTGTACAGCGCCTGCACAAGCACCTTCCGCTTCCCGTTTTCTCCCGCCGTCAAGGCGAGGTCGGCCCCGGTCAGCACGATCACCGCTGACCCCGCAGCCGGGGTGACAGACACCGCATTCCGGCTGTTGATGATGTCCCCGTCTTCGTTCACGAGGGAAAAGGATGCCGAGGTAGGAGTAACGGCCGCTCCCGTTTCGTCGAAGAACTCCACGAGGATGGCAAGTGTGCTTCTTTCGTTGACTGTCATGTTACTTGCTCCCGGTGAAAGTCATGTCGGGTTTTGTCGCCGTGAACCGTGCCACGGGGGCCGATCCGGTGAATACCGCGTCAGGCTTAGAGGCCGTGAAGGTCACGGCTGCGAGCCCGATTGCCAGCGCCAGTGCAGACGACGCAATGTCAAACCCGAAACATGCGAATCGCACGCGCTCGGTATCAGAGAGGCCGGCAGCGCCGGCCCCCATGTTCGAGAACTCGTCTATCCTCACGACCCAGCCCCCAGGACCTGCGTCGTCCCGTCATCGCTGACCGTCCGCGTGGCAAGCGCAGTCGTCCCGTCTGCCTTGTAGGTGATCTGCTGGGTAGCGGTCTGCGTCGTGCGGTGGAAGAACCGCCCGAACACCCAGTACAGCAGGCTCTTGACGCTCTTGGTTGCGGAGAGGTTCGCAGGTTCGGAGATTGCCGCCGACAGGGCCGCATCGCACGCCGTCTGCACTTCTGCCGTGCTGACATCGTTCAGGGCCGTGATTGCAGCAGGAAGGTCAGTCCCCGTATCTACGAGGATCGCGTCCGCCACAGTGTCAACGGTGGCAAGAGCGGCGGCCGTTGCCAGAGAAGAATGACCGGTGTCCATCTCTGCTTTCGTCGGCGGGTCGTAGGCATTCAGCGCGTCGGTTGCCTCAGACTGGATCGCGGCAAGCGCCGTCGCGTTCCACGATGCCGCCCCGTCCGACTTTGGTACCTTGGCAAGCTCTGTTGCCAGCCCGTCCACCACGGTATCAACCGTTGCCACGGGTGCGTTGAGGTTGTCACCGATGATCTTTCCAGCGGTGCCGGCGCCGTATGCGCCCGGCAACACAGTAGACCACGGGTCTCCTGACCCGCCGGCTGCGGACAGGGCCGCGCCTGCCGATCCTTCGATGGCATGACCGGACACAAGCTCGTCCCATACCGCGTCGGCAATCTCGGCCGTAGCGGTGGCCGCCAACTCGCTTGCCCCGATAGCGTCAGCGGCGATGGCAGAAGCCGTGATTGCCCCTGCCGCAAAGGTAGCCGCATCAATCGCACCGTCAGCAATAGCAGTTGCGTCGATGGCCCCAACCGCGAAGGTGGCCGCGTCGATTGCACCATCGGCTACCGCAGAAGCATCAATCGCCCCTGCTGCGAACTTTGCAGCCGTGATTGCCCCGGTGTTGATCGCAGTGGCGGTGATGACGTTGGACGCCATGGCGCCTACGCTCGCGTCGATGCGCCCACTGACAAGCGCCGCTGGAATGCGAGACTGAATGTCCTCTGTATCGGCCTGAATGCCGTCAAGCTCGCCCTGTAGCGTGGTACCGGTGTCAACAAGAATCGCGGCGGTGTCGCTCTTTACTGCGGCAACGTCCGCGCTGACGGAGGCGCCCGCCGGGGCCCCAAGCCGTGCGTATGCATCGCCGGACTGCGGGTTGTGCGTACCTGCGGCAATCGTCCCAACGATCCGCGCTACGATCGTGTCCACGATGCCGTCGATGGTATCCACTGATGTCTGCGATGCACGGGCGTCAAGGATGTTGTCCAGGCGGCCCGCGTTGATCCAGTCGTCGAGAACCTGCGCCCGCGCCGCGGTGAGCCGGTCCGTGCACGCCTGGATTGCGTCGATGATGAGGTCGAGCCTGCCGCCGTTGATCCAGTCAGTGAGGGCGCCCATGCGGGCAGCAGTCACTTCGTTCGTGTTGGCGAGCTTCGAATCGAGGTCCAGGCCGCCGGCGTCCGAGATCGGGAGCCCACCTGCCGCGTCGGCCGCAGCCGCGGGGAGCGCCGTGCCCGTGAGCCCGCGCGTGGCGCTGTAGGCGTCGTCCACAAGGACGTTGTTCAGCCCCGCGGCGCGGAAACCGATCGTCGGACCACGCCACGGAAGCACGCCCGTCGCAATTCCCGTGAACCACCCGAAACCCTCGGTGTCGTTGTTGATCGAGGCGCCGCCGCTTGCGGGTATCTCGATCGAGTACATGCCGTCGCCCTGATGCGCCCAGTCGTAGTTCCCGCCCGTTGTCGGCGTGACTGCGGTCTGCGTGTAGGCCCCCGCCGTGGTGATGAAGTTCCACACGAGATCCATCCCGCCGGCGTTGTAGGCGACAGTGGTCTCGCGCGATTTGAAATCGGTGTCGTCGAGCAGAGGCATGATATTGACAGGCACTTCCGCCAGCGCGGTATCCACATCCATCCAGAGGTCAGGCATAGATCATCCCCCTACTGCTGCGCATACGCATGCCACGGATTGCCGCTTGCCGCCGCCGCAGCACTCTTGAACGCCACCATGTCGATAAGCCAAGTGTCAGATCCACCCATAAGAGCCTGAGCATGGGCGTCCGTCTTTGTCTCTGAGAAAATGTTGTACCAAGCATGGGCTTCGTTACGGGGAGATGTTGCCCCGTCGGCTTCAACATCCGCAATCCATCTGTTCCCAGACCATTGCTTCCCGTTGTACAAGTACAGTAGCGCCGCCATCACTTCATCGGTTCCGGTGGTGGTCATGTCACCAGTCTGCGGAGTGGTGCTTGACCCGGTCGCGTCGATGTCGGAACTTTCGTATGATACCGTTTCACCGGCATCGGGGCGGAACTGATATACGATCCATCCCGCATATCCAAGGTTGCTTGTGCCGGTCACAGTCATAGACGCCGTGGCATCTGCGGTTGCGGAAAGGACATACCCGATTCGAGTATAAAGTCCTCCCCCAGATGCTTTCTTGTCCAGCATCGTCATCACATTTGTCGTGCCGTCCGAATCTGCCATCGTAACGGTGCCGGGGTCGTTATAAACCCCTACCATCCCGATCAGGAGATCCCCGGCGGCTACGTTAAGAGTGCTACCGGTTGCTATGGATGTGACGCCGTTTCCCGTTCCAGTCTGTACCGCGACAAACGTGAAGCTCACTATTTACCTCAATACTTTGCCAGCACCGCCTGAATCTGCGCACCCGCAGTCAGGCTCAGCGTCGATGTCATAACCATGTATCCCCCTTGAAAATGAAAAGGCCCCGTCTCCGGGGCGTGATGCGCTACAGAACTCAGCAAACCGCTACAGCACTTTGTCGAGGATTCCCAACAGGAGCACAACGCCTGTGGCAAACCACGGCCCCCATGCCTTGATCTTGGCGATGGTCGTCCGCTCGCGCTTGTCCAGCGTCGTGTTCACCGCATCATTGACACCCGTCTGTATCGCATGGTCAGCAATCCGTTGCACGGCAGCCATGTCACCCTCCACACAATTCAACCGCTGGACGATGCGCTCCCGGGAGTAGTACAGGAGCCCGTCCTCCACGGCAGTCAACCGCGACTCGGCGCTGCTGCCGTTTCCCTCGAAAGCCCAGCGGATGAGACGATTCGTGTCTTCCTTGCGGGCTTCAAGTGCGTTGTCGTGTTCATCCAGCCTGTCACGGTGGTCAGTGCATTCTTTCTCCGTCTGGTCCACGCGGCCCCGCAGTTCGATGAAGTCAGCGATGTCAGCCATGGGGGTGTCCTTACTATGAGAAATAGACCAGCGTGCGGATTCTCTGGTCCGTCACTCGCGAGTTGTTTGCCTTGACATAGATGGATCGTGCGGAGGTGAGCGGTGAGAAGAAGAAGCCGTCCGCGGAGGTCGTGGCGTCAGTCACCCGCGCGATACCGTAGGTGTTTGTACCCGTCGAATCCGTCACAATCACATAGTCGCCGAGTGTCCCGCTTGCGGAGGTGATAAAGCCCGCCACCCCCTTCGCGCCTACCGGGACCTGCCCCGACAGGTCTATCTCGTGTACGTCCGAGTCGGCGGGGTTGCTTGACCCTGTGTCGTAGAAGTGGAACTTAGGCTCGCCCCAACTTGCCTCCCCCGTGACGGGCGACTGCCATGAGTTTCCGCTGATATTCGTGTCAATGCCGGCGTCGTAGAAGTTGTCCTGATTGTCGTTTGCAATCCCGGTGTCGCTTCCGTTGTTCTGGCACCGGTTGCCAGTGACGAGGTTCCTGTACCCTGCCGCGATGACGATGCCGGCATTCGTGTTGCCGGTGACTTGGTTGTTTTGGACCTGTACGTGGCTGTTGGCAATAAGGATGCCGGTGTCGGTGCAGTCGGAGACGGATGAATTGACGATGGCGCAGCCGGAGTCGGTGTCGTCGAACTCGTAGACGTGTACGTCGTCTACATAAATCGACTTCCCCGACTTCGAACTAACGTTGAAGTTCAGATAGAGCATGCATCCCGTAGCGGTGTCAGCAAACCTTTTGCACAGAGACACCCTTTGCCATGCACCATATACTGCGCGCGGAGAAGTCTGAGAGATCGAGTCAGAATCATTCATCCTTAGAGAGACTTCACTTGCGGCAATCTCTCCAGCACCGGACACAAGCCAGACCCACATATCAACCAAATAGGTTTTGCCAGCGGTCAGGCCATGCAAATCTGATGAAGAATCACTATCCTCAAGGTGGTAGTTTCCTGCTGAATCAGATGTCATCGTTATCTTGTAGGAATACGTTCCCGTATGGCTCTGTTCGTTGCTTCTTGCGGCAGAAGTGTTCAACACATACGGCACCGTCTCGCTGTCGAGCATTGGCTCGTCGGTGGACTCGCAGTCACCGTGCGAGATCTTGTCCGTTGCCAGAGACGGCCAGCACTCGTAGCCGATGCCGCAGGCCGCAATCGCCACCGCAGCCGCGCCGACAACGATGGACTGCACTACCTTCAAGCCCGTACCCGCGCAATTCGTGATCTTCACCCCCGCCCCCAGTTTGATCGTGTCACAGTTGACCACGTAGACCCCATCTCCGTAGGAGTCATCAACCAGCACGTTGTCAACATAGGAATCATCGAGGTACTCAAAGTGCACGAGAGGCTGGGCGTATGTGTCCGATGCGTTTCGAGTGATGGACCCGCCGCCGCACAGGTAGAAGTTCGTCTTGTGCGTGCCGCTTGTCCCCACCACTTCAATCGCCCGGTCGTCACAGTTCTTCTCAATCGTGGAGCTGCTATCCAGCCACAGCGTCACGTTGGACGCGCCCTCTATCGCGGCGGTCACGTTGAACTGGCCGCCCACGAGGTACACCGTCCCGCCCCCCGCCCCCGAGACAAGCGTAATTGCTGCGTTGATCTCCGTCTGGTCTGCCATCCCGTCACAACGAACATCGCAGTCCATCGTTGACCCTGCGGCCGCCACGGTGTACCCATCCGTGCGCTTGGGCACTACTGGCGGCACCGCGGTCTGGCTTGTCCCCGTGGTCCCTGCGCTGTATGCAGCCACGCCCTCGAGGGTGTACGTGCGGATCGGCGTGTTCCCGTTCAGCGACCACAGAAGATCGTTGTCCACTACCTCCACGACAACGCACAGGTTGTCGATGGAAAGCCACGAGGATTCCTCTACGTCGGCATACTGCCCGGGGTCGTAGCTATCGCGGCTTCTCAACTGGTAGGTGAACTCAACATTTCTGTGGTACTGACTCACCGCGTCGGACAGAGTTTGTGCATCGCCCGCCGCTGAAATCCACTGCGTGTCTACTTCAAGCACCTTGTCCGAGGTGAGTGGAGATGGTGCCTCGGTCCAGTTGTAGGTGTCTTTGCAGATGGCATCGCCCACAACGTCGAACTTGTAGATGTACTTGGTAGCCGCCCCGTCAGTGTTAGCAATCTGCACCCGCGCCCGCTTGATTTCGTCAGTGAACACCACCGTGGAAATCGCGGCGTCCCCTACGAGGTCAAGCGATGCCGAGGTGACGGCAACCACCTCATAGTCCTGGTACGTATAGTCGATGTACGTACTGTACGTTTCGGACGCTTCGGGGTAGTAGTCGCTGGCAAGCACGGCGATCAGCGCCTTGTACACACCGTTGCCGCCGCTCGTGTCGGATGCCACCACGACGTCCTGGAACGTCTTGAGCCCGTACCACTTCACGCGGCATCCGTCGTACTCACGCTGCGCCCGCCGCAGCCCAAGGGTTCCGATCATGTTTGCATTCGTGAATGACCCCGCCGCAGTCACAGAGGCCGGGGCGAAGTGGAACAGGTCAAGTTTCCCATCGTCCCCGAAATAGAACGTGTAGCCGAACTCGAACGTGACCTTCTGCAACGCCTCCCAGTACGTCGTGTCGCCCTTGATCACGATGAAGTTTGCTATCGTCTTGGCAACGGTAGGTATCGACGACGACACATCTGACAGCGAATACCCCGCCCCCACCATCAACTGGTGGACGATGGATGCTGCCGTGGTCGATGGGTTGCTGACAGTGTAGCCCGCCCAATTGATATTGGACATGATCTTCTTTTGCAGCAGCCACGACCGGTCCACACACTCTATCTGGATGTAGTCCGGGCGCACGCCCGTATTGACTGAGAAGTTCGGTTTGACCGTGCCACGGAAGTAGGCGCTGCCGTCACCATCGTTGACCGCGACAAGAATGTCTTTCACCGTGGTCATCAACAGAGCCATGTGAGTGGAATCCCACTTCATGCGGAAGGTGAGCGTGTTGACGGTGGGGGCGAGTTTGTTCCAGATGCGGCGGCGGCGCAGAATGGACTCGGCGTCCACAAGCCCCATGATGTCGCGAACGCCCTCGCCGTCCTGGTAGTCGAGAGTGAATGTCCACGCCATCAGGCAAGCCCCAAGGCCAGCACGGCCTCAATCTCGCCCTGCATCTTGATGGCAAGCTCGCGGAATCCTCCGCTTTCCCCGGTTATGACGTCAGTGTTGACCACGACGTTGACCGTGATGGGGCGGGCCTGCGAGTAGGATGCACTTGACCCCTGACTGGTCTGGTAGGTTGTCCCGGCGGCCGACAAGTCTCCTACTCCGATCTGGGAGAGCGGCCCCTCCTGCGCTGTCACTCTCTGCGGGAGTGCATCGCCCCAACTCACCGAGCCCAGCTTGCCCCACTGGAAGGACACGATGTACCAGATGGTGGTTCCAAGGGCAACGATCTTGTCCACCACCCACTTGATTGTGTTGCCGATGTTTGTGAACAGCGCCCAGATTCCATTCCCGATGGGAACGATGATATTGTTGTACAACCAGACAAAGCCTTTGCTGATTGCCTCGATGATCGGAGACAGGGCAATGAGGATCGGTGCCAGAACCTGCCCGAGAGCCTGCCCAACGATCGACAGCGCTCCGATGAGTGGAGCAATCACCGAATCCATGACCGGGGTCAGCACGTCAAGCATGGCCTGAAACACGATCTGCATGGGCTGCATGATCATGGCGACCGAGGAGAACGTGCCGCCCAGCACCCCGAGGGCCTGCATGAGCTGCGAGATAGTGTCAACGGGGTTGCGCTCATCGGATGCCGCTCCGAGTGCGTTCGCCCGCTGCTCCATGAACCAGTCCGTTTCACCCTTCGGTGCCTGCCCGTATCCAGCGCCCCCGAATCCGGCCAGCCACGCCGGGGGACGCGATGCCATCACCTCCCCTACTGCCGCGTTCTGCAACATGGAGTAGTCAAGCCGCTTCACGGTCTCTGCCACGACAACGGGGATGTTCGATGCCGCTTTCGTGTTCTCTTTGATCCACTTGGGGATCTCGGTCATCAAGTAGCTTGTCTTGCCGATGATGGCCCGCAGTTCCTCGGCTTGACGGTCGATGATGTCCATGGACTGCTGCCACTGCATCAGCTTGGTTTCCTGATAGGCGAAGCTGTCCCCGGCAGACATTCCCGGAAGCTGCGCATACAGGTCGGGCTTTGCGCCCTGCATCCGCGTCCTGTTGCGCATGGTCTCGGCAAGTTCCTGCTGCGCCCTGTTGTGCTCGCGGGTGGCCTTTGTCAACTCCGTCTGCGCGTCCTTCATGGACGTGAAGTACTTGGTTGCCCCCGACGTGTACTTGTCGCCCAGCTTGCCAAGCTCGGCGTTCATCGCAGACAGTTCCCTGGTCGCTGAACCGATAGGGTCTATGATGTCAAGGAACAGCGCCCGAAGCGGGGTCATCACCTCGGACACAATCCGCCCGCCCTCGGCTTTCAGGTTCGCCATGGCGCGGTTCCAATCCTCAAGGGAACCTTTGGCCTTCTGCGTCTCTGGGTGCAGCTTGGCAAACGCCTGTTCTGCTTCCGATGCCCCCTGATACAGTTTCCTTAGCGCCATGGTGACACCGGCAATAGCACCTGCGCCCATGAGTGTGGCGGCGATTTTGTTGATGTCTTTCATGGACCCTTCGAGGTTCTTCAGCCCGGCCTGCGCCGACTTGACTCCCTCTTGTGTCCTGTCCTCGGATACGATCTGGTATCCGAACTTCGCCTTCGCCATCTATCGCCTCTCGCGTGCCAGCCTGTTGACGTGTTCCATGAAGCAACCCTGCATGACCTCGAACACAGACAGGGTTTTTGCGGGCTGCTGTAGCAGACTGCCGGGGTAGGGCAGGTGCTGTAGCGTCCCGTTCTCTCTGTTGATGCCCATGAAGAACAGCCGCGCCATGTATCCCCAGCGGCCGTGGTACTCAGCGGTGTCGGGCCCGGGAGCCCCGCCGCCAAGGAAGTCCCGCATCACTTCCCGGATTTCGTGGACTTCCCTTTCGCCAAAGGGAGGGACTGCTGCCATTCGAGCAGCACGTAGGAGAACAGCGTCCCCTTGGCCTTGATGATGTCAGCCACGGCATCGGGGCTGGCCGAAACACCGTTGTCGGTGAAACCGCTTTCCGTGATCAGCTTTGGCAGCAAGGCCATGAATGCCTCTCCCGCCTTCTTTGCGTCACTGGTAGCAAACTGCGCCAGCTCCTCCGCCGTGGCTTCCCGCATGCGCACCCACAGCGCCTCTTTGTCGAGACCGAAGAACTCCCCGAACTCGACACGGCAATAAAAAAGCCCGGTCGCCCGGGCTTCTTTGATCTCCATTCCCCCTCCTCTATGCCGAGTACTTGGTTGACCGCCCGTCGTACACTCGTACCGTGATCGGCGTGGTGCTTGACTGGTGTGTCGCCGTCAAGGAAATTGAGTACGTGATCCTGTCGGGCCCGCTCACCACTGGGCTCGAATCCGTGATGTAACAGTTGGGCAACGTGATCACGAGTTTGTACGGATCGGTCCCGCCCACCATCTCGTCGCTCGTGAAGGTGATCACCGCGGAACACGGAGTACCTGCCACGAAATAGGACGACCGGAACCCTGCCTGCGTTGCATCCCACAGAACATCGCAGGTCGCCGTGATGCTCCGCGCCCCGGGCTCGATCTCGGCCATATATGCCGACCCGTTGGCGACAAAATGGTCGTTGTCGAGCGCGTTGGAATCCGTCAGGTCGAAACCCGTGATGTCAGCCGTTGCCGTGCCACCGATGGAAATGGTCGCATGGTGGAACTTGAGGGCTCGCGTGGTGCTGTCGGTCAAGGATACGATGGTCGAACCGACCTCCGAATGCCCGCGCAGGGAGAACGTGGCGCGCAGGTAGTCGTTTACCTTGGCGGACAGTTTCAGCGTGTCGCTCTTGCACGATACAAAAGCATACGTCGATACGATCCTGTCGATGACCATGGTGAACTTCGGCAGGCTGGTTGCGGTTCCCGCGGCAACATGGGTGAAGTCGTGGTAGTACGCCGACCCTGCCGCCGTCGCATTCCCTTCCGCGCCGAAGTGCTCCCACAGCAGCCACCCGATTGTATCGGGGTGGACGATTAGGTTGACATCCCCTTCGACCTTCGTCCCGAACTTCTCCATTTTCCCAGTGGTGATTCCACCTACAAGAGTGTCCTCGGCCTTGTAGTTCGGAATCCACTTCATGCTCTCGCTCGTGTACCCGATGTTCACCGTGGGGGCAACCTTGGTGCCCCATGTGGACTCAAGCCCGATCTGGAGCTTTGACCCCTGTCCCTGGATGATTGCCATGGTATCCCCCTAGTTGGTCACTGTCAGAATCACAGACAGCATGCTTTCGATTTCCATGAGGTTCTCGGCCCCCGGCTCGGAAGCGTAGTAGTTCACCCTCGACACCCGCGCATAGTCACATGCCCCGCCCAGCGTGTGGTCGGCGTTGACAAGCTGGCGCAGGCACTCTGAATACCGCAGCGCCTTCATCGTCAGTTTGTCGCCGTCAGCACCCTTGAGCACGATTGCCAGATACAGCTCCATGCGGATCTCGTCTTCCCCGAGGTCAAGAGGCTCCACGGTGATTTCCGTGGGGTAGTAGAAGGCCATGGGGTGGCGCGACTGCTTGAGCGCTTCCATGTCCCCGACGACGTGGGCCTTGATGTCGTCCAGTGCCAGCCCGTCATCTTTCAGGGCGTCCATCGCTTCGAGGTAGGTTGAAAACCCGCCTTCTACGTAGTCCCTGATTGCGTACAGCGCATCCTCTATGTGGCTTGTCACGCTCACGGCCATTACGTGCCCACCTTGTCAAGCTCGGCCTGTAGCCATTTGTTGGCGTCGATCTCGGCCATGTCAGTGTCGAAGTAGTGTTCGATCGCAGGGCGGATGAAGGGGCGCTTCGGCAAGTACATCCTCACCACCTTGGCGAAGTGCATCCCCTGCGCGTCCTTCCATGCCAGCATCTTCTTGTGCTTGGGCCGTATCAGCACGCTCCCGCGGGGCACCCCAAGCTCATGCGCGCGCGCGTATGGGGGTCCGAAGCTTCCGACAAACGTTGCATGCCGGCCCTCGTCGATCTTCGTGATGCTGTTGGCGAGGTAGCCCGTCCTGCGTCTGAGGGCTTGCCCGGTCAACCAGTTCTTCTGGATATGCCCGACGATCCGCTGCCCGAACATGTTCCGCAGCCTGCGGTCAATGTCGGAACTGCGCGCCCGAAGCGCATCCAGCTTGCGCTCCGCGTCGCTCCTTCCGTCCCGAAGTATGCTCAGCTCGACCATCTGCGGTACTTCTTCAGGATCGCCGTGATGGAAACCGGCAGCCCGCTCTCCGCATCAAGGTCCGAGTAGCTGGTACTGCCCCCCTGCGCCTGCGATACAGACGACACCCCTACCCGCTCCTTCATCGACCAGAAGAACTTTGCCGCCAGCTTCGCAGCCCAGAGCAGGTCCCCCGGCAACGTGGAGTACCCACCCATGTAGCTGATCTTCAGGGACAGTATATTCGAGATGAAGTAGTCATCGACGAAAGTTACCTTTCCCGTGGTGGAATCGACCGCGTAGTCAGTCCGCGTCAACCTCGTGCTGTCGGGGTACAGCCTATCAGAGTCCATCCAGATGATGACCGACGATGCAGTCTCCACGATTGGCGGGTTGCGGAGCCACAGGGTGTCGTCATCCTTGCCCTGCGTGTACTCGATGACGGCGCTGCTGACAAACGTGTCCCGATTGCAGTAGCGGCAGAACAGATCGGACAGCATGTTCACGAGGTCAGTAACCTCGTCGTCGTAGTCTACATCTGATGTCGGGATGCTCAGGAATGACTTGGCCTGCGCCAACGTCAGCATCGCGTTTCCGTTCAGCGCCATGGTTCCCTCACTTCACATACAGCACACGGCCCGATGCCGGGGTGTTGTAATTGCACTTCTCGCACAGCCCCCCGAACTCAAGCCGCTCGTGCGCTGCCCACATGCTCACCCGCGCGGGGTTTCGCACAAGGTCATCAATCTCGTCCACGAGAATGTTCCCGAAGTCGTTCACACCCTGGAAATCGTGGGCACACGACACCACCCGCCCGTCAGGCCAGATGGACAGCTTCCCCAGATAGTCACACGGAATGCGCCGCTCGACCTTGTACTGCGGCAGCGTCTTGTCTTCCCGCATCTGGTTGTCGTACTTGTACGAGATCCGCACCCGCCCCGGGAAATCCTCCCACTCCTTCACCAGCGCCCGCTCACTCCCCGCGTTGCCTTCCCATATCAAGCAGTGCAGCTCAACATACGGCAGCCGCGTAAGAGCTGGGTACATCGAGCGGATGTTCTGCCGCACGGCATCAAAGCTCACCCCAACGGTGTGCTCGTATGCCTCTTTCGTCCCGCCGTTGAAACTGATCACGAGGTTGTCAACGTCCGGCACCATGTCCAGCGCTACGGCATTCGTGGTAAGGGCAACCTGCTTGCCCGCCTTGCGGTGAACCAGTTGCAGGTACTCCGCATGGTTTGGCTCACAGTAGATGTCCCCCGTGTTGTTCAGCATGACGTGCGTGATGCGCGGGGAGTCCATCAACTTCCCCCACACCTTGACCCAGTTGCCGAAGCTCATCGTCTCGCCCGGCAGTGTCCACACCGGACAGGTACGGCAACGTGCGTTGCACTTCGTCGTCAGGCTGACCTTTGCTTCCACTCCCCCTCCCCCTGATACTTGCGGATGATGTCAAGGAACGACCGCGCCGAAATGTCCCATGTGAAATGCTTGCGTATGCGCTCGGCCGCCTTCTTCCCCTTCTCAAGCGCCCGGGGATACGCATGGTATATCTGGTCCATCCTGCGGATGATGTCGTCAACGTCAGCAAAGGCCGCGCATGACTTGTGGAACTCCTCCCGCTGCGTGGCCGACACCATCTTGAGCGCCGTCACGTTGGTGAACCGCCACTTCACCGGGTAGCCACAGCTCTCGTCGATGAAGTCCCGCGGCCCGCCCCATGGCGTGTACACACACGGCAGCCCCGTGCTCATGGCCTCGGCCAGCGTCAAGCCGAACCCTTCCCCCATCGACGGCAGCAGGAACGCATGCGCCTTCTCGTACAGCCCGAACAGTTCCGCAACGGACAGGTTCCGCGTGTCGATGATCAGGCGTGCTTTGTCAACACGTTGGACAAACTCGCCCTTTGCGACCCCGCTTGACTTGCAGTACAACCATGCATTCGATGGCACCCGTCCCTGTTTGAGCCATCCCTCCCACGCCGCCCCGACATGCTCGAACCCCTTACGGGGATTAGGCGCACCCACCCACAGGTAAACAAACGGGGACACAAGCGGCATGGTTCGCTTGACGTATGGGAAAGCATCGGTGTCCACTCCTTCCCAGCACACCTCCACGGGCTTCCTGGTGTAGTTCTCAAAGAGCGCCTTGTTCTGCCGGCAGGGCACCACGATCACGTCAGCCTGGTTGATCGGCCCCACCCAACTATCGGGAACCGTCGTGCACTCGTACATCGTGTACAAGACGTTGCACTTGCCCATCACCGGCATGAACTTGTCCGGCGTGATGATATGCACCGCCATGTCGGACAGCGGATCGTTGACACTCCCCGCACGCTCGCAGGCCGCCCTCAGCATCTTCGCGTGATTGCTGTACCCGTACCCGTTCCCTGCCTGTTCGGGGAGAGCGTTGGCCCAGCAAATGGAAGGGGCCCCCGAAGGGGCCCCCGTGAGTACCTGTTCCATCCAGCCCTTACGACGCGGAGGTCACAAGGCGGACGAAGTTGTTCGGCAGGGCCAGCGCGAAAGCCCACCTCGTGAAGAGGTAGACCTGCGTCTGGTTGCTCTTGGCGATGGAGTACGGGTCGAGCATCAGGTCGATGCTGTCGAGCCTATGGCCAATCTTGACGCCAGAGAAGTCCCCGAACACGATGGGCGCCGTGGACACAGCCGTGGTAGCGTTGCCAGACTCGAGCTGCGTCACGGGGAAGCCAAGAATCTTGCCAACGGGTCCATCCACACCGGCGGTTTCGGTGGAATTGATGAACAGGGGGCGGCTTGCCGCATCCTTGACGTTGTAGATGTAGGCCCACAGCGGAGTCCGGTGTGCGGCCCACCGTGCATTCCTCTGCCGCGCAGAAGGCAGCTTGGAAATGACCTCAAGGAACGGAGAGTGTGCGGTCACGCTGGCGAAGGTCGAGCTTCCAAGGCCCAGCACGACGGAGTACCCAGCCGCGGCCGAGAACACGCTGGACATGGGCGAGCCGGTGCCGTTGAACACGCAGGAGTCAACCTTCTGCCCCACCGCCTCGGTGAGCTGCTTGATCAGGATGGGGAGCACCGCGATGCTCTGGTCCTGGAGCAGTTCATTCGTGATGCCGGTGAAGGCGTCGATGCGGGTGGCGGTCAGCGTGGTCTGCGCGAAGTACGCCGAGGTGACAGTGGCGTCCGTGCCTTCCGCGGTGATGGCAACCGATGCACGCGCACTATCGGTAGGCACATACATGATGTTGCTGTTCATCGGGATGTTGTCGCAGATCTGCAAGGCACGGGAGTTCTCGTATGCATACTCAAAGTAGGCATCGGGATACTCGGGGGCCACGAAGTAGCCACCGACGTTCCCCGTGGTGGACTGGCCGATGACGGCCTTGCTCATCGGGTTGCGGTTCGCGTTGTCAAGACCGTCCAGCCACGTCTTCACGACAGCCGCGGCGATCTTCTCGTCTCCCCACTTCTTGGTGAGCTTCTGCACGCCAGACAGTTCCCTCTTGAACCGGCGGCCCTTGTAGATGTCGGGAAGGCCGACCTCGATGCCGGACGCCTTGGGCTTGTCGTCCTTGAGCATCCTCTGGCGCTCGGCCTCGTCGGCCTCGGCCTTCATCTCGGCCCGCACCTTCTCGCCTGCCTCCTTGGCAACCTCGGCCAGGATCTCGGCGTTGAGCTTGTCAAGCTCGGTCTTGTCCGTGGTCTTCTCAACCAGGGACTTGAGCAGATCAATCTTATTCATAGAAGTGTATCTCCTTGAGTGCATCAACGAGAGACGAGACGCGCAACTGCCGTGCTTTGGTCGTGGCATCTTCGGTCTGCTTCACGCCATCAGGCGCAGACTTACTCAGCCGCTCCGGCCCGAACAGTTTGGCGATGTCCTCGCTGGTTATTTCGATTCCAGCAGCCTTGGCGGAATTGAGAATCGCGGCCCCACGGTTCGACGGGATGCCTACAACACTCACTTCCAACAGTTCAAGTTCCGTATAGACGCGCCGCCCCTGCTCGTCAGACTCCCACTTGGTAGGCAGCGCACCGATGGACATGAAGCGCAGGAAACCGTTGTCCACCATCCACTTGACCTTCGGGGCGAACTCCATCGGCCCTCCGTCCGCGAAGATCCACTTCACCCCGATCTTGTCCGGCTCCTGCCATGCCCCGACGACCTTCCCGACCGGCATGGTCTCCTCTCCGATCTCCCCGGCCCGCCATGCGTGCTGGTAGTAGATCGGCCCCTGCTCCTTGACGAATCGCTCAAGGTTGATGAAGGACGACGGATTCACGATCTCCCCGTCACGGTCCTCCTCCACGGTGGAAGCGATGGCCGAATAGATGCCGTCCTTATCAGCCTTGGACAAGGCCGCGCGAAAGAGAATCTTCTCCATGTCGGTAGCTCCTAAATGTGTATCTGGAAGGTGCAGCGGCAGTTGATCACTTCACCCGCGCCGCCGGCAGGATCCAGCGGGTGACGGCACCCGTTCGCAAACCTATCCCCGTAGGGCACCCTCGTCCCGTCAAGGTAACGATGGCTGTCCCTCACAAACACGTCACGGGAAGACACCCACTCAATTTCTGACGGGTTGATGTCCTCGCATGCCTGCCACCGGCCCTCGGCAAACGCACCGTGCACCTCGGTACGGGCGATGGACCGAGCGTGTGACTTCAACTGCGCGAAACCCTCATTGAGCACCTGCCGCACAAGCTCCACGCGCTGCTCCTCGGTCAGCTTGTCCGCAAGCGACTGCTCCAAGGCTTCATGCAGACGGTCCTTCATCTTTCCCTTGGCCGTATCGTTGATCCCCTTCATGTACTCCACGCGTTCCCCGAGGTAGCGAGTGACGTTGGGATCTTCGATGCTCACGTCTGGGATGCCGAGTGAATCGGCGCCCATTACAACAGACTGTCCAAGGTACTTGCGCAGAATCGCGTACAGCTCGTCGTCATTGAAAGCGTTGTCGATGTCGGGGTCAGCCACCTTCACGAGCGCACCGCCGACCTGCTTGCGCACGGCCGCCAGTACCCGCTTCTCCGCATCGTAGAAGTACCGCCGTACCGCCTTGGCACACCGAGTCTCCACTGGGCGGATGCGGTCGTTAAGCCTCGTCCACAGTTCGGTCCGCCGAGCCTTGCCAAGCGCATCTACAAGCTCCCGCGGCAAGGGCTGGTCAGCAACCTTGTTCACCACGGGCTGCGCTTCAACGTCCTTCGGCACAGGAAGGATAGGCGCATCCATCATCCCGCCCGGCTCATCTCCCCATGCCACGGGTTCCCACCCCATCTTCTCCCGCGCTTCATTCGCAACGATGATCCCGGCGTTGACAAGGCTGACGTACTTCGCCGCCTCATCCGACGACAGATACGTCATCGCCTCGTTGCTGCGCTCGTCGAACCGTACCGTGTACCCCAGCCTGCCAAGCCACTGTCCGTTGATCTCTGACTCTACCTGCCGCATGATCGGGATGCAGGTGTTGCTGATGAACACCTTGTCCTGCGAAAGCGCCGTGGCGTAGTTCACATCCTCGTACTTGCTCACCTGCGTCTTCGTGACGCCGAACACCATGAGCACTTCCTCCTGGGCGTACCTCAAGAGGTCAAGAAACTGAATGTCCTTCTGCGTGAATCCGAGGGTGGTCACATCCATTCCCTCGATCAACTGCGCCTCATGTGCGTGCGCCTTCCCCTTGCGCCGCTCGATCACGTCCTTCTTGAATGCGTCGCGGTACTGGTCGGGTAGCGGATTCGGCGCCTTGTAGATGATGGGCGGGGTGCCGTCGTTCTCAAAGAACTTCTTGTTATAGACCATGGCATCCCACATGGTCTTGTACGTCATCTTGAGAATGTCCATCGGCGCCAACCCCATCAGCTCATCGTTGGGGTTGTAGTTCGATATGTGGACCACACGCTCGGGGGGCAGGAAGTAGGCGGGCTCCTTGCCGCGCTTGACATCCCACCCTACCCATTCGTTTGACCCGTTGTACTTAGGAGTGAAGTACCGGGATGGCCAGCAGCGAATAGCAATGGGCAAGCCGTTTTTCTGCACCTTCTCGTCAAGCACAATGAATGCGTTGCCCTTGATTTGGAGATTGACCCCGATGCCCTCTTTGAACTCATAGAGAGACTGCATGGGGTTCGGCGCAGACAGCAGCGTTACCAGAGGATCATTCGGCCCTACCTCGTTCTCGCCCTTGCTCACCTTCAGCACGGTCTGACTCAATACCTTGCCTACGGCCCGGATCGCTGCATAGACTATGGGCAACTGCGAAAACGGGTCTCGGCATTCGTCGCCGTCCGCGAGCCCGAACATCTTGATGAGGGTGGGGCTGTTAGGAGTGATCCGTGTGTCTTTGATAACTCGCGGGCGCACCGCGTCAATCAGTCGTGTCAGTAGACCCATGGCAGCCCCTATATGTACGTCACCCTCGGAAGCGGTGCGTAGTCAATCTGCATCACCATGTACCGCAGGGCGTCCATCGCATGGTCGTTTTCTTTCAACGGCTCTTCCTTTTCGTTTCGCCCTTCGGACTTGTCGGCCCACCGGTACATGCCGAACTCTTTGAGGAGGTTCACACAGTTCGAACAAATGAAAAGGCGGGGTCTGCCATCCCCCGCCACGTTCAGCCGAGCCTTGACTGCCTGTATTCCGGCAATCACCTCTTTCCGTGCGTTCAACGTCCACACCCCACAGGCCTGCATCTCGGCGTTGTCCTGGGCGTCGTGGTCGGCCACCGTCCACTCAAACGACCCATGCCGAGCCGCAATCGCTGCCGCATGGTCACGTATCAGCGTCTTTCGCCTGTAGTGCTCATCGTAGACCGTGAGCCGCCCGTCCCCGTCGATAGCACCCCACAAGCACACGAATGGATTCGTGTACCCATAGTCCACTGACCGCACAAGGCGGTAGCCCTTGAGTTCTGCCACCGGCGGGACAACGTGCAGCTCGGATTTCATCTCCGAGTACACCAGCCCCTCGAATGCGACAAACTCTCCGTCTATTTCCTGTCGAGCAAACTCACCAGTGTAATTATCCCGTAGGTCATCAAGATAGCCGGCAGGCAGATAACGATTATCGACAGTGCTGCAACGGAACAGAGCGTAGTTCCCGCGTCTCTCAGCCACCCAGTAACGGTAGACCCAATTGTAGCCAGCCGGCGTTGTAGTGACCCACGCTTTCGGCTCCCCGACACGCAACCGCCCAAGTACCACCTGCCAAACTCGCTCTGACATGAGGGCTGCCTCGTCGAGGTATGCCCACGAGAGGTTCGGGCCCCTGAGCCTGTCCGGGTAGTCTGCCGACCGGAAGTAGACTGTCGCATGGTTTATCTGCGCCCTTTCCTCTGCCTTCCAGAACGTGACTTTGATGCCCAATTGCTCGCACAGGTCGAAGAACGTCTTTTGCGTGGAATCCCTAAGCATCGGGAATGTAGGAGCAACAATGACACCATCGCGTCCAGCTCCCAGCTCACGCAAAGCCAACAGAGAGCCAATATACGTCTTGCCCGATCCGATACCGCCGACAAACGCCTTATACTTCGCCGTGCTTTCGAAGAACTCACGTTGCCTCGGTAGCCTTGTCAGTATCCTGTCCATCATTCCAGACGATGCGGACTACCGTCTCCCCTTCCTGTTCAATACGTTCTTTAGGGCGGCCATCGAGGCGGTCAACCAAGTACTGAGCAAAAGCCCTGTCACCGTCCTCGGCAAGCACCCAGAGTTTCCGCGCGAGCCGCTGCGCCCTGGTCTCCTTGGTCTCATCGTCAACAACCTCTTCACCTATCTCGCGTAGGAATGAGGTAATGCTGTACTGTTTCTTCGGGCGGCCTTCTGGATTTCCGCTCTCACCCTTTGCCCACGGCACCTTGTTTCCCTTCTGTTACCAATAGCAACCAATAAAAAGAGGGGGACCGTGGAACCATGCGGGAGCATGGCCGGCCCCCCGAGGAGGAGGAAGGTCGCCAACTATGAGGGAATGCCTCGCGTGACTTCTTGCGTCATTTTCCGTATAGGCAATAGCCAACGGTGCGAGGCATATACCGTCTCCCTCACTATCTATGGCAAAATATCCATTATCTCCATGATACCATATCGGTATTGGATTCGCCGGCCTCTTCTTCTTCTCCCTGCGGACGAGGTTTGGAATACTTCTGACAACCCCTGCGTGATCGTGAATCCTCTAGCAAAAGTTGCTCTTTCTTGTATTGCCAATAATGGCTTCGGATAGCCTTGTATGCTAACTCTTCATAGGCGCCCATATTCCAGTCAGGAGGTGCACAACTAATGCACAACCATGCCTCTTGAATGGATTCTTCTTGTATCTCTGGTCGGCAACTATACCGCTTGGCTTGGCATACTATGAACTGACGAAGCCCCCTATCAGACCACACCATAAAGAAATCATCGGAAGTCAAGGACCCTCCCTTCCCGCCTTCCCCCGCTACTTCGTGACTACCTCTGCCTCAAACTTCTTCGGGGGCCGCCCGCGAAACTTGATCTTCCCGTCGTAGTTTGGGATGCGCGTCCCGCACCGCGGACATACAGCAAAGTTCGGGTCCGTGAGATCGCGCTTCAACTCTGGCTGCTCAGAGTAAACCTGACACAGAGCACACTTCATGCTTCCTCCTTTTCATCAACCAGCGGGAAACCGTTATCCTGTAGCTCGTCATCCGATACATCCCAGAACGCAGGGCATGGGGTACCATCCTCGCGGTCAGCATCGAACACCGCCCAAGCCTGCTGCTTGCCGGTCTTTGCCAGGAACCTGTAGCACCGGTCAGCCACAGGGCACCCATTCCCATGACACTTTGATATGTCAGCCACGACTCTCCTCCTTTCCCTGTACTCCAAGCAGGAACCGTAGGCGCTTTGCGGCGCTCACTACCCGTATCTCTGCGGCTTTATATATCTTGCGATGAAGCGATGCCATGGCGTCGCCCAAGTCAGTAAGCGCATAGGCAAGCTCCTTTTCTTCATCTCTGGTCATTTACCCTCCCTTTGGGAACGGCAGGAGTCGAACCTGCATCTCTCTCCACTCAGGGCAGAGACGCTACCCACGGTGGTATTCATTCCCACTTGCGCCACGTCCCCATGAAAAAGCGCGGAGCCTACCCCGGAATTCGATGTACCCGTTTGCCCACCCCGGTCCGTGGATTTCATGTCCACTCGCCACCCACACCTCGGCCCCGCGCATCATCTACCCCTTCCGCGCCGCTTTCGCGGATCGTATGGCCCAGGCTCCCAGGACCACCATGAGTCCACACGCAAAAGCCGCGCAGAACACCTGTGCGAGTACCATGTCATTCCCCTCCCTATCGCCCTGTTCAGCCTCGCCGCGATCGACAGCACGCGCCCTGCGTAGGCAAGCCCGCGGCGTCCGACCTTGCCCGTGTTGTAACGTGACAGCGCCCGCCGGTAGTCCCCGTGCTCGCGGTCGAGTTCGCGGCGCAGAATGTCCATGCCCTTGGCGATGTGCGCGCGCGTGTCAGGGTAGCGCCCGTGAGCCGGCGCGTGGATCTGCATGAGGCCGTAGTCCTGCGTGTGGCTGCGCACCCCGGGGCGGAAGTTGCTCTCGTGCTCGACGAGGGCGCAGGCCACCACGGGATCCACTCCCCGGCGCTCGGCCTCAGCCGCTACTCCGCAGACGAGCACTTCGGGCCGGCCCAGCACAGCAGCAAGCAGGAGCGCGGGGAAGTAGGTCACTTCTGCAGCCCCCGGGACAGGCCGGCCTGGTGGTAGTAGTCACGAATGGGGATGTCGGTCCGCGCCCCAAGGTTGTGCTGAGAATACTCTGTCGGACCGCGCCGACGCTTCTTCCCTGCGTTGTGGCGGCCCGAACTCAGCGTGTCACACGGTAGCGCCGGGCCAACGTCAGCCCTCATGTACAGCCCGGCCGGGGGTGCGTTGTCAGCCCACCACCGGCGGGCCTGCGCTTCGCTCATCCCATGCGTGGCACACCGGATGGGGGACCGGTCGTAGTAGCTCACTTCTCCTCCCTCGGAAACGGAGCCGCGAAAAGAATGCTGTAGACGTACTCCTCCACAGACTTTTTTCGCGCACCCCGCATCTGAGCTTTGAGTGAATACCAATCCCTTCCAACAAGCGGAAGTATGATGGTAATGCTTTTCGGCGGCGGTCTTCGCTTCATCACTTCTCCGCCTTGTCCGGCCAAGTTCGAATGGAGAAGTCCCATGCCTCAATCCAGTCTTTCCCTTCCCTTCGATGCTCCCAACCCATTAGGTATGCCTCCCGCATGTCCTTCGCGGTGTAGCGCGGCTCCGGCCACCGAACACCATGAAGACCTGCTGTCTTGCCTTTCACTTCGCCACCCCCAGCTTCGCAAGCAGGGCCGAAATCTCGTCAAACAGGTCGGGCGGCAGGTATGGCAAGCACTTCCTGTATTTGCCCACCACCTCATCCAGCAGCCCGTCGGGAGGGGTGGAGAGGGCGGCACGGGCAAGCGTTCTACTGCCTTCTGGCCCATCACACGCACCCGGACCGAACACAAGGTCGAAATCGTCCAACACGTTCTTCAGCGCCCCCCGCAGCCTCTCGTTGTCGAGGCGCAGAGCGGCGGCCCCCGCCAGGGCAAGGATGCGGTCGGCAACCAGTAGGCATTGCTCCATGTCGTCTCTGTACCCCATGACAAAGCCGGCTACCTCTTCGCGTAGTGTCATGCTTCCTCCTCCAGCTTGGCGCGGATGGCGGAGAGAGCGGGTCCTATAAAACACCCATTTACCCCACCCTCTCTGTGCTTGCCTTGCATCTCTTTTGCTCCGCAGTCAGGGCATTCGCCGTATCGCCATTCGATGAAGTCCAGCGCCTCCTCCGCACGCCTCAGCAGCGCCAGCAGTTCGGCACGGTCGGCGAGATGGTCGGCGTGAAGGACGTATTCTCCGTCTACATCCTCTCTCATGGCATTCTTGTTGTAGGGTGGCCATGACGTATCCTCGTACTCATAGCACTCGTACCGCTTCACGCCTTTCCTCCTCCGTAGCGACTGGCGGCCTCGTCCAGCGCCGCATCGTCTGTAGCTTCTTTCCAGCCTCTCCAGCGCTGGCATGCCATCCACGCCTCCCGCTCCCTGCGCTGAGTGTCGGACTCCACCAGGGCAAGAATGCGATCGGCCTTGGTATACCACTCGCCCCGCAGCCCGTCGCCCATACCAGCCCACGGGTACTCGTAACAAGCGGTGTCGCTTTCGTATAGAGCAATAGCCACCCGTTCTCTCAGTTCCATGGCCTACTCCTTGAACCGCTCGTCGATGATGGTGCCGAATATCGTGCGGCCAGTCCCGCAGGTCAGCTTGATGTAATTTTCAATTACCGTGCCTGTCTTCCCGAAGGTCTGCCACTCGCTTGTCTCCACCGAGAAGTGCGGGCACCAGTCGCCGCAAGACTCCCCGCCACACCACGGACAACCTACGCCTTGATAATAGTCGCCGACCTTCCATGACCAATGCCCACTCTTGTTGATGGTGATGATCTTCTCAGGCATGGTGGACCTCCTTCTCCCGGCGGGCCTCGATGCGGGCAAAGATCAGTTCGGCCTTGGCTAAGTCAGACATGACTGGATTGTCAAGCCATTCGTAGTACTCCTTGTAGTCCGCCAGTTCCTCGCGCAGAGC
>ENA-UOWG01000902-UOWG01000902.1-activated-sludge-metagenome-genome-assembly--contig:-NODE-902-length-33762-cov-5.707093_pt1 | contig 33762 bp, 20 predicted proteins | sample MGYA00238147_ERZ761563 | MGnify/ENA primary metagenome ERZ761563 (study PRJEB28884, sample SAMN05720216) | anaerobic digester metagenome | isolation source: active sludge of municipal... | reverse complement strand
ACGCCGTGGTGCTGATGGACGAGATCGAGAAGGCCCACCCGGACGTCTACAACATCCTCCTTTCGATCATGGACTACGCAACCCTCACGGACAACCAGGGCCGGAAGGCGGATTTCCGCAACGTCGTCCTCATCATGACCAGCAACGCGGGCGCCCGGGAGATCGGAAAGTCCATGATCGGATTCGGGGAACGGGCCGTGACGGACTCAGCCCTGGACGACGCGGTACAGAAGACCTTCACCCCGGAGTTCCGCAACCGCCTGGACGCGGTGGTCCGCTTCGGCCACCTGCCCCTGGAGATCATCGAGCGGATCGTCGTGAAGGCGGTGGACGATTTCCGGGTCCAGCTCGCGGAGAAGAAGGTCGAGCTCGAGATGACGGACGCCTGCGTCAAGCTCCTGGCCGAGAAGGGATATTCCAAGGAGTTCGGGGCCCGAAACGTGGGACGCCTGGTCGAGGACAAGGTGAAGACCTGGTTCGTGGACGAGGTTCTCTTCGGGCGCCTGGAAAAGGGCGGGAAGGTCCTGGCGGACGCGGTGGACGGGGAAGTCGTCCTGCGCACCCTCTAGGGCCCCGCGCGAAACCATCCGGAATACCGCCATGATAGGATACGAACGGGACACCCTGCGGGAAGGTCCCCTGCTCCGGCCGATGGACGTCCCCGGCCTGGCCGCCCTGGCCTTCTTCATCGTCGCTTCGATCCTCGTACCCCATACCGGCACGACCCAGGCGGGCCCCTGGACGATGCCCCGGGGCTACGCCGTGGCGGCCGGCTACGGGGCGGCAGCCGCCCTCATCCTGGCCCTGGCCGCCGCGGAGCGCAGGTACGGGGGACGGATCCTGTGCTTCCTCCGCACCCTCTATCCCCTGCTCCTGATCACCCCTTTGTTCCTGGACAGCATCCTGCTGTCCGCCCAGATCTTCGGGGGACGGTCCCACGACGCCTTCTTCCGCGCCCTGGACGAGGCGATCTTCGGGTTCGAGCCCTACCTGGAGTTCTACAAGTCCTTCGAGTCCTTTCCCAGGTTCAACGAGCTCATGTTCGGCTCCTACTTCACCTACTACGTGATGATCGCCACGGTGCTCTGGATCCCCTGGATCAAGGGCGACCGGGAGGAAACCGAGCGAGCGGTCTTCACATATTTCATGATACAGCTGATCGTAGCCGTCTGGTACGTCTTTTTCCGGGTCCAGGGCCCGAAGTACTGGGTCCCCGAGCTCCGGGAACACTGGTACGGCAACTTCGTGGGTTTCTTCTTCGTGCCCTTCTTCCAGCGGGGCTTCGAGACCGTGACCCTCTCGGGGGCCGCCTTCCCCTCCTCCCACGTACTGTTCACCACCCTCTGCGTCCTCTTCGCCTGGCGCTGGGACAGGCGCCTTTTGGCGTTCTACCTGCCCATGCTGGCCCTGGTCCTCCTGGCCACGGTCTACATCTTCGCCCACTACGCCGTGGACGGTCTGGCGGCCCTAGTCCTGGCCCCCGCGCTCTACGCCTTCTCCTTCCGGCTCTACGACCCCGTGCGAAAGCTTCTGGGGTATCAAGTCCGGTCCGGCCGGGCGGTCCGGGGCGCCGCCGCGAGGGCCGCCGCGAACGCGGCCGAAGGGACATGAGCGACGGCACCCCGGCCCCCTCGGAGGTTCCCTTCCTTTCCGAGGATGAGCGGATCGAGTTTCCGGACCCCCGGAGCGCGGACCGGCGGGGGATCCTCTGCGTCGGCGCCAACCTCTCCCCCGGGGTCCTTCTGTCCGCCTATTCGCGGGGGATCTTCCCCTGGTTCTCCGAAGGGGACCCCATCCTCTGGTGGAGCCCGAATCCCCGGTTCGTCCTCTTCCCCCCGGAGATCCGCGTCTCCGAGTCCATGCGCAAGGTGCTCCGCAAGGGCACGTACACCCTGACCCTGGATCGGGACTTCCGGGGGGTGATCGAGGCCTGCTCCTCGGCGCCCCGGCCCGGCCAGGACGGCACCTGGATCACCCGGGACATGATCGAGGCCTACGTCCGTCTCCACCATCTGGGCTTCGCCCACTCCGTGGAGGCCTGGAAGGGGTCGGAACTGGCCGGAGGGCTGTACGGCGTGAGCCTGGGCCGCCTATTCTGCGGGGAGTCCATGTTCTCCAGGGCGCCGAACGCCTCCAAGGCGGCCCTGATCGCCCTGGCTTGGCGCCTGGCGGACGAGGGCTTCCCCGTGATCGACAGCCAGGTCCGTACAGAGCACGTCGCGTCCATGGGGGGAAGGAACATACCCCGGACCCGGTATCTCGATCTGGTCCGGGCCTGCCTGGAACTTCCGGGCCTGCGGGGGTCCTGGGACGGGCTCCTGGCCGGGTTCCCCGATTCCGCCGGATGGCGGAAGGGGGTTCTCCGCCGGAGCTGAAAGACAGACGGATCCCTTTCTGATATACTGGAACGTACCGATTCCGGCCCCGCCGTAGCCCGAGGTTCCATCCCGTGAGAATCCTGTTCATCCGACTGCCCGCCCCCGATCCCTCCCGCCAGGCCCTGAGGGAGGCCGTACCCCTGGCCGCCGCCCGCGCCGCCGCCCTGGCGGAATCCCGGGGACTCCTGGACCGGGGGGACTGGTCTTTCCTGGACCGGAACGTGACGGATTACGGGGGCGACGCCGCCGTCGTCGCGGCGGCCGCGGCCTCGGGGGCCCGGGCCGTCCTGTTCGAACTGGAGCCCCACAACCTGGACCGGAGCGCCTGGATCGCCAAGCGCCTCCGGACCCGTTCCCCGCGCGTCCTCCTGGCCGCCCACGGACCGGAAGCCCGCCGGGACATGCCCATATTCCGGGCCTCGACCTTCGACGCCGTCCTGGAGGGGGAGCCCGAGGAATCCTTCTGCTCCTTCCTGACGGACCTCGCCGCGGGCTCCGCCCGCCCCCATTACCTCTCGGAGCCATCCCGGGAGTTCGGAGCCTGGCCGGACCCCTACCTGGCGGGTACCCTGGCGGTGGAGCCGGACCGCCCCGTGTTCATCGAGACCGTCCGGGGCTGCCCGCCGCCCTGCCTGGACGCTCCGGGCTCGGGGGGGAGCCTCCGGTTCCGTCCGGAAGACCAGGCGGCCCGGATCGTGCGGCTGGCTTCCAAGAATGGAGCCCCGGAACTTCGGTTCCAGGACAAGGCCCTGTCCCTCAGGCCGGACCTGCCCAAGTTCTTCCGGGAAGCCGCGGGGGCCAACGACGCGGGGGTGCCCATCGAACTGGAACTCGATCCGGGCATCCTGACCGAGGAGCTCGGGGGACTCATGGCGGACGCGGCGGTGGAGACCGTCCGGACCGGCCCCTGGTCCACGAATCCCGCGGCCCTTGCGGCCCTGGGGACCGCCTGGAACCGGGAGGAGTTCGAGCGGGGCTGCGGGATCCTGACCTCCCTGGGAATCCGGGTCCGTCCCTCCCTGCTCCTGGGCCTGCCCTTCGACGACTACGACGCGGTCATCGACTCCTTCGACTTCCTGGGCATGGCCGGCCTGGGGCAGGACGCCCTGGTGTCCCCCCTGTCAGTCCTGCCGGGCACCCGCATCCGGGACCGGGCCGAGGACCTGGGAATCAAGGAATACCTGCGCCGGCCTCCGTACTACGTGATGGAGACCGAGTGGATCGACGAGGACGGCATCGCAGACGCCGCCGCGGCCTTCGAGGAGAGCTTCGACGTGGCCCTGGCGCCCCCGGTGGCCCCGGCCTTCGAGGAGACGATCCGGGGTTTCCTGTCCTTCGCGGACCTGCGCAAGCCCGGCAGTCTGGACAGGCTCCTGGTCAATCCGGAAACCCTGGGCAATTCCCTGACCCTCCTTCTGTCCGGGGACGACGAGGAGGGAATCCAGCGCCTGGCCCGGGCCGCCCGGGACCTGCGCAAGGAGAATCCCTTCGGGCTCTACCAGATCGTCCTCTACTCGGACAAGCGGATCCCCGGGGAGGCCGTCCAGCGGAAGATCGCGGACGCCTTCATTGAACCGGACCACTGGTACGAACTCTCCCGGATCTATTCCCTGGATCCCCAGAGATCCTTCCAGGCCCGGGTCTTCTTCGCTACCCGCAAGCCCTCCCTGGCCCTGGCCGCCCTGCGGGAAGCCCAGGACCTGGAGACCATCTTCGTCCTGGACGCCGAGCCCGCCCGGGGCTGGGAGCGGGTCTTCGACGCCCTGCCCTTCCTGGCCTTCGACCGGGACTCCGTACCCTTCGGCCTCTTGTACGACGCCATGAACGCCTACCGGGCCTACCCGGACTTGCTGATCGAGGCGAGGGCGGAAGTGTGGTGACCGTTCAGTAACTCGCCCGCAGGTCCACCTTCGAGCCGCAGCTTCCCGTGCGCAGCCACTCGGCCACGTTGTCCACGGTCTGGACTGCATTGTTCGCCACAGCCTCCCAGGTGGAGCCGGCAACGTGGGGGGAGAGGACCACGTTGGGCAGTTCGTGGATCGGGAAGCGGGAGGGAGCCCCGGCGGTCTCGCCCTTGGGAGGATAGGTATACCAGGTGTCGATGGCGGCTCCGGCGAGGATACCGTCCTTCAAGGCCCGGTAGAGCCCCTCCTCGTCCACGATCCCGCCCCGCCCCACGTTCACCAGGAACTTGCCCTTCATGGACTCCAGGATACGCCGGGACAGGAGCCCCTCGGTCTCGGAGGTCAAGGGCAGGGCTACGAACACGAGCTCTGCGTCCCGGACGGCCTCGTCCAGGTCGGCGGTGACCCGGTCGAAATGGGGGGGGACCCCGGCGCCGGGTCTCCGGCGGTACCCGATGACCCGGCAGTCGAAGGCCGAAAGGAGCTTGGCCAGGGCGGTCCCGATCGCCCCCGTGCCCAGGACCGCGCAGGTCTTTCCCTGCAGGGAATGCCAGAAGTCCTCGTGTCCTTTGCCGACCCAGAAGCCGTGCCAGATGCCTTGACGGAGATCGTTGTGGAACTCGATGATCCGGCCGAAGGCGGCCAGGGTCATGGCCAGGGCCCGCTCGGCCACGCTGAAGGCGTTCCCGTGGCAGTTGAACACCTCCACCCCCCGGTCCAGGAGGAGGTCGGCGGGCAGGTGGTTGATCCCCACGAAGGGCACGAAGAGGGCCTTCAGGTTCCGCGCCCCCTCGTACTTCTCCCGGGGGACCGGATTGGCCACCACGGCGTCCAGGCTCTCGAACTCCGCCAGGGACCGGTCGGGATCCGCCACGAACTCGACGCCGGGAAAGGCTCGGGCCAGGCGTTCGATGTTGTCTCTCCAGTGCTGGTTCAAGGGCAGGCAGAATCCGATCTTCACGGGCTCCTCCGGAGTGATGGGCTTGTGATAGAAAGTACCAAACGGAAGGGAACCGCGGCAACCCGGTCGACGATTCGCCCTCGGTGCGGTACTATCCTACCCAGTAGAACATGCCCGGCTAGGCGGACGACGCGTTCGATCCCGGCCCGGGCCTCGGAGGGGCGGTGATGAAAAAAGTATCCGTTCGGGCGGCTATCATTCTTTCGATCCTCGCGGCGCTATCCGCCTGCGTTTCCTCCCCCCCTCCCGCGGAAGAGCCCGTTCCCGCGGCACCCGCGGAACCGGACGTGGCGGCCCTGGCCCGGGCGGGAGACCTCGCCGCGGTCCGGGACCTGGGCAAGGGCCGGGCCCTGGTCAACAAGCCCGGGGCGAACGGGGACTATCCCCTCCATGCGGCCGCCGTCCGGGCGGAACCGGAGATGGCGGCCCTCCTCCTGGAACAGGGCGCCGACCTCGAGAGCCGGGACGCGGCCGGGAAGACCCCCCTGCGGAGAGCCCTGGAGGCCGGCACCCTCAAGACCGCCGAGTTCCTGGCCTCCCGGGGGGCGGACCTCTTCGCGGCGGACTCCGCGGGCGCCACCCCCCTGGACGACGCCCTGGCCAAGGGACCGGATCCCCTGGCCGCCGTCGTCCAGGCGGCCAACGTCGACCGGAAGGGCGCGGACGGGCGGACCGCCCTGCACGCCGCCGCGGACCGGCTCCTGGTACCGGCGGTTACCTACCTGCTCACCCTCTCCCCGGACCTGTCCATCCGGGACAACGCCGGGCGCACGGCCCTGGACTGTGCCCTCCTGCACCCCTCCCGCAAGGAGAGCGCCCAGATCGCCCGACTCTTAGTCCTGCGGGGAGCCGTCCCCGGGTTCGGGGACTTCGAGTGGTTCATCCTGGCGGCCCGGTCCGGCGACTGGGCCCGGCCGCGGTTCTCGGAGGGGGATACGGTCCTCCACCGGGCGGTGCGGAACAACCTGAAAGGCTTCGCGGAATACTTCCTGGACGAGAAGGTCCCGGTGGACCTCAAGAACGCCGCGGGGGCCACCAGCCTGCACGAGGCGGTCCGGGCCGGCCGCTACGACATCGCGGAGCTCCTCCTGGCCCGGGGGGCCAACCCGAACGCCCGGGACGGTTTCGGGAACACGGCCCTGCACATCGCCCTTCCCGAGTCGGGGCGGCGGGACGGGGTCGAGCTTCTCGTCCGGTACAAGGCGGACCCCTCCCTGAAGGACCGGAGCGGGAACACCCCCCTCCACGTAGCGGTCCAGCTGGGATACGGGGCGGACACGGCCCCCATCTTCCTGGACGCCGGAGCCTTCGTGGATTCCGCCAACGCGGAGGGGGACACCCCCCTGGCCCTGGCGGTCCGCAAGGCGCGGCCCGACTGGAGCCGTCTGCTCGTGGAGAAGGGAGCCGCCGTCTTCGCGCGCAACAGCACCGGACTCACCCCCCTGGCCGCAGCGGTTTCCATCGGCCCCGAGGCTGTGGACCCCCTCCTCATCCCCTCCACGATCCGGGCCCGGGACGACTCGGGCAACGGACTGCTGCACGCGGCGGTCCTCCTGAAAGCCATCCCCGAGACCCTGGTCCTGATGATGGAGCGGGGTGTCGATCCCTCCACCCGGAACAACGCCGGGGACACCCCCCTCCACATCGCGGTTCGGACCGACCAGACGGAATCCGCCCGGGTCCTCCTGGCCGCCCGGACGGACATCTTCGCGGCCAACGTTCGGGGCGAGACCCCCCTGGGCCTGGCCCTTGCGTCGCCGTCCAATCCCAAGCGGTGGTTCTTCACGGAGCCGGTCCTGGCGGCCCGGGACGGGGCGGGCAACACGCCCCTTCACTACGCAGCTTCGGAAGGACTGGCCCAGGCCGCGGACTTCCTGGTCTCCGTCGGAGCCTCCCCGGAGGCCCGGAACGCGGACGGACAGACCCCCCTCCACTCGGCGGTCCGCAAGGACTCCCCGGACAGCATCCGCGCCCTCGTGACGGCGGGCGCGGACCTCTCGGCCCGGGACCTGACGGGAGCGACTCCCCTGCACCAGGCGGTGTACTGGAACGCCCGCCGGAGCATGGAATCCCTGGTCCTGGCCGGGAGCGACGTCAACGCCCGGGATTTCGCCGGGGCTTCCCCGGTGTTCGAGGCGGTGCGCCGGCAGGACGCCTCCGCGGTGCGCTGGCTCCTGGACCGGGGCGCGGACCCCGCGGCCCGCAACGACGCCGGCCGGACTCCGCTCCACGACGCCGCGGTGAACGGAGACCTGGGAACGGTACAGCTACTCCTGGCCGCCGGCGCGGCCCCGAACGCCCGCGGAGACGGCGGAGCAACGGCCCTGCACGAGGCGGTAGGCTCGGATCGGGTGAACGTCATCCCCGCCCTGATCGCCCGGGGGGCGGACATCCACGCCCGTAACTTCGCCGGGGAGACCCCCCTGACCCTGGCCTTGGGCCGGGGCACCGAGGTCCTCAAGGCCCTGCTGACCGGGGGCGCCGCCCTCTCCGTGGACTCCGACGGCCGTTCCGTGCTCCGGGTGATCCTGGAGGCCAAGCCTACCGCGGGCTTCGTGGAGATCGCCCTGGCCGCGGGGGCGCGGACGGGGGACCGGGATCGGTCCGGCGCGACCGCCCTGCATGCCGCGGTCTCCCAGGGATACACGGAGATCGTGCGCCTGCTAGTGGTGGGCGGGGCGGATGTCTTCGCCCGGGACCGGGACGGGAACTCCCCCCTGTCCCTGGCCATGGCCGCGGGACAAGAGGCCCTGGGAGCGGTGGTCACCGCCTCCAACGTGAACGCCCGGGACCTGCTCGGGAACCGTCCCCTGCACTACGCGGCCCAGACGGGAAACGCGGCGGCGGCGGAATTCCTGCTCAACCTGGGAGCGGACCGGGGAGCCCGGAACTCCGCCGGGGATACCGCTGCGGAGGCGGCGGAGAAGCGGGGCTTCATGGAGTTGGCGGGGAAATTGAGGTGACAGGACACAGTCGATAGGAGCCAGGTAACAGGACTCAGGCGACTGGAGCAGTTCCAGTCGGCCGCGGACTACCTCCAGGCATCTGTCATCTGGAGGTCCCTCTGAGTCCTGAGTCCGGAGTCCTGAGTCCCGGCTCCCGTCACCTGCCGCCTGACTCCTGATACTCCGACAGCTGTTGCAGCTCTTTGAGCTTCAGGATCGCCTTTTCCTGAATCTGGCGGACCCGCTCCCGGGTGATTCCCAGGATCTTGCCGGTCTCCTCCAGGGTCCGGGGGCCTTCCCCGTTCAGACCGTAGCGGAGGGTGATGATGGTCATCTCCCGCTGGTTCAGGTTCTTCAGCACGCTCCCCAGGGTGTCCTGGAGAGTCATGGAGAAGACCTCCTCGAAGGGCTCCACCGCGGTCTCGTCCTTGATCAAGTCGGACAGGTGAGTGACGTTGTCCTCGTCCACCGTGGTGTCCAGGGAGGCGGTCTCCTGGGAGAGCTTCATGATCTCCTTGACCTTCCGGGAGTCCATGCCCAGCTTCTCCGCCAGTTCCTCGGGGTTCGGATCCCGGCCGAGCTCCTGGGTGAGCTGTTTGGCCACGAAATAGCATTTCTTGATGGTGTTGAGCATGTGGATGGGAATGCGGATGACCCGCCCCTTGTCCGCCAGGCTCTTGATGATGGCCTGCCGGATCCACCAGGTGCCGTAGGTCGAGAAGCGGCAGCCCCGGGTGTAGTCGAACCGCTCCACCGCCTCGATCAGGCCGATGTTCCCCTCGTCGATCAGGTCCAGCAGGGAAAGACCCCGGTGCTGGTAGTTCTTGGCTATGGACACGACCAGGCGAAGGTTCGAGGAGATCATCCGATTCTTACAGTGCACCAGTTCCCGATCCGATTCCGCGCGCTCCGCCTGGCGTTTCATCGGGAGCTTGCCCAGGGCGGCCTCCTCGTCGATCCTCCGGACCGAGGCCCGGGATCGGACGATGCGTTCCCCGAGCTCCAGTTCCTCCTCCGCGGTCAGGAGGGGATAACGGGAGATCTGCTTGAGGTAGAGGGCCAGGGGATCCGTTTCCTTGGGATGCTTCGGCTTCTTGTGCTTCTTCAGGATGAAGGCGGGAACCAGTTTTTTCTTCTTGACGGCGGTTCGCATCGGGAAGGCGCTCTCACTCATGTTCGCTCCCTTCCTGGTATCCACCCCGAAGAACGGCCGAATTGGCTGGGTCCTCCGGAGTGTGATTGAATATATCGCAGTTGACAAAAAAAACAAGCATTATTTTACTCATATTTTACAAAATATCAATTTTTATTCCTGATATTTTAGGTACCCGTCCGGATCACTCCCGGGGAACTTTGGCGGGGTCCAGGGGGTTCCCCTGCTTGAAGACCAGGAAGTAGACGATGGGCCGCCCCTCCTTCAGGTCGATACCCGCGCGTCCGATCTCGGTGCCGGATCGGACGGATTCCCCGATCCGCACGGAAAGGTTCTGGGCCCCGCCGTAGACGTAGACCAGGCCGTCCTTGGCCTGCACGAAGGCCACCCTTCCGTAGCCCCGGAAGGGACCCGCGGAGATCACCGTTCCGGAGCGCACCGCCCGGATCGGGATGTTTTCCTCCGTCCGGATGCCCACCCCGAAGAGCTTCCCGTCCAGGTAGACCGCCTCTCCCGGGGCGGGCCAGGCCCCGCCGGTCGGAGGCTTTGCGGGAGGCTTGGCCGCGGGTTCGACGGGCGCAGCCGGATCGGGCTTCGTGCCGGGGGGCGCAGTCGTGCCGCCTGCTCCGGATGCCGGAGCCGGGGCGAGGGCCCCGGGGGCCGGAGGGGGAACTCGGACGGCGGCGCCGGGGATCACCAGCAGGTCTCCGGGCTTGATAAGGGAGTTCGGGGCCAGCTTGTTGACCTTGAGGATGTCTTCCAGGGGAATCCCGTAGGCCCGGGCTATACCGTAGAGGGTCTCTCCCTTGGCCACCTTGTGGGAGGAGGGGATCACCAAACGGGTGCCGGGCAGGATCCTGCGCGGATCCTCGATCCCGTTGGCCGCCAGGATGGACTCGAAGGGAACCCCGTAGGTCCGGGCTATGCCGTAGATCGTCTGGCCCTTTTCCACGACGTGCACCAGGGACTCCGGACACAGGGCCGCCGCGGCGATGGAGAACAGCAGGGCGGAGAACAGGAATCGGTTGAGTCTCATCCGACTTCTATTCTCGGCCGGGGACGGAGGAATCCTTACCCTTGGAAGAGCCACCTGCCGGCGTCGTCGATCAGGCGGGACAGGATGACGACGTGCACGTCGTTCTTGGCCTTCTCGACCTCCCGGCTCCAGCGTTCGGCGTCGAAACGCTTCCGGAGCCGGTCCCGGAAGCCTTCCGCGGTCGACCGGGCCGCGTCGCGGTCCGGCCCCGCGGGAAGGGCCGGAGCGGCAAGGTTGGCGGTCAGATACGCGGCCAGGAGGGAAAGGACGGGATCCTTCTGCCCGGATGCCTTCCGGAGCCAGGGCAGGGCCTCGGGGGCCCGGTTCCGGAGGACCAGGCTGAAGGAATAATCCAGCCAGAGCCATCCCCGGGCCTCGACCTCGGGGGACTCCAGGAAGGGTTCGAAAAAGGCCAGGGAGGAATCCGCCTCGTTTCGTAGGAGGTAGCCGACCCCGAAGAGTACCGCCAGCCGGCGCAGGAGGGCCGGCTTCTTTTCCCGGAGGAGGGCTTCCAACCGGTCGATGGCTTCCAGGTCGGAGCGGAGCATGGCAGAGTTCACGTACAGGCGCACGTACTGACCGCGAAGGGAACCCTTCCGGAAGATCCGCTCCTCCAGCCAGGAGCTCAGGGCGGACCAATCCTCGCGCTCCACCAACTGGAAGAGCTTCCAGTTGGACAGGAAGAAGCCGTTCAGGATCCCCAGGACGGCCAGGAACGCCGCCCCTAAAAGCCAGTTGGTCTTCCAGAATCCCGCTGCGTACTCCCCGCCCAGGATCAGGATGGGAAAGAGGAATATGAACAGGAAGGAGAACGCGACGACGGCGTTGAAAAGATAAAAAATTGTCTTAAACTTCATCCGGGAACGCTCCGAAAGGTATGCGGGATGCGCTGATCCCGGCAGATGGGCGATACGGGAAACAGCCTTGCCGGAAGCCTCGCTGGTAGTCTAGTATGAAGGTTTCGGGGGGTCAATGGGGACCATGAACGAGATACCCGTCAAGGACCTGGAACCGGATACCTATTTCTCGAAGCCCGTCCTCTTGGATCAGGATTACATACTCCTCTCCACGGAAACCCCCGTAACCCGGACCTTGATCAATCACCTGATCGAATGGGGGTACAGGAAGGTCTTCACCGAGGGCGTTCCCCAGCAGATCATTCCGGACGCGGACTCGGAGGGGGCCGCCGCCTCGGAGAACGGGAATCCCGTCGTGGCGGTGAACGCCGTGGACAGCGAGCGGCTGGAGCACGTCCGGGGGTTCTACGAGCAGTTCGCCACCTTCGTGGAGTCCGTCTACGACCGGTACGTCACCAAGAGCGAGCTGGTGCTGGCGGAGGTTTCCGTCCGCATCAAATCCCTCTGCGAGGTCATCGCGGAGAATCGCAGGTTCATCCTGAGGGTCCAGTCCCTGGTCCAACCGCATTCAAACTACCTGGTGTCCCACTCCACCCGCACCACGGTGCTCTCCATCGTGATCGGGTCCGCGCTCCGACTGCCGAACCACCGGCTCATCGAACTGGGCACCGCGGCCCTCCTGCACGAGATCGGGATGGTGCGCCTGCCGCCCCAGCTCTACATGGCCAGCCGCCAGCTCAGCCCCCAGGAGCGCAGGTCGATCACCGCCCATCCCATCCTGGGCTACAACGTGCTCAAGGACAAGCAGGTCCCCCTGGCCATCAGCCTGGCGGCCCTGGAGCACCACGAACGGATGAACGGCACCGGCTATCCCCGGGGCATCGCGGGGGACAAGATCTCCCTTTACTCCCGGATCATAGCCGTGGCCTGTTCCTTCGACGCGGTGACCGCCAGCCGTCCCTTCAAGGAAGCCCGGGACGGGTACTCCGGGATGGTGGACCTGCTCAAGAACGAGGGCAAGAAATACGACGAGACCGTGATCCGGGCCCTGGTATACTCCCTGTCGATCTATCCCATCGGCTCCTACGTCCTCCTGACGAACGGCAAGCCCGCCCAGGTGGTGGACGTGAACCCGGAGAATCCCCGCTTCCCGGTCGTCCAAATCGTAGGCATGCGGACCCCCGACGGGAAGGACCTCATCGCCCGCACCGCGGAGACCGGGGTGCGCATCCTCCGGCCCATGACCCCGGAGGAGATCAAGGACCTGACCAAGGAGCCCGCGTCCTCCTAAGCTAAGCAGGTTGTTGAAATACCTCGAGCATTTCAACGACCTGCTAGACTTCCCTAATCCTTCCCCCTTGCGCTACACTCAGGGCGAACATTCGGCCGGGTCGGCAGGTCCGCCCGGCGGACGCCGAAACAAGGAGCCGAACATGGATGAATCCCCCCTCCAGACCATCCGCTACCGCTACGAGCCGAAGCTTCCCGCCATCCTCCGCAGCGGCGTCGACCGCGTCGCCGTATCCCTGGGCGAACCCTCCCGGGCCGCCGACGGGATACGGGACCTGTTCCCGAAAACCTACGGAAAACCCGTGGCCCGCTTCGTCGAGGGAGCAAATCCGGACATGCGCAGGAAGCTGACGGTGGGAGTCATCCTCTCCGGAGGGCAGGCCCCGGGAGGGCACAACGTGATCGCCGGCCTCTTCGACGGCCTCAAGAAGGGAAACCCGGAATCGCGCCTTGTCGGGTTCGCCGGGGGCCCCGGGGGGCTCGTGAACGACAAGGCCGTGGAGATCACCGCGGACCTCATGGACCGGTACCGGAACACCGGAGGCTTCGACATCATCGGTTCCGGGCGCGACAAGATCGAGACCCCCGAGCAGTTCGAGAAGGCCGCCGCGGCCGTGCGGTCCCGGGGCCTGGACGCGGTCGTCGTGGTGGGCGGGGACGATTCCAACACGAACGCGGCCCTCCTGGCCGAGTTCTTCGCGGGCCGGGGCGAGAGCGTGTCCGTCATCGGGGTGCCCAAGACCATCGACGGGGACTTGAAGAACGAGTACATCGAGACCAGCTTCGGGTTCGATACCGCGGTCAAGACCTACTCCGAACTGATCGGGAACATCGAGCGGGACGCCGCCAGCGCCCGCAAATACTGGCACTTCATCAAGCTGATGGGACGGTCCGCCAGCCACATCGCCCTGGAGTGCGCCCTCCAGTGCCGGCCCAACGTCGCCCTGATCTCCGAGGAGGTCGAGGCCCGGGGCTGGACCCTGGCCCGGATCACCGACTATATCTGCGACGCCGTGGCCGCCCGTGCGGAGAAGGGGGAGAACTTCGGAGTGGTCCTGGTGCCCGAGGGCCTGGTGGAGTTCATCCCGGAGTTCAAGGCCCTGATCTCCCGGCTGAACGACCTCCTGGCGGCCCAGGCCCAGGGGTTCGCAGCCCTCTCCGAGCCCGCCGCCCGGGTCGAGTTCGTGGCATCCCGCCTGCCCGGGGAACTCGCCGCCCTCTACCGCGGCTTGCCCGGGGACATCAAGCTCCAGCTGATCATGGACCGGGACCCCCACGGAAACGTACAGGTCTCCCGGATCGAGACGGAGAAGCTCCTGATCGCCCTGGTCGAGGCACGCCTGGCCGAACGGAAGGCGGCGGGGACCTACAAGGGCAAGTTCAGCTGGCAAAACCACTTCTTCGGCTACGAGGGGCGCTGCGCCTTCCCCTCGAACTTCGACGCGGACTATTGCTACTCCCTGGGTTTCACGGCCTTCGCCCTGATCGCCTCGGGCCTCTCGGGCTACATCTCGTCGGTGCGGAACCTCACCGCCAAGGCCGAGGACTGGACGGCCGGGGGGGCGCCCCTCACCATGATGATGAACCTGGAACGCCGCCACGGCTCGCAGAAACCGGTCATCCGGAAGGCCCTGGTGGACCTGGAGGGCAGACCCTTCCAGGCCTTCGCCGCCGGCCGGGAGGACTGGGCGGTCCGCACGGCCTACCGCTTCCCCGGGGCGATCCAGTACTTCGGGCCGCCGGAGGTCTGCGACGCGGTCACCCGGACCCTGGAGCTGGAGCGGGGGAAGTAGGCGCCCCGGCGCCCGACATACTCCTAGCGGGGAAGCTGGGTCACGTCGATCCGGACCAGCTTTCCGCCCCGGGTGCCCACGTAGAGGGTATCCCCTACCAGGAGGGGGCGGGCGCTGGGCACGTCCCCCAGGGGGACCGAGCCCCGGATCCTCCAGGGATCGGCTTGGGCCGCCACGAGCTCCCCCTTCTCGGTCCCGTAGTACACCGAGCCCCGGGCCAGGAGGGGCGGGGCGCTCACCCCCGACACGGGGGCCATGAGGACCTCCCCGTCCAGGCGGTACCCGAACAGGGTGCCGTTCCCGTACGCCAGGACCCCTTCCCGGGCGAGTTCCAGATCCGTGAGCACCGGCACCCCCGCGCGGCGCTCCCAGAGCACGGCCATCCTCTCCAGGTCCACCATCACCACCAGCCCCGTGGGATCGGCGAAGCAGGCCTTCTCCTCGAGGATCCGGGGGGATACCGCCGAATAGCCCCGGGCCCCCGTGGGCGTGCTGGCCCGGACCGTGCCGGATACGGGATCCACCAGGAGGAGGGTCCCCTGCCGATCCACCACCAGGGCGAAGCTGTCCCTCTGGACCGGGAGGGTGCCCGGCCCGGCGGCCAGGGGTAGCGAGGTCCGCCGTTCCAGGGTCCGGGGATCCAGCACCTCGATGCCCGCCTGAGTCGGCAGGAGGAGGGAATCCGGGAAGGGCGAGGGGCGGGTTCCGGGATCCAGGCCCGGTTCCGTCCCGCGACGGGCTACCACCGCCCCGGTCGCCCCGTCCACGGCCACAAGTTCGGCGTTACCCGCGTAGTACGCCGTGCCCTTGAAGGAGACCGGATACCCGCGGGGATCCCCCCGGTTGGCGGTCCGGAGACTCCAGCGGACCCTTCCTTCCGGATCGAAGGCGTACAGGACGCCCTTCCCGTCCGCGGCCAGGAGTATTCCCGCGTCGGGAACCCGTGCCAGGGAACCCGCCAGGGGGTCCGGGGATATGCCCGTCCTCCCGAGCTCCGCGGGATGGGGGGAAGGGGTCGCCGGGCCGGACGCCGCGGGCGGTGGGGAAAGACGCCCGGAGCGGAAGTCCCGGAACCGGTCGAACCCTCGCAGGGTTTCCGGCCCCGCGGCTACGGGCACCGCCAGGGCCGGCGCGGCGGCCGCGGCGGATTCCCGGGCCCGTGCCAGGGAATCCCGGGCCCGGGGATCCGGCGCCGGAAGCTCCGGCGGGGACGCCGCGAACCAGGGTTCCTCGGGGAATCCCGGCGGCAGGGGCAGCGGAGCCAGGCCGTCCAGGGCGGATTCCAGGGCCGCGTAGGCCGCCTCCGCCCGGGCCAGGGCCGGATCGTCCACCCGGATCTCTCGGCCGGGCTCCGCGACGGGCGCCAGGGCCACCAGGGTCCGCAGGGCCGCCCGGGCGACCCCGTCGGTCCGGGCCGCAGCCGCCAGCCTGTCCAGGACGGGCCCCGAGGGGAGGACGGCCACCCGGCCCTCCCGGACCGCCGTCACCGAGGCCTCCCCCGCCCGGACCAGGAACCGGGTGCCCCGTACCCCGGACAGGATCCGCGGGGCGGCGACCAGGAAGGATTCCCCCGCGGAGAGGGACCGGACGTCGAAGAGGGCGGCGCCCGAGGAAACGAAGACCTCGACGTGGGCGGCCCCGGGGGCCAGGCGGGCGGCCCGGAGCTCGACCTCGGTATCCGGAAGGAGGAGGACCGCGGCCAGTCCGCCCAGGCGGAGCTCCGCCGGGTCGGACGCGCCGGTCCGGACCCGGTCTCCCAGGGCCAGGAGGGTTCCGGGTTCCGCGGGAAGCCGCTCCTCCCCGCGCAGGATCCGGGCTCCCGTGTCCCCGCGGACGAGCTCGGCCTGCCCGCCTTCGGGGAAACGGGGGGCGGGGACTTCGGATACGGCGGACGCCGGAGAACCGGGCTCGGGAGCCGCGGGGGCGGCCTGTCCGGAATCGCCGGCCCGGGAGCAGGAGGCCAGCACGGCCGCCGCGATGAACAACACCACCCTCCGATCCACCCTCGCCCCCAAATCCGGCCTCCCTTTATAATTCCAACAGGATGAACAAGATGTTGAATGGATGAACAAGATTTGGAACCCAGAATTCTTTGATCTATACCATCTTGTTCATCTCGTATTCATCTGTAGATCCTGTCGGACTTTTCGAACCCGTCCATAGTATATCCCGCCCGGGAGTCCGGAGCTTGCCCGGCGGACGGAATCCGGCTAGTATGGCCCCGACGGCAGCCTAGCAGATTGTTGAAATACTCGAAGCATTTCAACACCCTGATAGAGCGGTGAATCGGGAGGTTGAGGGGCATGTTCGAGTTCCTGAAGCGGATGTTCAGAAAGGCCCCGGAGCGGGAACCCGGGCTGATCCCGGAGGAGCTGTGGACCTCGGAACTCGACCAGCCCGCCTCCGGCCGCTTCCTCCCGGTTTCCGAAGACCGATACCGGGCCTCCTACCGCAAGGACGGAGGCTTCGAGCTGACCCTGCTCCGGAAGAACCTCTTCGCCTGGGCGGAGGTCCCGGAGCCCCGGCACGAGGACCTGGCCCTGGAGGCCCAGATCGAATTCACCGGAGGGGAGGGCCTGGGCGCGGCGGGATTCCTCCTGCGGGCCGAGGGGGACCGGGACTTCCTGTACGTCCTGGTGTCGAACCGGGGATTCCTACGGGTGGACGCGGTCTTCAACGGCAAGCCCCACCCCGTGGTCCCCTGGACCGAGTGTCCCGAGCCCGTCGGCCCCTCCTTCAACCTGAAGATCGTGCTGTCCGGGTCCCTCCTCGTCGCCGCGGTGGACGACCTGTGGACCGCGGAGTGCGAGGACGAGACCGTGCGTCAGGGCCGCCTGGCCTTCGCGGCCCAGAACTACGACGAGGCCGGGGAAGCTTCCTGCGTCCTCCGGTTCATCCTGACGGAAACCCGGCCAATGGAGGTGGAAGCCCGGCGCCTTCGCTGGTCCGTCCTGGAGAAGGCGGACCCGGGACAGCGCGTCCGCCTGGCCCGGAGCCTGGCGGCGGGGGGCCTGGACGTCCCGGCCCTGGTCCAGCTCCGGAAGGCGGAGAAGTCCCGCCCCCTGGACGCCGACGGGCTCTTCCTGCGGGCCGAGTGCTCCCTGCGCCTGGGGCTACTGGAGGACGCGGAAACCGCGCTCCGGGCCTGCCTGGCCGCCTCCGGGGACGACCCGGGGGAACGGGCCCGGCTTGCCCGGGAGGAGCTGGCCAACCTCCTCTATCTGCGGGGGAACTATCTCGAGCTCCGGGACGAGCTGGCCGGCCGGGACCTCTCGGCCAGCCCCCGCCTGGCGGGACTTTTGGGCCACGCCTACTGGAACCTGGGGAACTGGGGCGATGCCGCCGACTGCTACGGCCGGGCCGCCCGGGCGGAGCCGGACATGCCCATCTTCGCCCTGAACGAGGCGCGGAGCTGGGACCAGGCCGGGCGCCGGGAGGAGGCCGCCGAGGCCTACGAGCGCGCCGCCCGGGGCTTCCTGGCCCAGGAGTCCCCGGAGGACCTGGAGGAATGCCTCGGACGCCTGAAGGCCCTCCGACCGAGGTCCGACGCGACCGCGGCCCTGGCGGCGAAGATGCTCTTTCGGGACGGGAAGAAGGCCGAGGCGGAAAAGATCTTCCGAAAGCTGGCCGCCAAGGGGACCGAGGACTCCGCGGTCCTCTACCTCCTGGGCCTGATCCTCTCGGAGCGGGGGGAGCGGGCCGAGGCGGTGGGGCTCCTGCGGAGGGCCTGCGCCCTGGAGTCGGGCTTCCCCCTCTACTGGTTCCGCCTGGCGGAGGCCCTCTTCCTCTCCGGGGACGCCGAGGGGGCCGCGGAGCCCTTGTCGAGGGCCCGGGACCTGGCCCCCGGGGACGGATGGATCCTGAACCTGGGGGGGCTCCTGGCCGAGCGCCGCGGCGACTCCGGGGAGGCGATCCGGTGCTTCCGGGCCGCCCGGGAAACCCTCCCGGACCAGGTCGAGCCGGCGGTCAACCTATCCGAGGCCCTCGACGCCGCGGGATCCACCGCAGAGGCCCTGGAGATACTGTCCGGCTTCCCGGACTCCCCCGCGGCCCGCAACCAGGCGGGCAACATCCTGGCCCGGCGGGGACGGCTGGAGGAGGCGGCGGCCGAATACGACCGTGCCGTGCGCGCCGCCGCGGGAACGGCGTCCCCGGAGATCGAGGCGGAGTACCGGGCCAACTACGCGGCCTGCTGCCTGGAGCTGGACCGGTACTCGGACGCGGAGGACCAGCTCCGGCGCGCCCTCCAGCGTTCCCCCTCCCGTAGGGTCTACCTCCTGACCGGGGACCTGGCGGCCCGCTACGGGGACCGGTACCGGGCGGAGACAGCCTGGATGGCGGGCCTGGAGCTCTTCCCCGGGGACCCGGACCTCCTGGAGCGCCTCTTCCGGCACCGTCTGTACCGGGGCGCCCTGGGGGAGGCGGAACAGACCGCCCGGGAACTCGAGCGGTCGGATCCCGCCCGCGGGGAGCGGGCCCGGGCGGAGCTCCGGGACGCGACAACGGTCCGCTACGAGTGCGCCTCCTGCGGCCGGGAATGGAGGGCCCCCAAGGACCTGCCCGCCCGGGCCGCCAGGACCATCCGGGCCCAGCCCCCCGACGATTCCCCGGCCGGAGCCTGCCCGGACTGCGGAAAGGTGTACTGCGTGGGGTGCCGGAAGGACCACCTGGAGGACCTGCGCTTTACCTGCCCGGGATGCGGGACCTTCCTGAAGCTCTCCGACGACCGGCTCCGGCACCTGGTGCTCGAGAGCCTGGGAGGGAAGCGGAAGGGATCCCGGGGCGCGTAGGAGGCGCGGTTTCCGCCCGCCTTGTCTTTTTCACCCCCCCGGGATACTATAGGCGGACGGCGTCGCCGCAGGAATCGGACGCCGGAAATCTTCCTGTAGGACCGTCCCGTGAAGCGCAGCATCCTTTCCCTATCGATAGCCCTGCTCCTGGCCGCCGCGACCCCGGCCCAGGATATCGTCACGGCGGAGCAGTACTTTGCCGGAGTATCCGAACGGTACGCCCAGATCACGGATTACGAGGCCCGGATCTCGATCCGGACCCAGCGAACCACCATGCTGGGCACCGTATGGTACAAGGCCCCGAGGCTCCTCCGCATCGACTTCACCCAGCCCGCGGACCAGGTGATCTGCTTCAACGGGGAGAACCTCGTGGTCTACGTCCCGGAGTACCGGGCCGTGCTCTCCCAGTCGGTCTCAACGAGCGGCTCCGGCGGAGCCGGCTTGGCCACCGCGGACGGCCTCCGAACCCTGCGCAGGAACTACACCGTAGCCTACGAGCAGACCCCCAATCCCGTCCCCCTGGAGGAGGGCAGCCCGGAGCTGGTGGTCAAGCTGCTCCTGAACCGCCGGACAGTGGCGGAGGGATTCCGGACCATCGTGCTCTCCGTCAACCCGGATACCCGGATGATCCGCCGGATCTCCGGCATCACCGTCTCCAACGAGACCTTCGTCTTCGACTTTTCCGGGATCCGAACCAACCAGGGGATCCCGGAGACCCGGTTCGTATACGACTCCCCCGCTTCCGCGAACGTGTACAACAATTTCCTCTTCAAAACCGAAAACTGAAAACCAGGAAGAATGCGATGATTTCCATCGGCGAACAACTGAAGGCGGCTCGGGAACGGACGGGGCTGGACCTGGATCGCATCAGCGACGATACCAACATCGCCAAGCGTTTCCTGGCCGCCCTGGAGGAGGAGAATTTCTCCATCTTCCCCGGGGATCCCTACGTGATCGGGTTCCTCCGGAACTACGCCGAGTATCTCGGCCTGGACGCCCGCGAGCTGGTCACCGCGTTCAAGAACGTCCGGATCCAGGAGCAGCCCATCCCTGTGGAATCCCTGATCCCCAAGCGCGGTCCGTCGCCCTGGATCTTCGCGGCGGGAGGGATCGCGGTCCTGGCCGTGGTTGTCGTCCTCTTCCTGGTCCTGGGCCGGAAGGATCCGGCAAACCGGGGCGCCCCCGAGGAGGCCGCGGTCCGGACACCCCAGGAGTACGCCATGGACGTCCCGGTCCTGGAGAAGCGGTTCTACGAGGGCGACACGGTCCTCATCCCCCTGGGGGAGCAGAAATACCGCCTCCTGGTGGCGAAGATCTCCGACCGGGTGGCCGTGGAGTCCCCCGTCGGGCGGGCCCTGTTCATGCTCGGGGAAAAGGGAACCCTGGACCTGGACCGGGACACCGCGCCGGAGCTCCAGATCTTCGTGAACGACTTCCAGAAGGGGGATCCCTCCAAGGGCGCCCTGATCACCCTGAGCGCCGAGGGAGCCTTGGCCGCGGTCCTGGGCGCTCCCGGCGTCGCGGCGCAGGCCGACCCCGCGGAAACCCCGGACGCGCAGGCCACCGCAGCGGCCCCCGCCCCGGAGACCCCGATCACCCCGGACCTCAAGACCACCGTGATCTTCGACAAGGTCGCCTCGCCCTTCCCCATCGTGCTGACCACGGTCTTCCGCAACTACTGCATGTTCCGCTACGAGGCGGACCGCCGGGAGCGGGAGGAACGGTACTACCACAAGGGCGACCAGATCACCGTCAACGTCACGAACACCGTGAAATTCTGGACCTCCAACGCCGCGGCCTCCAAGACCACGGTCCTGGCGACCGGGGGCCGCTCGGTGGACCTGGACCTGGGCGGCCAGGGGGAGGTCGCGGTCAAGCAGATCCGCTGGGTCGCCGCCGAGGGCGGCGGGTGGAACCTGGTCCTCGTGGATGTTCCGTAAGGAAACCGTGAACCCCGCATCCCCCGAAACGCCCCGGACCTTCTGGATCGACCTCCACGGCTGCGCCAAGAACCAGGTGGACGCGGAGGAGATCCGCGCCCGCCTCGAGGCCGAGGGCTGGACAGCCCGGGAGAGCCCCGAAGGGGCCGGGATCCTGGTCGTCAACACCTGCGGTTTCATAGAATCAGCCAAGAAGGAGAGCCTGGACGCCGTCCTGGACCTGAAGGCCCGGTACCCCGGCTCCCGGGTCCTCCTGGCCGGGTGCCTGGCCCAGCGCTATTCCGAAGCCCTGTGCGCGGACCTGCCCGAGGCGGACGGGATCTTCGGGAACGGGGATCTATCGCGGGTTACCGAGGCCGCGGAAGCCCTGCGCCGGGGAGGACGGCCCGTCCTGGTTCCCGGGACGGCGCCTCCCGCCCGGGCTCCCCGGGACACCCTCTTCTCCTACCCCCGGAGCGCCTACCTCAAGATCTCCGAAGGCTGCTCGAACCGCTGTTCCTACTGCGCCATCCCCCTGATCCGGGGGGACGCCCGCAGCCGGGATGTAGCCGACGTGGCCGGGGAAGCCCGGGATCTCGTGTCCCGGGGGATCTTCGAGATCAACCTGATCGGCCAGGACCTGGGGGCCTACGGACTGGACAGTATCGGACGGCAGGCTCTCCCGGACCTCCTAACGGAACTCCGGCGCATCGACGCGGACTTCCGGGTCCGCATGCTCTACATCCACCCGGACCACTTCCCCGGGGCGATCCTGGACCACTGCGCGGCGGATCCCCGGATCCTGCCCTATTTCGACCTCCCCTTCCAGCACGCCTCCCGGTCCGTCCTTTCGGCCATGAACCGCCGGGGCGACGCCCCGACCTACCTGCGCCTGATCGACGGGATCCGGGAACGCCTTTCGGACGCCGTCCTCCGCTCCACCTTCCTGGTGGGCTTCCCCGGGGAGACCGAGGAGGACTTCGCGGTCCTCCGGGACTTCCAGGACCGGGCCCGGCTCACCTGGCTGGGGGCCTTCGAGTACTCCCGGGAGGAGGACACCCCCGCGGCCGCCCTCAAGGGCCGGGTGCCCCGGAAGACCGCCTCCGAGCGCCGCCGCCTCGTGGAGGAAGCCCAGCGGCCCATCACCGAGGCCGACCTGCGCCGCTTCCTGGGCCGGGACCTCGAGGTCCTGGTGGAGGAGCCCGTGGAGGGCGAGGAGCTCTCCCTGGGCCGGAGCTACGCCCAGGCCCCGGAGGTGGACGGCCTTGTGGTCCTGAACGCCCGCCTGGACCCGGGCCGGGTCGTCCGGGCCCGGGTCGTCGCCGTGAACGGGGTGGATCTGGAGGCGGCCCTTTACATCCCCCCCTCCCCCGCTCCATAGTCGACCCCATGCCCGAGCTCCCCGAGTACCTGCAGGACCTCAACCCCGAACAGCTGGCCGCGGTGCGCCACGAGGGGGGGAACCTCCTGATCCTGGCGGGGGCGGGGTCCGGGAAGACCCGGGTGATCACCACCAAGATCGCCTGGCTGGTCCGGGAGCGGGGCGTGGCCCCGGAGTCCGTCCTGGCGGTCACCTTCACGAACAAGGCGGCCCGGGAGATGCGGGACCGGGCCTCGGCCATCGACCCCGAGTGCGCCCGGGCCTACCTCCGGACCTTCCACTCCTTCGGGGCCTGGTTCCTCCGGCGGAACGCCGCGGCGGCCGGCCTCGACCCGAACTTCACCATCTACGACGACGACGACTCCACGACCCTCCTGCACGGGACCGCGCCGGACCTGACCCGGGCGGAGTGCGGCCGCCTGGCCTCCCGGATCGCCCGGGCCAAGGACTACGGCCTGGCCCCGGACGCCCCGGACCTGGAGGCCCGGTTCCCGGACCGGAACTTCCGCCGCCTCTACGCGGGCTACGAAAAGCGCCTCCGGGAGACCGGGAACGTGGACTTCGGGGACCTCATCCTCCTGCCCGCCCGGGTCCTCCGGGACGACGAGGCCATCCGGAACCGCTTCCACCAGCGCTTCCGGGTGATCCTGGTGGACGAGTACCAGGACTCCAACGTGGCCCAGTTCGAGCTGCTCAAGGTCCTGGCCGGGGGCGGGGCCTACGTCTGCGTGGTCGGCGACGACGACCAGTCCATCTACCGGTTCCGGGGCGCCGAGGTGCGCAACATCCTGGAGTTCCCCGAGGTCTTCCCCGGCACCGAGATCGTACGTCTGGAGCGCAACTACCGGTCCTTCCAGAGCATCCTGGACGTGGCCGGGGCCGTGGTGGCCCGGAACGAGGGACGCCTGGGCAAGACCCTGAAGGCCGTCAAGGCGGGGGGCCCCAAGGCCAAGCTGGCCCTGCTGGCGGACCAGGACGAGGAGGCCGCCTACGCCTCCCGGGTGGCGGAGGCCCGGGCGTCCCGGACGGGCCGCTGGTCGGACACGGCGGTCCTGTACCGGACGAACGCCCAGTCCCTGGCCTTCGAGCACCTCTTCAACAAGCGCGGCATCCCCTACCGGATCGTGGGCTCCGTACGGTTCTACGAGCGGGAGGAGGTCAAGGACGCCCTGGCCTACCTGGCCGTCCTGTCCAACCCCCGGGACGAGGTCAATTTCCGCCGGGTGGTCAACAAGCCCTCCCGGGGGGTCGGGGATACCAGCGTCCAGGCCATCCTGGAGGCGGCCTACGCCTCCGACGGCGACCTGCTCTCGGCCTCCCGCGGCGCGGGCCCCCTGCTCAAAACCGCCAAGTCCCGGTCGGGGCTTTCCGCCTTCGTCTCCCTGGTCGACGGCCTGCGGGGCCTGCTGGACGCCCCGGGGGAGGGCCGTCCCCTTTCCGGCCTGGTGGAGCGGACGGTCAAGGACTCGGGCCTTGCGGAGTACCACCGGGACCAGGACGAGATCGCGGGGACCCAGCGGGCCGCCAACCTGGACGAGCTCGTGAACGCGGCCGCGGACTTCGAGCTCTCCCCGGCGGGCCTGGCGGAGTTCCTGGAGACCATCGAGCTGGACCGGAGGCTGTCCGACCAGGAGGAGAGCCTGGAGGCGGTGACCCTCATCACGATGCACAACACCAAGGGACTGGAGTTCCCGGTGGTGGTGGTCACGGGACTGGAGCAGGGCCTCTTTCCCCGGGACGACGACGAGGGGGAGGACCTGGAGGAACAGCGCCGGCTCTTCTACGTGGCCGCCACCCGGGCCAAGGAGGAGCTCCACCTCTGCTCCTGCCGCAGCCGCCTCCTGCGGGGACGGCGGGCGGACTTCCTCCCCTCCCGGTTCATCCACGAGATCCCCCCGGGGCTCTACGAGACCCTGGGAGGCCGCCTGCCCGCCCCCGCCCCCGAGGGCCCCTGGAAGCCGGGACTTCCGGTCTACCACGACGACCACGGCTCGGGGTACGTAATCCAGGTGAAGGCGGGCCCCCCGGACTCGGGGCCCCTGGTCTTCGTCAAGTTCGAGACGGGACGGGTGCTCCAGTTCTTCCCCAAGTTCACCCGGAAACTGGAGGCCCTGAAGTGAAGACCGACCTGCCCCCCGTCCGTCGCATGCGGCTCTGGCGGCTCTACGCCGAGGACGGCCGGCGCTTTTTGGACCTCCGGCTCCTGGACAACCGGGGCTTCCTGGGGGCCAAGGGCCGCTTCGCGGGCACCCGGGCCAAGAACGGGATCGACCTGGGCCTGCTCAAGGAGGCCCCCGGGCGGCATGCCGATCGCCTGCGGAAGGCCCTGGCGGCCGAGTTCCCCCGTCTCGCGGCCTTCCGCTTCTTCCGGAACGAGGAGCGGGCCCTGGCGACCCTCTCGCGGACCCGAAGCGGCCTGTACGACCCTCTGGCCCGGCATGCCGAGGCGGAAGACAGGCCGGCCGCCGGGGCGGGAAGGTCCCCCGCCGCGGGAATGGCCGCGGCCGAGGGAGCGCCCGCCCTCGCGGTCCACCGCTTCTTCCTGGCCGAGGAGGACCGGGCCCGTCTCGAGGCCTTCCCGGCGCTGCTCATACCCCTCCCCTGCCCCGAGCCCTTCGGGCCCGCGGTCCTGGGCTTTTCCGAAGCGGAGGCGGCGGCCTCCGTTCCCGAAGACGAGCTTCCCCCGATCATGCCCTTCACGGCCATGCGGGCCTGGGAGGATTTCCGGGGCATGAGCGTCCGTCTGACCGGGGGGCGCCGGGCCCGGAGCGGAGAGGGAACCCCGGCCTACGCGGAGGACCTGTGGAAGCGGTCGGATCGCAGGCTCACGCCTTTCTTCGAACGCCGGGGACCCTACCTCTACGCCCGCTGCGCCCGGGCGGACTGGGAGGGCTTCCGGGCCCGGGCCCTGGAAGCGGGCTGCGTACTTACGCCCGAATGGGAGCTTCCTTCCATCGTGCCCGGGGACTTCGACGACGGGGAGTTGAAGAACTTGGCTAAAGCTCTGGAGATACTCTAAGCCCGCCGGGCGGCGGCCTGGATCAAGACCACGGCGCCCACGATCAGCACCCCTCCCGCGATCTGCTGGAGACCGAAGCGCTCCCCCAGGATCAGGGCGGACAGGAGCACCGCGATCAGGGGTTCCACCGTGGAGACCAGGGAGGTGTTGGAAGCCCCGATCCTCTGCATGGCCCCGAAGAGGGTGACGATGGGGATCACCGTGGCCGCCACCGCGATTCCAGCCAGGCCCAGGACCGAGGAGAGGGCCTCGGGGGCCTTGAAGCCTCCCGTCAGGGCCGTAAGGGTCCAGTAGGCCGCGGCCGCGGCGGTCATGATGAAGGCCGTGGAGTGCACGGGCTTCCGACCCTCAAGAACCCTCTCCCCCACGACCAGGTAGGCCGCGTAGGTCAGGGCCACCAGGATGCCGAAGCCTATCCCGATCGCGGGGTACCGGCCGGCCCGGAAGAAGGTGGTCACGCAGCCCGTCAGGGACAGGGCCAGGGCGGCCAACTGGACACCCGTGGGCCGGCGGCCCAGGAAGACGGCGGACAAGAGAACCACGAAGGACGGGTAGAGGTAGAGGAGCAGGGAGGTGATCCCGGCGTCCAGGAAGCGGAGGGTCACGAAGTAGAGCCCCGCCTGGGGCGCGAAGCCCAGGAGTCCCAGGGCCAGGACCGGGAGGTTGGGACGCAGGGGGGGCAGACGCCGATCCGCGGCCAGGATCCAGATCCAGAGGAAGGCCGCGGCCCCGGTGAAGCGCCAGGCCAGGGCCTGGGAGGTGGAGAAGCCCTCGGCGTAGATCAGCTTGGCGAAGATGCCCAGGGTGGAAAAGCTGGCCGCCGAGAGCAGGGCCAGGAGGACCCCGGTCCCGGCTCCCCGGGAGGGGTGGACCGGGACTGCCGCCGCTTCCGTCCCCGGCGCGCCCCCGGCCGTCTTTGTCGTGTTCCGCATGATGCTTCCTTTCCGACGCGCGACGGATCCCTCAGCCTGCGCCGGGGCCTTCCGAGTCGAAGACCGCCCCGCCCAGGGCGTAGTCCTCGGGCTTGACGGCCCTGCGGGCGGCCTCGACGTCCGCCTTTCGGCGGGCCAGCTCCGGGAAGGACCAGGCGCCGCCCGCGTCGGGCTCGCCGCCGGCCCAGGCGGCCAGCTCCTCCACGGCCTTTTCCGCGGCCTTCCGGTCCGCGGGGTTCGCCGCCTCGTCCGGGACCGCTGCGGCCCCGGGGCTCACCCGCCCCGGCTCGTCCCAGACCCGGGCGTAGACCAGCTTGCGCAGGTTCTGCCGCTTGATCTCCTCGTTGGTCCGGGCCAGGCGCAGGGAGCGCAGGAAGGGTACCAGGTAGAAGAGGACCGCGAAGGCCGCGGGCACGAAGCCCAGGCCCCAGAGGATGGCGGACAGGGGGTCCGCGGCGACCTGGGAGATCAAGGCGTACACGATCAGGTAGAAGTCCGCGGGTATCCGCTCGGCCCCGGGCGGGAGACGGGGAATGCCCCGGGACAGGGCATTGACCAGGAAGAAGGAACCGAAGGCCAGGTTGACCCCGTTCAGGGCCGCGAACCAGACGTTGGCCTTCCGGGGGTTGGAGGAGAAGGGCACCAGGCGCTTCAGGGGGGCCGAGCCGCCGAAGGTCCGGTCCCGCTCGTCCTTCCTCCGCATCAGGGCCGGGAAGAAGTAGTAGATCGTGCCGCTCGGGGTGACTTCGGGGCTGCCCTCGAACTCGTAGAGGTAGCGGTTTATCGCGTCCTCCGCCTCCCCGGGCCGGTGCCCGGTCAAGGTCATGAACTCCTCCAGGGAGATCAGCCCCCGGTTGGCCTGGATGAAGGCCGTCACCGCCTTCTTCTCGGTCTCGGCCCAGGGCTCGTTGGGGTCCCCGTCCCCGAAGACGAAGGAGAAGACCGCCTTGTGCAGGGGGCGCCGGTCCGCGGACCGGGCCAGGCGCCGCTCCCGCTCGTGGTACCGCTGCTCCGGGCTCTTGAAGAGCTCGCCGTAGAACCAGATCCGCACGAAGAGCTCCAGGATCCGGCCCGTGAACATCAAGCCTCCCCCGCCCCCCCGGTTCCGGCCCCGGGAGTCCCGGTTCCCCGCGGTCTGGGCGGCAATGGAGGCCGCCAAGGCGGCCAGGGTCAGGGCCAGGAAGAGGACGAAGTAGCCCACCAGCATGACCACGATCCAGATCTTGAAGAGGAAGGCCGCGACGGCCGCGGCGCCCTTGCGCAGGGCTTTCCACAGGCGCTTCAGGGTCGGACCGAGGCCCCGGTACCGGCTGTGGAGGCCCCGGGGGAAGGAGTAGAGGATCTCCCCGCTCTCGGTCACCCGGAGACGGGCCCCGAACTCGTCCGCCACCGCCCGGACCTCGGTCTCCACCTGGTACTTGGGCAGGCCCGTGCGGACCACCAGGTCCGCCACCGTGGCTTCCCCGCGGGTATTCCGGAACTCCGAGGCCAGACGGTCCCGTACGGCGGCGGTCTTGTAGTCGTATACCTTCGTTTCCTTGGCCATCCTGATCTCCTAGCCCGTCAGTCGACCCGCACCCGCCTGAGAGCCCGGGCGTAGAGCTCCCCGTACTCCCCCGCGGCCCGGTCCCAGGTGAACTCCCGGGTCATGGCCCGCTTCCGCATGGCCGCGATGTGGTCCTTCTTGTTGTAGTACGCCCAGACCGCCCAGCCGACGGTGTCGTAGATCGACCGGGGGGTCAAAAGGTCGAAGAGGAAGCCCGTCCCCTCCCCCGTGTCTTGCCGGTAGTTCTCCACCGTGTCCGCGAGTCCTCCTGTGCGCCGCACGATGGGCAGGGTCCCGTAGCGCAGGGAGTACATCTGGTTGAGCCCGCAGGGTTCGTAGCGGCTGGGCATGAGGAAGAAATCCGAGCCCGCCTCGATGAGGTGGGCGGTCCGGTCCGAGTACCCGATCTTGGCCCGGAAGTTGGGAATCCGGGCGGCCAGGGCCTGGACCTCGTCCTCGCACCAGCGGTCCCCGGAGCCCAATAGGACAACCTGCAGAATCATGTCCGTGCAGATCCGGTAGGCGCTGCCGTACAGGGGTCCGAAGAGCTCCCCGATCCCCTTCTGGTCCGTCAGGCGGGTGACCATGCCGATCAGGGGCACGTCCGGGTCCTCGGGAAGGCCGAACTCACGCTGGAGGGCCGCCTTGCACGCGGCCTTTCCGGACAGGTCCGCGGCCGAGTAATGGGCGGGCAGGTGGCGGTCCGAGGAGGGGTCCCAGTCGTCGAAATCCACCCCGTTCAGGATCCCGATCAGGTCCGAGCTCCGGGACCGGAGGAGGCCGTCCAGGGAGCACCCGAACTCGGGGGTCTGGATCTCCCGGGCGTACGTGGGGGACACCGTGGAGAGCTGGTCCGAGGAGGCCAGTGCCCCTTTGAGGAGGTTGATGGCGTCGTAGTACTCCAGCCCCGCCTTGTGGAAGAGGTCCCAGGGCAGGCGGAAGTAGGGGAAAATCTCCTTGGAGTAGATCCCCTGGTAGCCCAGGTTGTGGATGGAGAAGACCGTGGCGGTCCGGGCGAACTCGGAAGCGGACTCCACGTAGCGGCGGTAGACCGGCACCAGGCCCGCGGGCCAGTCGTGGGCGTGGAGGACATCGGGGATCCAGTCCAGCTTGCGGCAGAGCTGGAAGGCCGCACGGGAGAAGAAGGAGAAGCGCTGGGGGTTGTCCCGAAAATCCGTCTCCTCCTTGGTCCCGTAGATCCCGTCCCGGCCGAAAAAGCGCTCGTGGTCCAGGAAATAAACCGGGGCCTTGCAGCCCGGGAGAGTCGATTCGTAGACCGCGCACCACTCCTCCCCCCAGCCCACGGGGACGCAGAGGGGCCCCTCCAGCTTCTTGAGGGTCGTCTTGGGAACGCAGTAGTACCGGGGAAGGACGATCCGGACGTCGTGGCCCGCCCGGTCCAGGGCCCGGGTCAGGGCCCCGACCATGTCCGCCAAGCCGCCGGACTTCGCGAAGGGGGTCGCCTCGCTGGATACCATGAGGATCTTCACGGAGTTCCCTCCTCGGAATCGGGACAAGGATCGGGATCGAGTATAGCCAGAAACCCGCTTAGGGGCAAGGAAAGAGTTTTAGCAGGGTGCTGACAAACTCGAAGCTTGTCAGCACCCTTCTATGCAATTGCTCGAAAAGCTTGCGCTTCTCTGCGCAATTGCGACATTAAGGAAGCTGTTGACAAAGGCGCCATCGCCTTTGTCAACAGCCTGTTAGGGAACTCACCACGGAGAACACGGAGGGCACAGGGGAGAAGGGTCTAGCGGAGAATTCGGACAGGATGCACAGGATGGAAGACGGATGAACAGGATAGAATCCGAGTATTGATTCTACTTAACCTATCCTGTCCATCCTCTCCAAATCCTGTTCATCCTGTCCGCCCTATGGTTCCAAGACCGAACGCGGGGGCCTAATACCGCACCACCATCACCTTACGGATCTCGTCGATTCCCGGGGCCACGATACGGATGAAGTACATCCCCCGGGCCACGGGGTCTCCGGCTCGGTTCCGGCCGTCCCAGGAGGCCGTGTAGTCCCCGGGGGTCATGGTCCCCCTCTGCAAGGAGCGCACCACGTCCCCGTCCAGAGTGAAGACCGTGATCGTCACCGGCCCCGCCTGGCCTATCGTGTAGTGCAGACGGGTCCGCTCCCCCGTAGTCGGATCGATCACGTTGTTCAGGATCGAGACCCCGCCCTTCTGGGTGACCACGTTCCGGATCAGGATCCCGAAGGGCCGCACCCTCCGATACCAGTCCGCAGGAATGGCCGTAGCGTCCGGGTCCATGTCCAGACGGCCCGCGTAGAGGTCCGCGGGATACGGTCCGGGTAGGCGGAAGTAGAACTCGAACCGCGCCCGGTCGTAGATCTCCGGGTCCGAGGCCAAGAACGAGTAGTCCCAGATCGGTGTAGTACCGGTCCCCGTGAGATTCGAGACGAAGCCTGTGAAGGGATAGGAGGCCAAGCCCGAGAAGTCCGGCTCCGCGTAAGTGGGCAGCCAGATCCCCGGTACCGCGCTGAGATACGCGGCCGAGACGTCGGATTTATACAGGATCTGCGGCGCCGAACCCAGTCCCAGGGCGTCCTCCACCTGCAGGTCGAAGTCCTGGTCCCGGAGGAACCGGGACCCGTCGAAGAGGCGAACGAAGCCCACGTACTGTCCCGAGGCGTCCAGTTCCGGGATCGTCGGGTAGTCCACGTCGGGCACGCCGGGCACGTAGGCCTCGTCCTTGGCCCAGAGGGGCCAGACGAAGAAGGAGTCCGCATTGGCACCGCCCGAATAGCTCCAGGCCCCGACCGTGTCCGAGGGGGGCACGGAGACCAGGAGGTCCGAGACGCGGTGGGTGTTGGAGGTCAGGCTGATCGGGTTGGGTAGGGAGCCCGCGGGATAATCGGGAACGGTCGTGATATAGGCGGAAGCCACCGGGTCGGTCGACCAATCGTAGAGGGGCACCGCTTGGTCGGTGATGCCCGCGTTCACCGTCCGGGCAAGTTCGCCGACTATATTGGCGATCGAAAAATTCCCGCCGTAGGCGGCAAGGACTCCGTAGACGTCTCCGTCGCCTATCAGACCCGGCAGGGAGACCGACACCGACCCGGGGATCTCCGCGGCGGTTAGTACGCCGCCTCCCGCTCGTTCCACCCTCTCGTTGAAGGCGAAGAATACGTCCGGGGTGGACGGTACGGCGAGGGTATAGGCGATCCTCGGGGGTACGGTGTCCGCAGGGATCATCGGATCCGCGAGGTTCAACACCAAGGTATAGTCGTTCGGGAAGGCCGCGTTGCTCTTTAAGGCCGTATTGTTGGTCATGGTCCAACTGGGGGTCCGTGAGGAGTCCAGGTAGGGCTTTTCGACCAGATGGATGTAGAAGTCCGCGTCGCCGACAGTTCCAGAAAACCCGGAAGGATACACTGTCGTGTCGATTTCATACCCCGTAACGGTTATCTCCAGATCGGAGAAGTCCATATTCAAGGCACCCTGGGCGGTAACCCGGATCCGGTCGATGCGTCCATCGTCGTCCGAATCCTCGGTGTAGCTGTACACGACCGTCATGCCGCTGAACCAAGCATAGCAAGTAAGACCCTGTTCTAGGGGAGGAGCTCCATCGGGGACGACCGTCCTTAGGGTGACGTACAAGCTGTTGTAGGCGATGGGATTCGATCGGGCGTCACTATACCAGACATCGACATATTGGAAGTCAAGGTTCCCCGTTCCCGTCTTGTCCAACTGCCACATCAACACCGGATTGGGAGGAACGCCGGTCAGCCAGTTCAGGTCGGCCCCGTCATCCCCGAGATCATCCCGTGTAATGGTCACGTGATTCGCGATCGTCCCGATGGCCTGGAACGTCCCGCCCGCGACGATACGCTGGATATTGCTCCGTTGGAACCGAATCCTCCCGCCGGGCTGGTTGTACCTCAGGTTGTACCACTGGTTCGGCCCGGACACCGTCGCGAGTGCGGAGTCGGTGAACTCAACGATCCCAGTGCCGGGCGTGAAGGCTGTGATGACTCCGGTCGCGTTGGTCCAGTTCCCGGCGATGGTGATCGTGAAATTCCCGGACGCGAGGGTCCCCGTCTGGATCGTCAGATCATTCGCCAGGCCGAGATTCGCGGCGATGGTGATGGTCCCTCCCGCGTTGGCGATGAAGTTCCCCAGGGGGATAGTGGCGTTAAGATTGGTCGGGCTCCCTGTCATACGGAGCGTCGAGTTGAGGGGTGTCGCGAAGGTTCCGGAGATCGTGACGTTCCCGTTGGTGGAAATTGTGTTCGAGAAGGTATTGTTGATGGCACCCGAGCTGGTGACGAACCCCGCCGCAGTCCATGTCGCTCCTGCGGCGGTGTCGAAAGTGATCGTGCCCGTGTTCGTCACGGACCCGGTGGAGGCGGTCCCGCCCGCCAAGGTGATGATACCGGCGTTCGTGACGGGCCCGGCGGAGAGGGAGGGGGCCCCCGCCCCCGTGAAGGCGATCGAGCCGCCGGCCGCCAAGTTCAAGGCGGAGGCGCCCGTATTGATCCTACCCGTCGTCGCCGTGACGGAGCCGTTCGTGATCGTGAGGCCGCTCGTGGCGTTGATCGTCCCGGTCGTGACTTGGGCATCGCCGTCGGTCAGCGTAAATCCAGTACCTCCCGAGACGTTCAAGGTCTGGACGCCCACATCGACCAGCGCACCCGCTCCGTCCAGTGTGAGACCTCCGGAGAAGGTAGCGGTCCCGTCCAGGATCAGGATATCCGAGGGGTCCAGGGTATGCGCCACGGCGGTGGAGAACCCGCTCACGTGCAGGGTCAAAGCGTTCAAGTCGAGTTGGTTCCCGCTGAGGGTCATCGTGCCGGGGGAGACGATGGAAACCGCCCCGGCGGATGAAACCACCTGAAGGGTCCCGCCGGTGTTGTTCAGGGTTCTGCCGTTGGCCATCGACAGTGTCGCCATGCCCGCCGCGTTGGAGGCACCAAGGTTGAAGGTACCAGAATTCGATGAATTCAACCCCAGGCTCAGAACCGCCGGAACCGCGGCTGTGGACCGGAACGTCAGGGTGCCCGCGTTGGCCAATGCTCCGGTGACCGTCAGGTTCGTGGCCGTCGCGCCGCCCAGGGTGAAGGTCTCCCCGACGCTTACCGAAAGACTCCCGAACGTCGCGGTGCCGACCATGGAGACGCCCCCGGTGCCCGTCATGGAGACGGCCCCGAAGGTCTGGGCGTTCGGGGTGAGGACCTGGGCGGCCGCGCCGTTCAGGTCGAAGGAGGAATTGGCGGGATTGTTCGTGGTTCCCGTCGCGCCGAAGTCCAGGTTCCCCGCCACAGTGACCGTAGAGGCGTTCACGAAGTCCAGGACGCCTCCTACCGTAAGGCTCGTTCCGACTGTAAGGTTCCCGGTATTTGCCAGGCGCAGCCTCTCCGTGACGGTGACGCCCCCGGTGATCGTGGTCGTGGACCCGACACCCACCGTGAAGATGCCCGAGCCGACCGCGAGGGACGCGGCCGTGAGGCTGCCGCTGGTAGTCACCGCGGTGGCGGCCGTCTTGGCTACCGAAATGGGACCGAAGGACACGAGTCCGCCGGTCGTGAAGGTTTGGGCGTTCCCGGCGCTGAACCGGAGGATGTCACCCGCCGGATTCACCGTGGAGGCTGCGGAGAAGGTCAGGTTCCCCTGGAAGTCCCAATTGGGATCCCCGCCCGCGGCCCCGTTGACGGTCCCGCCCGAGAAGTCCGCGGCCCCCGACACGGAGAGTCCGCCGGTCCCGACGTTCACCGTCCGGGCCCCGACCCCGGGGGTCGTTATCGAGGCGAGGGTGACGAGTCCGACTCCCGTCAGGGTACCGAAATTCCCCAGGCTGCCGACGTACGTCTGGGTTCCCCCCGTCACCGTCTGG
>ENA-UOWG01000899-UOWG01000899.1-activated-sludge-metagenome-genome-assembly--contig:-NODE-899-length-33795-cov-8.251363_pt1 | contig 33795 bp, 25 predicted proteins | sample MGYA00238147_ERZ761563 | MGnify/ENA primary metagenome ERZ761563 (study PRJEB28884, sample SAMN05720216) | anaerobic digester metagenome | isolation source: active sludge of municipal... | reverse complement strand
GGGTGTCGACGCCTTCGTAGTCGTTTTTCAGGCTGCGCAGGTTGAAGAACAGCTTGCGCTGGGCCTTGGTGGTCGCCACCTTGACCAGGCGCCAGTTCTTCAGGATGTATTCGTGGATTCGGCCTTGATCCAGTGCATGGCGAAGGACACGAGACGCACGCCGCGCGCCGGATCGTAGCGCTTGACCGCCTTCATCAGGCCGATATTGCCTTCCTGGATCAGGTCGGCGTGCGGCAGGCCGTAGCCAAGATAACCACGGGCGATCGAAATCACCAGACGGAGGTGCGAAAGCACCAGCTGGCGCGCCGCATCCACGTCGCCATCGTCGTGGAAACGCTTGGCCAGCCGCTGCTCCTCGGCCTCGGAAAGCATCGGATAGCGATTCGCTGCCTGAACATAGGCATCGATGCTACCAACAGTCGAGGGGATGGGAAGCGTCAGGGCATGGGTCATAGCGTAGTATTCTCCTTATAAATCTAGTTTCATTTTAGCACTCGTGAACTAAGAGTGCTAATAAGGGGAAATGGTTTCAGCTAAGAAACTCTAATGACCGAAAATACTTCAATGCTGGTCGCTGTACCACGTATAGCGATGACCCCTAAAGAATAGGTTGAATGATTTTTCAATTTGGCATTTGCAGCAGGCCCAATCACTATTTGTGTCGGGAGATCGCGGGCAGTTGCCTCCAGACGTGACGCGAAGTTGATGCAGTCTCCCACGGCAGTGTAGGTGCTACGAAAAGGTGTGCCCAAGTCCCCGACCAGGGCTTGGCCACTCTCAATGCCAATACGTACCCGAACCGGACGAATGTCATGCTTGATCCGTTCCAGGTTAAAGCTATCGATTTCACAAAGTATGTTCAAGGCAGCCCTGACAGCACGGTCTGCCTGATCTGGGCAGGGTAATGGCGCCCCCCAAAAGGCAACTAGACCATCACCACTATATTTATCGAGAGTTCCGGCATGCTCCAATATGGGCCTAGTCAGGCAATCGAGAAATCTTTTGGTTAATTGAGCAGCGTCTTCCAGAGAAAGCGATGATGTGATCTGTGTGTAGCTCTCCATATCGGCGATAAGGACCGTTACCTCGCGCAGGGTCGGCTTCAGACTATAAGATAGATTGGAACGCAAGATTTCGTCGATTACAGGTTGTGCGACATAATGTGAAAAGGTATTTATCAAGCGCTGGGCGTTGCGGCGGGACTCTCTCCACTCATAATGAACCGCCGCTAGCAGAAAAAGCAAGAAGACCAATAAAGGTGATGAAATGGACCATTCTGCCCGGCCGCGTATCCCCCAGATGGCAATAGGTAGCCAACTTGCAATCAGGCAGATTGCCAGCAACAAGTTGCTCCAAACAGATAGGCGGGGCAGACTTAACATCGCAACAACTGTAGCGGCGAATAGCCACAAGGCGGGTACATAAAAAACCGGTTTCTTCGTGATCGGAACACCCTCCACCAGATCGAGAAGAGCAGAAACACTAGCAGCATGTACCATAACCCCGGCGCTCAATGGAGCTAATGGGGTGCTAACTCGGTCGCCTTGGCCAAGGGCGGACGAGCCGACCAGAATGTAGCGGCCACTGACCAATTCTTTAGGTGCAGTTTCCAAAAGTATTGCGGACGCCGGAATTACCGAATAAGCACTTAGGGTCAACCGATAAGGGATACGCCATTGGCCTTGAAAGCTCTCCCTCCCCGGAAAATCTGTGGAAAATCCTCGTGTGTTTCCGCAAGCAATTAGGGCAGATGCAAAATCTGGGTAATCTTTCTGCTGGAAGCGGGTCAAGACCGGTAAGCGACGGAGAATGCCATCGCTATCCGGGGAATATCCAATGTTTCCAACACATCGTGCCTCTTTCAGGCCACTATGATTGGCGATGTAGCCGTCTGCGATAGCCGAAAAAGCAGGCCCGGATACTGGTGGTTGCCCACCAGCGAGGACGCCAAGCAAGAGACTAGGGCTGCGCTGTGTGTAATCAAATATTTGAGCAATGGTCAGCGGCGCATTGGCAGCCAGCGCGGCGAGACGAGTATCGCCCTCCGGATCGCCATGGTCGGGAAAAACGATATCCAGCCCGATGGCACGAGCATGATAGGAAGCAAACAAAATTTCCACCAAGTCTGCGATACGCTCTCGTGGCCATGGCCAGGGGCCGATTTTTGCAATCGACTCCTCGTCAATGTCGATCACCGATATACGGGTTTCCGGGGTCGGGTCGGCAGCCAATTTGAGAAAGGCATCACGCAGACTTTCATCGAAGCGGTTCACCAATTCTGGGCGCTGCCATTGGAGATAGAGAAGCATGACAGAGGCTAGCAATACAATGATGATTCTAGTCATGCGCGCGATACCAAGGCGAAAATCCATCGTTTTCTCAGTGGTTACTATTTCGCTGCAGGATTACCTTCTCGCATATACGGGAATTCCGAAAGTACGCTACCGTTTAGGTCTGGCAATCCAAGCGGGTGGATAAGGTCGCGGAGAGTGGTCGCGGTTGCAAGTACACCGCATTTGAGGGTGATAGATTTATGTCACAACATGCCAGTAGCCAAAGCTTTCACGAGTGGAAAAGTGTGCCCGGAAGTAACCAGGAGAATATCAGGGCTAACGTAGTGCCCATGAGATTTGCAAGCAGATCGAACATACAAAATCCACTGCCGTATCGGCTATCCCAACACTCCTTGGCGAAACCAATCAGAAAAACGGTAGTAAACGCCCAAATCGCAGGCCAAAAAAGGAGTGCCGACAAAGTCAGCCAGAAGCTCCAAGTCATGTGCAGGCGCTTGTCTTCCTCCGTGAACTTGCTGGACAACTCCAAAAAAAATGCGCTTCTGGAAAACGTCATAAGCTCTGTTGAAGTCCAAATATGCAAAAATTTGTTCTAACGTCGAAATGAGGCACACAATTGCTTCCCCAATCTCAGTGCTCTTGTTCAGGACATGGTGCTGCAAGAATGGTTTATTTTCCGGTTACCGCTTAGACTCAGCTTCATGCTTGGTGGCGGTAAATTCTGCGCGCAAAACATCCGGCCGGCGAATAATCAACCTTCGCATATCCTTTTCTACTATTCCGCGTTGAATAAGCAAGTGTATGGCACGCGAAACCGTCTCGCGGCTTGTGTTGATCATAATTGAGATCTCTTGCTGAGTCGGCAATCTATCGATAACGACCAAACCGCTTTGGCTTTTCTGGGCAAGGTAATCAATAAGGGCATAAACTCGCTGAAACGCGTTAGGTATGCCGAGAATCATTCTGAAATTGGAAGCTCGCCGAATGCTTACGGCAAATCTTTTCAACACGCGTTCGGCAACAAGTGGGTTGTTGTGGATCAATTCCAGTGCTTGAGGCCGTGACAACAGGGCGTACATGGAAGGCTCACAGGCAATTACCGAGGCCGAGCGGGGTTTTCCGTCAATAATTGAAAGCTCACCAAAGTAGTCACCAGGCTCAAGGAAGGACAGTCCAATTTCGCGCCCACCCTCTGTGATGTCCACGGCCTGCACGCGACCAGAGAGCAAAAAAAACAAATGGTCGCCGATGTCCCCTTTATGAAGAATGTGACTGCCACGCTCTGCAGTTCGAACTTGCAATACGCTGGCCAGATGCCGCAATGTCTCCTCGTCAACACCCTTTAGAAGCGGAATGTTGTTCAGATGAATTGTAATGGTTGGGCGGGGCGGGTTATTGACCGCATCCGGGGGGCCGCCATCAAGTTCTATGGGGGTTTTCATTTGAGCCTCATGTTCCGAAGCAAGATAGGATTTTTTTGAAAGACGTACCTATTTTTCAGCGCGCGCCACGTCTGTGCTGATCAACACCGCCGCAGCGGTTGCCACTGCCAGTTGAGCTGAAGTATCCAGTTCCTGTACTCAAAAATCGAAATGTTTTCTTGATTTCGAATGTCCTTGAATTCCAGATTAATCGCATTGCATTCATTCAATGGAAAAATAGCTGCCATCCGTATCACGCTCATATTTTGGGTACGCTGAATATCAATGAGCCCAGGGAAATAGGCGCGCTCTCCTTCCCAGTGCTGAAACTGCCAACCTAGCTCAGCCAGCACACGACCACCCAATGAGAAATTTCCCCGAATGTTGGCAAAGCTACCCACGCGGTCACCACCCGGACGTTCGCTAGCCTGCTTATCCTTAACGGCACCAGCATTGGCTTGCCACCATGAGTCTTCCCCTTGGTAGCTTAATGTGCCACGAGCCTCCCACCACTGTGCATCAAAATTGCTTAAGGTAGGATACGTAATATAGCTCCAGCTCGCCGTCACGCCTGATTGCCAGCCATGTCCCAATGGCAAAGGGGGGACGACTTCCAACTGAATCTGGCTTTGTCGCAAATAAACCTGACCATCCAGCGTCATAAAACCTGTTGTCCCTGCCAACCTTCCGCCCCAACGATCCCATCGCCAAGGAGTTTCTGCACCGAAAAATATGGCATTCGTATTGTAGCGGGACATTTGATCGTAACTTCGCGACTGAAACTGAACGACTCCAAACGCCCCATTTTGCGAAAAATCTCTGACTAGCTCGCCGGAAAAATTCGTAAACTGATCTCCACGGGGACGAAATTCGGGTAAAAGCACCAAGTCAATCTGACTGCCGCCTCCGCCAAGGGAAAAGTTCGGATTGCGCGCGCCCTGATTTACATTACTTTCAAAGCCGCGACCCAAACGGAGAGTTGCATTTTTTTTTGCCGTCCAGCCACTGCAACCAAGTTTACGTTGATGGGCGATGACTTCCAGGATAGGGGGCGGCGGTGCATAGCGACGCTCGATCTCCAAAAAAAGATGCTCTGCTTCGGACACGTTTCCTGATGCGCAATATAGAATTGCAAGGTCCAGCCACGCCCCAGCGTGGCGGGGTTCGTCGGAAATCAACTGCGCCAGAAATTTTTTCGCATCCTCAAGGCGCCCCTCAGTGATTGCTAGCATGGCCTCTCCGTATATATCCTGAGAACTCACTGTGGGTATCGGTTCAGCAAAAATGACGCCAATCCACAAGAGCAGAAGGCTACCCAAAAATGCACGATAGAATCGCGCCGAGCAGTACCTCACGAGCCAAAAAAGCGACAGGCGTTTAAGCATTAATCTTGAGGATAGGCAATCCCCTGGTCGTATAAAATGTAAAATTGTGACTGGAATCACATCATTTTTTTATTTGCTGCTTGAGAATGTAACGATGGAGGCTGATAAATGAGCGCCTATTTTAGACTCTTTCTAAATGCCTTGCTAACGCTTGCATCGAGCGCCTTGTTTGCAACGGAGGCGGCTAATATTGTCTTTATTGCCGGAGAGGTAAGGGTCGCCGGCCGCCAGGTGCAGGTTGGAGATAAGGTTAGCGAAGGAGATACACTGATTACGGGCCGAGATGGCTACCTGTACCTCAAGACTCGCGATAACGGCTTTTTTATTCTGCGGCCAAACAGTTTGGGCCAGATTGTGTCATACCAGATCGACACCGAAGATCCCTCCAACAATCGCATCAAGCTTGAGTTGCAGCAGGGTGTTGCCCGCCACATATCTGGTGACGCGGTAAAAAGTGCGCGTCAAAATTTCCGCTTTAACACACCGGTTGCTGCAATCGGCGTTCGTGGAACCGATTTTACTGTCTTTGCTAGTCCTGAAACGACTCGGGTAGCTGTTTTATCGGGTGCCGTGGTTGTCAGTCCCTTTTCCAGCGAGTGCGTTTCAAGTGGTATTGGCCCCTGCGGTGGCGCATTGAGCCGGGAATTGTTTGCTGAAAAAGTGGGACACACCCTTCAAGTTGATCGCGGTCAGATTCCTGTGTTGCATAAAGGCTCTGATAAGATACCGGACGCTATTTCGCCCCCACACGCCAATGAGCCTAAAACAAACGCGCCGTCAAATGGGGCGGCAATAAGCAATAGCGCTGCAGTGACAAGGGCTGAGACCGATTTGCTTATGCCTCTCAAGATCGATGCAATCAATCAGGCAGTTAGTCAGGCACTAACTCGGGCAGCCGAATCTACTCCAGTAGCTGCGCCCGCTGTAACCCCCTCAGTCGTAACGCCGATTGTAAGTGTGCCGCTGATTTGGGGGCGTTGGCAAGCGGTACTCGACAAAAGCATCGAAGTTGACGTTGCTTCCCTTCTGGCAAGTAACCAATTGATAGCGACAAACAACTACTATGCAATCATGCGCAACCGGGATACGCCGTGGCAAGCGCCGGTTCAAAGCAGTGCGGCGTTTTCCATACGCGACTCGCAGGCAGTGATCCTTAACGAGGCATCGGGAAAACCTTCTCCAGCCAAAATAGAAAACGGCCTGTTACAAGTTGATTTTGCAAAATTGAATTTTTTCACCAAATTTGATTTGGTCAATCAGAGTGAGCGATTTAGCTTGCAAAACAAAGGCGAGGTTTCTGCAGATGGGCGCTTGTATGGTGGCAACCAGTTCTTACTCCCGAACAATATGGACGTCCGTGGTGCGCTGTCCAGCGATAGCCAAACTGCGGCCTATCTGTTTCAAGCGCGACTGGATCAGCAACGCTTGGCGACCGGCGTGATTTCGTGGGGTAAATAGGTGTTTTGTAGCCTCACGTAGCTGCCGGAAAAAGGAGCAAGAGCGTAACGAGGAGGACGGGGCGGAATCACTCACCGGAGTTGAAAGCCAAGGTGGCGATTGCCGCTTGAAGGGCGACAATACCTTGGCCGAACTGGCGCAACGGTTTGATGTTCATCCGAGCAGATTGTCTGCTGGAAGATGCAGTTGCTGGAGGGATCGGCTGTGGTCTTTAGCGAGTCGCCGGCCAACTTGTCCGAATCGGACATTCAGACCATGCAGGCCAAGATTGGGTAACTGGCGCTGGAGAATGATTTTTTAGAAAAGGCGCTGAACAAGGTGAGGCTGCTCAGCGTAAAATAATGATTGACCGCACCTACAACCTGTCGGAGGTTTGGCAATGCGAGATTCTCAAACTGGCTCGGTCGACCGTGTACTACGCGCCCAAACCGACCTCTCTGGAGGATGTGGCGTTGATGTGTCGAATCGACGAGTTGCACCTGAAGTATCAGTCTGCCGGGAACCGGATGCTGCACAATCTGCTCCGCAAAGAGGGGCAGTAGGTCGGCCACAAGCGTTCGCCGGCTGATGCGGCAAATGGGCACACAGCCTTGTGGCGCAAGCCGAACACTAGTCGCAGGCATGCGGCCCACCCGATATCCCTATCTGCTGCGGAACCTGAGCATCGAGCCCCCCAATCACGTCTGGGCAACCGGTACCACCTACATCCCGATGTACCGGGGTTTCGTGTATCTCGTCGCCATCGCCGATTTGTATAGCCGCCGCGTGCACGCCTAGCAGGCCGCTGAAATACCTCGCCGTTGTGTCGACGAAATAGGTATGGCAAGGGTTATACCGATACCCATTGATTCCCGAGAGAACGAAGCAAACCATGCGCGAAACCGACAGTTTCACCGAGAGCTAGGTTGCGATGCTTCGCCTGGACGATTTTGTTCCGGCGCAGCATCTGCTACGGCCCCTCTGGGAGATGGTGAATCAGGTACTCAAGGATATCGGGCCCTTGCTCTCTGGCATGTATGTTGCCGAGGTCAAAGGCGGCCGCCCCAGCATTGCCCCGGAGAAATTCCTGCGCGTCATGCTGCTGCAAATCTTCTACAGCATCCGCTTGGAACGGCAGATGATGGAGCAGACGCAATACAACCTGCTGTTTCGCTGCTTCATCGGGCTCTCGATGGACGATGCCATCTGGGTGCCCACAGTTTTCAGCAAGAACCGCGAACGCCCGATCGCCCACGACGCCGTGATCGAACTCTTCAATGCAGTCCTGGCGATTGCCGAGAAGAATCAATGGCTCTCCAGCGAACACTTCAGCGTTGATGGCACGCTCATCCAGGCTTGGGCAGGACACAAGAGTTTCGTGCGCCAGGACGGCAGCGATGACGACGGCGGCGACTTCAAAGGCCGGTCGCGCAGTAACGAGACCCACGCCTCACGTAGTGACCCGGATGCCCAACTCTACCGCAAGGGCAATACTGCCAGTAAATTGCGCTATATGGGCCATACCCTGAGCGACAACCGCCACGGCTTGATCGCCAGTGCCATCGTCACCACAGCCGACGGCTACGCCGAGCGGGAGGCGGCCAGGGCCATGATTGCCGACGCCCGGCAGGTGGCCGATGTGGCGGCTGAAGTGACGCTGGGCGCCGACAAGGGCTACGATGCCCGGCAGGTCATCGAGACGCTGAACGAACTGAATGTGATTCCCCATGTGGCGCAAAACATTAGCCATCGCCGCTCCGCAGTGCCGGATGAGATTGCCGGCACTGCGGGCTACGCGATCTCCCAGCAAAAGCGCAAACTCATCGGAGCAAGGATTCGGCTGGGCCAAGTTCGTCGGGCCGATCCGCCAAGTGATGGTGCGCGGCTTGCACAAGGTCGATCAGTTGTTCGTGCTGACTATGACCGCCTACAACTTGACGCGCATGCGCACGCTGGACGCAATCCGTCTGTTGGGAACAACATGACAAGAAAGCGGCTCGAAATCCCCGGGAAAAGCGTGCGAAAGGCAAAAACCACCCTTCGCGCCATGGGAAATCACACACCCGAAGGACGCTGTCCGCCTTACCGGGGCACGTCTTCGTCAAAAGCCTCTGGTGCACGATCAAATGCGAGGAGGTATATCTGAAAGCCTATGGCTCGGCTTCCCTGGCCAAGACCAGCCTCGGGCAGTTCATCAAGTTCTACAGCAGCCGGCGACCGCATCAAACATTTGCTGGCAAGACACCGGACATGATCTACTTCGTTCGCTTGCCGCATGAAATCCGTGTTACTTACCGCGCCGTCCACGGTCTGAACGGACCTTCGGCAACTGCCACCGTGGATAATGCTACCCACGCAGGGCTCTACTTATCGCCGTGGAAATTCTGTCCAAACAAACGGGGCCGGCTCTGTCTGCTAGTGGTTTGCTCGGACTACGACATCTATAGGTGCGGTAGAATTACAACTTTACCGCCGCTGCTCAGCCTCCGATTATGCTAATTCCAGTCATTCTTTCCGGTGGTGCCGGAACCCGCTTGTGGCCTGTTTCGCGTGAGGGTCATCCAAAACCTTTTATGAAGCTGGCGGATGGCGAAAGTCTGTTGCTCAAAACGTATCTCCGTGCGGCGGGGGTGACGCTTGCAAATGAACGAGGCAGCGAAATCCTGACCGTCACCAATCGTGACTACTTCTTTATGAGCAAGGATGAATTGGCTCGCGCGCAACTAGGTGAACGGCAGACTGGCGTTTTCCTGCTTGAGCCTGTCGGTCGCAATACTGCACCCGCCGTCGCGCTCGCGGCACATCATATCGCGGACCGCTTCGGTCGCGACGCATTGATGCTCATTCTTGCCGCCGATCACCTGATCAAGAATCAGGTTGCCTTTGGTGCCGCCGTAGGTAGCGCAGCGTCGTTGGCAGAGCAGGGCAAGCTGGTGACCTTTGGCATCGTTCCATCGGGCCCTGAAACTGGTTTCGGCTATATTGAATCGGGCGATGTGGTGGGCAAGGGCAGGCAAGTCGTCCGTTTTGTCGAAAAGCCCTCTCTGCAAAAGGCTGAGCAATATGTGGCTAGCGGCAATTTCCTCTGGAACTCCGGCATGTTCTGCTTCAAAGCGGGGGTCATCTTGGATGAAATGTCTAGGCATGCCCCGGAGGTAGCGACAGCTGCTGAAGCATGTTGGGCGGCGTTATGTCAGGAAAACTCAGCGTCCAATACCATGCTTGAAATTCCGGCCGAAGCTTTTGCAGCCGTGCCAGATATTTCTATCGACTACGCGGTTATGGAACGTTCAGCCAACGTCGCGGTTGTTTCCGCCGATTTCGGCTGGAGCGACATCGGTTCCTGGAATGCCGTCAGCGAATTGGTCGGGGCGGACGGTGATAACAACCGATCTGTCGGCCAAGCTATTTTTGTCGATAGCAAGAATACCTTCGTACAAAGTGAAGACCGCTTGGTTGCCGCAGTCGGGATCGATAATCTGATGATCATTGATACGCCGGACGCACTACTGGTGGCGCATCCCGACAAAGCACAAGATGTCAAGAAGGTGGTCGCGCAACTCAAGAAGCAGAACCACGAGGCATACAAGATCCATCGTACGGTGACCCGCCCTTGGGGTACCTATACTGTGCTTGAAGAAGGACCGCGCTTCAAAATAAAACGTATTGAAGTGAAGCCTGGCGGCAGCCTCAGCCTGCAAATGCATCACCACCGTAGCGAACACTGGATCGTTGTCAGCGGAATGGCAAAAGTGATCAATGGCGACCAGGAACTCTTTGTTGGTACAAATCAATCGACCTATATACCGGCGGGACATCAGCACCGCCTCGAAAACCCTGGTGTCATGGGGCTGGTGATGATCGAGGTACAAAGCGGCGAATACCTGGGCGAAGACGATATCGTTCGCTTCCAGGATGTTTACGGGCGTGCCTGATGGCACTTAGCTTGATCCGGCCACTCTGGGCCTATCGCGGCTTTATCATCGGCAGTGTCAAACGGGAATATCAGTCAAAATACCGCAATTCCCTGCTCGGTGCCGTGTGGACCGTAATCAATCCACTAGCCATGATCATTGTCTACACAGTGATTTTCTCCCAGATCATGCAGGCAAAGCTGCCGGGAGTAGATACAACCTTTGCCTATAGCATCTATCTGTGCGCTGGCGTGTTGACGTGGGGCTTGTTTGCTGAAATTGTCAGTCGTGCGCAAAATACCTTTTTGGAAAACGCCAACCTTCTCAAAAAACTGAGCTTTCCAAGGTTGTGCTTGCCCGTAATCGTAGTGGCTAATGCCGGACTCAACTTCGCCATAATCTTTAGTCTATTCTCGGCATTTCTCGTTCTGTCTGGCAACTTTCCTGGTTGGCATTTTTTCGCCTTGCTGCCGGTACTTACAATTCTTGTGACTTTCGCCATTGGGTTGGGCATCACGCTGGGTGTATTGAACGTGTTTTTTCGGGATGTCGGGCAATTTTTCGGCATATTCCTGCAGTTCTGGTTCTGGCTGACCCCTATTGTTTACCCTGTCAGTATTTTGCCAGAGCGCCTCCAGCTATATATGAAACTGAACCCAATGGCACGGCTGATAGATGCCTTTCAGGTCATCTTAGTTAGCAGTCAATGGCCAGACTGGTACAGCCTGTGGCCGGTTGTTGCGCTCGCCGTTATTCTATGCCTGATTGGCTTCGGGTTGTTTCGGCGCCATGCCGGTGAAATGGTGGATGAACTCTGATGGGCACGATCACCGTTACAAACCTCGGCAAGGCCTACAAGCAATACGCCACGCGCTGGTCGCGCCTGGCAGAATGGGTGACGCCCGGTCACAAGCGCCATCACACGCTTAAATGGGTATTGCAGGGCATCAATTTCTCGGTCAAGCCTGGAGAGGCGCTTGGCATCATCGGCATTAACGGTGCTGGCAAGAGTACCCTGCTCAAGATGATCACTGGCACCACACAGCCAACGACGGGGGATGTGCGCATCACAGGCCGTGTTGCTGCCCTGCTGGAACTCGGCATGGGTTTTCACCCAGACTTCACCGGTCGGCAGAATGCCTACATGGCCGGGCAACTCCTCGGTTACAAGGTTGAAGACATTGCCCGCCTGATGCCCGAGATTGAAGCCTTCGCTGAAATTGGCGATTACATTGACCAACCTGTTCGCGTCTATTCCAGTGGTATGCAGATGCGCCTGGCATTCAGCGTGGCAACAGCACAGCGGCCCGATGTGCTTATCGTTGATGAGGCGCTTTCAGTAGGCGATGCCTATTTCCAGCACAAGAGTTTCGACCGCATTCGGAAGTTTCGCAAACAGGGAACGACGCTCCTTATTGTTTCGCACGACAAGCAAGCAATTCAGTCTATTTGTGATCGTGCCATCATGCTCAATGCCGGAAAGTTGGCTTTGGAAGGAGAGCCGGAGGCGGTCATGGATTACTACAACGCCATGTTGGCCGATAATCAGAACCAGACCGTAACACAGGATATTTTGGAAGATGGTGGGTATCAAACAATTTCAGGTGATGGTTCTGCCAATATCGTGGACGTTGCTTTGTTGGATGAATTTGGGCAAGCAATTGAGGTTTCCGGGGTTGGAAAGACGGTGACATTGCAGGTAAAGGTTGTGGCTAACAAGTCATTGCCGATACTCGTATTGGGTTACATGATTAAAGATCGGCTCGGGTTGCCGATGTTTGGTACAAATACATTCTTGAAAAAAAGGGCGATTCTCGATGTCCGGCCTGGTGCTAAATATCTGTTCAGATTTACATTTTCTATGAATCTCGGATCTGGTAACTATTCCGTCGCTGTTGCCCTAACCAGTAGTGACACTCATCTCTCGAATAATTACGAATGGCGTGACAGAGCACTTGTTTTCTCTGTAGTCAACTTGAATCATGATGACTTCACTGGGTGTGTCTGGCTTGAGCCATCTATTGAAATAGAAGGTGCCTAAATATATGGGCCTCGCAAAAGTAATTAATTCGATGCTTATGCCTTTGGGTTTGGCGGTTGTTCGTCGTTCAACTATTGAACGGTTGTCAAACAATTCTGATTCAAATTCGCTAATTCAGGCTTATAGTTCAATTGGCGACCGACTGGATGGCATTGAGAAATACTTAGCCGATCTTAAAGTTAAGACTGATGTTTTTCAGAGGGATGTTTTGCGTCATCAGGTTGCAGAGAAGTGGTCCCTCATCGACTATATTTCTTGCTCTATAGTTGGTGGGGAAGAATTGTGTACTTGCCCGCTCTGCGGCTTTACAAGTTCAGCTAATACACTCAAGCAGTTTAATTCATATTGCATTTTTGGTGGTGGGCTTCTGCTCAGATATCAGTGCACAAATTGTGATCTGATTTATGGCCCGAAAAAAATGTTGGATCTCACTCCCGCGGAACTTAGTAGCGATTACGAATGGCATTACCGAGTTTACGAAGAAGGTGATTCTACTGCCCAGGAAATCCGAGCGTTTCATCTATTAAAGCCGTCGAAATCGGGCATTTATCTCAACTATGGTGCTGGAGCTTGGTCAAGGAGCGTAGAAATTTTGCGCAGCGAGGGCTGGAATGTAATGGCATTTGAACCTCATGGATCAGCTCAGGCAAGTGCAGATTATGTGATATCAAATCGCGTCGAGTTACAAAAAATTGGATTCGATGGTGTTTTTTCAAACAATGTCTTAGAACACCTCCGTTATCCTGTCGAAGAATTGAGCTTCATGCAAGGGATCATTAAGCAGGGAGGGCGAATGTCACATGCTACTCCGTGTTTCGAATATCTCTTTGAGTACACTCGTTTTCATTTATTTTTTTATTTGGGGCGCTCCCGCTCTTTGTTAGCGGAAAGAGCAAATTTGACTGTGGTGGATTTTGTTTTAGATGGAGAATTTATGTGTGCATTGTATGAGGCAAAATGCTCGTGAGTTTTGTTTCTTACGCACAAAATTTTGAAGACGTTATGCTTTGGCGCGCACTCAAGCATATAGAGAATGGATTTTATATCGACGTTGGCGCAAATCATCCCTCGATAGACTCAGTTACAAGAGCTTTTTACGAGCGAGGGTGGCATGGAATCAATATAGAGCCATTGCCTTCACATTATGCAGAATTGCTGTGTGACAGGCCGCGCGATATTAATTTGCAGTGCGCGGCAGGTGCGTCGAATGGCGAGATTGAGGTTTGGGAATGCGACGTGCGTGGCTGGGCGACTGCGTCGCCTGATGTCATGGCTCAGCACGCGGCAAGCGGTCACAAGGGTACTTTCCACAAAGTTCCCGTTTCCAGGCTCGCTGATATTTGTGCACAGCATGTCTCTGGAGAAATTCATTTCTTGAAAATTGATGTTGAGGGGTTTGAAAAATCCGTAATTGACGGAGCTGATTTTTCACGCTTCCGCCCATGGATTCTAGTGATCGAAGCTACGAAGCCGAACTCAACCGAAGAGATTCATGGCGAATGGGAGGGTACGGTACTCTCGGCTGACTATGACCTTGGCTATACTGATGGTCTGAACCGCTTTTACGTTGCCAAGGAGCGTCATGAGTTACGGGATTCGCTTCGCTATCCGCCCAATGTTTTTGATGGGTTTATCCGTTCTGAACAGCTCGATTTTGAACTAAGGGCCCAGCAAGCCGAAGCCATGGCCCAGCAAGCCGAAGCCTTGGCCCGGCAAGCCGAAGCCATGGCCCGGCAAGCTGAAGCCAAGGCCCGGCAAGCTGAAGCCAAGGCCCAGCAAGCCGAAGCCAAGGCCCAGCAAGCCGAAGCCAAGGCCCAGCAAGCCGAAGCGGCATCAAGCGAGCGTTTCGCACAGTTGCAAGCTGTGTATGCCAGTAGTTCCTGGCGCCTGACCAAACCGATGCGTGCCTTCAAGCGGATTCTGGGCGGTGATTTTTCGATTCTAGGACGGTCGACCACAGCAATCGCGCTGAAGTCCAAACAGGCACTCCGAGCATCTATCGCCATCGGTATTGGCTATGTTCTCAATCAGCCGAGATTCAGAAGCGTGTTGATTCCGGTTTTTAGGTCGTTCCCTCGGTTGCTCCCACGGCTATTTCGGATTATGCACAACACTGGGGTTGTGCTTGGACAGGAGGCGTATGCAACCTTCGCATCGTCTAGCCTGGCACATCTTGACGCCGCACTTGTGCAGCAGACCATGACGCCGCATGCGCATCGAATATTCGTAGCATTGAAGGCTGCTGTCGACAAGAAAAATCGGGAGATTCGTTGATGCGTATCGTCATCGACATGCAGGGTGCGCAAACAGAAAGCCGCTATCGTGGCATCGGCCGTCATGCGATATCCATTTCTCGGGCAATCGTTCGTAACCGTGGCGAGCATGAGGTATTCCTCGCCTTGAGCGGCGCGTTTCCTGACACAATCGAGCCCATTAGGGCCACCTTTGACGGACTGCTTCCGCAGGAGAACATCCGAATCTGGCACGCGCCCGGCCCGGTGGCGGAAGAGAATGTCGCGAACGATGGGCGGCGTGAAGTGGCCGAACTGATACGTGAAGCGTTTTTTTCAAGTCTTCAGCCGGATGTGATTCATATTACAAGTTTGTTTGAGGGCTACGCGGACGATGCTGTCACGAGTATCGGGCGTTTCGATAACAGTACGCCGGTTAGCGTATCGATCTATAGCCTTGCGCCTTTGCTAAATTCTAGTCATTACGCTAAACGTGATCCGCGTCGGGCACAGCATTATTTGCGCAAGAGCAATCAGTTGAAGCTAGCTACAATCTATCTTGCCGCATCTGAATTCACACGTCAGGAAGCATTGACACATCTGGATTTGCAGGAAAGCAGCATCATCAATGCTTCAATTGCTGTTGAATCCAACTTTCAACCACTGCCCATCGATGACAGCGTTGCTGCCAAATTGCGGCTCAAATTTGGCCTGACCCGCCCTTTCGTTTTTTGCACTGGCGGCATCGATGAGGGTGGGAGCCTGCCGCGGCTGGTCCAGGCATTTGCCCGTTTGCCGCCTCACACGCGCGCTGGTCACCAGTTATTGCTGGCAGGCGAAATGCCGGCTGGGAATGTTGCTGAACTCATTCGTAAAGCCGAATCAGTTGGCCTCAAGGCGGATGAAATACGTTTCTCGGGTTATGTGACAGACGAAGAACTCGTCCAGCTTTACAATCTGTGCAAACTTTTCGTCTTCCCTGCCTGGCACGAGGGGCTTGGTCTGTCAGCGCTCGAGGCCATGGCCTGCGGCGCAGCGGTTATCGGGGCAAGTAGTTCCAGTTTGCCGGAAGTAATTGGTTCGGATAGTGCATTATTTGATCCCCACTCGGAAGAGGCGATTGCCCATGCAATAACTCGGGGTCTGACGGATGATGTTTTCCGAGATGCACTTGTCTCGCATGGCAGACGCCAAGCCAAACGATTCTCTTGGGATGAAAGCGCCAAGCGGGCTATCGCTGCATTTGAGGCGCTTCATTCTCAATGTGACGCTTTTCAGCCAGCACTCCAGCCCCGGCATCGTCTACGACTTGCCTATGTTTCGCCCTTGCCTCCAGAGCGAACCGGTATTGCCGATTACAGTGCAGAGTTGCTGTCAGAACTCTCCAGCCTGTATGAAATTGACGTGATCATTGCGCAAGACACTGCGCCGGATTCGTCAATCAATTCTTGTTGCGCAATACGGACGGTGGAATGGTTTATCCGTAATGCGGAACGCTATGACCGGGTGCTTTATCACTTCGGAAACTCTGCTTTCCACCAGCACATGTTTCATTTGCTGAAGCTTGTGCCCGGGGTGGTAGTTCTGCATGACTTTTTTCTCGGCCACGTTGTTGCACATATGGATTCGACGGGTTTCGATCCCGGAGGGTGGGGGCGGGAACTCTACCATTCGCACGGCTATAAAGCTTTACAGGAGCGTTTTGCGGCAATTGACGCTGCTGAAGCCGTTTGGAAATACCCCTGCAATTTAAGCGTGTTGCAGGGTGCGCTCGGAGTTATTGTCCATTCTCGAAACTCGATGCACCTTGCCGAGCAATGGTATGGCGGCGAAGTTGCAGCGAACTGGGTGGATATCCCTCACCTGAGGGTACCAACGCATGAAATCGACAAAAAGAGGGCTCGCAAAATACTGGGAGTGGGGGAAGAGTCGCTGCTAGTGTGCGCGTTTGGTCTTCTGGGTCCGAGCAAATTGAACCATCGACTTCTTGACGCGTGGCTGAGTTCGGAACTGGCGGAGCAAGAGAATTGCCATTTGGTATTTGTCGGGGAAAATCATCAAGATGGCTATGGCCAGCAATTGAATAAGTGCATTCGCGAATCCAATGTGGGGGGGCGCATTCGCGTTACCGGTTGGGTTGATACTGACGTCTTTCGCACCTATCTGGCTGCTGCAGATATTGGAGTGCAATTGCGCGCGCTTTCTCGCGGAGAAACGTCGGGTACAGCACTCGACTGCATGAATTATGGTCTTGCTACGATCGTCAACGCCAATGGCTCGTTTGCAGAACTGGAACCGGAGGCCGTCTGGCTTCTGCCTGACAATTTCGAGGATGCTGCACTAGTTTTGGCCCTGGAGACGTTGTGGAGAAAACCAGAGCAGCGCAGTTCCCTGGCAGAGCGTGCGCGCGAAACCATCTTGAAGCGTCATGCACCTGCGGAATGTGCCAGACAGTACGCTGAAGCCATCGAGAGTTTCTATCGCCGTGCACAGACCTCAGCAACAGCCTTGATTCGTGCCATTGCGGAACAACAAGGCCTTCCCTCCAGCGATAGCGAACTGTTTCATCTTTCAATGGACCTGGCGGCTACCTTACCGATAAAGAAATCCGCTAAGCGCTTGTTCCTCGATGTGTCGGCTACGTGCCGGAACGATCTCAAGACCGGTATCGAGCGTGTTGCACGCGCACTGACGTTGGCACTACTGGAGGCCCCACCAATTGGCTACCGAGTCGAACCTGTATACCTTGATCAGGTTGTCGGGCAATGGCACTATCGTCGTGCGTGCCATTACACCTTGGGATTGTTAGGGTGTTCGACCCAATTGCTAGATGATGAGATCGTCGAACCAGAATGTGGCGACATTTTGCTAGGTCTGGATATTTCGGGCGACATTCTGGTGCAGGCAGAGCATGCCGGATTGATTCGGAACTGGCGTGACAAAGGTGTTGAAGTGTATTTCATGGTACATGACTTGCTGCCAATCCGGATGCCGGAAGTATTCCCGCCAGGCGCTGACGAAAGTTATTTGAAGTGGCTGCGACAAGTATTGAAATTCAATGGTGCAATCTGTGTTTCGAAGGCTGTCGCCGATGATTTGGCAGATTGGCAGCAGCAAGCAGATATGTATTTTGAAAAAAGGCGCCCATTCAATATTGGCTGGTCTCATCATGGCGCTGATTTATCCAATACCTCTCCCACCACCGGCATGCCCAGCGACGCAAAACGGGTACTACGACAGATTGGTCTCCGCCCAAGCTTTTTAATGGTCGGCACCATTGAGCCACGAAAGGCTTATCTTCAAACCATCGAAGCCTTCAGTCAACTCTGGCACGAGGGCGTTGAAATCAACCTTGTCATTGTGGGCAAGGAGGGCTGGAAAAACCTGCCGGATGACATGCGACGCGACATTCCCCAAACAATCGAGCGCCTTAAAACTCATCTCGAGCTAAACAAACGACTTTTTTGGCTGGATGGAATCAGCGATGAGTATTTGGAAAAGGTCTATGGCGCCAGTACTTGTCTGATCGCCGCCTCCTATGGAGAAGGCTTTGGTTTGCCACTTATCGAAGCTGCGCAACACAAATTGCCAATCATTGCGCGGGATATCCCGGTGTTTCGTGAAGTTGCAGGTTCCTTTGCACATTATTTCGCTGCCGATGAACCAGAGGCACTCATCGATGCCGTAAGCAGATGGCTCGCGCGCACGCCGGGCGAGTTGGACGTGGGATCGATGCCTTACCTGTCCTGGAGTGAAAGCGCCAGCAATCTGGCCGAATTGATTCTTCAGGGACCATGTGAAAATGGGAAAGGTAACCCCCCGCACTCAGGCATTCGAAAAGGAAAAATCCTGTACGTCGACGTTTCGGTAGTCCATCGGGACGATTTCAAAACGGGAATTCAAAGAGTAGTAAGATCGGTATTGCTCGAATTGATTTCCAAACCGCCCGAGGGATATCGGGTTGTTCCCGTATATCTTGATGAGATAGATGGTCAGTGGAACTATTATCCGGCGAACCGGCTCCTTGTCGAATACCGGAAAATGGCGAGGGTTGACGTTACATCGGACAGTAATTATGGCTTCGTGCCGATGCGTGGAGATATTATTCTAGGCTTGGATCTGGCGGGAGGATATGTTGTTGCCGCGTCGAATCAAGGGCTGTATAAAAACCTCATGCAACTTGGCGTCAGCGTTTTTTTTCTGGTCTATGACTTGTTGCCAATCACCCACGACGATTTCTTTGGTTCCGACGATTCCCAAGGCCATATAAATTGGGCGGCATCTATCAGCAAGTGTTCGGGAGTAATATGCATCTCGAAGTCAGTGGCAAATGACTTCTTAGAATGGCATAAATTATATTTTGGAGAATTGCCAGAAAATTTGGCCGTAACCCATTTTCACCTTGGGGCGGACATTGAGAGATCGTTTCCAACATCCGGTTTTCCTGCAGACGCAGAAAAAACGCTCTCGGCCATACAAGAGAGCACCAGTTTCGTTATGGTCGGTACTATTGAGCCACGCAAAGGGCATTTGCAAGTCATAAATGCCTTTGAGTATCTCTGGAATAGAAACCACAATGTCAAGCTTGTCATAATTGGCAAGAGTGGCTGGATGGCTGACAACATCGTCGGCCATATCCGTACTCATCCCGAGTTAAATAATCGACTGATTTGGCTGGAAGGAATCAGCGACGAATATCTGGAAAAGGTTTACGCCGCCAGTACCTGCCTGATCGCCGCTTCCTATGGTGAAGGTTTTGGTCTCCCTCTTATTGAAGCCGCCCAGCACGAGTTGCCAATCATCGCACGGGATATTCCGGTCTTTCGCGAAGTGGCGGGAGAGCATGCGTATTATTTCTCTGCGACAAGCGCGGATGGACTAGCCCGCGCGATTGAGGAATGGGTTGGCTTGCACACCGAGGGCAAGCACCCAAAATCAGACACCATGCCTTGGCTGACATGGGCCCAAAGCTCAAGAAGCCTTCTGGCACAGATTGGGCTTTCCTGACTTGATGAATTAATGAAATTTCTCCGAGCGGCGGCAGGTATCGTTGGATGCGCCGATGCTTCGTGTAATGAACATCGTCCGCGAACTAACGTTCTGCTTTGCTCGGTTAATAAAGTCGTCGCAGCCCGGGGCGCGACGTCCTTGCCAGATCGGTTTTGATGGATGGATTGTTGTAATCTAGCAACAATGCCCTGAAAATCACAAAAATGTGACGTACGTCACACCCACCGTGGCAAATTCGTCTACATTGGCTACCAAGTTCCGCGGTCCTGTTGCTGAAAGCATACGCTCAGAGAGCCTGGGAGCCAGATAGGGTGTTGCGCGAAATGATTGTTCTGCTATAGTCGCCCCGTTTGAAGTCTGCAAACACAATTTTTTGTTTTCCTTGAGGAGTTACACATGGCTGTCACCAAAGCTTTTCTCGAACAAGCCTACTTAGCATATTTTGGTCGTCCGATTGACCCTAATGGTGCGGTCTGGTACACCCAGCCCAGCATGACCCAGGCCCAAGTCGAGCAGGAATTTTCTAGCTCCGCCGAATCCAAGGCGCTGTATCCCGATGGCGCCACCGTTGCCACGATCAACGGTATTTACGAAACGCTGTTCGGCCGTGAAGCCGACGTCCCCGGCGCAACTTGGTGGGCAAACGAAATTGCCCAAGGCAAGGTAACCCTCGCTGGCGCCGCGATCGCCATCCTGCAAGGCGCTCAGGGTTCGGACAAGGTTATCGTGGAAAACAAGCTGGCCGCTTCTTCCGCATTCACCGCTGGTCTCGACACGATGGAAGAAATTGTCGGCTTCAGCGGCGATGCGGCTATTGCTGTTTCTCGCGAATGGCTGGCAACCGTCACCACCACGCCCGCCACCCCGGCGCAAGTGAATGCAGCGATCGAGGCTTCGGTTGCTGCTTCCAACCCGCCGCCCCCGCCGCCGGTGAGCGAAACGTTCATTCTGACGACCGCTCAGGATGTCTTCACCGGCAACGCCGGCGACGATCAGTTCCTCGCGACTCAGGATACGCTGCAACTGGGCGACAGGCTGACTGGTGGTGAAGGTCATGACGCTTTGGAAGTCTCGATCAGCGGCTTCTTTGGTCTGAATACCGGATTCACCGCAGACAGCATCGAAACCATTTCCGTCAAGTCGCTCGCTGTGGGTTCCTCGACGCTGAATTTGTCCGACGTGACCGGCGCTACCACGCTCTCGTCCCATGAGTCCTCCGGCGCCCTGTCCTTCGCCGATATCCAGAGCGTTAACGGTACCGACGTCTCGATCACCGATACCTCGGCAACGCACAGCTTCAACTACGATACCAACGCCTTCACTGCTGGCGTCGATGCGGTTGATCTGCGTCTGGCCGAAGTGACCGGCGCGCAAATCAATTTCAGCACCGCCTCTGCCAGCCTGGGTGTCGAGCAAATCAACATCGATTCGCAAGACAATCCGAATCCGGTTGCCGGCGACAGCGATGCCACGGTCAACACGGTTTCCGATCTCAATGTCGGTGACAAGCTGACCACCGTCAATATCAAGGGCAATGCCGATCTGACCGTCGCCGCGCCGCTGGACGTCAACGTTCAACTGGTTGACGCGCACACCCTCGACGGCAACCTGACGCTCGACCTTTCCAACTCCAACGACGGCAACCCGGGTTCCACCGGCGATGATGCCAGCACCGTCGAAGAGATTGTCTATATCGGTGCCTTGCAAAACGACCACGTCGAATTCGGCTCCACCGACAACGCCAAGAACGTTACGCTCGGCAATGGCAATGACTGGGTCCGTACCGGTACCGGCGTCGCCATGGTTGATGGTGGCAATGGCAACGACACGATCATCACCGGCGCGCTGAATGACCTGGTGATTGGTGGTGCGGGTAATGATGTCGTTACCGACGCAGGTGCCGACAACGCGACCACCGGCTGGACGACGCGCTATGTCTCGGGTGGCAACAATTTCTCCCTGGGTTTGGGTGACGACTCGCTGACCGTGACCGGTTCGGGCAACAACACCGCCGACCTCGGTGCCGGAAACGACTGGATGCTCGTCGGTGGCGAGGACAACATCGTTGACGGCCATCAATCCGTCACCGCAGGTGATGGCAATGATGAAGTCACCCTGTACGCCAACGGCTGGGCTAACGTCGATCTGGGTGCGGGTAGCGACTCCCTTTACATCCAGCGCGATCGCCAAGTCATCGCTGACAGCACCGTTACGGCGGGCGCAGGCGACGACCAAGTAACCATCTACAGCAATGGCAACGTCCATGGCACGGGTGGCGACGGCAACGATAACTTCTACCTCGTCGGCAATGGTGGCCACACTCTTGATATGGGTGCCGGTAACGACGCCGTCCAAATCTACGGCGACGGCACGCATAACATCACGCTGGGTGCCGGTGACGACTACCTGGATATCGAAGGTGCCCGCAATACCTCCGGCAACGCCGACAATGGCGCGACCGACGGCATTACCGTCATCAATGCCGGCGATGGCAACGATACGGTCTATGTGGCTGCCGATCATTATCTGGGTGCCGATCTGGGCGCCGGTAACGACGCGATTCACCTGCGCGCCAAAGACCTGACCAGCGACGACACCGTCGCAGGTGGTGCCGGCAATGACACCATTTGGTTGAGCAACGCCAGCGAAAGCACTGCCGATGGCCGCGTTCTCGCCTCCGAAACCATTCACACCACCGGTTTCGAGACCTACGAACTGCTGGATTCCAACATCACGCTGAAACTGACCGATCGCATGATCACCACCGCCGAGAATCAGGATCTCACGGTGTCCACGGTCAATTCCAACAGCACTGATCTGCCGGGCTTCTATTCGACCGAAGCTGGTAGCTGGATTTACCCGCTCTTCCAGGGCATCAGGAACGCTCAGTTCGATGCACTCGTCGTGCAAACCCGTAACGGTGATTTCGATTATACGTCGTCGCTGCTCCACAGCGCAGCGTACTACGACGCCCTGCCTGCGCAAGACCGCCTGCCACAAGCCGAGGCTGACCTCAGGGCTTACATCAGCCAGTACGTCACGATCGACAACACTGACACCAACCACAACGGTTCAACCGACGACGCGCAGGATCAGCTGTTCTTCCTCAAGGAAACCGGCGTTCAGACGATCGACATGACCGGCATCACCACGCCGGAATACAAGTTCACGCTCGATGGCGGCAACGTCGCCGATGTCGTGATCGGCAACGATGCCACCATCAACGGCCAGATGACGCTGAACTACAACTTCGGTGGTTCCGCAGCCACAGCTGATGGTGATCGCACCGCGCTGTCGGTTGAAGACACGCTGGTGGTGATGGGTGGCGCCGAAATCTCGGCAGCTGATCTGCGCAATGTCACCGGTCTTGAGCATATCGTGCTCAAGGGCGGCGGTAATGGCGTCGCTCAGACCTGGGGTATCGAACTGACCGACCGCGTCATCGACCAGACCACCGGCAGCGCAGCGCTGGAAATCTTCGTCGATTCGAATGTCGAGGCTGGCAGCAAGCTCTACATCACCCTTGATCCGTCCATCGTCAATGCCAGCAACGACGTGGTGATCCACAAGAATGCCAACGTTCAGGTTTACATCAATGGCGATCTGGTGACCGAGCCGCAACTGGGTCAGGACTTCAACCCCGGTATCTACTCGATCACCGTGGTCAATGAACTGAAGTTCACCGCCAACGCCGATAACCTGGTGGGCACGAACAGTGACGACATCTTCGTCGCCGACCAACTGTCGCATATCCAGGCCGGCGATTCGGCTAACGGCAATGGCGGCTTCGATACGCTGGCGCTCAACTTCGCGGTTTCCAACGGCGCCAACACGCTGCAGGAAATGTTCAACGACGCCTCGCTGACCAGCATTGAGCGTATCGAGTTCAATACCGAGAACAACGTCACGTTCGGCGGCATCGGTGCCGGCTACGCAACTTCGCTGCAAGAAATCGCCACTAACGTGGGCGACGACACGCTGACGCTGATGCGTGAGGGGATGCTTTACGAACTGAACGATGGTAACGACAGCATCTCGCTGATCAATGTCAACTATTTCGGCGGTGAAGACACGACGGTTGATGGTGGCAATGGTCTCGATACGGTCGTCGGCTCCAACGCTGGCGATAACATCGTGATCCGTAATGTCGAATCGGTGAATGGCGGCAACGGTACTGACTCTGTCTGGATTGACGAGCGCAGCAGCGATGTCGACAGCAATCGCCTGATGAGTTTCTACAATGTGGAAAACATCTACGGCAGCAGCGACGATGACAATATCTACGCCGACAGCAATGGCGGCACGATCTATGTCGATGGTGGCTGGGGTGCCGACACGATCAACGTCGCCAACAACACACCGACCAGCGCTACGGTTTATGGTGGTGGGGAAGCCGACAGCATCAGCGTCTATGCCACCACCACTGCGTATGTTCATGGCGATTTGGGCTATGAAGATTGGTACACCAACGCCTACATCGACGGCAACGACACGATCACGGTGACCGCGCCTAACGCCACGGTGACTGGTGAAGGTGGTGCCGACCACATCACGGTCTACGCCAACACGGCAGCCAATGTTGATGGCGGCAGCGGCAACGACACCATTTATGTCGGTGGCAACACCACTGATTGGAGCGTGAATGCGACGGTTGCTGGTGGTACGGGTGATGATTCGATTACCGTCTATCGTCCCAACGCTGCTACGGTAACCGGTGGTGACGGTAACGACACGATCGTGGCGACTTGGACCAATACCAGTATCAACATCGATGGTGGAAACGGTAATGACAGCATCAGTACCGCTACTAGCTTCGGCGCGACTGTCGTAGGCGGTTCGGGTGACGACACGATCAGCGCAACCGATATTTGGGGCACCGGTACGGTCGACGGCGGAATTGGTAACGATTCGATTACCGTCAGCTCTCACTCCGGCACCACTAACATCACGGTCACTGCCGGCGATGGCAACGATACGGTCAACGTCTCGGGTTCGGGCAGTACCACGATCGACAGCGGTTATGGCAATGATACGATTCATCTCGAGGTCTCCACGACCAGCGGTAAAGAGACGATCGTGTTCGGCAACATCACCTACGACGGTCTGCAAAACGAGGTGCTGCCGGCCCAGGGTACGGATGTCATTACCGGCTTCAACTGGGAACCGACTGGCCCGACCGCCGGCGCGGAAGACGTTCTCAACCTCTCGGCCTTCAACGGTGCCGCAACCTCCGTGGTCAATGACGGTAATCTCAATGGCGGTTTGGATAGCGGTCAAGTGAACGTCGTCTCGACGACGAACAACGCCTTTATCCTGACCAATGCCAATTGGGCTAGCAGTGGCTACACCATCGCCAACAACGGCGAGGGCGTGCTGATCATCGGTAAGGATACCGACGCTCAAGACGGCTTCAACCACTTCGATGTCTACTACGTTCAGGATGTGGATGCCGGTGCCGGTATTGCAGTCAAGGTCAACCTGGTTGGTCAAATTGACTCCGCAACCAACGTGGGTCTCGCCACGATCGACACTGCCAACTTCCTGTAATTGAGTTAAGCGCAAGCCGCCACCCTCGCGGTGGCGGCCCGGCTAAGCCAATGCAATTTGAACCCCCGCCTCTCACAAGGAGGCGGGGGTTCTTTTTTGATCAGTTAAAATACAAGCCGGCAAGGGTGCCGTTGCCGCCCTGATGCCTCTCTCAACAGAACCCGAATTGCAACGTTTGGAACCTCAATGAATATCCTCCTGGTTCACCAGAACTTTCCCGGCCAGTTCAAACATCTGGCACCGGCCCTTGGTTCCCGAGCGGGCAATCAGGTCGTTGCCTTCAGCATGATCAAGAAACCGCCGCCGATACCCGGTGTGACGATGGTGAGCTATCAACCGGGGCGCGGCACCAGTACCCACGCCCATCCCTGGGTGCAGGACATCGAAGCCAAGGTCATTCGCGGCCATGTGGCGATGAAGGCGGCGCGCAAAATGCGCGATGAATATGGATTCAAGCCCGACCTGATCTTCGCTCACCACGGCTGGGGCGAATCGCTGTTCTTGAAGGACGTGTGGCCGCGCACAAAGCTGCTTCTTTACAGCGAATGGTATTACCCGCTCGAGGGTGCGGATATGGGCTTTGACCGGGAGTTCAGCAAGGACGTCGAGGAGGCGCGGTGCCGCTTGCGCGTCAAGAATGCCCACAACTTGCTGGCGATGGAAGCGGCCGACGCCGGCGTGGCGCCGACGTACTGGCAACGCGATACGCATCCGGCGTGGTTCCGCGAGCGCATCGAAGTCATCCATGACGGAATCGATACCAGGGCGCTGCAACCGCATCCCTCGCTGTCGCCGTTGAAATTGGCGATACCGGCCGATGCCGGTTGCGGCATCGCGGCGGGCGAGGTGATCCTGCGCCCGGGCGATGAAATAGTGACTTTCGTCAACCGCAACCTCGAGCCCTATCGGGGTTACCACATTTTCATGCGCGCGCTGCCCGAATTACTGCGCCGCCGCCCCAGGCTGCAGGTGGTGATCGTCGGGGGCAACGAGACCAGCTATGGCGCCAAGCCTGAACAGGGAACGTGGAAACAGCGTTTCCTGGACGAGGTGCGGGAGGATATCGATCTTTGCCGCGTGCATTTCGTCGGCAAGATTGCCTATCCTTCGTTCGTGCACCTGTTGCAGTTGAGCACCGTCCATACCTATCTGACTTATCCCTTCGTGTTGAGCTGGAGTCTGCTCGAGGCGATGGCTTGTGGCTGTGCGATAGTCGCCAGCGATACGACGCCGGTGCGCGAGGCAATCAGCGAAGGTGACACCGGTCGCCTGGTCGATTTCTTTTCTTTTGGCGAACTTACCGAGCGTATTTGTGAATTGCTCGATGACCCGGCGCAACGGGCGCGCCTCGGCCGTGCCGCACGGGCGCACGCGGTTGAAGCCTATGACCTGCAGACGCGCTGCCTGCCACGTCAGCTCAAGCTGGTCGAGGATCTCGCCAAGCGGCGCTAGGCAATGCGTAATTCGACGAAGGCACCGGCCCTGACCCGGATCACGACTCGCTATGTGGCCCATGAGGATCGGGTTCAATTGGCGGGTGAACTCGCCGGCGCAGGCGAGGTGACTGTCTGGCTGACGCTGCGCTTGCTGAACCAGTTGTTGCCCAGGTTATTGAGCGGCCTAGAGCAGCAGCGAGCCGATTTTTCGCGCGGCGAAACGCTGCGGGACGAAAAGTTGCGTGGCGAAATCCTGCACGGGTTTGCCCAGCGCAAGGCAATGGCGGAGATGCCAGCCACTGCCCCTGTTAAAGTCTCCGACAATGCTGCCAGCTGGGTGGCGGAAGCGGTGCTTATCTCCCGCTTGGCAAATGGGGTGACGTTAACTTTCCGTGCCAGGGATGGCCGGGAAGTCCTGCTGTCGCTCATGGGTGAAATGCTGCGCCAATGGCTCGCCATCGTCTATTACGCCTATGGGGCGGCAAAATGGCCCGGCGACTTCTGGCCGACGTGGCTGGTGGAGAGCACACAGCCCACGGCGCCAGCAGGGCTGACGGTTCACTAGCTTGAAGGCTCGAATGATTCCAAGGACAGAATAGTCAGAAATTCTTTCAACTTCATCCGGGTCAGGACGGCTTGCGTATCCCAAACGCCATACGACAGAACCACATTGTCTCCAGCAAACGCCATTCCACAGCAAAACTCCACGCGCTCCCCTTCGAAGTTGAAAGGTGGGCTGACCGCTAGTACCTCGAAGTCGGGCCCATAGACTACTGCCCTGTGGTGATAGCGCATCAAGGGCAGACCCTGCCTGCTATCAAGAACATGCCCCTGTTGTTTTAGGTGAACGATACCAATAAAGTTCAAGCCAAGGGGCATCACGGCCGAGCTGCCGGAGTAGGATTGAAGGCCGGGGTGCGTTACAGGTTTGACGGAACTGACTATTTCACGCCCATTGAACCGGAGTACCTCATAAGGGGCGCTTCGGTAGACAAAATACAACTCATTTTGCTTGACCCAAGGCATCCAATTCTTTTCGTACTGCTGCCTGGATGGCAACAGGCATATCGGGTTAAGCGTGTGGCCCTTGATATTGCAGAGCATCATGGATGTCAGCTTGATGGGCGGGCTGCCAGCCTGACCCGAAGATCGGTGAGTGATGGCGGCGGCCAGCGCATAGATCTCGTTACGCCAATGAAATATCCTGATATCCTGCAGGCCGTTTAATGCGCTCCGGTGGCCCCGAATATGCCGGTCCTCAAGAAGAACAACTCCATCCAACGCCAGAGCATCACCCAGATCCACTTGCGCAAAGTAATTCTGGCTGTCTGAAAAGGGCACCCGGAAGCCGCCGTAGTCCATTTTGCTCCAGCCGTTCACCTTCAGGTTGTAGTTAACTCCCTTATATACAGCATAGAGCTTGCTGCCCAACGCCAGCACGGAAGGATTGTTCACCTCATGCCGAGTCATTTTTGGCAGTACCAGACGTTCGGTGGACGAGGCCAACGCGCAGAGTGTAATCATTTTTTACACTCTAAATAAGGCTAGATTGATCGATCAATCGACAATATCCCTCTGCCGGCCGTGAAAATCGAACCATTTCCGCGTCGACCGCAGCAATCCGGAAATTCACTTATCCAGCCAACTCTGCACGAGTTGCACGTCTTCTTCTCCAAGCAGGCCACTCGCCGAACGCAATTTGAGGCGCGAGGTGACATACCCATAGCGCGCTTGGGCCAAATCACGCCTGACGGTGAACAACAGTTGCTGGGCGTTGAGCACGTCGAAACTGGTGCGCATGCCGGCTTCCTGGCCTCTCTGGGCGGAATACAGCGCAACCTCGTTGGACTTGACGGCCTGTTCCAGCGCTTTTACCTGCGCGACGCCGCTATCGACATTGAGAAATTCCTGGCGAGTCGAAAGGATGGTCGAGCGCTTGACCGACTCGAGTTCATAGCGTGTTCGCTCACGTACCGCCATTGACTGATCGACCCTTCCCTGCGTTGTGCCGCCGGTGAACAAGGGGACAGCCAGCTGAACTCCTATCGTGCTGGTCCAGTTGGTGTTGTCAACCAGCGAATAGGATGGATTGACCACCTGCGAGCGCCCCGCGACGATATCGAGCGTTGGAAGGTGCGCCGCCGCGCTCTTGCCTACGTCCTTTTCCGCTACTTCCAAAGCGGCTTCCTTGGACTTCAGTTGCGGATTGTTGGCCAGCGAAAAATCGATCCATTCATCAATTCTTTCAGGCAACGGTTTTTCCAGGGCCAGGCGGGGGCCGAGGCGATCCAGCTTACGGTGCGTGCCGCCAACGACTTGCTCCAGGGCGCGTACCTTGACTTCCAGCGTGTTGTAAGCAGCGATTTCCTGCGCAACGATGGTGTCGTAACGGGCCTGAGCATCGTTGATGTCGGTCACCGTACCGACACCGGCTTCGAAATAGCGTTTTGCCTGTTTGAGTTGTTCGGCGATGGCTGCCTTTTGCTCCTGGGCGAGCGAGACATTGTCTTCGGCCAGCAGAACATCGAAATAGGCCTGCGCCAGGCGCAGGATGAGGTCCTGTTCAGCCTGTCTGAAGTCGGCTTCGGCCTGCCTAACCTGGTCACCTGCCTGCGCCAGCGCAAGCCATGCCTGCGGACGCAAAAGCGCCTGCGTCAGATTCAGCGAGCCAGTTGAGGAATAGTAGTCGTAGTGCTTGCTGACACTGCCTAGTTGGGTCTGGAATTCGTTGTCAGTAGTGTTCCGGTTGCGCCCATAGTTGAATCCGATTTGCGGCAGGAGTTGCCCGCGTGCTTGGGGAACCAGGGTCTGGACTGCATCCCGCTGTGCCCGCGCCGCAGCATAGACCGCGTCGTTGGCAATACTTTCGCGATACAGTTCGACCAGCCCGGTTGCCGTAGCCATCTGCGATCCGAGCGCTACGGCGACGGCGGCAAAAGTCCGGCAAAAACTGAATATCGATGGTTTCCTGGTCATGTTAATGCTCCCTCATCCCTGCGCTGAACCGCGAAACAAGCGGCCGTAGCAGGTACTGGAGAACCGTCCGCTCACCTGTGACCACAACAACATCGGCCTGCATGCCGGGCTGGACATGGATCTTGTGCTTGAGGATCTCCGCTTCGCCACGCGGCGTGATCTCGATTCGCGCCGAGTAATAGGGGGCGCCCGTGCGCGAATCGGTGATACGGTCCGCAGAAATGCGTACCACCCGGCCTTCTATCACCGGCTGGATGCCGCCGCCGAGGACAATCTGCAAGTGCATGTTAGCCAGTTGGCCGACCCGAACCTTGTCGATCAGATTGACCGGTAATTGCGCTTCAATGACCAGTACATCTCCCTCGGGAACCACGTCCATGATGCGATCACCGGGCTTGATAACGCCGCCTACGGTGTGTGCTTCCAACCCGACGACGTAGCCGTCGGCGGGGGCCTTGATTACGGTTCGGCTGAATTCATCCTCGAGTGCTTTCAACTGTTCGCTACGCGATCCGACATCTTTCTGGACTTCGGATATTTGAGTTTCCACATCCTTGCGAAAATCTTCCTTGCGCTGCAGCCTGCGCAGCTTGGTCTCGCTGATGGAGGACTGGGCACGGGCAATCTGCGCCAGATCTTCGCCGCGCGTGCCAGAAAGGTCAGCCAGCACGCGCTCAAGCTCATACAGCTTGTTGCGAGGCACGAAACCTTCCTCGGCCAGGCCCCGAAGCGAGGTCAGCTCCTTTTCGATAAGGTCGATCTGTGCTTTCTTGCCTGCTTGAAGCGATTGCAGGCCTTTGATCTGATTGCTTAAGCCAACGATGGCTTCGTCGAAAGCGCCTAGTTCACTGTTGAGCGCGGTGCGACGGGCAGTAAACAGGCGGTCTTGGGAACGCATGGCCTCTTCGGCGCGTGAATCGGTCTTGCCGGCTTCGATTAGCTCTTCAGGGAACACGACTTTTGGCGCCTCGTCGCGTTCGGCAAGTAGTCGAGCTTCCGTGGCCTTGGAAACGAAATACTGGCCACGAACGATGTCGAGCTGCGCCCTGGTTTCCTTGTCATTGAGGCGTAGCAATACATCGCCCTCCTTGACTCGCGTGCCCTCCCGGACCAGTATCGCATCGACGACGCCTCCCTTCGGGTGCTGTAATGTCTTGCGATTGGTATCGACGCTGACGACGCCTATTCCGGGTACCCCTTCGTCCAGAGGCGCCAGGGCAGCCCAGAGGAAGAAGCCACCAAAACCGATGGCCAACGTCATCATGCCAAAGCGGACAACGGGTTTTTCATTTGTTTCAACGTTGCTGCTTGCCTGCTCCTGTTCTTCGTTGAGCAGTTCGCCTTCAATGGCGTCCGATTTTTTTGGCAGCAAATTAAGTAGTTTCTTGATCATTCTTGTTTCATCCACAAAGAATCATGCAGGCATTGCCGCCGGGGGGGCGGCTGGCGGGCCAGGGTTGGTCGCTGCGGCCTGGGCGCGCTGCTGAATGGCGAGCAGCACCTGCTCGCGTGGCCCATACAATTGGAGCATCCCATCGGCCAGCAGCAGCAATTTATCAACCACGCTGATAATGCTGGTGCGGTGCGTGATCAAAATCACGGTCGTTCCCCGTTGCTTGAGTTCCTGAACGGCGCGAATGAGGGCCGCTTCGCCGACGTCATCGAGATTGGAGTTTGGCTCATCGAGCACGACAAAAGAGGGATTCCCGTAGATGGCGCGGGCAAAAGCGATACGCTGGCGCTGTCCACCGGAAAGAGCACTACCGCTGTCACCGATCTGCGTATCGTAGCCTTTGGGAAAGCGCAGAATCATTTCGTGCACACCGGCCAGTTTGGCGGCATCGACAACCTTGCTGGCGTCGACTTGACCGAAGCGGGCGATATTTTCTGCGATGGTGCCTTCGAATAGCTCTATATCCTGGGGCAGATAGCCGACCGAGGGACCCAGGAGATTTTTGTCCCAAGTGTAAATATCGGCGCCATCGAGCCGAACCTTGCCGCCAAGCGTTGGCCAGACACCGACCAGCAAGCGGGCGAGCGTCGACTTGCCGGAGGCGGAGGGGCCAATTACGCCGACAATCTCACCCGGCGCCACATTGAAACCTACCTGTTTCAGAATCATTACCTGGCTTCCTGGCGCGGCTGCCATTACACCCTCGAGCTGAAGTCTGCCCACAGGTGCAGGCAGCTCCATTCCGGACGGGCGCTCCGGATGTTCCTCAAGCAACTCTTCCAAGCGATGGTAGGAGGTTCGCGCACTGAGTAGTTGCTTCCAGACGCCGATCGCCAATTCCACTGGCCCGAGGGCCTTGCCGAGCAGGATGGAGGCGGCGATCATGCCACCCGGTGTCAGTAGCCCCTCAATGACGAGCAATGCCCCGCCACCGAGCGCCAGTGACTGGACCGCAATGCGGACTGATTTTGTGGTGGCTGCAATCGTTGCGGACTTGTCGCTGGCTTCATTCTGTAGCGCCAGAAAACGCATCTGCTTCTTCATCCAGCGGTGCCTGAGGTTATCGAGCATACCCATTGCCTCGATGACTTCAGCGTTTCGCAGATTGTTGGTCGCATAATTATTGGCACTTGCTGCTACTTGGGTAGCCTCAGCCAGCGGTTTGCGGGTGGCCAGTTCGGTGGCCCATGCCAACGAAAAGAGGATGAGCGAAGCGCACAGCGAGAACACACCAAGCCACGGATTGAAAATGAAAATAACGATCAGGTAGATAGGCGCCCATGGCGCATCGAAGAAGGCAAAGAGCCCGTTGCCGGTAAGGAACTGGCGCACATTGGTCAGATCCCCCAACGCTTGCCCGGCATTGCTGCCGGCACGTTTGAGATTGCGCTCGAAAGAAGCGATAAATACCCGATTATTCAGCTTCATGTCGAGCTGTGCACCAATGCGGATCAGCAGCTTGGAGCGTGCCAATTCAAGCATGCCGAGCATCACGTAAAAGCCGAGCAAGATCACGGTCAACATGACCAGCGTCGTGACATTCCGGCTTTGCAGGACACGGTCATAGACTTGAAGCATGTAGATTGACGGCACCAGACCGAGCAGGTTGATGAACATGCTGAACACGCCTGCTGTGTAAAAGGCCTTCCTGAAAGAGAACAGGACTTCAGCCAGTTCGGTTCTCGGCATCATTGTTTTTTTCATGTTTAAAGCACCAAAAAATCGTTAGGCGGCCAAAATATTTGGCTCGAGAATCATCAGGTAATCAGGAAATTCAGAAGTGCTTGACATGCCCTCTTCCTCGCCAAATGAAAAGATCAAGAAAAATCCTTGTGTGTCCCGCGAAAGCATGATTTCCTTGATTTTCTCTTCGCGAAATCGCCGCTCGTCGTCAGGCCTCAATGCGACGTCAAAACGCAAACGTCCATCAAGGGTGTACATGGACAACCTCCCTTGGCGCAGGCTCAAGGTGTGCCGGTCAAAAAAAACCGGTGCGGCAGGGGTAAAGCGCATGAGCGGCAGGGGCAAATTCACGCGCTTTTCGATGTTCCATGGGCTTGCCCGATTCTGGAATATCGAGCGTGCCGCACGTGAAACCGAATAGATTGCATTGCAAACCATCTGCGACCCAAGGGCCGGAAATTGTTCTCGCAACTTTCGATAGGTCAAATGATGCAGTGTTACGCGGTTCCAGCATCGAGTCTCCTGAACAATTGGAGCAAGCTTGTTACAGATATCGGAGAAAGCGACCTGCAGGCGTTCCAAGCTGGCCAATTGCTCGGCATTGGTATTCAGTCGGAGAACAATTCTGGAGTTCATATAGGAAAATTATACTTGAAATTTTCCTATATGACTTTTTTGTTCACCGGCGGTGCAGCCGATCATTCAAGGTGTGGAAAATTTGCAACAGCAAAGGCAATCGGATAAGTGACTTCCCACAATCGTAATTTCACTTCCTGAATAGAAGGAGGAGGTGGGGAATCATTGCGGGTGTTCAATTGACCGAAGGGGCGCCGGTTCAAGTAACGGTTTGCAACAGCGCGTACCGGTTTGTCGTTCTGGCTGGCCGAGGCTAGCCCAGCATCCGGTCGCGCCTGGCCAGCGCCGGAAACAGGCGTGTCCAGGTGGCGGCGACGAGCAGGGTGCCGAC
>ENA-UOWG01000898-UOWG01000898.1-activated-sludge-metagenome-genome-assembly--contig:-NODE-898-length-33823-cov-19.367656_pt1 | contig 33823 bp, 32 predicted proteins | sample MGYA00238147_ERZ761563 | MGnify/ENA primary metagenome ERZ761563 (study PRJEB28884, sample SAMN05720216) | anaerobic digester metagenome | isolation source: active sludge of municipal... | reverse complement strand
GGCGCGGTGGTCGGCGTCTGGTGGCTCGCCACCGGCTACATGCAAATCTAGTATCAAGTGCAACCCAAACAGCAATGGAGGTAGACATGGCAAAGGCACCCGCCAAGACCGCGAAGGCGACCAAGGCGAAGTCCAATGGTTCCGAATTCGGCGTCCATTCCGAAGTCGGCCAGCTGCGCAAGGTCATGGTCTGCGCACCCGGCGTGGCCCACACCCGGCTGACGCCCAGCAACTGCGACCAGCTGCTGTTCGACGACGTGCTGTGGGTCGAGAACGCCAAGCGCGACCACTTCGACTTCATGACCAAGATGCGCGACCGTGGCATCGAGGTGCTGGAGATGCACAACCTGCTGGCCGAGACGGTGGGCACGGCAGCGGGCAAGAAGTGGATCCTGGACAACCAGGTGGTGGCCAACCAGGTGGGGCTGGGCTTCATCGACGAGTTGCGCAGCTACCTCGAAGGCCTGGACAACCGCAAGCTGGCCGAGACGCTGATCGGCGGCCTGTCCACCATCGACTTCCCCGAGAAGGTGGGCGGTGCGGCGCTGAAGGTCGTCAAGCAGGCCGCCGGCACCACCGAATACCTGCTGCCGCCGCTGCCGAACACGCTGTACACGCGTGACACCACCTGCTGGATCTACGGCGGCGTGACGCTCAACCCGCTGTACTGGCCGGCGCGGCACGAGGAGACCATCCTCACCACCGCGATCTACAAGTTCCATCCCGACTTCGCCGGCAAGGTCAACGTGTGGTGGGGCGACCCGACCGAAGACCACGGCCTGGCCACGCTGGAGGGCGGCGACGTGATGCCCATCGGCAAGGGCAACGTGCTCATCGGCATGAGCGAGCGCAGCTCGCGCCAGGCAATCAGCCAGCTGGCGGCGGCACTGTTCAAGAAGGGCGCGGCCGAGCGCGTGATCGTCGCGGCCATGCCCAAGATCCGCGCGGCCATGCACCTGGACACCGTGTTCACCTTCGCCGACCGCGACTGCGTGCTGGTGGCGCCCGACTTCATGTCCAAGACCACGACCTTCTCCTACCGGCCCAGCAAGCACCCCAGCGGCGTGGAGCTGCACGCCGAGAACAAGCCCTTCGTCGACGTGGTGGCGCAGGCGCTGGGCTACAAGAAGCTGCGCGTGGTCGAGGCCGGGGGCAGCGACTACCAGCGCGAGCGCACGCAGTGGGACAGCGGCGCCAACCTGGTGTGCGCCTCGCCCGGCGTGGTCTACGCCTACGACCGCAACACCTACACCAACACGCTGCTGCGCAAGGCGGGCATCGAGGTGATCACCATCGTCGGCGCGGAGCTGGGTCGCGGGCGGGGCGGCGGCCACTGCATGACCTGCCCGATCATCCGCGACCCGGTGGATTTCTGATGGCAAGTCAGCGGCAGAGCAATCCATGAGCGCCAGCGACCTCGACGCCGACGCACGGCCACCGCGCAGCGGGTCCCGCTTCCCGGGCGCGGTGGCCACGCTGGCCATCGTCACGCTGCTGGTGTGGGTGGCGGCGCTCTTCATTCCCTCGGGCCGATATCAGGTCGATGCCGACGGTTCGCCTATCCCGGGCACCTACGAGCGCACGGCCTCGCCGCTGACCGTTCCTGAGAAGCTGCGCCAGTTGGTGCTGGCGCCCGTGAACGGCATCTACGGGCTGCGCAATCCGGAGTCGGGCTTCATCGACACCGAGGTGCTCGGTCGCATGGCGGGCCAGATCGGCGTGATCACCTTCATCATGGCCATCGGAGCCTTCATTTCGGTGAGCTTCGCGACCAAGGCGCTGGAGGTGGCGGTCGCGTCACTGGCGCACCGCCTGCGCGACAAGGGTTGGCTTCTGATCACCGCGGTGATGGTGCTGTTTTCGGCGCTTGGTTCGACCATGGGCTTCTCGGTCGAGACGCTGGGCTTCTATGCGCTGTTCATGCCGCTGATGGCCGCGCTGGGCTACGACCGCCTGGTCACCGCAGCGATGATCATCCTGGGGGCGCTGGTCGGCGTGATGGCGGCCACCGTCAACCCCTTCTCCATCGGCGTGGCCGCCAGCGAGGCCGGCGTGTCCATCGGCGAGGGTATCGGCCTGCGGCTGCTTCTGTGGGTGGTGCTGACGGCGATGGCGGTGGGCTGGGTCTTGCGTTACGCGACGCGGGTGCAGCGCGACGCTTCGAGCTCGCTGCTGGCGCAAGACAGTCCCGAGGACGACGCGGCCAGCAGCGGCCGGGCCGCGCCATCAGCGTCGCACGATGCGCCGCAGACAAGACTGAGCGGCATGCAGAAGACGGTACTGGCCATCACCGTGGCCGCCTTCGGCCTGATGATCTTTTCGGTGATCCCCTGGTCGGCGGTGTTGGGCAGTCGCGCGGCGGCGGCGGACTACTACGGCAGCCACGAGGTCGCCGGCGTGGCGCCCTACTGGTTCGAGCTCAACTGGTGGTTCCCGGAGCTTTCGATGCTCTTCATCCTGGCATCGGTGCTGGTCGGCGTGGTCGCGAGGATGGGCGAGAAGGAAACCGTGCGCCTGATCTCGGCCGGCGCGGCCGACATGATGGGACCAGCCATGGTGGTGCTGCTAGCGGGCGGCGTGTCGGCGATCATGAACAATACGCAGACCATGGGCACGATCCTGCACTCCATGGAGCAGGCGGTCAGCGGCGCCTCGGCCGGGGTGTTCACGCTGCTCACCATACTGGTCAACGTGCCGCTGGGTATGCTCATCCCCTCGAGTTCCGGCCACGGCGCGCTGGCCATGCCGCTGCTGGCCCCGCTGGCCGACTTTGCCGGTGTGAGCCGGGCCACCACCATCACCGCCTGGATCATGGGTCACGGACTGGCGCTGATGTTCTCGCCCACCAGCGTCGTGCTCGTCGGTGGTCTGGCCATCGCCAAGGTCGGCTATGACAAGTTCCTGCGTTTCGTCTGGCCCCTCTTGCTGGCCTTGTTCGGCGTTTCGGCGCTCGTCATCGGCGTCGTCGCAGCTTCCGGTTGATAATCACCTTATTGCGCTGCAGTGCCCGGCCGGCGACATCCGGCTTTTCCTCAGCAAACCCGATGGAGATCTCCCTGTGCCCGCCAATTTCGACGCCCCCTGCCCAAGCCCCTTGCCCTTTCGGCTTGCGCTCGTGCCGGCACTGGCCGGGCTGCTGCTGCTCGGCGGCTGCCAACGTGGCGTAGACCAGCCCGCGCCCGAGGTTCGCCCGGTGCGCACCACGACGGTCGGCAAGGTCGATGCCGGTGGCACCGTCAATCTCACCGGCAACGTGCAGGCACAGAACGAGATCAACCTCGCCTTCCGGATCGACGGGCGCCTGATCGAGCGCACCGTGGACGTCGGCGACAACGTCCGGCCCGGACAGCTGATCGCGCTGCTCGATCCGCAAAACGAAGAGAGCAACGTGCGCACCGTGCGCGCGCAGGTCGCGGGGGCCAACGCGCGACTGGTCGAGGCGCGCAGCAACTACGAGCGCATGCGCGACCTGGTCACCGACGCCGCCGTGTCGCGCGCGCAGTTCGAGCAGGCCGAGGCAGCCCTGCGCTCGGCCGAGTCGCAGCTCGATGCACTCAACGGCCAGTTGAGCCTGGCGCAGAACCGGCTGGGCTACACGCGCCTGGTGTCGGACGTTGCCGGTGTGGTCACCGCCCGGGGCCCCGAGCCCGGCGAGGTCGTGGCCCCGGGCCGCATGGTGGTGCAGGTCGCGCGCGAGGGCGCGCGTGACGCGGTTTTCGACGTGCCGGGCCGCATCATGGACGTGGCGCCCAAGAACCCCGAAGTCACGGTGGTGCTGACCGACGACCCCCGCGTCAAGGTGGCGGGCCGGGTGCGGGAGGTTGCGCCGCGCGCGGATCCGGTGACCGGCACCTTCGCCGTGCGTGTGCGCCTGATCGACCCGCCGCCCGCCATGCGCCTGGGCAGCACCGTCACGGGCACGATGCGCCTGCCGGTGGCGCCGGCCATCGAGCTGCCCGCCTCGGCGCTGGTGCGCTCCGACGGCAAGACCGCGGTTTGGGTGGTCGACCCGGCCGCGAGCACGGTGTCGTTGCGCAGTATTGAACTGGCGGGAGGCAATGCCAGCACCGTTCAGGTGGCCAAAGGCCTGAACCCCGGCGACGTCGTGGTGATTGCCGGAGCGCAAGCCTTGCGCCCGGGCCAGAAGGTGCGCCTGCCGGAGGCCCGCTCGTGATCGGTCCGAACCTGTCGGAGTGGGCGCTCAAGAAGCGCTCGCTGGTCGTCTTCCTGATGATCCTGGCCGTGGTGGCCGGGGTCATGTCCTTCCTGAAGCTGGGGCGCGGCGAGGACCCGGCGATCACCACGCGCACCATGGTCGTCGCGGCCGGCTGGCCCGGCGCCACGGTGGACGAGACCATGAAGCAGGTCACCGAGCGGCTCGAGCGCACGCTCCAGGAGACCGACTACCTCGATCGCCTGCGCAGCTACACCGTGGCCGGGCAGACCACGATCTTCGTCGACCTGAAGCAATCGACGCCGCCGCACAAGATTCCCGACATCTGGTACCAGGTGCGCAAGAACATCGGCGACATGCGCCACACGCTGCCGCAGGGCGTGCTCGGGCCCTTCCTCAACGACGACTTCGGCGACACCTTCGGCATCATCTACGGCTTCACCGCCGACGGCTTCAGCTTCCGCGAACTGCGCGATTACGTCGAGGCGGCGCGCTCGCGGCTGCTGCAGTTGCCCGATGTGTCGAAGATCGAGGTCATGGGCGCGCAGGACGAGCAGATCTTCATCGAGTTCTCGACCGAGCGACTGGCCGGCCTGCGGCTGAACCTGAACCAGATCGTCGCCACGCTGCAGTCGCAGAACCTGGTGCGCCCTGCCGGCACGATCCAGGGCGAACAGGAGCGCGTGTTCCTGCGTGTGTCCGGCGCCTTCGACTCCGAGCGCGACATCGAGGCGGTGAACATCGTCGCCGGCGACCGCATCTTCCGCCTTGGCGACATCGCCAAGGTGCGGCGCGGCTTCACCGACCCGCCGCAGCCCATGTTCCGCGTCAACGGCAAGCCGGCCATCGGCCTGGCCATCGCCATGCGCGACTCCGGCGACATCCTGGCGCTGGGCGACAACGTGCGCAAGGAGATGGCCGAGATCACCGCCAACCTGCCGGTGGGCATCGAGGCCACGCTGGTGGCCGACCAGGCGGTCACCGTCGATCACGCGATCAGTGACTTCATGACCTCGCTGTGGCAGGCCATCGTCATCATCCTGGTGTGCAGCTTCGTGAGCCTGGGCGTACGCCCGGGCACGGTGGTGGCCCTGGCCATCCCGCTGACCATGGCCATCGTCTTCGCGGTGATGAACGTGGCGCAGATCGACCTGCACCGCATCTCGCTGGGTGCGCTGATCATCGCGCTCGGGATGCTGGTCGACGACGCGATGACCACGGTGGACGCGATGCTGCGCCGGCTGGGTGCGGGCGACACACCGGACCAGGCCGCGACCTTTGCCTACCGCACGCTGGCCGCGCCGATGCTGGTCGGCACGCTGGTCACGATCGCCGCCTTCGTGCCGATCGGCTTCGCCAAGAGCTCGGCCGGCGAGTACACCTTCTCGATCTTCTCGGTGGTGGCCATCTCGCTGATCGTCAGCTGGCTGGTGGCAGTGGTCTTCGGGCCGCTGCTCGGCAAGGCGCTGCTCAAGCCGCCGAAGAAGCAGGAGACCGAGCCCAAGCCGGGCAAGCTGGTGCTGCTGTACAGCAGTTTCCTGCAGGCCGCGATCCGCATGAAGTGGGTCACCATCGGCGTCACAATCGCCGCCTTCGTCGCCGCGCTGATTCTGCTGGGCAGCGTGTCGCGGCAGTTCTTCCCGTCCAGTGACCGCCCCGAGCTGACGGTGGATCTGACACTGCGCCAGAACGCATCGATCTTCGCCACCGAGCAGGAGGTCAAGCGGCTCGAAGAGGTTCTCAAGACCGACCCCGACGTCGACCACTTCAGCAGCTACGTCGGTCGCGGCGCGATCCGCTTCATCCTGACGCTCGATGTCCAGCTGGCCAACCCCTTCTTCGGCCAGTTCGTGGTGGTGACCAAGAACCTCGAGGCGCGCGAGCGACTGCGGGTCAAGCTCGAGAAGGTGCTCGCCGAGCAGTTCCCCGGCGTCGTCTCGCGCGTCTCTCCGCTCGAGCTCGGGCCGCCGGTGGGCTGGCCGCTGCAGTACCGCGTGTCCGGGCCCGACAAGGACGAGGTGCGGCGCCTGTCGCTGGAACTGGCCAACGTGGTGGGCACCGACCCGCGCACACGGCAGATCCACTTCGACTGGATGGAGCCGGCCCGCCAGCTGCGCGTCAAGATCAACCAGGACCAGGCCCGGCAACTGGGCGTGAGCTCCGCCGCGATCGCCAGCGTGCTCAACGCCGCCATCTCGGGCACGCCGGTGACCCAGGTGCGCGACGACATCTATCTCGTCAATGCGGTGGTGCGCGCCGCCGACGGCGAGCGCGCCTCGTTCCAGACGCTGGCCTCGCTGCAGGTGCCCACGCCCAGCGGGCGCATGGTGCCCCTGAAGCAGTTCGCGACCTTCGTCGAGGAGCAGGAGTTCCCCGTGGTGTGGCGCCGCGACCGCGTGCCGACGCTGACGGTGCGCGCCGACGTCAACCCTGGCGTGCTGCCCGACGACGTGGTGAGCGCGCTGACGCCCAAGATCGCCGCTTTCGGCGCCAAGCTGCCCAAACCCTACAAGGTCGAGACCGGCGGCCTGTTCGAGGAGAGCCAGATCTCGCAGGGTTCGGTGTTCGCGGTGGTGCCGATAATGATCGTGCTGATGCTGCTGGCGACGATGGTCATGCTGGTGAGCTTCCGCCGCATGCTGATGGTGGTGGCCATCCTGCCGCTGGGGCTGATCGGCGTGGTGATGTCGCTGCTGCTCTTCAACCGTCCGCTGGGTTTCGTCGCGATCCTGGGCATCCTGGCGCTGATCGGCATGATCGCCAAGAACACGTTGATCCTGATCGTCTCGATCGAGGAGGATCGCGCCAGCGGCCTCGCTGTGCGCGACGCTGTGGTGACCTGCGCCACCAACAGGTTGCGCCCGATGATGCTGACCGCAGTGTCCACCGTGCTCGGCCTGCTGCCGATCGCACCCACGGTGTTCTGGGGTCCGATGGCGTTTGCCATCATGGGCGGTCTGCTGGTGGCCACGGTGCTGACGCTGGTGTTCCTGCCCGCGCTGTACATGGCGGTGCTCGGCAAGGAGGAGGCGAAGCCGGCGCCGGCCGCCGCGGAGAAGGCGGCATGACGACCTCGGCCGCAACCGCGTTGCGGCTCTACGTGGCCGAGCTGCGCCAGCTGTTCGACTCGATGGACCCGGCGCCGTTTCGCGAGCGCGATCTCGACCGGCAGGCCGCCGACTACATCGTCGACAGCGCCCGCGGGGCGCCTGCCGGCACGGCGCTCGCGCTGCAGGTGCAGCTCGGGCGCGAGCCCGCCAACGAGGCCACGGTGGCCATGCTGCGCGAGGCGGTGCACGAGCACTTCGAACGCCAGGCCGCGGGCAAGCGCCGCGACCTGAGCCGGCTGTTCCGCACGGGGCGCATCAGCCTGGCCATCGGCCTGGCCTTCCTGGCCGGCGCGATTGCGCTGGCCAACTGGCTAGGCGGCCTGATCGAGCACGAGGGCTACGCGTGGCTGGTGAGCGAGAGCCTGATCATCGGCGGCTGGGTGGCCCTGTGGCGGCCACTCGAGATCTTCCTGTACGACTGGTGGCCGATCCGCGCCGACGCGCGCCTGTTCGACCGGCTGGCCGCGATGCCGGTGAGCCTGCGCGGGGCGGACGCCGCCGCGGGGAGCGCCGAGTGAGCGCCGGTCGCGGCGGCGCGCTGGCGCTGCGTGCCCTGCTGTACTTCGGCGTCTGGATCGTCGTCGACCAGAGTGCCAAGCCTGCCAACCTGGTGGTGGGCGTGCTGACCTGCCTGGCGGCGGCCTGGGTGAGCCTGAAGCTGCTGCCCCCGACCCGAGGCCGCGTGCGCCTGGGCCGGCTGCTGATGCTGCTGCCGCGCTTCCTGTGGCAGTCGCTGGTCGCCGGCACCGATGTCGCGCGCCGCGCCTTCGCGCCGAAGCTCGATCTGCAGCCGGGCTTCATCGAGTACCGCACGCAACTGCCGCCGGGCTCGGCGCGCAGCGCCTTCGAACTGATATCCAGTCTCATGCCAGGCTCCGTGCCCAGCGACGAAGGCCCGCAGCACATCGAATTCCATTGCCTGGACACGCGCCAGCCGGTGGCCGAGCAACTCGCGGACGAGGAGCGGGCCTACGCGCCGGCGCTGCAGCAGGAGCCGGGCCATGGCTGACTTTCTGCAATCGGCCGGCGCCTTCGTGGTGCTGATGGTGGCGCTGGGACTGGTGCGCGTGGCGCGCGGCCCGGGGCGGGCCGACCGCATGATGGCCGCGCAGTTGCTGGGCTCCGGTGCCGTGGGCGCGCTACTGCTGTTCGGCGCGGCCTCGGGCGAGAGCGCGGTGTTCGACGTGGCACTGACCCTGGCGCTGCTGAGCGCCTTCGCCTCGATTGCCTTCGTCAAGTTCGCGCTGCGCCAGGACCAGCCGCTCGACGACGAGGAGGACGCGACGTGAGACTGCTGCTCGACGTCTTCAGCGTCGTGGCCATCGTCGCCGGCGCCGTGTTCTACCTCGCCGGCACGGTGGGGCTGCTGCGCTTTCCCGACGCCTACACCCGCCTGCACGCGCTGACCAAGGCCGACAACCTGGGACTGGTGCTGGTGGTCATCGGCCTGCTGCCGCAAGTGAATGGCGTGCTGGCGGGGCTCAAGCTGGTGCTGGTGTGGCTGCTGGTGATGCTGTCGAGCGCCGCGGTGTCGCAGCTCATTGCCCGCTCGGCGCGGCGCCAGGAGACGCGGCCGTGACCACCATCGCCAGTGGCGTCGTCGTGCTGCTGCTTCTGTGGCTCGCGCTGTGGACCGTGGTGGCGCGCGACGCCTTCCTGGCGGTGGCCGGCTTCGTGGTCTACGGGCTGCTGCTGGCGCTGGTGTGGGTACGGCTCGCGGGGATCGACGTGGCGCTCACCGAAGCGGCCATCGGCGGCGGCCTGACCGGGGCGCTGCTGCTGGGCGCGGTGGGCCGCCTGCGGGGCACCGAAGCCGCCACCGCAGCCGAGGGCGCCGGCGCCGGCACGCGCGCCCTAGCGGCGCTGCTCGCCCTGGGCGTGACGGGTGCGCTGGTGCTGGGCGTGCTGATGCTGCCCGAGCCGGCGCCGACGCTCGCGCCGCTGGCCGTGCCGGCGCTGCCGGCCACCGGCGTGGGCAACCCGATCACCGGCGTGCTGCTCGCCTTCCGCGCGCTGGACACGCTGCTCGAGGCGATCGTGCTGGTGATCGCGCTGATCGGCGTGTGGTCCTTCGCGCCCGACCGCGCCTGGGGCGGCCGCCCCGGGCCGCTCTACCGGGCCGACCCGCAAGGCATCCTCGCCTACCTGGCGCGCGTCCTGCCGCCTCTGGGCATCGTGATCGGCATCTATCTGTTCTGGGCTGGTGCCGATCATCCGGGCGGCAAGTTCCAGAGCGCCACCATCCTGGCGGCGATGTGGATGCTGGTGCAGATGGCCGGGCTGGCCGACACGCCGCGCACCGACAACCGCGCCCTGCGTTTCGGCATCGTGATCGGACCGCTGGTGTTCATCGCGGTCGGCGTGCTGGGCCTGTTCACGGCCGGGGCGTTTCTCGGCTACCCCGAGGGCTGGGCCAAGCCGCTGATCCTGGTCATCGAGGTGGCGCTGCTGCCCACGCTGGCGATCGTGCTGGCGCTGCTGATGAACGGACCACCGGCCCGACCTTGGGCCAGTGCGGGCGCGCCGGGCGCGGGGCCGCTGCCGGGCCGGCACGCCATCGCCTCGCGCGATCGGCCCACGCGCTCGTCCGACGAGGGGGGCACATGAGCGTCGAGACCCTGTTCGCGCTGACCGCCTGCGCGCTGGTGGGCATTGGCCTGTATGGGCTGATCGCGCAGCCGCACCCGCTGCGCAAGCTGGTGGCCTTCAACATCATGGGCTCGGGCGTGTTCGTGCTCTTTGGCGCGCTGGCCAAGCGTGGTGCGGCGGCCGGACTGGCTGCCGACCCGGTGCCCCAGGCACTGCTGATCACCGCCATCGTCGTGGCCTTCGCCGCCACCGCGGTGACCGTGGCGCTGCTGCTGCGGCTGATCGAATCGACCGACTCGGCCTCGCTGGCCGAGCCGCCCGCAAAGGACTGACCGGGCATGTGGGCCATCGACCTGTGGATGAGCACCGACGGCGGCGCGCTGCTCGCCGCCGCCGTGCTGCTGCCCTTCGTCGGCATGCTGCTGGGCCTGTTGCTTGGCGGGCGCTGGCTGCAGCGGGTGGCCTTCGTGCTGATGCCGCTGGGCCTGGCGCTGGCGCTGGCCATCACCGCGGCCTGGGCCAACACCGAAGGGCCGCTCGTGTACCTGCTGGGCGGCTGGTCGCCACCGCTGGGCATCGCGCTGCGCGCCGACGGCGCGGCGGTGGCCATGCTGCTGGCCGTAGCCGGCGTGGTCTGCGGCATCGGCCTGTTCGCGCGCGCCGACTTCGGCCTGGGGCCGGATGCGCCGGAGTCGCGCGGCGCCTTCGCCTATTGGCTGCTGCTGCTGGCGGTGTGGGGCGCGCTGAACCTGGTGTTCGTCAGCGGCGACCTCTTCACGCTGTACGTGGCGCTCGAACTGCTCACCTTTGCCGGCGTGCCGCTGGTGTGTCTGGCCGGCAGCGGCGAGACCCTGCGTGCCGCGCTGCGCTACATGCTGTTCGCTCTGTGCGGCTCGGTGCTGTACCTGCTGGGCGCGGTGCTGCTGTACGGCGGCTACGGCACGCTGGACATGCCGCTGCTGGCTGGCGTGGTGCAGCCCGAGCCGATCGCCTTCGCCGCGCTCGCGCTGATGACCGCGGGGCTGCTGGCCAAGACTGCGCTGTTCCCGCTGCACATCTGGCTGCCCCCGGCGCACGGCGGTGCGCCGGCCGCGGCCAGCGCGGTGCTGTCGGCCCTGGTCATCAAGGGCTCGTGGTTCCTGGTGCTGCGCCTGTGGCTGGACGTGATGCCCGGCGTGGCCAGCGCGCAGGCCGCGCAGTTGCTCGCTGGCCTGGGCGCGGCGGCGATCGTCGTGGGCAGCGTGGTGGCCTTGCGCCAGCAGCGGCTGAAGCTGCTGGTGGCCTATTCCACCGTGGCGCAGATCGGCTACCTGTTCCTGCTCTTCCCGATGGCCTTCGACGCCGCCGGCGACATGGTGCTGCGCGACCTGGCCGCCAGCGCCGGGGTACTGCAAGCCATCGCGCACGCCACGGCCAAGGCCGGCATGTTCATGGCCGCCGGACTGGTCTACGCCGCGCTTGGCCACGACCGGATCGACGATCTGGCCGGCGCCGCGCGCGCGCTGCCGGTGGCGGTGGCGGCCTTCCTGGTGGGCGGCCTGGCACTGATGGGCGTCGTGCCCAGCGGGGCGTATCTGGCCAAGAAGCTGCTGCTGGCCTCGGCCGACGCCTCCGGCCAGTGGTGGTGGACCTGGGTGCTGCAAGGGGGCGCCGCCTTCACCGCCGGCTACGTGGTGCTGGTGGCACTGCGCGTGTTCGCCCGGCCGGCGACGCCGCTGACGGAGCTCAGGCCCGTGTCGCGGTTGTCGCAGTGGGCGGCGCTGGGATTGGCGGTGGCGTCCCTGCTGCTGTCGCTGGCGGCGGTGGTGGGGCCGCTGCCTGCCGAGTTGCTCGCCAAGGCCTTCTCGCTCGAGGAACTGGGCACGATGCTGGTGCTGTTCGGCGCCGGCGCGCTGCTCGCGGCGGCCTTGGCGCGCCGGCCCCTGCTTGGCAAGCCCAGCAGTGCGGTGCGCCCTGGCCTGGGCGGGCTGGGCACGGCCTTCGAGGCCGGTGACCGGCTGGTGCGCCAGTGGCCGTCGGCGATGCTGGCGCTGCTGCTGGTGGCCGGCACCTGTGGCTGGCTGCTGGCGCGCGCGTGAGCATCATGGCGCGCCGAGCCACACGCGAGCAATGCCAGGCCCGAGCTTTGGGCGGCGTGGCGGGTCGCGCCCGGCACACGGCTTCATGCGCAAGCGCGGCGCGAGCAGCGCCTGCCCTCTTTGAATGCACGCAAGCGGCGGCGGCTGCCGTGCGTGGCGGCGGTGGCCGCGCTCGTCGCCCTGCCCACCGGCGCACTTACCATTTGATTCCTGGAAGGACATCGTCATGAAGATCCGCCTCGTCACCGCGTGCATCGCCGCCGCGCTGGCCGGTTGCACGGTCGGACCGAACTACGTGCGCCCCACGGTGGACACGCCGGCCGCCTGGCGCATCGACTATCCGAAGGCCGCGGAGGTCGCGAACCTTCAGTGGTGGCAGCAGTTCAACGACCCCGTGCTCGACCAGCTGATCGACACGGCGCTGCGCAACAATCGCGACCTGGTGATCGCCGCGGCTCGCGTCGACCAGTTCATCGGCGCGCTCACCACGACCGGGTCGCAGCTGTATCCGCAGATCGGCTACGGCGCCGACGCCAGCCGGGCGCGCGCCAGTGCCGTGGGCCAGCCGCCGTTGCCGCCGGGCGCGAATCCGTACTTCTCGCTCTACAACGTGTCGCTCGGTGCGAGCTGGCAGGCGGATCTGTTCGGCCGCGTGCGCCGCCAGACCGAGGCCGCGCAGGCGCAGGTGTACGCCAGCGAACAGGGCCAGCGCGGCGTGGTGCTGACCGTGGTGGCCGGGGTGGCGACCAGCTACATCGTGCTGCGCTCGCTCGACCGCCAGCTCGAGATCGCCAAGGCCACGGCGCGCAACTTCGAACGCACCCTCAAGATCTTCGAGCGGCGCTTCAGTGCGGGCCTGGTGGCCAATACCGAGGTCACGCAGGTGCGCTCGCAGTTGCAGCAGGCGCTCGCCGCGATCCCGGCCTTCGAGCAGGCCATCGCGGCCCAGGAGAACCTGATCTCGATCCTGCTGGGCAGCAACCCCGGGCCGATCCCGCGAGGCAAGACCATCGACCAACTCGCCGCGCCCGAGATTCCCGGCGACCTGCCGGCGACACTGCTGCAGCGCCGCCCTGACATCCTGCAGGCCGAGCAGAACCTGATCGCGGCCAACGCCAGCATCGGCGCGGCCCGCGCGCTGTACTACCCCGACCTCTCGCTGAACGCGGCGCTGGCCACCACCAGCACCGTGGCGAGCAACCTGTTCAGCGGTCCGGCCGCCGCCGGCCTGATCGGAGCGAGCCTGGTGGGCCCGATCTTCACCTTTGGCGCCATCGAGGGACAGGTGTTCTCGGCCGAAGCCGGCCAGCGCCAGGCTCTCGCCTTCTACCAGCGCACGGTGCTCAACGCCTTGCGCGAGACCAACGATGCCCTGACCGGATCGCAGAAGAAGCTCGAAGAGTCGAACATGCAAAGGGAGCGCGTCATCGCCCTGCGCGAATTCGCGCGCCTGGCCAACCGGCGCTTCGACCAGGGCGTGGTCGGCTACCTGGAAGTGCTGATCGCCGAGAACGAACTCTTCGCCGCCGAGATTGCCAACGTCGGCTTGCAGGCCAGCCGCTACGCGCAGATCGTCAACGTCTACCAGGCGATGGGCGGCGGCTGGGTGGATGTCGCCAACGAATTGGCGCCCAAGCCGCTCGGGCGTGTGGCGGCACAGGCGACGAAACCGACACCCTGAGCGGCTGGCGGCGGTGGCATTGGTCGCGGCGCGCCACGAGGATGGGGACGCGGGCTGCCGCGGCTACAGCTTCTAGTTCAGCCGCCCTGCAGAGGCACGCAGGCGGGCAAGCCACTCGCGCAGTGCCGCGGCGTCGGGCCGGCCCGCCTGAGCGTGCAGCACGGGCTCGATGTCGAGCGCGGCGGCCCGCGGGCATTCGAGCCGCTCGTAAACGGCAGCGCGGTCGAGGCGGTCCTGCGCCGAGTCTGGCTGCAGGGCCACCAGGCGGTGAGCCACGCCCAGCAGCGCGGGCCAGTTTCCAGCGCGCTCGTGCAGCAGCTTCAAGTTGTAGAGCCAGCGAGCGAGGATCTCGCGCTCCGTGGCAGCGCGCAGGTAGGGCGCCAGAGGACCCGCATCCTCGCCATGGGCATGCGCCAGACGCGCCCGCAGTTGCTCGGCGCTGAGCGTGACGCCGCCCTCGAACACGTCGATCACGAAGGTGCTGTCGCCCTGCGTGAGCTTGACCAGGAAGCGGCGCGGAAAGCTCACGCCCTCGAGCCGCAGGCCGGCCGCGCGGCCGATCGCCATGTACACCGCGGCGAGCGAGATCGGCAGCCCGCTGCGCCGCTCGACCACTCGGTTGAGGTAGCTGTTGTCGAGGGCGAAGTAGTCGAGCCGGTTGCCGTGGAAGCCGAGCTCGTCGAAGAAGTAGCGATTGAGCAGACGCAGGCGGTGTGCGGGTGCCAGATCCGGAGCAATGCGCCCCGCGAGGCGCGCGCTCCAGTCGCGCACCGTGGCGCAGGCCGAGTCAAGCTCCGCTGCAGGGTAGGCGTCGGTGGCGATGGCCGCCGCCGCAGCCAGCAGCTCGATCGGGCCGGAGCCGCGCACCAGCCTCGCGAACGCATCGGCGCCGGAAGACATCACCTCACTTCAACGACAGGCGCAGGTGCCGCAGGCGGTAACCGAACAGCCAGAGCACTGCGAAGTAGCCGGCTGCCGCCGCAGCGATCAGCCCGGCGAGCAGCGTCAGCCGCAGCCCCCAGCGCGTATGCAACGCCGTCCAGTCGATGTGCCACTGAGCGGCCAAGAGGATGGCGGCGAGCACGGCGAGCGCGAGCGCCACGCACAGCAGAAAGCGCATCCAGCCCGGACGCGGGTGGTAGAGCCCGCGCCGGCGCAGCCCGACGAGCAGCAGGAGCGCGTTGGCGCAGGCGCCGAGCCCCACCGACAGGGCGAGCCCCGCGTGCGCCAGCCAGGGCACGAGCACGAGATTGGCGAGCTGGGTGGCCACGAGCACGAAGACGGCGATCTTCACCGGCGTCTTGATGTCCTTCTGGGCGTAGAAGCCCGGGGCCAGGATCTTCACCCCGATCAGCCCGATCAGGCCCACCGCGTAGCCCACCACGGCGCTGGCGGTCTGGGCCACGTCGTGGGCAGAGAAGCGCGCTCCTTGAAAGAGCACCGCCACCAGGCCCTGGGCCGTGAGCCCGAGGCCGACGGCGGCCGGCAGCGCCAGCAGCACGACCAGGCGCAGTCCCCAGTCGAGCATCTCGTTGTAGTGCTCGACCCGCTTCTCGGCGTAAGCCGCCGAGAGGTTGGGCAGCAGCACCGTGCCCAGGGCCACGCCCAACAGCGCGGTGGGAAACTCCATCAGCCGGTCGGCGAACGCCAGCCAGGTCACCGAGCCCACCGCCAGGTGCGAGGCGATGTTGGTGTTGATGACGATCGACAGCTGCGCCACCGAGACCGCGAACACGGCCGGCAGCATCAGCTTGAGCACCCGGCGCACGCCTGGGTCGCGAAAGGCGGCGAGCGGGTTGCCCAGGCGCGGCAGCATGCCCAGGCGCGCGAGCGCGGGCACTTGCAGCGCGAGTTGCGCCACCCCGCCCAGCACCACCGCCACCGCCAGGGCCCAGATCGGCTCGGCCAGGCGCGGGGCGAGCCACAGCGCGCAGGCGATGAACGAGAGGTTGAGCAGCACCGGCGTGAAGGCCGGCACCGCGAAGCGCTTGTAGGTGTTGAGGATCCCCGCGGACAGGGCGACGAAGGACATGAACAGGATGTACGGGAACATCCAGCGCGTCATGCTGGCGGCCAGGGCGAAGGCCTCGGGCTCGCGGGCCAGGCCCGAGGCGATCGCCCACACGAGCAGCGGGGCCGCCACCACGCCCAGCACCGACACCAGCAGCAGGGTCCAGAGCAGCGCCGAGGCGACGTGATCCACGAGGTGGCGCATTCCCGCCTCGCCCCCCTGGGAGCGCGCGTCGGCGAGCATGGGCACGAAGGCCTGCTGGAAAGCCCCCTCGGCGAACAGCCGGCGCAGCAGGTTGGGCAGGCGGAAGGCGACGTTGAACGCGTCGGTCGCCGCGGTGGCGCCGAAGATGCGCGAGATCAGCATGTCGCGCGCCAGCCCGGTGACGCGCGACAGCAGGGTGAGGCTCGAGACGGTCGCGGCGGCGCGCAGCAGGTTCACGATGGGGGAAATCCGCAGCCCCGCACCGGGGTTCGGGCGGCACGCACGGTTTGTCCGTAAGCTGATGATTTGATATAGTTTAGGGCTTTTCCGCAGCCTCTATTCCGAAAGCCGCCGCCGCAGTGCGTTGCGCCGAGGTGTGAGGCGCCAATCGCACCGCCCGCGCAGGGCCGGTGGCGGCGCGGAAATCGGAACCCGGATTCGCCCGTCGCTTCCTCGCGCCGGGACCCCAAGGAAACACACATGGCCAACAGCAAGCAAGCTCGCAAGCGCGCCCGCCAGTCGGTGGCTCGCAACCAGCACAACTCGGCGCTGCGCTCGCGCGCCCGCACGGCGATCAAGTCCGTGCGCAAGGCGATCGCCGCCGGCGACAAGGCCGCCGCCCAGGCGGTCTACAAGCTGGCGCAGGGCGTGATCGACGCCATCGCGGACAAGCAGGTCCTACACAAGAACGCGGCGGCGCGTCACAAGAGCCGCCTCTCGGCCGCCATCAAGTCGATGGGCTGAGGCCGCGCGGCGGGCTTCGTCCCGCCGCCCGCTCGCCGCGCGCCGGCTTGAACCGCGCGCGCCGGGCAACTGAGCGGCCGCGCGCTGTGCCGGCCGCCCTCCCCGCACACCTCGCAGACGTCTGCCGCCAAGGGCGGAGCACGCCCGCGCGCGCTTCTAGGCCGGCTTGGGCGGCGCGTCGGGCAAGGTGCATCCCTCGTAGACCGCGAGTTCGTTGTCCTTGGCGAAGGCCATCACGAAGTTGAAGGCCATGGGCTCGAGGTCCTTGAGCCGCTCATCGACCACCACGCACTTGACGTCGCCGGCCATCACCGGGCGCACGTAGGGCGAGTAGCCGATGTGCGCCGTGCGCGACCCCGCCGTGCCCCCGGGCCTGTAGCAGGCCATCACCCCGCACAGACGCTCGGCCCAGTCGCTCGGCCGGAACTTGCGTCCGCTTACCGTGACGCCGTGGATGAAGTATTCGCGGGGCTTGGTCGGAGGCACTGCTGCTGACGCGCACTGCCGTGCGCGATGAGAGCCGGCACGGCCGGCGAGGGTCGGGGCCAATTATACGGACCGGCACCGGGCCCCAGCACGGGCGGGGTCGCCCCGTAAGCCGATGCCATAATCGTCGCGACCGGCCTTGCGCTCGGCGCGCCATGCGGCGCACGCACCGAATTTCGAGGAGCCCCACATGTCGCATGTTCTGAACACCTACAACCGCCTGCCCGTGGCCTTCACCCACGGTCAGGGTGCGTGGCTGTGGGACACCTCGGGCAAGCGCTACCTCGACGCGCTCGCCGGCATCGCGGTCAACACGCTGGGCCACGCCCATCCCAGGTTCGTGGCCGCGATCCAGGACCAGGCCGCCAAGCTCATCCACTGCAGCAACTACTACCAGGTGCCGCTGCAGGAAGAACTCGCCGCGCGCCTGACCGCGCTCTCGGGACTCGAGGCCGCGTTCTTCTGCAACAGCGGGCTCGAAGCCAACGAGGCCGCGCTCAAGCTCGCGCGCAAGTACGGCCACGACCGGGGCATCGAGCGCCCCGAGATCATCGTCTACGAGAAGGCCTTCCACGGCCGCTCGATCGCCACCCTTTCCGCCACCGGCAATCCCAAGGTGCAAAAGGGCTTCGAGCCGCTGGTCGAGGGCTTCGTGCGCCTGCCGCTCAACGACCTCGACGCCGTGCGCGAGGCGGCCCGCACGCGGCCCAACGTGGTCGCGATCTTCCTCGAGACCATCCAGGGCGAGGGCGGCATCAATCCCACGCGCTGGGAAGTGCTGCGCGATCTGCGCAGCTTGTGCGACGAGCAGGACTGGCTGCTGATGCTCGACGAGGTCCAGTGCGGCATCGGCCGCACCGGCCGCTGGTTCGCGCACGAGTGGGCCGAGATCCGGCCCGACGTGATGCCCTTGGCCAAGGGCCTGGGTTCGGGCGTGCCGATCGGCTCGATGGTCGTGGGTCCGCGCGCCGCCCACGTGCTGGGCCCCGGCAACCACGGCACGACCTTCGGCGGCAATCCGCTGGCCATGCGCGCCGGGATCGAGACCCTGCGCATCATGGAGGAGGACGGCCTGCTCGCGCACGCCCGGGCGATGGGCGATCGGCTGCGCGGCCACCTCCAATCCGGCTTCGCCGGAGTGGCCGGCGTGCGCGAGATCCGGGGTGCCGGCCTGATGCTGGGCATCGAACTTGATCGCCCTTGCGGGGAGTTGCTGCGCCGTGCGCTCGACGCCGGACTGCTGATCAGCGTGACTGCCGACAGCGTGGTGCGCCTGCTGCCGCCGCTGGTGATCCAGCCCGCCGAGATCGATCAGGTGGCCGAAATCCTGGTGCCCCTGGTGCGCGCCTTCCTTGCCGAGCCGGTGCGTCAGGCCGCCTGACCCGGAGCGCCCGCATGCAGCCCATCCGGCACTTCCTGCGCCTCGATGACTTGAGCCGTACCGAGGTGGAGCACGTCTTCGAGCGCGCCCGCATCATCAAGGACCGCTTCAAGCGCTACGAGTTCTACCAGCCGCTGCGCGACCGCACGCTGGCCATGGTGTTCGAGAAGGCCAGCACACGCACGCGGGTGAGCTTCGAGGCCGGGATGTACCAGATGGGCGGCTCGGTGATCCACCTCACCACGGGCGACAGCCAGCTTGGCCGCTCCGAGCCGATCGAAGACACCGCGCGCGTGATCTCGCGCATGGTCGACATCGTGATGATCCGCACCTACGAGCAGGCCAAGATCGAGCGCTTCGCGGCGCACTCGCGGGTGCCGGTGATCAACGGGCTGACCAACGAATTCCATCCCTGCCAGATCCTGGCCGACATCTACACCTTCATGGAGCACCGTGGCGCCATCACCGGGCGCACCGTGGCCTGGATCGGCGACGCCAACAACATGCTCTACACCTGGCTGCAGGCCGCGCAGTTGCTCGGCTTCTCGGTGCGCGTATCCACTCCGCCGGGCTACCCGCTCGACCCCGCCCACGCGCCCGCCGGTCCGCACTTCGCAGTCCTTGCCGATCCCCGCGAGGCCGTGCGCGGGGCGCAGCTGGTCACCACCGACGTCTGGACCAGCATGGGCTTCGAGGCCGAGAACGAGGCCCGCCGCGCGGCCTTCGCGCACTGGTGCGTGGACGAGGCCCTGATGGCCGCCGCGGCGCCCGATGCGCTGTTCATGCACTGCCTGCCGGCGCACCGTGGCGAGGAAGTCACCGCCGGCGTGCTCGAAGGCCCGCAGTCGGTGGTCTGGGACGAGGCCGAGAACCGCCTGCACGTGCAAAAGGCCCTGATGGAGTACCTGCTGCTCGGCGCCGACGTGCACTAGTACCCGCCGCGGGCCTCGCGCCGGCGGCGCGATCGACGCCTGTGCCTGCCTGAGCCGCCCGCTGCGGCGGGCGCACTGGTTGGGCGAACTCCCGGTCCTGACCGCCTCGAGCACGCCTCGCACTTGCCCTGCCAGGACAGGCCCGGGCGCGCGATGCGTGATAATCCGATCTGCTTAGTCGCAGCCGCGCCGCGCCCCCAGATGAACCGGGCCGTGCCGTGCGCCTGCCCGCCCTGCCCGGCCGCCTCGCGGCCAGCATCCACGCCTGCCCATGACCACCATCCTCCAGTCCCTGCCCATCGGCCAGAAGGTCGGCATCGCCTTCTCAGGCGGCCTCGACACCAGCGCGGCCCTCCTGTGGATGCGCAAGAAGGGCGCGATTCCCTGCGCCTACACCGCCAACCTCGGCCAGCCCGACGAGCCCGACTACGACGACATCCCGCGCCGCGCGCTGGAGTACGGCGCCGAGACCGCCCGTCTTGTCGACTGCCGCGCCCAGCTCGTGGCCGAGGGGCTCTCGGCCCTGCAGTGCGGCGCCTTCCACATCTCGACCGCGGGCCTGACCTACTTCAACACCACGCCGATCGGCCGTGCCGTCACCGGCACGCTGCTGGTGGCCGCGATGAAGGAGGACGAGGTCAACGTCTGGGGCGACGGCAGCACCTACAAGGGCAACGACATCGAGCGCTTCTACCGCTACGGCCTGCTGGTCAATCCTTCGCTGAAGATCTACAAGCCCTGGCTGGACCAGGCTTTCATCGACGAGCTCGGCGGCCGCGCCGAGATGTCGGAGTTCATGCGCCAGGCGGGCTTTGCCTACAAGATGTCGGCCGAGAAGGCCTACTCCACCGACTCGAACATGCTGGGCGCGACCCACGAGGCCAAGGACCTGGAGTTCCTCAACGCCGGCATGAAGATCGTGCAGCCGATCATGGGCCTTGCCTTCTGGCGCGAGGACGTGGCGATCCGCCCCGAGGAGGTCACGGTGCGCTTCGAGCAGGGCCGCCCGGTCGCGCTCAACGGCATGGAGTTCGCCGACCCGGTGGAGCTGATGCTCGAGGCCAACCGCATCGGCGGCCGTCACGGCCTGGGCATGAGCGACCAGATCGAGAACCGCATCATCGAGGCCAAGAGCCGCGGCATCTACGAGGCCCCGGGCCTGGCGCTGCTGTACATCGCCTACGAGCGCCTGATCACCGGGATCCACAACGAGGACACGATCGAGACCTACCGCGACAACGGCCGCAAGCTCGGTCGCCTGCTCTACCAAGGGCGCTGGTTCGATCCGCAGGCCATCATGCTGCGCGAGTCCGCGCAGCGCTGGGTGGCCAGTGCGGTGAGCGGCGAGGTCACGGTGGAGCTGCGTCGCGGCAACGACTACTCGATCCTCGACACGCGCTCGCCCAAGCTCACCTACAAGCCTGAGCGACTGAGCATGGAGAAGGTCGAAGGCGCCTTCACGCCCGCCGACCGCATCGGCCAGCTCACCATGCGCAACCTCGACATCGCCGACACGCGCGAGAAGCTGGTCACCTACGCCGAGGTGGGTCTGCTCTCGGGCGCCTCGGCCAGCAGCCTGCCGCGCCTGGCGGCCGACCCCGAGCCGGACTCCAAGCCCTAGCGAGCAGCCGCCTGGCGGCCCAGCCGCGCGCGGTACTCGCTCGGCGTCACGCCAAACCAGCGGCGAAAGGTGCGGCTGAAGTTCGAGCTGTCCTGGTAGCCCAGGCGCGCGGCGATGCGCTCCACCGGCTCGCGGCCGTGCAGCAGGTGCCACGCGGCCTGCTCGCGGCGCGCGCCGTCGAGCAACGCGCGCCAGCGCGTGCCGCGTGCGCGCAGATGGCGCATCAAGGTGCGCTGCGACACGTGCAGCCGCTGCGCCACCTCGGCCTGCCCGGGGAAGCCCTCGGCGTGCTCGGCGAGCAGGGCTCGCACGCGGCCGAGCAGCTCGTCGCCGGCGATTTCGAGCTCGCGCTCGCACTGCTGGCAGGCGTACGCATGAGCCGCCACGTCGGCCATCAAGCAGGGCGTGGCGAGCAGCGCAGCAGGCCAGATCAGGGCCGTACGCCGCGCCCCGAAGCGGACCTGCGTGCCCAGATGCTCGGCGTAGCGCTCGCGCCAGAGCGGCGCCCGGTACGCGAACTCGATGCGCGGCGCCGGCAGCGCCCTGCCGATCAGGCTCGCAGCCAGTCGATCGACGATCACCACCGTGGCCTCGAGCACGAGCTGGCGCAGCTCGCCCAGGCCGCGTGCCTCGTGCAGCACCAGCGCCACCTCGGACTCACCCCGCGCCAGCTCGAACTGCACCGCGCCAGAGCGCAGCTCGCCAAAGCGAGCCAGCACCTCGAGCACGGCTTCGAAGTCGGGAGCACTGGCCGCCGCGTAGCCCACCGGCCCGTGCGCGACGCCCTGCGCCAGCGCACCCAGCGCAAGGCCCAGGCCGTCGAGGTTCTCGCCCAGTCCCGCCGCGGCCACGAAGCGCTTGAGCCGCGACAAGCCCACCACGTGACTGCCGGCGGCGAGCTCGGCCGGCGACACACCGGCAGCGGCAAGCGCGGGCGCCGGGTCGAGTCCACGAGCCTGCAAGAGCGCGCACAGCAGGCGCAGGTAGGTCACGTGCACCGCGGGCTCGGGCGCCACCCGAAAGCGTGCCGAGCGCGACGGGCGTCGCGGCGGGAGGCGGGCGGGATCCAGACTCATTGGCAGATTATGAGGATCGCCTGCCCGGTTTGACCGTATCGATTTCGTCGCGAGCGGGTGAAGATGGAGGCCTCCGCGCACCGACGCCCCGCCCCGGAGCCTGCATGAGTTCTGCCAGCGCCGCGCCCCTGCCTGCCCAGCCCTACCGCGACCGCAAGCGCTATGCGTGGCTGTTTTCGTTCCTGCTGCCCGCGGCTGCATTGGCCGGGCCGGCGGCGTATCTGTCCACGGGCGCGTCCTGGACGCTGTGGCTGCCGCTGGCCATCAGCTACTGCCTGGTTCCGGCACTCGACTGGGCCCTGGGCGAGGATCTGTCCAATCCACCGGAGTCGGCCGTGCCCGCGCTCGAGGCCGACCGCTACTACCGCCTTGTCACCTGGATCACCCTGCCGCTGGTGTGGGCCGTCTTCGTGTACGCCGCTTGGTTCGCGGCGACCCAGCCCCTGGGCTGGGGCGGGATGCTGGCGGTGGCCATCGGCAGCGGCGGGGTGGGCGCCTTCGGGATCAACCTGGCGCATGAACTCGGCCACAAGCGCACCCGTCTCGAGGTCTGGCTGGCGCGCCTGGCGTTGGCGCCCACCGGCTACGGGCACTTCACGGTGGAGCACAACCGCGGCCACCACCGCGACGTCGCGACCCCCCAGGACTGCGCCTCGGCGCGCATGGGCGAGAGCGTCTACCACTTCGTGCTGCGCGAGATGCCCGGCGGCCTGCGCCGCGCCTGGGCGCTCGAGGCCGAGCGCCTGGCTCGGCAGGGCCGCTCGGCCTGGTCGCTCGCCAACCAGAACCTGCCGCCGGCGCTGATCACGCTGGCCTTGTGGACCGGACTGATCGCCTGGCTGGGCTGGCGCGTGCTGCCCTTCCTGCTCATCGCCTCGTTCTGGTCCAACTTCCAGCTCACGCTCGCCAACTACGTCGAGCACTATGGCCTGCTGCGCCGTCGCCTGCCCGACGGCCGCTGGGAGCCCTGCCAGCCGCGGCACTCGTGGAACAGCAACCACGTGTTCTCCAACTGGGCGCTGTTTCACCTGCAGCGCCACTCGGACCACCACGCCCACCCGCTGCGGCGCTACCAGTCGCTGCGCAACTTCCCCGATCTGCCGCGCCTGCCCAGCGGCTATGCGGGCATGTTCCCGATCGCCATGGTGCCGCCGCTGTGGTTCCGGCTCATGGACCGTCGCTTGCTGGAGGTCGTGAACCACGACCCGATGCAGATCAACTTCGATCCGCGTCAGCGCACCGCGCTGATGTTTCGTTATGGCTTCGCGCTGCCTGAGGTGCCCGGCGGCACGCCTGCCTGAGCGGCGCGACACGCCTGCGGGTGCTAGACGATCACCGGCTCGGGCTCGAGCTTCACGCCAAAGCGCGCCTGCACCGTGTCCTGCACCTCGCGCGCGAGCTGCAGGATCTCGGCGCCCGTGGCCCCTCCGCGATTGACCAGCACCAGGGCCTGGCGCTCGTACACACCCGCTTGGCCACGGGTGGCGCCCTTGAGGCCCGCGGCCTCGATCAGCCAGCCGGCAGCGAGCTTGTAGCGCTGCCCTGCGAGCGGGTAGGCCACCAGCGCCGGATGGTGCGCGGCGATCACCTGACGCTGCTCGTGGCTGACGATGGGATTCTTGAAGAAGCTGCCCGCGTTGCCGATGCGCGCGGGATCAGGCAGCTTGCGCGAGCGGATCGCCACCACCGCGTCGAACACGTCACGCGGCGCGGGCGTCTCGGCGCCGCGCGCCCGAAGCTCCGCGGCAAGCTCGGCGTAGCCCGCCACCGGCTGCCAGCGCTTGGGCAGCGCGAAGCTCACGGCAGTGATCACCACCCGCCCGGCGAGCGCACGCTTGAAGGCGCTGTCGCGGTAGCCGAAGTCGCACTCCTGCGGCGTCAGGCTGCGCAGCGCGCCACTTTCCAGATCCAGCACCTCGACGGCATGCAGGCGCTCGGCAAGCTCGAGCCCATAGGCCCCGATGTTCTGGATCGGCGCCGCGCCCACGGTGCCGGGGATCAGCGCCAGGTTCTCCAGCCCCGGCAGGTCCAGCGCGAGCAGGCGCTCCACCGTGGCGTGCCAGGGTTCGCCGGCGCCCACCCGCACGATCCACGCGTCCTCGGTCTCGCCCGCGCGCTCGAGCCCCGGTATCCCGATGAGCAGCACCAGGCCCGGGAAGTCGCGCGTGAGCAGCAGGTTCGAGCCGCCGCCGATCACCAGGCGCGGCAGGTCGCGCACTCGCTCGTCGGCCAGCACGGCGCGCAGGGCGTCGACCGAATCGATGCGCGCCAGCCAGGCGGCGCGCGCCTCCACTGCGAAGGTGTTGTGGGGCCGCAGGCTCGCGTCGCGTTCGAGGGGCAGTTGCATGGGCCGATTATCGCCGCTCGCTAGAATCCGCCGCCCCTGCCCTGCTCCGGAGCTTCCATGCCCTCCTTCGACGTCGTCTGCAAGCCCGATCCCATCGAGATCCGCAACGCGGTCGACCAGGCCAGCAAGGAGATCGCCAACCGCTTCGACTTCAAGGGCTCGGACAGCCGCGTCGAACTGAAGGACTTCGAACTCACGCTGTACGCCGACGACGACTTCAAGCTCGGCCAGGTGCGCGACGTGCTGCTCGCCAAGCTCGCCAAGCGCCAGGTGGACGTGCGCTTCCTGGATCTGGGCGGCAAGCCCGAGAAGATCGGGGGCGACAAGCTCAAGCTGCTGGTCAAGGTGCGCAACGGCATCGAGCAGACGCTCGCCAAGCAGATCGTGCAGACGGTCAAGGACGCCAAGGCGCTCAAGCTCACGGCCGGCATCCAGGGCGACGTGGTGCGCGTGCAGGGCGCCAAGAAGGACGCCTTGCAGGCTGGCATCGCGCTGCTGCGCGCCCAGGTCAAGGACGTGCCGCTGGGCTTCGAGAACTTCCGCGACTGAGTCGGACGCCACCGGTAGTCAGCGCATCGCTGCGCGCTGCGCGAGTGCGCCGCACACCACCGGGCGGCCGGCGCTGCCCACCGGTCCGCGGGTTGTGGCCGCGCGGCACATCCCGCCTTGTCATCCGTTCGGATTAGCCTTAGGGTGGCGCCCCATGCAAAGCGCTCGCCTCGCCGCGTACGACTACTTCCAGCCACGCCAGCCTTCACGCGAGGCGGTCGCTCCCAGCGGCCTGGAGTCCCACCACCCCGAGATCGCTCGCGCCGTCCAGCTGCTTTGGGGCCACGCGGAGATGAATCTCTACTTCGACCGCCTGTGGTCCGGCGAGGGCCCTGCCCTGCGCCTGCACCCCGACGCCCTGTCGGATCTGATGGTGCTCACCCAGATTCACCGCCGCCTCTGGCCGGCAAGCGGCGCCAGCGTGCGCCTGCCCACCCAGCCACGCACGGCCAGCGGCGATCCCTGGGACGGCGGCTTCCGCCGCTAGACGAGCCGCAGGCCCCGAGCCCAGCGCTCGTAGAGGCGCTCGGCCACCTTGCCCATCCGCGCGCAACGCGCCTCGAGATCGGCGCACTGCTCGGCCGGCGACTGCACCGCCGGTCCGCCCGTGGCGCGGCGCTCGGCCTCGATCTCGTCCTGACTCGACGACTTGCCGCTCCACAGGCGCACCAGATCCGGGGTCATCTCGATGTGGAACTGCATGCCCAGATGGGCGCAGTCCGCGCGCTGCACCACGAAGGCCTGGTGGGTGCACCACGCGTTGGTGCACAACTGGCGTGCGCCCGGCGGCAGGTCGAAGGCGTCGCCGTGCCACTGGAAGACCTCGACCTCGCCCGCCGGCTCGCCCAGCCAGTCGCGGGCCAGCGCGTCGTCGGCGGGCAGCACGCGGCCCCAGCCGATCTCCTTGAGCCGGTGCCGCCTCACCTCGCCGCCCAGCGCCTTGGCCAGCAACTGTCCGCCCAGGCAGTGGCCGATCACCGCAATGCCGCGCGCATCGGCGTCGCGGATCAGCGCCAGCTCCTGCGCGATCCACGGCAGCGGATCGTTGACGCTCATTTCGCCGCCCATGAAGCACAGGCCCGAGTAGGCCGCCGCACTGGCGGGCACGGCGTCCCCCGCATGGATGCGCACGGTCTCGTAGGGCAGGCCGCGCGCCGCGAGCCACAGGGCGAAGCGCCCGGGCGCGACGTCGGCCTGGTGCTGGACAATGAGCACCGGGCGCATGGCGCGAGTGCCTAGGCGGCGGACTTCACGCGGCCGGGGGCCAGCAGCGGGGCAAAGCGCTGCGCGATGGCGCTGCGGATGCCCGCGGCATCCAGACCGCACTCCTTGAGCAGCAGCGCAGGATCGCCGTGATCGACGAAGCGATCCGGCAGCCCGAGTTGCAGCACGGGCCGCTCGATCCCGGCGGCGAGCAGGGCCTCGACGCAGGCGCTGCCCGCGCCGCCCATGATCACGCCTTCCTCGACGGTCACGAGCGCGTCGTGACTGCTGGCCAGTTCCGCCACGAGTTGCGCGTCCACCGGCTTGACGAAGCGCATGTTGGCCACGCTCGCGTCGAGCTCCTGCCCCACCGCCAGCGCCGGCGTGACCATGGACCCGAAGGCCAGGATGGCGATGCGCCGCCCGGGCGCCGCGGCGCTCGCGCGCAGCACCTCGCCCCGGCCAACGGGCAGCGCCGCCATCTCTGCCTGGATCTCGACGCCCGGCCCGGTGCCGCGCGGGTAGCGCACGGCCGAGGGTCCATCCAGGGTGTGGGCGGTGTAGAGCATCTGGCGACACTCGTCCTCGTTGGACGGCGCCATGACCACCAGGTTCGGGATGCAGCGCAGATAGGCCAGATCGAAGGCGCCGTGGTGCGTCGCGCCGTCCTGGCCCACCAGGCCGCCGCGGTCGAGCGCGAAGACCACCGGCAGGTTCTGGATCGCCACGTCGTGGATCAGCTGGTCGTAGGCGCGCTGCAGGAAGGTCGAGTAGATCGCCACCACCGGCCTCATGCCCTCGCACGCGAGGCCCGCGGCAAAGGTCACTGCGTGCTGCTCGGCGATGGCCACGTCGAAGTAGCGCCCCGGAAACTCCTTCTCGAAGCGCACCAGGCCCGAGCCCTCGCGCATCGCCGGCGTGATGCCCACCACCCGCGCGTCGCGCGCGGCGATGTCGCACAGCCAGTCGCCGAAGATCTTGGTGTAGGCGGGCTTGGGTGGGGTGGCGGGCTTGACCAGGCCCACGGCGGGATCGAACTTGCCCGGGCCGTGGTAGTTCACCGGGTCGGCCTCGGCCAGCTTGTAGCCCTGGCCCTTCTTCGTGACCACGTGCAGGAACTGCAGGCCGGGCAGCTGCTTGAGGTTGGTGAGCGTGGGGATCAGCGCGTCGAGGTCGTGCCCGTCGATCGGGCCGATGTAGTTGAAGCCGAACTCCTCGAACAGCGTGCCCGGCACGACCATGCCCTTGGCGTGCTCCTCGAACTTGCGCGCGAGCTCGAGCAGCGGCGGCACTGGCCTGAGCATCTGCTTGCCCACGTTCTTGGCCGCGGCGTAGAAGCGCCCGCTCATGAGTCGCGCGAAATACTGGTTGAGCGCGCCCACCGGGGGCGAGATCGACATGTCGTTGTCGTTGAGGATCACCAGCAGGCGCACGCCCTCGGTGACCCCGGCGTTGTTCAGCGCCTCGAAGGCCATGCCCGCGCTCATCGCGCCGTCGCCGATCACCGCGATGTGCTGGCGCTGGGTCTTGCCCTGGTTGCGCGCCGCCACCGCCATGCCCAGCGCCGCCGAGATCGAGGTCGAGGAATGCGCCGTGCCGAAAGTGTCGTAGAGGCTCTCGTCGCGCCGCGGGAAGCCCGACATGCCCCCGTACTGGCGCAGGGTCTTCATGCCCTCGCGCCGCCCGGTGAGGATCTTGTGGGGGTAGGTCTGGTGGCCCACGTCCCACACGATGCGGTCCTCGGGGGTGTCGAACACCGCATGCAAGGCGATGGTCAACTCCACCGTGCCCAGGTTCGACGAGAGGTGCCCGCCGGTCTTGGACACCGAGTCGAGCACGCAGGCGCGCAGCTCGATGGCCAGCTGCTTGAGCTGGGAGCGGTCGAGCCGACGCAGGTCCGCCGGGTCGTTGATGGTGGTGAGCAGGTCGGGCATGGGCAGCAGCGTCAGGCGCGAAACCGCGCGGGCCTCAGTGCGAGCGCAGGACGATGAAATCGGCCAATTGTCTCAGACGCAGGGTGCGACCGCGAAATGCACCCTCGCCTTCCAGGGCGTCGAGCGCGGCACGGGCCTGGGCATGGAGCTCGACGGCCCGCGCCCGCGCCCCCGAAAGACCCAGTGCCGAGACGTAGGTGGGCTTGTTCTGGGCCGCGTCCTTGCCCGCGGTCTTGCCCAGCGCGGCGGAACTCGCCTCGACGTCGAGCAGGTCGTCGACGATCTGGAAGGCCAGGCCCAGCGCCGCGGCGTAGCTGTCCAGCAGGCGCCAGCGGGCAGCATCGAGTGACGCGGCCGGCGCGCACAGCGCGCCCATGCGCACCGCCGCGGCGAGCAGGGCGCCGGTCTTCATGCGGTGCATCTGCTCCAGCTCGGGCAGCAGCAGTTCGCGCCCCACCGCCGCCAGGTCGATCGCCTGACCGCCGCACATGCCTTCGGTTGACGCGGCGCGGGCCAGCGCGCGCATCAGCTCGCGCACCGATCCGTCCGGCAGCGGGGCCTCGGCCAGCAGGCGAAAGGCCTCGGCCTGCAAGGCATCGCCCGCCAGCATCGCAGTGGCTTCGTCGAAGGCCACATGCAGGGTGGGCTTGCCCCGGCGCAGCACGTCGTCGTCCATGCAAGGCAGGTCGTCGTGGGCGAGCGAGTACACGTGCACGTACTCCACGGCCAGCGCCGCGCAATCCGCCGCCTGCGGCGCCGCGCCGGCAAGCTCGGCCGCGGCGTACACCAGCAGCGGACGGACGCGCTTGCCGCCGTCGAGCACGGCGTAGCGCATCGCCTCGTGCAGGCGCTGCGGCGCGCGCGTCGCGGCCGGCAGCGCGGCCTCGGCCAGCCGTTCGAAGTGAGCGAGCCGCGCGCTCATCCACGCCTCGAAGTCAGCCGGGGACACGCTGGTCGCGGCCAGGGCCACACTCACTCGCTGCCTCGCAGGCTGGCCGGGTCGAGCGGCTTGAGCAGCTCGCCTTCGAGCACGCGGATCTCGGCCTCGGCCGCGCCGAGCTTGGCCTGGCAGTGGCGCGCCAGCTCGGCCCCGCGCCGATAGGCGACGATCGATTCGTCGAGCGCGAGTTCGCCCGACTCCATCTTGCGCACCAGGACGTCGAGCTCGTCGAGCGCCTGCTCGAAACTGAGCTCGGCGACGGGCTTGGGAGCGGTGGACTTGGCCATCAGGCTTGGCTCGCGGCGTGACTCGTCAAGAAGGCCCGGATTCTAGACCCGGCGGCACACCGGCTCGTGCGAGGCACGCCTCTACAATGCCGCACATGCAATCGCTGTGGATGCTGGTGGCGGCCGCGCTCTTTGCCCTGATGGGCCTGTGCGTGAAGCTCGCCGGCAGCCTGTACTCCGTTCCCGAGATCGTCTTCTACCGCTGCGCGCTCGGCGCGGCAGGGCTGCTGCTGTTCGCGCGCCTGCGCGGCGGCAGCCTGCGCACCACGCTGGCCTGGATGCACCTGCGCCGCGGCGTGGTGGGCACGGCCTCCCTCACGCTGTGGTTTTACGCCACCACGGTGATGCCGCTGGGCACCGCGATGACGCTGAACTACACCTCGCCGCTCTTCCTTGCCGCCTTCACCGCCGGCGCGGCGCTCGCCGCGGGGCAGCGCGTCGACTGGCGCCTGGCGGCTGCGGTGGGCCTGGGCTTCGTGGGCGTGGTGCTGGCGCTGAGCCCTAGCGTGCACGAGGGCCAGACCTGGGCGGCACTCGGCGGCCTGGCCTCGGGCGTGCTCTCGGCGATCGCCTACTGGCACGTGCGCGAGCTTGGCCGCCTGCACGAGCCCGAGTGGCGCACGGTGTTCTACTTCTCGCTCGCGGGGGCGGTGCTCGGTCTGGCCGGCACGCTCTTCACGGGCTTCGCGCCGCACTCGCCACGCGGCCTGCTGCTGCTGTTCGGCGTGGCGCTGTTCGCCACCACCGCCCAGCTCGCCATGACACGCGCCTTTGGCAAGGGCAGTACCTTGCTCGCCGCCGCCCTTCAGTATTCGGCCATTGTGTTTGCCTCGGGACTGGGCGTGCTGGTGTTCGGCGACACCCTGCCGCCCAGCGGCTGGGCGGGCATCGGCATCATCGTGGTGAGCGGCGTGGCCGCCACCGTCCTGAGCTCCCGTGCCGCCGCGCGCGAACGCGCCGCCCTGGCCACCACCGACGCCTGAACCATGCACCGCACCCTGATCGACGCCGCCACCCTGAGCGACCACCTGCTCGACGCCACCTGGGTCGTGCTCGACGTGCGCCACGACCTGGCCGACCCGGCGGCCGGCCCCGCCGCCTACGCCGCGGGCCACCTGCCCAATGCGTTCCACGCGCACATCGACCGCGATCTGTCGGGCCCCAAGACTGGCCGCAACGGGCGCCATCCACCGCCGGCCCGCGAGGCGCTGGTCGAGCGGCTGCGCGACTGGGGCGTGCGTCGCGACACGCAGATCGTTGCCTACGACGCGCACGGCGGCCAGTTCGCCGGCCGTCTGTGGTGGCTGGCGCGCTGGCTGGGGCACGAGGCCGTGGCCGTGCTCGACGGCGGCTACCCCGCCTGGCTGGCGGCGGGAGGCTGGGTGAGCCAGGAAGCCCCGGACCGCCTGCGCGGCGACTTCGTGCCCGGCAACCCGCTCGCGCCCAGCGTGGACGCCGCCACCTTGATGAGCGTGCTGGACGAGCCGGCGCGGCTGGTGCTCGACGCGCGCACCGCCGAGCGCTTCGAGGGCCGCGTCGAACCCATCGACCCGGTGGCCGGTCACATTCCTGGCGCCGTCAATCGCTTCTGGGGCGAGAACCTCGCGCCCGACGCGCGCTTCAAGCCGGCGGCGCAACTGCGCGCCGAGTTCGAGGCGCTGCTCGGCGGCCGCTCGCCCGCGCAACTGATCGCGCAATGCGGCTCGGGCGTGACCGCCTGCCACCACCTGCTGGCGATGGAACACGCGGGGCTCGCCGGCGCCGCGCTGTATCCGGGTTCGTGGAGCGAGTGGATTGCCGATCCCGCCCGGCCGATCGCCACGGGACCCGGCTAGCGCTGCCGCAAGCCCGCGCCGTGCCGTGCCGAGGCCCCGCGCGCGCCCCCTCAGTGCGCGTGCATCAGGCTGGTGACCAGCGCCGCGAGCGCCACGCCGGCGGCGATGTAGGCCACCTGCGGCAGCGAGTGCGCCAGCGAAGTGCGCCGCATCATCTCTGGCAGCAGATCCGACAGCGCGATGTAGATGAAGCTTGCCGCCGCCACCGCCAGGGCGTAGGGCAGCAGTCCCTGCACCGTGTCGATCAGGAAGTAGCCGACCACGCCACCCACCACGGCGCTCATCCCCGAGAGCAGGTTGAACACGAAGGCGCGCCGCTTGGTGAAGCCGGCGTTGAGCAGGATCATGAAGTCGCCCACCTCGTGGGGGATCTCGTGGGCCATCACCGCCAGGGTGGCGATCCAGCCCAGGCGCGCGTCGGCCAGAAAGGCGCTGGCGATGAGCACGCCGTCGGCGAAGTTGTGGAAAGCGTCGCCAATCAGGATGGGCAGGCCGCCCCGCCCGGCCTCGTGCGCGTCGTGGCCGTGGCTGTGGTGGTGCGCGTCGCCCTCGTGGTGGTGCGTGTGATGGATCAGCGCCGCCTTCTCGAGCAGGAAGAAGCCGAGCACCGAGGCGAGCAGCACCCAGCCCAGGGTCCCCGCGTCGGCCTCGCTGTGGAAGGCCTCGGGCAGCAGGTGGGTGAAGGCCACCGTCAGCAGCAGGCCGGCCGACACGCACACCAGCTTGTCGACCAGGCCCGCGAGCCAGCGAAAGCTCAGGAAGGCCGCCAGCGCGATCGACAGCACGGTGCCCAGCAGATTGGCGACGACGATGGCTGTGAGCGTGCTCATGAAGAAGGGCCCCGCAGGGCCCTTGTGGTGTGACCGTCGGACAAGCTTAACCGAGGTAGCGGTGGAACCAGGACGAGAGGCGCTTCCAGCCGTCCTCGGCCTGCTCCTTGCGGTAGCTGGGCCGGTAGTCGGCGTGGAAGGCGTGCGGCGTGTCGGGGTAGAGCAGGATCTCGCTCGCGGTGTTGCCCGCGGCCTTGAGCGCCTCGCGCATCTTCTCGACCGTGTCGTTGGGGATGCCGCCGTCGGCCGCGCCGTACAGACCAAGAATCGGCGCCTTGATCTGGCCCGCGACTTCGAGGGCCGTCTTGTCGCCGGGGTAATAGGCGCGCGCCACGGGACCGTACCAGGCCACGCCCGCGGCCACCTTGGGGTTGTGCGCGGCGTACATCCACACGATGCGCCCGCCCCAGCAGAAACCGGTGATGCCGAGCTTGCCGCCGCCACCATTTTTCGCGGCCCAGGCCGCGGTGGCGTCAAGGTCGGCCATGACCTGGGCGTCAGGCACCTTGGCGACGATGTCCTTGATGAGCGCGGCGACCTCGGTGACCTTGCTCGGGTCGCCCTGGCGCGCGTAGAGCTCGGGGGCCACGGCCAGGTAGCCCAGCTTGGCCAGGCGCCGGGTCACGTCCTTGATGTGCTCGTGCACGCCGAAGATCTCCTGCACCACCAGCACGACCGGCAGCCCCGTCTTGCCCGCCGGCTTGGCCCAGAACACGGGCACCGTGCCGCCGGGCACCGGAATGCCCGACTCGCCACTGTCGATGCCGACGCTAGTCGTGTGGATCTTGGATTCACCTACCACTGGCAGCACGGCAGCGGCGAAGCCAGCACCCAAGGAGGTCTTCACGAAACCCCGCCGGGAAGACGTGCTCCCAAGAGCAAGCCAGTCCATGCGCCCGGTCGCGGCGTCCTGCGGCATTGACGGTACTCCTGGCTCGAAAGTGTGAAGAGCGAAACCGAGGCCACTCGTGGGCCGGCCTCGGCGACCGCCCTCTCGGCGGTGTGATGGGGTGGAAACCTTGACGGGGACGAGCGCTAGCGCGCCGGGGCGCCCGCTGGGGACGCCCGCGGGCGCCGACACGCCGCGCTCCGACCTACCTAAAAGCTTACGAGGTCGGAGCGGCTCAGCGTTACCTGGGGACCGACGCGAGGGGAGTTCCCCAGATGCCAGACCGTGTACTGCTCCGAGTAAGGATTCACGGAGGCGATCAGGTCTACGGGGACGACTACCTTGAAGCCACGCAGGGCCGCACCCGCCGCCGTGTTGAGCACCGCGCCTTCGGCCGCTGTGCCCATCACCACCACGGTCTTGATCCCCTTGTCACGCAGGATCTTCTCCAACTCCGTGTTCATGAACTTGTCGGGCCCCGAAGAGACGGCCGGTTCGCCTGGACGCGGCGCCACTTCGGGCAGGACGTCGGCGATGGCCTGTCCGGCGGCGAGGCTGTAGACCACGGGTACGCCCGCTTGGCGCGCTCGCTCGAGGAGCGCCTGCGCACGAGGCAGCGCCGCCACGCAGCGCGGTCGCGGCGAGCAAAGCTGCTTGACGATGTCGAGCACGAGCACTGCCGTGTCCTTGGGATCGAGCTTGACTGCCTTGAGTTCGGGAGCGGCAGGCGCTTTGACTTCGCCCCACTCCTCGACGATGTTCTTCGCCATCACGCCGAGCGGCAACATCAGGCCCATCACGAGGGCCGCCAGGGAACCCGCGCCCAGCGAGGTCTTGATGAAACCGCGCCGATCCACCTCGAGCGCAGGGCTCAGGCGGTCGATCTCTTCGCGGGCAATGCCCAGGCTCGTCTTGTCGTCCA
>ENA-UOWG01000897-UOWG01000897.1-activated-sludge-metagenome-genome-assembly--contig:-NODE-897-length-33861-cov-6.765988_pt1 | contig 33861 bp, 32 predicted proteins | sample MGYA00238147_ERZ761563 | MGnify/ENA primary metagenome ERZ761563 (study PRJEB28884, sample SAMN05720216) | anaerobic digester metagenome | isolation source: active sludge of municipal... | reverse complement strand
GCAGGAGGATCTGCACGCCGCCGATGGCGCGGCACTCCTCGATCTTGGCGCCGATCTCCTCGAAGCTGAGGACGTATCCTTCCGCGTCCTTCGGCCGGCGGTAGAAGGCGCAGAATCCGCAGTCCGCCACGCAGACATTGGTGTAGTTGATGTTGCGATCGATGATGTGGGTGACCACCGGGTCGGGATGCAGCTCCCACCGGATGGCGTCGGCCTGGCGCCCCAGGTCGAGCAGGTCTCCCTGTTCGTACAGCGCGAGGTAGTCCCGGAATTCCGCGGAGTCGCGGTTGACGTCGTACATGATCAGGCCGCCGTGATGAACGAGAGCGAGCCCGCCGGCGCGAGGTGGTCCTGCGCGAGGCGGTGAAAGAAGGTGGTGAGCCCCTCGAGCTCGGCCCCGCCGAGGGCGTAGTCGAGCGTGCCGAGGTAGGCGCGGCAGGTGGCCACGCTGACCCCGGTGGCGGCGGAGGCGTCCGCCGCGAGGAGGTCGAGGTGATCGAGTCCCCAGGCGCGCGACGCGAGGAGCTGGCGGTGGAGGTCGCGCACGGCGCCGGCCGGCGCCTCGCGGCGCGCGGCCCAGACCGCGAAGACGAACGGCAGGCCGGTCCACGCCTTCCACTCCGCGCCGAGGTCCAGCACCCACGGATAGGTCCCCCGCGCCGTCAGCTGGAGCGCCGCGTCGCCGATGACCAGCACCGCCTCGTGGGGGAGCCGGGAGAGGGCGTCGAGGTCGCCGGGCTCGGCGCGGGCGGTGGCGAACTTCGGGGCGACCTGCCAGCGGTGGCGGCAGAGCAGCTCGAGGAGCAGCACCGACGTGCGCGACGAGGCCGTCCGGAGGACGGTCGTCCCGTCGAGCGACTCGACCGGCCGCTTGCTAAAGAGCGCCACGCTGTGCACCGGGCCGTCGGCGCTGATGGCGAGGTCGGGCAGCAGGTGGTACGCCGCGGCGTTCCTGGCGTATTCGACCGCCGAGACCACGCTCGCGTCGAGCTCGCCGGCGGCGAGGAGGTCGTTCAGCTCCGATGCGGTGCCCGTCACCAGGTCGGCGCCGACCGGAACGAGGCCGCGGTCGATGGCGCCCGTGACGGGGTAGCAGTTGATCCACGGAATCCGGCCGAGCCTCATGCGGCGTGCACCACCGGCAGCGCGCGCCGGCGTGACTCCGCCGCCGGCGGCGGCGGGTCGTCGAAGGCGTCGCGCACTGCTTCATAGAGGCTGTTCCGCTCCACCGGCCGCCGGCCGGCGTTCCGGATCAGCGCCACGAGCTGGGGATAGGCCATGGACATCTCCGTGCTCGCCCCGGCCTCGTGATAGACCCGCTCGAAGACCACCGTGCCCTCGACGTCGTCGCACCCGAAGCTCAGCGCGATCTGCGACAGCGCGGGCGTGACCATGGGCCAGTGGGTCTTCACGTGCGGGATGTTGTCGAGGAAGAGGCGCCCGATGGCGATGTTCTTCAGGTCCTCGAACCCCGTGGTGGCCGTGCCGACCCGCCCCAGCTCCTCGCCCAGCTCGTTGTGGTCCGGATGGTAGGCGAGCGGGATGTACGTGAGGAACCCGCCGGTCTCGTCCTGGAGCTCCCGCAGCATGGCGAGGTGGTGGAGGCGGTCATCCGCGGTTTCCACGTGGCCGTAGAGCATGGTGCAGTTGGTCGGGATGCCAAGCTGGTGCGCCGTGCGGTGCACCCGGATCCACTCTTCGCCCGTCAGCTTGCGCTCGGCGATCGTGGCGCGCACGGCGGTGCTGAACACCTCCGCACCGCCGCCCGGCAGGCTGGTGAGGCCGGCCGCCTGCAGCGCCAGCAGGACCTCGCGCTCCGACGTCTTCTCGATCCGGGCGAGGTGGGCGATCTCCACCGCCGTCAGCGCCTTGATGTGCACCGTCGGGTGCCGTTCCTTGAGCCCGCGCAGCATGTCGGTGTAGTACGACAGGCGGAGCTTCGGATGCAGTCCCCCCACGATGTGGAATTCAGTCGTTGGGGCGCCGCGGGCCTGCTCCGCTTCCGCGTACACCTCGTCGAGGGAGCGGGTGTACGCCCCCTCCTCCTTCGGCGTGCGGGCGAAGGAGCAGAAGGTGCAAGTGGCGCGGAGGATGCAAACGTTGGTCGGGTTGAGGTGCTGGTTTGCGGAGAAGAACACCCGGTCCCCGTTCCGGCGCCGGTTGGCGAAGTCCGCCAGGTGCCCGAGCCCGAGGAGGTCGTTGGTGGCGTAGAGCGCGAGGCCGTCGGCGTGGTCAAGCCGCCCGCCCCGCGCCACCTTCTCCCCGATCGGCCGCAGCGCCGGATCACGGAGCAGGCCGAGGTCGAGGGTGGGGGTCATGCGGATCTCCTTGCGCGGTGGTCGATTTCCCGGGGAATCTACCCCGAAGCGGGCCGGCGGTGCCAGATGACTCGCCCGCCTGCGACAAGACCCCGGAAGCGGGCCTCCGGGGTCTGTACACGACTGCGGCACGGGCTCGAGCCCGGCTGGCGTCAGCCCTTCCAGGCCCTGACAGCCAGGGTCACGTTGTGCCCCCCGAAGCCGAAGCTGTTCGACAGCGCCACGTCGATCGTGCGGTCGACCGCCGTGTTCGGCGCGCAGTCGAGGTCGCACTCGGGGTCCGGCGTGACCTGGTTGATCGTCGGCGGGATCTTGCCGGTGCGGGCGGCCAGGAGGCAGACCGCGAACTCGAGTCCGCCGGCGGCGCCAAGCAGGTGCCCGGTCATGGACTTGGTGGAGCCGAAGATCAGCTTCCGGGCCTGCGCGCCGAACACCGCCTTGACCGCGGCCGTCTCGGCGATGTCGCCCTGCGAGGTGCTGGTGCCGTGGGCGTTGATGTAGCCCACCGACTCCACTCCGACGCCGGCGTCGGCCAGGCAGTCGCGCATGGCCCGCTGGGCGCCCTCCCCCGACGGGGCCGGGGAGGTGATGTGGTAGGCGTCGCCGCTCAGGCCATAGCCGAGCACCTCGCCCAGGATGGTGGCGCCGCGGGCCTGGGCGTGCTCGAGGCTCTCGAGCATGACCATCGCGGCACCGTCGCCCAGCACGAAGCCGTCGCGGTCCTTGTCGAAGGGGCGGCTGGCCTGCTCCGGCGCGTCGTTCCGCGTCGACAGCGCCCTCATGTTCTGGAATCCGGCGATGGCCAGCTCGCTGATGGCCGCTTCGGTCCCGCCAGTGAGCATGGCGTCGGCGTGCCCGGACTGGATCAGCTGGTAGGACTGCCCGAGCGCGTGCGCCGACGACGCGCACGCCGACACCGTGGCGTAATTGGCGCCCTTGAGGCCGTAGCGGATGGAGACGAGCCCGGCGGCGATGTCGGGGATGAACATCGGGATGAAGAACGGGGAGACGCGGTCCGGCCCCTGCGTGATGAGGAGCTTGGTCTGCTCCTCGAACGTCACCATGCCGCCGATGCCGCTGCCGATGATGACCCCCGTGCGTTCGGGCGAGGGGAACTTCCCTTCCAGCCCCGCCTGCGTCACCGCTTCATGGGCCGCCCCGAGCGCGTACTGGACGAAGAGGTCGTATCGGCGCGCCTCCTTCTTGTCCATGAACCGGAGCGCGTCAAACCCCTTGACCTCGCACGCGAACCGGACCTGGAACCGCGCCGGGTCGAACTTCGTGATAGGCGCGGCGCCCGACCGGCCCGCGAGCAGGCCCGCCCAGGAATCCTCGACGTTGTTGCCGAGCGGGGTCACCAGCCCGAGGCCGGTGACGACGACACGACGCGCCAAGCTACTTCCCGGTCTTTTCGTGGAGGTACTTCAGCGCATCGCCCACGGTGCGAAGCTTCTCGGCCTCTTCGTCCGGGATGTCGATGTCGAATTCCTTCTCGAAGGCCATGACGAGCTCGACCGTGTCGAGACTGTCGGCGCCGAGGTCTTCCATGAAACTGGCCTCCGGCGTCAGCTTCTCGCGCTCCACACCCAGCTCCTCGGCGATGATGTCCTTGACCTTCTCTTCCACGTTGCTCATGTCGTCCTCGAAAAGGAGTGGGGGTCGGGCTAAATGACCATCCCGCCGTCCACCACCAGGACCTGCCCGGTGATGTAGGACGCGAGATCTGACGCCAGGAAGAGCACGGCGGCGGCGATATCCTCCGGCCGGCCCAGCCTCCCCAGCGCGATGTCCTCTAATAATGCCGTCCGCGCCTCAGAGGGCAAGGCGGCCGTCATGTCGGTCTCGATGAAGCCGGGGGCCACGCAATTGGCCAGGACGCCGCGCGCGGCGTACTCCTTGGCCACCGACTTGGTGAGCCCGATCAGGCCGGCCTTGCTGGCCGCGTAATTGGCCTGGCCCTTGTTGCCGGTGAGCCCCACCACGCTCGTGATGTTGATGATGCGCCCGGCGCGCCGCTTCATCATCCCCTTGATCACCGCCCGGATGGTGAAAAAGGCGCCCTTGAGGTTCGCGTCGAGCACGGCGTCCCAGTCCTCGTCGGTGAGGCGCAACAGGATGTTGTCCCGGGTCAGCCCCGCGTTGTTGACGAGAATGTCGATCGGGCCGAGGGCGGCCTCCGCCGCCGCCAGTGCGTCCTCGACCTGCCCACGGTCCGCCACGTCGCAGCCGACGCCGACGGCGCGCTCCCCAAGCTCGACCGCCACGATCTGGGCGCGCGCGGCGTCACGCCCGACGATGGCCACCCTGGCCCCCGCGCCGTAGAGCGCACGGGCCACGGCCAGACCGATCCCGCGGGTGCTGCCGGTGACGAACGCCGTCCGTCCCGTCAGGTCGATCTGGTTCATGCGAGGAAGGCCTCCACCTCGGCGGCGGTGCCGAGCGTCACGCTCCTGGCACCAGGAATGATCTTCCGCAGCAGGCCCGAGAGCACGCTGCCGGGCCCAAGTTCGATGAACGGGGCGTCGGGCGCCAGCCTGGCCGCCGCCTGCATGCACTCGATCCACCGCACGGGCGCAGTGAGCTGCGCCGACAGCAGGCGGACCGCGTCGGCGGCGGTCCGCACCGGTTCGGCGGAGGCGTTGGCGACGACCGGGAACGCCGGGGCGGCGAAGGGCGCGGCGGCGAGCGCCGCCTCGAGGCCCGGCACCGCGGGCGCCATGAGGGGCGAGTGAAAGGCGCCGGACACCTTGAGCGGGATGACGCGCTTGGCGCCGCGCGCCTTGCACCCGTCGCCCGCCCGCGCCACCGCGACCGGATCTCCCGAGATGACCACCTGGTCGGGGGCATTCAGGTTGGCGGCCACCGCGACGCCGTCAGCGCCGGACGCCTCCGCGCACGCCGACTCGACGGCGCCCGGCTCCAGCCCGAGCACGGCCGACATGGCGCCGGGGCGGGCCGTCCCCGCCTCGTACATCAGCTCACCGCGCCGGCGCACCAGGCGCGCCGCCTCGGGGGCCGAGAGCGAGCCGGCGGCCACGTAGGCGCTGTACTCGCCGAGGCTGTGCCCCGCCCCGGCCGAGACAGCGCCGAGCCGCTCGCCCACGACGGCGAACACGGCGGCGGAGTGGGCCAGGATGGCGGGCTGGGTGTTGTGGGTCAGGACCAGTTCTTCCTCGGGACCTTCCCACATGAGGCGGGACAGTGGCACGCCGAGCGCCTCGTCGATCGCCTCGAAGGTGTGGCGCGCCGCCGGAAACCGCTCCGCCAGGTCCTTCCCCATCCCCACCTTCTGTGCCCCCTGGCCGGGGCACATGACGATCGCTACCACCGCACCACCGCGCTCGCCCAGGTGAACCCGCCGCCGAACGAGACGAGCAGGAGCGTCATGCCGGGCTTGATGCGCCCCTCGGCGATCCCCTGATCAAGCGCGAGCGGGATGGAGGCCGAGGAGGTGTTGCCGTACCGGTCGACGTTGATCATCACCTTGTCGAGCGGCATGCCGGCGTGCTTGGCGGTCGCCTCGATGATGCGGAGGTTGGCCTGGTGGGGCACCAGGAGATCCACCTGGTCGGCGGTGAGGCCGGCACGCTGGAGCGCCATGTCGCAGGCCTCGGACATCGTGAGGACCGCGGACTTGAACACCTCCCGGCCGGCCATCTTGATGAAGTGGGAGCGCTCGGCGACGACCTTTTCGCTGATCGGGTCCACCGCCCCGCCGCCTGGCCGGTACAGGAGATTGGCCAGGTTGCCGTCGGACTTGATGAACGTGGACAGGACGCCGCGCGCGCCGCCGGTCGACTTCCGGACGATGGCGGCCCCGGCGGCGTCGCCGAAGAGGATGGCGGTGGACCGGTCGGTGGGATCGGCGATCGTGTTCAGCTTCTCGGCGCCCACGATCAGGAAGTTCTCGCCCTGTCCGGACGCCACCAGGCCTTCGGCCACCGTCAGCGCAAAGAGAAAGCCCGGGCAGGCGGCGGAGACGTCGAACGCCGCGGCGTTCTTGGCGCCGAGCAGCGCCTGCAGGTCGCAGGCGGTGGCGGGGAGGAGACGGTCGGGTGTGGCGGTGGCCAGCACGATGCCGTGGATGTCCGCGGGACCAATTCCGGCGGCCTTCATGGCCTTGAGCGACGCCTCCTGGGCCAGCATGGCCACGGTCTGCTCCGGCCCGGCCACGCGCCGCTCCCGGATGCCGGTGCGCTCCACGATCCACTGGTCGGAGGTGTCGAGCGTCTTCTCGAATTCTGCGTTGGTGACGATGCGGTCGGGCACCGCGATCCCCAGACCGGCGAATTCGACGATCGGGCGGCGGATCATGCGGCGGGCACGCTGCCCGCGTCGAACTCCGCGGCGATGTGCTGGTTGAGCCCGGTCTCGACCATCTGCGCGGCGACCCGGATGGCGTTCTTGATGGCGGCGGTGCCGGAGGAGCCGTGGCAGATGATGGACACACCGCGCACGCCGAGGAGCGGCGCGCCGCCGTACTCGGCGTAATCGAGCACGCGGAAGACTTCCTGCACGTCGGCCCGGTCCAGGATGTCCGGCGCGGTGCGCTTGACCAGCCGCAGGATGAGGCGGGCCACCGACTCGTAGAACTTGAGGACGATGTTGCCGACGAAGCCGTCGGTGACCACCACGTCCACGTGACCGACCTTCGAGTGGCCGGCGAGGATGTCGCGCCCCTCGATGTTGCCGATGTAGTTGATGCCGGGCGTCTGCTTCAGCAGGTCGTGCGCCTGCCGGGACGCGGCGTTCCCCTTCTCGTCCTCCTCACCGATGTTGAGGAGTCCGACGAGCGGCCGCTCGCGGCCGAGGACGTCGCGCGCGTACACCGAGCCGAGACGGGCGAAGCCGACCAGCTCCTTGGCGGAGCAGTCGACGTTGGCGCCGCCGTCGAGGACGAGCACGGGAAGGTCTGCGGTGGGGAACGGGGTGGCGACGGTGGCCCGCTCGACGCCCGGATGGATGCCGAGGAGCACGGTGGACGCGGCGAGGACCGCACCCGTGTTGCCGGCGGAGACGAAGGCGTCGGACTTCCCGGCCTTCTGCAGGCCGAGCCCGACGACGACGCTGGAATTCGGCTTCTTGCGGACGGCGGCGAGGGGCTTCTCGGCCATACCGATCACTTCGGTCGCGGGGACGACCACGATCCGGCTCCGGTCGGCGCCGGCATGCTTGGCCAGCTCCGCCTCGATGACCTCCACCTGCCCGACGAGCTGCACCATCACGTTGGGCAAGAGCGCGAGGGCGGCGAGGGCACCCTCGACCTCAGCCTGCGGGGCGTGATCTCCGCCCATCGCGTCCAGCGCCACGCGGATCATGCTCAGTCGGCCTTGACCTCGACGACTTTCTTCCCGCGATAGTACCCGCAGCTCGGGCATACGCGGTGGGAGAGCTTCGGATCGCCGCAGCGCGGGCAGGCCTGCGTCTTGACGCTCGCGGCGACGTGGTGGCCGCGGCGCAGCCGCTTGCGGGACTTCGAGAGTTTTCTCTTCGGGACTGCCATGGTTTCCTCAGGCTGGTTCGGCGGACCGCACGCACGCGCACGGACCCGCGTTCAAATCGGCACCACACGTCGGGCAGAGCCCGGCACAATCTTCACGGCACAGGACGAACGCCGGAACCTCCAGCGCGAGTTCCTCGCGCACCACCCCGGTCAGGTCGATCTGGAGCGCCGCCTCCGGCAGCGGGTACACGCTCGGGTCGTCGGCGGCTTCCGAGTCGCTGCTCAGCAGCACATGCACTTCTCGGTGGAGCCGCACCTGGACATCGACCAGGCAGCGCCGACAGGGGATCGTCGCCGTGGCCCGGATGACGCCGCGCCAGAGGAAGTCGTCTCCCTCGGTGGCCTGGAGCTGCCCCTCGACTGACACCGGCCCATCCAGGGGCAAGTCGAGCCCGGCAAAGACGGGGTCCGACGGGGACACCTCACCGTCAGTGTCGACGGGGCCCCGTTGCAGGTCCCGAACGGCAATCTTGAGCATAGCCACTAAACCTAGCCGGGCGCTTGACTTAGGTCAAGCGGACCCGATGGCTCAGCCGACCAGCCCGGCCAGTTCCCCTTCGGTGAAGAAGAAGGCGATTTCGCGCGCCGCGTTCTCGTCGCTGTCGGAGGCGTGGATCGCGTTCCGGCCCTTCGACTCCGCGTACAGCTTCCGGATGGTGCCGGGGGCCGCCTCCGCCGGGTCGGTCGCCCCGATGACCGTTCGCAGATGGGCGACGGCGTCGGCGCGGACCAGCGCCATCGGCATGCACGGTCCGGAGGTCATGAAGGCCACGAGCTCGGGAAAGAAGGGCCTGCCCTTGTGCACGCCGTAGAAGGCCTCGGCCTGCGGAAGGGTCAGCCGGACCAGGCGAGCCGCGCGGAGGGTGAAGCCGGCCTCCTGGAGGTGCTTCAGGATGGCGCCGGCCTTGCCGGAGGCGATCGCGTCGGGCTTGATGATGGCGAGAGTCTGCATGGGCTCGAATTCTTGGTACGGGTCGAAGGAAGGCGCCGCCTACTTGAGGCGGGCGCTGAGCAGCGGCACGACGTCGGCCGGGCGCTTCATGACGCTGATGCCGGCCGCCTCGAAGGCGGCCATCTTCTCCGCGGCGGTGCCGGAGGAGCCGGAGATGATGGCGCCGGCGTGCCCCATCCGGCGCCCTGGGGGGGCCGTCTGGCCCGCGATGAATCCGACCACCGGCTTGGTCACGTGGTCCCGCACGAACTCCGCGGCCTTCTGCTCGTCGGTGCCGCCGATTTCGCCCATCATCACGATCGCGTCGGTGTCGGGATCGTCCTGGAAGGCGCGGAGGCAATCGATGAAATTCGTGCCGATGATGGGATCCCCGCCGATCCCGACGCAGGTGCTCTGACCGATCTTGGCGCGGGTCAGCTGGTTGACGACCTCGTAGGTCAGCGTGCCGCTGCGTGACACGAGCCCGACGCGGCCGGGCGTGCAGATCGACCCCGGAATGATGCCAACCTTGGCCTGGCCGGGGGTGATGGCGCCCGGGCAGTTAGGTCCGATGAGGCGGGCGCCTCGCTCGCGCACAAACGGCATGACCCGCGTCATCTCGATGACCGGGACCCCTTCCGTGATGCAGATGACCGTCGCGATGCCCGCGTCCACGGCCTCGAAGATGGCGCCGGCTGCGCCCACCGGCGGCACGTAGATGACCGCGGTGTTGGCCCCGGTGGCCGCCACCGACTGCGCGACGGTGTCGAAGACCGGAACCGTGCCCTCGAAACGCTGGCCGCCCTTCCCCGGCGTCACGCCCGCCACGACCTTGGTGCCGTATTCCATCATCTGCTTCGCGTGGAACGAGCCGTCGCGGCCGGTGATGCCCTGCACGACGAGCCGGGTGTCCTTCCCGATGAAGACGCTCACGCGGCCTCCCCGACCAGCGCCACCACCTTGGAGACGGCCTCGTCCATGTCGGAGAGCGCCGTCATGCCGATGCCCTGCAGGATCTTCACCGCTTCCTTCTCGTTGGTGCCGGTCAGGCGCACCACGATCGGGACCTTGACCGGGAATTGCGCGAGTGCGGTCTTGATCCCGTTGGCCACGTCGTCGGTCCGGGTGATGCCGCCAAAGATGTTGAACAGGATGGCCCGGACGCTCGGGTCGGCCGTGATGATCTTGAGCGCGTTGACGACCTTGTCGGGATTCGAGCTGCCCCCGATGTCCAGGAAGTTGGCGGGCTCGCCGCCGTAGTACTTCACGAGGTCCATGGTGGCCATGGCCAGGCCGGCGCCGTTGACGACGCACCCCACGTTGCCGTCGAGCTTGATGAACGTGAGCCCGGCGCGCCGCGCGGCCACCTCCGCCGGATCTTCGGCCGTCTCGTCGCGCAGTTCGGCGAGGTCGGGACGACGGTCGAGCTCATTGTCGTCGATGGAAATCTTTGCGTCGAGGGCGAGCACCTGGCCCGCCGGCGTGGTCACGAGCGGGTTGATTTCCGCGAGCGACGCCCCGTTCTCGACGAACACCTTGTACAGCCGCTGCATGATGTCCGCGGCGGCCCGGACCTGCTTGATATCCGTGTAGAGGAAGAACGCGAGGGCCATCGCCTGATGCGGCAGCAGGCCGAAGCGGGGGTCGACCGGGAGCCGAAGGATCTTGTCCGGCGTCTTGGCGGCCACTTCCTCGATGTCGATGCCGCCGGCCGGGCTCACCATGAACACCGGACGCTGGGAATCGCGGTCGAGAATGAGGCCGACGTAGGCCTCCGTGGCGATGTCGGCCGCCGGCACGACCAGCACCTTGTGGACGGTGAGGCCCTTGATCTGCATGCCCAGAATGTGCGACGCGATGTCGGCCGTCTCGGCGGGCGTCTTGGCCAGCTTGACGCCGCCCGCCTTGCCGCGGCCGCCGGCGTGCACCTGCGCCTTCACGACCACCGTGCCGCCGATGCGGCGGGACCGGGCCTCGGCCTCGCCGGGCGTGGACGCCACATCCCCATCGGGCACCGGCACGCCCGCCGCTTTCAGGAGCGCGCGCGCCTGATATTCATGCAGATTCACGTTCACTCCTGTGCATGGTTGACAGCACCGAAAGCTACCCGCCCCACGGGACCAATACAACCGGGTTCGCTATTCCGCCCGGCCCCCGCCGAGCGCCTGACGCAGCGCTCCGAACGCGCGACCGAACCCCTCCCAGTCACCGGCACGAAGCGCGGAGTCCGCGCGCATCATCCAGAGCCTGGCTTCCTCGAGCTGCGTTCGGGGACCGAAGCCCGGCGGGAGGGGCGCGCCCTCTCCCCGGAGATTTTGCCAGGCGTCGGCGAAGGACCGCCCGGCCCCGGCGCGGTCGCCCTGCGCCACCGAGACATAGGGCTGCGCCACCCGCCCGTCGGGATCGAAGGCATACCACGGCTGGTAGGCGACGGGGGCCCCGGCAGTGGGGAGCACGCGATACGGCCCCCGCTCGAACCGTGACCCGCTTCGCGCCACCGAGTCGAGAAGCTGCTCGTAGGATGGAAACCGGTCCCACAGCGCCTGCGCGGCCGCCGGACCGGGCAGGCTCTCGTCGTCTCCCAGCCGCAGGAGTGCCAGCCGCCTGCCAGCGTCCGTCGCCCTGCCCAGGAGCAGGACCCGGACTCGAGGTGCATCGCCCCTCTCGTACGCCGCCATCAACGCCTGGCGGTGCCCGCCTTCCCAGACCACGGTCGGCGGGGCGGGCTCGCCCGGAGTCTCGGCGACCCGTCCGGCCAGCGTCCCTACCCTCCACGCCGGCGATTCCAGGATCCGGGACTGCGCGTCGAAGAGTCGCGGTGGGTACGGCGCCATCAGGGCGAGCGGCGCAGGGAGTTCGCCCGTCGGCCGGACGACGCCCTGTGAGATGGCCGCCCAACTGCGCGTCAGGGGCCCCGCGTCGGGCAGGAGGTAGATCGTGGTCGCGCCCGTCGCGGCGTCGACCGTCCCGAGCAGGCCCGCTTCGAGCGCGCCGATCGTACCCGCCGCCTCCGTGATCCGGGTCGAGCCAGGGAAGGTCGCGCTCGCGAGGTAGCCGTGGGCGATCCAGACAAACGATCCGCCGAGGACCAGGAGCCTGGGTGCTTCCCAGGACGCGAAGGGCGCGAGTCGCTCCAGCCGGCTCCGCGGCCCGAGGTGCCAGCGCACGCGCGCCTCCGGCGCCGACGCGCCAAGCAGGCGGGGCGCCTGCAGCGCCCAGGCGAGCACCACGCGCCGGCCCAACCCGCCGACGGCGAGCCCATTCGGGCCGGAATCGACCAGCAGGCGTGGCGCCCCCGGGTGTATCGCGGCCCGCCCGAGCGTGGCATACGTGACGAGTCCCGGATAGGCGAGCGAATCGCCCGCCCGATACGAGAGCGGTGCCGCGGCCGGTCCGACCCGGCCGTCGGCAATCGCGAGCACGGAGGCCTGCCCCGACCGAGCTGCGCGCACCACGAGCCAGACCGGTACCGCTTCCCCGCCGGCCGCGATCGTGGTCGGCGCGGCGGCTTCGAGCACCTGCGAATCGGCTGTCACCAGCCGTCCGATGCTCGGCCAGCTCCACAGCGACGGCACCCCCGGTCCCGGCATCGACGCCGGCGCGCGGGGATTGTCGTCGAGCCGGTCCAACCCGTACGCGATCCGGTCGAGCCCCATCCGCGCCGACGCCTGCGCGTCATCCGGTGGCGCTACCTCGCCGGACCGCACCAGGTCGACGACCAACGCCCCGGCGAGGAGGACTCCCCAACCGGCGACCATGAGCAGGTGCTGGCCGCGAACCGCCCAGTGGGCGGAGATCGCGGCCGCCGCGAGGCCGGCGCCCGCGAGCGCCAGCGTGGAAAGCTCAAGAGTGCTCCACTCGGCCGCGGGGGGAGCGCCCGACGCCGCCGCCTCAAAGGGCGCGAGCAGGCACCCCCAGGCGAGCGCGAGCGCGCAACCGGCCAGCAGGAACCCGAGGTGCCGGCGGGCGTGATCGGTGATCGCGGGCCGGCCGTGCTGCCACCGGAGGGCACCGAGCGCCACGTAGAGCGCCGCCACGACGAGCAGCGCGCTCCAGAGCAACAGCCGCGTGAAGGCGTGGAGGAGCAACCAGAGCGGCAGCTGCCCGACGAAGACGCCGAGATCGCGATTCAAGTAGGGGTCGGAGACGCCGTAGGTGACACCCTGCCACGCGAGGGCAAAGGCGGGCCAGTCCCGGCCGGACCCGAGGCCCGTCACGAGGCCGAGCGTGACGCCGAGGGCGAGCGCGAGGGGAAGGAGGGTCGCGGGGGTGACCGCCTCGCGGATCTCGAGATTGGCCACCTGGCGGGAGATCTGCACCGAACCGATGGCGCGGTGGACGACGAGCAGGTGCCCAGTGAACCAGGCAGTGCCCACCAGGACGGCCGCGGCGTCGAGGGTGAGCCGGAGGAGGTGCACGCCCGAGACGAACCCCGCCGCCTCCGGGATGAGGGCCCCCGCCCACCAGCGGTCCGCCAGCAGGTCGGCAAGCCACTGCCCCGCGAACAGCAGGACGACGAGCGCGGCGGCCGTGCCGACCAGCCATCGTCCGCGCACGGGGGTCAGCCCGGCCCTTGCACACCCCGTTCCGAGAGCCAGTGCAGGACTTCCCGCTGGTATTCCGCGAGCGATCGCTCGTCCGTGGCTTCGAAACGGAGCACGAGGATCGGCTGGGTGTTGGAGGCCCGGATGAGGCCCCAGCCGTGGGCGAACGACATGCGGACGCCGTCGATGTCGTTCACGGGGTACCGCGCACGGAAGTGCGCCGTGGCCTCCTCGACGATGCCGAACTTGCGGTCGTCGGGACAGTCCACGCGGATTTCGGGCGTCGCAAAGGTGACCGGCAGGTCCGCAAGGTGGTGCGCGAGGCCGTGCGGCGCGCGCGACACGATTTCGAGCAGGCGGGCGGCGGCGAAGAGGGCGTCGTCGAACCCGAACCAGTCGCCGCCGAAGAACATGTGGCCGCTCATTTCGCCCGCGAGCACCGCGTGCAGCTCCTTCATGCGCGCCTTGATGAGCGAGTGGCCGGTCTTCCACATCTCGGGCTCGGCGCCCGCCGCGCGGAGGGCGGCGGGGAGGAGGTCGGAGCACTTCACGTCGAAGATGACCCGCGCGCCGCGACCGAAGCGGCGGACAGCGTCGCGTCCGAAGAGCACCAGCAGCTGGTCGCCGAAGAGCACGCGGCCGGTCTCGTCCACCGCGCCGATCCGGTCCGCGTCGCCGTCGAAGGCGATGCCGAGCTCGGCCCCGGTCCGCCGGACTTCCACCTGGAGGTCCACGAGATTCGCGGGCACGGTGGGGTCGGGGTGGTGGTTGGGAAAGGTTCCGTCGGAATCGCAGAAAAGTGGGAAGACCTCGGCGCCGAGCGCGCGGAGTGTCGCGACGGCAATGAGGCTCCCGACCCCGTTCCCGCAATCCACGACGACCCGCACGGGCCGGGCCAGCTGGTGCCGGGCGACGATCGCGTCCTTGTACCGCGCGAGCACGGAGCCGTCCGCCGACTCCCGCCCCTGGCGGGGCGGCGCCTGCTCCAGCGTGATGCGCTCGTAGAGGAGCTGGATGTCGTCGCCGTGCACCGACTCGCCGCCGAGCACCATCTTGAAGCCGTTGAACTCCGGCGGATTGTGGGAACCGGTGACCTGGACGCCGCCGTCGAGCGCCAGGTCGTGCACGCCGAAGTAGAGCGCCGGCGTCGGGAGCTCCCCCACATCCACCACGGTGGCCCCGGCCGCCGCCAACCCGGCGCGAAGCGAAGCGGCGAGCGCCACTCCTGAAGGACGGTTGTCTCGCCCGACGGCGAGGACCGGGTCCCGGCCGAGGTGCTCGCGCCCGAAGTCGGCGTAGGCCCGGCCGAGGGCGTGGGCGAGGTCGCCGGTCAGTTCGCTCCCGACCAGGCCGCGGATGTCGTATTGACGAAAGATGGATCGAGGGACGCGCACCGTGCCTCCCGGCCGGCTGGGGGGTCGACCGAGCTACTGGAAGGCGCGCTCGAAGAGGGAGGACGCAACGTTGAGCGTGCCGCTGAGCAGCGGAGCAGGCCAGACGCCGATGACGAGGAGGGCGGCGACAATGACCGCCACGACGACGACGGTGGCCCGCGGCAGGCGGGGGGCGTCGCCCGCGCCCGCGGGCGCCGGCTTCATGTACATGGCCATGATCACCGGGAGGTAGTAGCCCGCGGACACGGCGCTCGCGAGGACCAGCACCACGGGAATGAGCCACTGGCCGGCGACCACGAGCGACGAGAGGATCATCCACTTGCCGATGAAGCCGAACGTGCCGGGGAAGCCGAGCAGCGACAGCAGCACTACCGAGAACGCCGCGGCGGTCCAGGGACGCGCCCTGGCGAGGCCCGCGAGGTCGTCGGCGGTGAGGTCCCGTTCCCCGCCCCGCCCCAGCGCGCCGAGGAGCCCGAACGCCGCCAGACTGGTGAGCGAATAGGCCAGGAGATACGCCAGCACGGCCCCCGCCCCGAGGCGGGTGCCTGACCAGACGGCCGCGAGGATGTACCCGGCGTGCGCCACCGAGCTGTACGCCAGCATCCGCTTGACGGTCCGCTGCGCCAGTGCCATGAGGTTGCCGGCCACCATGGTCAGGATGGCCAGGATCCCGAGCACCGGCTGCCAGAGCTCGGCGTTGGCCGGAAACGTGACGAAGAGCAGCCGGGTCAGCGCGAGGAACCCCGCCGCCTTGATCCCGGTGGCCATCAGGCCCGTGACCGGCGTGGGCGCGCCGTCGTACACGTCGGGCGCCCACATGTGGAACGGGACCACGGACACCTTGAACAGGAAGCCGATCAGCAGCAGGCAGAGGCCGAGGGCCGCCATGACCGACAGTTCGCCCGTTTCGAAGAAGGTGCCGGCCATGACGAGGTTGGTGGTGCCGGTGGAGCCGTACACGAGCGCGATGCCGTACAGCAGGAACCCCGAGGCGAACGCGCCGATGAGGAAGTACTTGAGGCCGGCTTCCGCGGAGAAGGGGCTCCGGCGGTCGTAGGCGGCCAGGACGTACGCCGCCACCGACATCACCTCGAGGCCGAGGAAGACCATGATGAGGTCGTTGGCCCCGCCCAGCAGCATCATTCCGGCCGTGGCCAGGAGGATGAGTGTGTAGTACTCCGGTCCGCGAATCTCCTCGCGCTCGAGATAGTCGAGCGACAGGAGAATGGTGGCCGCGGCGGCAAGGAGAAAGATGCAGTTCCCGACGTAGCGGAAGCCATCGAGGGCCACCATCTGCGGGATACCGGCGGTGTCGGATGCCGTCCCCGCGAGCCAGGCGAGCGCCACGAGAGAGGCCCCGACCCCGGCCAGGCTGAGCCACCCGGCAAGCCGGGAATCCGCCGCGGTCTCGTGCCGCCAGGCGTTGACGAGGAGCACGCCGAGGGCCGTGAGCGAGAGCACCACCTCGGGAAGCAGCGCCAGCGTGACGCCCAACGGTGACGTCGTGTCGATCGGGCTCACGGATGACCCTCATTCACCGGCGCCGCGACCGCCTGGGCGCCCTGGGGGATGGCGTGCTGGACGCTCTCCACGAACTGCCGGCTCGTCGGCTCCATCCGCCGCAGGACTGGCGCCGGGTAGAGGCCGAGCCAGACGATCCCCGCCAGCAGGGGCGCCAGCACGGCCAGTTCGCGGGGCGTGAGGTCGGTCAGCGACTCGTTCTCGGGCTTGTCCAGCTTATTGAAGATGATGCGCTGCAGCGCCCAGAGGAGGTAGGCCGCGGCGAAGATCACGCCGGTCGTGGCGATGCCGGTGGCCCACGGGAACCGGCCGAAGCTCCCGAGCAGCACCAGGAACTCGCCGACGAACCCGTTCAGCCCGGGGAGCCCGATGGACGAGAGGGACACGAGGGTGAAGATCAGGCTGAACACCGGCACCACTCGCGCGATGCCGCCGAACGCCGCGATGTCCCGGGTGTGGCGCCGCTCGTAGAGCATGCCGATCAGGAAGAAGAGCGCGCCGGTGGACAGGCCGTGGTTGATCATGACCATCAGGGCGCCCTGCACGCTCTGCAGCGTGGCGGCCCAGATGCCGAGCATGACGAACCCGAGGTGGCTGACCGAGGAGTACGCCACGAGCTTCTTGATGTCGGGCTGGACCATGGCGACCAGCGCGCCATAGATAATGCCGACGACCGCCAGCACCACCGCGATCGTGGTGACGGCCGGACTGAACGCCACGTCCGGGAAGAACGGGATGGCGAACCGCAGGAAGCCGTAGGTGCCCATCTTGAGGAGGACGCCGGCCAGGATGACGGACCCGGCGGTGGGCGCCTCGACGTGCGCGTCGGGGAGCCAGGTGTGGAACGGGAAGATCGGCACCTTGATGGCGAAGGCGAGCGCGAAGGCGGCGAAGAGCCACGGTGCCCGTCCCCCGACCGCCGAGGCGTTGGCGAGGATGTGGTCGTACGAGAAGCTGAGCACGCCCGTGGCGGCGCCGACCATCCACGCCGTGACCAGAATGGCCACGAGCATCAGGAGCGACCCGACCATCGTGTAGATGAAGAACTTGATGGAGGCGTACAGGCGGTTGCTGCCGCCCCAGATCCCGATCAGGAAGTACATCGGGATCAGCATGACTTCCCAGAACACGTAGAACAGGAAGAGATCGAGGCTGATGAAGACACCGAGGATGCCGCTGAGCAGGACGAGCAGGAGCGCATAGAAGCCGCGCTCGCGCTGCGTGATGTAATTCCAACTGCCGAGCACGCAGAGCGGCATCGTCAGGGTCGTCAGGAGCACCATGAAGAGGGAGATGCCGTCGATCCCCACCCGGTAGGCGATGCCCCACTGCGGCATCCATGGAATGCTGGCGGCGAACTGCATGCCGCCCTCAGGCACGAAGCTCCACCAGAGCCCCGCCGACACGAGGAACTCGGCGAGCGAGACGGCCAGCGCGATGGACCGCGCCCGGGGGGCCGGTGCCGCGACCACCAGCAGCGCCCCGGCGACGGGCAGCAGGAGGAGGACCGGGACGACCCAGCCTTGGTACCCGATGAGGTTCAGCATGTCGGCCATAGCGGGTCAGCCCATCACGACGAAGAAGATGCCAAGCGCACCCACCAGGAAGACGGTGAGGTACAGGCCCACCTGGCCGGTCTGGAGGCGGGTGCCTATCCAGCCCAGGGTCCGCGCCAGCCCGGCCGAGCCCTCGACGCCGCCGCGGTCGATGATCCCCTGGTCCACGCCCTTCCAGAGCACCCGCTCGGACAGGCGGCGCAGCGGGCCGACGATGGCGGCCTCGTAGAACTCGTCCACGTAGTACTTGTGGTAGAGCACCTTCCAGAAGCCCGCCTCCGGCGCCGCCTGGCTCGCAGGGAGGATGGGCCGCGACATCGTCACGCGCCACCCGACCACCAGCCCGCCGACCGCGATCAGGATGGCCAGCCCGATGAGGACGAATTCCGTCTGTCCGTGCGGCATCTCCAGCGGGAAATAGTGGTGGGCGCCCTCGAGGACGGGGTCGAGCCAGTGCTCCAGCTTGGCGTCGCCACCGAAGAGCGCCGGGAGGTTCAGCAGGCCGCCGGCCGCGCTCAGGACGCCGAGCACCACCAGCGGCACCGTCATGATGGCCGGCGCCTCGTGCAGGTGCTTCCGCTCCTCGGCCCCGGTGCGGTTCTCGCCGAAAAAGGTCATCGCCATCAGCCGCGCCATGTAGAACGCCGTGAGCGCCGCCGCCACCACCCCGAAGAGCCAGAAGAGGCGGAACGCCGGAATCTCCGCGCCCCGGGCAAAGGCCGCCGCGAGAATCTCGTCCTTCGAGAAGAAGCCGGCGAACGGCGGGATGCCCGCGATGGCCAGCGTGGCGATGAGCATGAGGACGAAGGTCCACGGCATGGCGCGCCGGAGCCCGCCCATGTTCCGCATGTCCTGCGCGTCCTCGTGGGAGTGCGTGGCATGGTAGGCGTGATGCATGGAGTGGATCACGCTGCCGGCGCCGAGGAACAGCAGGGCCTTGAAGAAGGCATGCGTGACGAGGTGGAACACGCCCGCCACGTACGCGCCGGTGCCCACGGCCAGGAACATGTACCCCAGCTGGGAGACGGTGGAGTAGGCCAGGACCTTCTTGATGTCGTACTGCCGGAGCCCGATCGTCGCCGCGAAGAGCGCCGTCAGGGCGCCGATGCCGGCCACCACGGTGCTGGACAGCGGCGCCATGGCGAAGAGAATGTTCGTGCGAGCAACGAGGTAGACGCCCGCCGTGACCATCGTGGCCGCATGGATCAGGGCCGAGACGGGGGTCGGGCCGGCCATGGCGTCCGGCAGCCAGACGTAGAGCGGGATCTGGGCGGACTTGCCGGCGCAGCCGAGGAAGAGGAAGAGCGTGATCATGGTGACCAACGTGCCGCCGGCCGCCAGGTACCGGGGCGCCAACTCAGCGACCTCGAGGAAATTGAGGCTCCCGAGCGCCACCCAGATCAGGAACATGGCGACCATGAAGCCGAAGTCGCCGATGCGGTTCACGAGGAAGGCCTTCTTGCCCGCGTCCGCGTTGGCCTTGTCGCCGTACCAGAAGCCGATCAACAGGTAGGAACAGAGCCCGACGCCCTCCCAGCCGATGAAGAGCACCGGAAGGCTCGAGCCGAGCACCAGGACGAGCATGAAGACCACGAAAAGGTTCAGGTAGGCGAAGTACCGGGCATACCCCGGATCGCTGCGCATGTACCCGACACTGAAGAGATGAATCAGGCTGCCGACGCCGGTGACGACCATGAGCATGACCAGCGAGAGCCGGTCCACCAGGAAGCTCAGCTCGACGGTGAGCGCGCCGGCCGGAAGCCAGGTCCAGAGGTGCACCACGTGCGGCGTGGCCAGGCCGGCGAGGGCGTAGCTTCGGAAGATCAGGGCCACGACCGCGAAGGACCCGAGCAGCACGGCCGGCCCGACGACGCTGACGGCGGCCTTGGCGTCCGGCCGCCAGAGCGCGAGCGCCCCGTTGACCAGGAACCCGGCGAGCGGGAGGGCGACGGCGAGCCAGATGAGGTCGGCGGAGACGTACATCGTCAGCCCTGCAGCAGGGTGTTGGTCTTCAGGTCCACCGAGGTGGTGTGCCGGAAGACCGCGAGGATGATGGCGAGGCCGACCGCCGCCTCAGCGGCGGCGACGGCCATCACGAAGAACACCATGAGCTGGCCGCCGACCCCGTGGAACCGGGAGAGCGCGACGAAGGTCAGGTTGACGGCGTTGAGCATCAGCTCGACGCACATGAAGAGCACGATCGCGTTCCGGCGGATCAGCACGCCGAGCACCCCGATCGAGAACAGCAGGGCCGAGATCGCGAGGGCGGGACCGAGGAGCATCAGATCTTCCTCTTGGCCAGGACGACGGCCCCGATGATGGCCGCGAGCAGCAGCAGCGAGGTCACCTCGAAGGGCACCAGGTAGGTCGAGAAGAGCGGGCCGGCCACCGCGCCGACGACGCCCTGCGTCTCGGCGGCCTGGCGGGCGACCTCCGCGGTGGCGAACACCGCGGCCGGCGAGAGGTCGGTCGTGCCGGTCAGCTCGAACGCAAGCCGGGCGGGGTCGTATCCGGCCAGGCGGAGCAGGTACGCGCCGGTCCCCACGGCCAGGACGAGGGCGATGGCCTTCACCCCCGGCCCCCGGATGTCGCTCGCGGCGTCGCCCAGGTTGAGGAGCATGATCACGAAGATGAAGAGCACCATGATGGCGCCGGTGTAGACCAGCACCTGGATGGCGGCGATGAACGGCGCGCCGAGGATGAGGAACATCCCGGCCAGCGCGAGCATGGTCAGCACCAGCCAGATGGCCGCGGCGAGCGCGTTGCGCTGGAACACGCAGAAGAGCGCCGAGAGGACCGCGATCGTCCCCAACGCCATGAAGATCGTGTCGGCCACCTACTCCCCCCTCGGATCCGTCGGGTCCCAGAGGCTCGAGACCGGGTGCGTCTGGGCGGACAGCCGCTCCAGGTCGTAGACGAAGCGCCCGCGCTCGTACTCGGCATTCTCGTAGTGCACGCCCACGTGGATCGCCTCCTCGGGGCAGACTTCCTGGCAGTAGCCGCAGAAGACGCAGCGGAACTCGTCGATCTCGTAGATCAGCGGGTACCGGTTCCCGTCCTCGTCCTCGCCCGGGACGAGCTTGATGCAGTTGGCGGGGCAGATCTGGGGGCAGAGCCCGCACGCGACGCACTTCGACCGACCCTGCTCATCGGTCAGCATCCGGTGCGTGCCGCGCCACCGGGGGCTGATGGTCCACGTCTCCGTGCTCCGCTCCTCGGGGTACTGCATCGTGATCTTCGGCCGGAAGAGGTGCCGGAACGTGAGCGCCATCCCCTTCAGGGTCGCGCGCACGTAGCTGGCCTCGCTGCCGGGACGATGCATCACCTTCACGCCGATTGCCATGACGAACCCCTCAGGCCGCCCGCGCGCGCCGCGGGGCGGGCGCGGGGGAGCGGATGGACGAACCGCGAATAAGGCGCCCGCGGTCCAGGACCCGGAACACGAAGGCGAGCACCGGGACGTTGAACAGGAAGAGCAGCCCGGAGCGCGCGGCCACGCTCGTCACGCCGAGCGGACCGTCCACCACCCAAACGGCCACGGCCACGAAGAGGACATAGGCCAGGCCCATCGGGATGAGCACCTTCCAGCCAAGCGCCATGAGCTGGTCGTAGCGGAAGCGCGGCAGGGTCCACCGCACCCACATAAAGAGGAACAGGAAGAGGAGGCACTTGGTGAAGAAGACGACCGCGGTGAGAAGGAACTGCGCCATCCCCCCCGCCTCGTCCCAGTGCGTGCCCGGGATATCCCACCCGCCGAGGAAGAGCGTGGTGAACATCATGGAGATCGTCACCATGGCGGCGAACTCCGCGATCATGAACGCGGAGAACTTCATGGCGCTGTACTCGGTGTGGTAGCCGGCCACCAGCTCGGACTCCGACTCCGGCATGTCGAACGGCACACGATTGGTTTCGGCAAACCCCGAGACGAGGAAGATGAATGCCGAGAGGCCGAGCGGGAGCACGAGCCAGCCGAACGGCCCCTGCTGCTGCGCCGTCACGATCTCGACGAACGACACGTTGCCGACGAGGAGGAGGACTGGGATGACGCTGAGGCCCATCGCGACCTCGTAGCTCACCATCTGGGCCGTGGCCCGGAGCCCGCCCATCAGGCTGTACTTGTTGTTGGACGCCCACCCGCCGAGCGCGATGCCGTATACCCCCACGGAGCTCACGGCGAGCACGTAGAGGAAACCGATCGGCAGCACGGTGACCGCCGCGGCGGTGGAGCCGTGGTGGACGATCCGCCCGAGCAGCGGGAGCGTCACGTCGAACTCGAGCGGGATCGGGGCGGCCCAGGGGATGGTGAGGGGGATCATGAGCGCGGCCATCAGGGAGATGGCCGGGGCGATCACGAAGAGCACCTTGCTCGCGCCGCCGGGGATGACCTCTTCCTTCAGGATGTTCTTCAGCCCGTCGGCGAGCGGCTGGAACAGCCCCTTGGGGCCGGCCCGGTTCGGTCCGACGCGGTCCTGGATCCAGGCCGCGATCCATCGCTCCAGGAGCGTCGCGTAGGCCACCAGGATCATGACGAAGGTGAACACCACCACCAGCTTGACCACCGACACCAGGATGAAGCCCTTCATTTCCGGTGTCATCAGGCCGCTCCCGCCGCGGCGGGCGCCGCCGCCCGGCCGCTGAGGCCGAGCCCCGGATACGTCAGCCCCGCGAGGGCCGGCCAATGCGCCCCGAGCGCCGCGAACGCCTCCGCGGAGGTGCCGGGCGCGCCCGCGGCGTCGCCTCCGGACTCCATGGCTCCGGCGGCGACCCACCAGGCGGGCCGGGCCATGCCCGGGGCCGACCGGGCCTGGTGGTACCGCTGGACGCGTCCATCGCGGTTCATCCAGGTCCCGTGCTCCTCGGCCATCGTCGTGATGGGGAGGATGAGGCCGGCGCGCTCCCAGGCGGCGGACTCCACCGTCCCGAGCACCACCACGTTACCGGCACCGGCCAGCGCGGCCGCCTCCGCCTCGGTGAGCGACACATCCAGCAGGACGACGAGCGCGGCCTTGCCGGCCGCCGCCAGGGCCGAGGCCCACGTGGTGTCGAATCCCAGTTGACGGGCCCCCTCGAGATTGGGCGCCCGCTCCGCACGGAGGGCCAGGCCGGGCACCCCGGCCAGCGGTGCCTCGTCGCCCAGCGGCACCTGCACGGCGCCTGTGAGCGCGTAACGCCCCAGCATCCGGGTGACCCAGCCGAGCGACTCGAGACTCGCGCGCCCGGAGGCCAGCACGACCGCGCTGCCGGCCCCGCCCTTCGTCACCTGGGCCAGCCGCGCGAGGGCGGTATCCCAGTCCACGGCCACGTGCCCGGCCCCCTCGAGAACCAGCGGGGCCTCGACCCGGTCGCCGCGGTTCATCCAGCGGTAGTGCATCCGGCCCTCGTCGCACATGAAGTGGCGGTTTACCTCGAGATTGGCGCGCGGACGGAGCCGGACGACGGTGTTGTCGCGGGTGTCGATCGTGATGTTGCAGCCCTGTGTGCAGCCGGGGCAGACGCTCGGCGTGCGGTCGAGGTCCCACGCGCGCGCCTTGTGCAGGAAGTCCTTCGAGATGAGCGACCCCACCGGGCAGAGGTCCACGACGTTGCCGGCCCAGGGGTGGTCAAGTTCGCGGTCGGGGAAGATCCCGATCGTGGCCCGGTCGCCGCGCTCCGACACGTTCAGCACGCCGTCCTCCGCCACGTCGTCCATGAAACGGACGCACCGGGTGCAGAGGATGCACCGGTTGGGCACGTAGAGGACATCGGGTCCGAACTCCTCGACGGGGTTGTACCGCTTGGGATAGTCGTCGTGGCGGCCGGCGGCGCGCCCCTCCTGGAAGGTGTAGTCCTGCAGCTCGCACTCCCCCGCCTGGTCGCAGATGGGGCAGTCGAGTGGGTGGTTGGCCAGGAGGAACTCGAGGACGCCCTCGCGCGCCTGCTTGGCGGGCGCGCTGTTGACATGCACCACCTGGCCGTCGGCCACGGTGGTGACGCAGGCGGGCATCAGCTTGGGCGCCTTCTCGACCTCCACCAGGCACATGCGGCAGACGGCCGGCGACGGCAGCGACGGGTGGTAGCAGTAGTGGGGGATGAGGACACCGGCCTGCTTGGCGGCCTCGATGATGGAGGTGCCCTTCGGGACGCTCACCTGGGCGCCGTCGATCGTGACGGTCACGCGGTCGGTCATCGGGTCAGGCCATTGCGAGCGCCGGCTGGCGCGCGCCGCTGAGGTAGGCGTCGAACTCAGAGCGGAATTTCGCGATGCCGCTCACGATGGGCGCGGCGCATGAGTCGCTGAGCACGCAGATCGTCTTGCCGGTCATGTTCTCGGACAGGCTGAGGAGCAGGTCGAGGTCCGACGCCTTTCCCTTCCCCGCCAGGATCCGCTCGAGGATCTTGGTGGTCCAGGCGGTGCCCTCGCGGCACTGGGTGCACTGGGCGCACGACTCGTGCGCGTAGAAGCGGGCGAGCCGCCAGATCTGGTACACCATGTCGGTCGAGTCGTCCATGACGATCATGCCGGCGGACCCGAGCATCGATCCGCGCGCCACGACCCCCTCGTAGTCAAGGAGGCAGTCCTCCGTCTCGGCCGCCGTCATGATCGGCACCGAGGAGCCGCCCGGGATCACCGCCTTCAGCGTGCGGCCCGGCTTCATGCCGCCGCACATGTCGAAGATCAGGTCCTTCATCGGCGTCCCCATGGTGACCTCGTAGTTGCCGGGCCGCTGGACGTGGCCGCACACGGAGATCAGCTTGGTGCCGGTGCTCTTCGGGTTGCTGAGGCAGAGGCCCTTGTACCACTCGGCGCCGCGATTGAGGATGTGCGACACCGAGGCGAGGGTCTCGACGTTGTTGATGGTGGTCGGGAGCGCGAAGAGGCCGGCCTGCGCGGGGAACGGGGGCTTGATGCGCGGGTTGCCGCGGCGGCCCTCGATCGAGTTCATCATCGCGGTCTCTTCGCCGCAGATGTACGCCCCCGCCCCGCGGTGGAGCACGATGTCGATCCGCTTGCCCGAGCCGAACACGTCGGCGCCGAGCGCCCCCTTGGCGTAGGCCTCCGCCACGGCGGCCGTCATGACGCGCAGCGGCTCGGTGAACTCGCCGCGGATGTAGATGTAGCAGCGCTCCGCCCCGATGGCGTACGCCGCGATGGCGCACCCCTCGATGAGCTGGTGCGGCGTCCAGCGCATGATCTCGCGGTCCTTGAAGGTGCCCGGCTCCGACTCGTCGGCGTTGCAGACGAGGTAGTGCGGCTTCCCGTCGCCCTTGGGCATGAAGGACCACTTGAGGCCGGTCGGGAACCCGGCGCCGCCGCGGCCGCGCAGCCCGGAGCCCTTGACCTCCTCGATGATCGCGTCGGGCGTCATCCCGAGCGCCTTCCGCAGCGCCGCGTACCCGCCGCGCTGGACCCAGCCGTCGAAGGTGCGCGCCCCTGCGTCGCCGAAGTGCTTCGAGAGCACCGGCGTCTCCTTCGGGTGCGCTGGGTGCGGGTATCCCATTACTTGTACCCCTGCAGGATGCCGGCGACCCGCTCCGGCGTCACGCTCTCGATGAAGTCGTCGTTGATCATGATCGGGGTGGCGAACCCGCAGGCCCCGAGACACTCGACCTCGGACACCGTGAAGCGCCCGTCGGGGCTCGTGGCGCCGAGCTCGCCGCAGCCCGTCTCCCGGAGCAGCGCCTCCATCACGGCCTCCGCGCCGCAGAGGTTGCACGGCGACGTCGTGCAGACCTGGATGAAGTGCCGGCCGACCGGGTGGGTGTGGTACATCGTGTAGAAGGTGACGACGCCCTTCACGTACGCCGGCGTCAGGCCCAGCACCTCGGCCACCTCCGCCATGGCGGGCTCCGAGATCCAACCCCGCTCCTCCTGCACCATCCAGAGCGCCGGGAGGAGGCAGGCCTGCTTCGTCGGGTACTGCGGGAAGAGCGCCTCCAGCCGGGCCAGGACGCGTCCGGTGAAGACCGCCTGGTGCGGCGCGTCGGCGTGGCCGTGCGTGGTGCCGCTCATCGATCGATTTCTCCCATGACGATATCGACGCTCGCGTTGGTGGCGATCACGTCGGAGAGGAGCGCGCCCTCGCACATCTGGGGCAGCGCCGAAAGATTCAGGAACGACGGCGGCCGGATCCGCCACCGGACCGGCTTGGCGGTGCCGTCGGAGACGAAGTAGTAGCCCAGCTCTCCCTTGGGGTTCTCGATGCCGAGGTACGCCTCGCCGACGGGGGGACGGATCCCTTCCATCACCTGCTTGAAGTGGTGGATCATCGACTCCATGTCGCTCATGGCGCGCGATTTCGGCGGCAGGATGACCCGCGCGTCGTCCACGTTGACCGGCGCCCCGCGCAGCCCGGCCAGCCGGTCGAGCGCCTGCTCGAGGATGCGGGTGGACTGGAACATCTCCTCGAGGCGCACCAGGTAGCGGTCGTAGTTGTCGCCGTGCTCGCCCACCGGGACATCGAAGTCGTACGTGTCGTAGCCCAGGTAGGGGCGGTCCTTGCGGACGTCGTAGTCCACGCCGGTGGAGCGGAGGAGCGGCCCCGACAGCGAGCCGTTGACCGCGGCCTCGCGGCTGATGACACCGACGCCCTGGTTGCGGCCGCACCAGATGGCGTTCTTGGTGAACATCGTGTCCACTTCCTGCAGGACCTTGGGGAAGGTCTGGCAGAAGTCGCGCAGCCCCGCCTCCCACCCCTCGGGAATGTCGGCCATCATCCCGCCCACGCGGGTGAGCGACGTGGTGAGCCGCGCGCCGGTCCAGGCCTCCTGCAAGTTGTAGATCCGCTCCCGCTGGTAGAAGAGCCAGAGGAACGGCGTGAACGCGCCGATGTCGATGCCGGTGGTGCCGAGCCAGACGATGTGGCTGATGATCCGGCTCATTTCGCACGCGATGACCCGGAGCACCTGGCACCGCTCGGTGATCTCGATGCCCATCAGCTTCTCGGACGCCATGGCGAGGCAGACGTTGTTGGCCATCGGCGAGAGATAGTCGGTGCGGTCGGTCAGCGGGATGATCTGGTTGTAGTGCCGGTACTCGGCCAGCTTCTCGAAGCCCGAGTGCAGGTACCCGATGTGCGGGATGCAGCGGGTGACGGTCTCGCCGTCGAGCTCGATGACCAGCCGCAGCACGCCGTGCGTGGCGGGGTGCTGCGGGCCGATGTTGATGAGGGTGTGCTCGGAGGCGAAGTCGTCGGCCTCGCGGGCGCGCGCGCCCAGCGGGACGCGGATGTCCCGGCCCGCGGCGTCGACGCCCGGCGTGCTCAGCTCGAATTCCACGGTGCGCGTGCTCACGAGACCTCCCCCCGCTCGCCGCGCCCCAGACGCTCGCGCATTTCCACGCTCAGCTCCCGGTACGACTCGGCGATGGACAGCTCCTCGAGCGAGTAGTGCGCCTCGGGGTTGGCGGCGAGCGCCTGGCGAGTCTGCTCGGAGCGGCTGAAGTGGCCGCGCAGCGGGAAGTCCTTCCGGAGCGGAAAGCCCTCGGCGTAGGTCTCCCACATCAGGATGCGGCGCAGGTCGGGGTGGTTCCGGAAGGTGACGCCGAACATGTCGAACACCTCGCGCTCCAGCCAGTTGGCGCCGGCCCAGAGGTCGCACACGCTCTCCACCTCGAGCGGCTGCGCCTTGTCGAGCTCCAGCTTGATCCGGAGGTCGGCGCGGCGCGCGAGCGAGCGGAGCTGATAGACCACCTCGAGGGGGAGTTCTCCGTCGCGGTACTCGACGGCCGTGAGGTCGGTCAGGTAGTCGAAGCCCTGGCCGGGATCGTCGCGCAGCCAGGACAGGACCTCGTGCGCCCGGTCGGCCGCGACCCATACGACGGTGTCGCCGCAGATGACACGGTCACGGAGGATGGAATTCCCGAAGCGGGCCCGGAGCGCCGCGACGGACGGCGAGGCGGCAGCGGCGGCGGTCATGAGGAGCGGGTCTGGTGGACGGAGTTGCCGAAGGGTTCGGAGATTTCGTCGATCAGCGCGGGGGCCCGGAAGAGCCCGTCGGGACCGAGCGTGCGCTCGACGCGAAGCTGCTGGTCGGTCAGGCTTTCGCCCATGATCTTCTTCTGCAGCAGGAAGATGGCGTAGAGCAGCCCCTCCGGCCGGGGCGGGCAGCCCGGGACGTAGACGTCCACCGGGATGATGGTGTCGATGCCCTGCACCATGGCGTAGTTGTCGAAGATGCCGCCGGAGGAGGCGCAGGCGCCCATCGAGATGGACCACTTCGGCTGCGGCATCTGGTCCCACACGCGCCGGATGACCGGGGCCAGCTTGAACGGCAGTCGCCCGGCGCAGATGAGGACGTCGGCCTGGCGGGGCGTGAAGCCCTGCCGCTCCATCCCGAAGCGCGAGATGTCATAGCGACCGGCCGCGGTGGCCATGAACTCGATGGCGCAGCAGGCGGTGCCGAAGGGCATCGGCCAGAGGGAGCGGGTGCGCGACCAGTTCACCAGGTCCGAGAGCCGGGCCGTCACCCAATTGGGGGACTCCCCGGAGACCTCGGCGACGCCCTGGCCCGCGTCGGGGCCGGTCAATCCCATTGCAGCGCTCCCCGCTTCCACACGTAGAGGTAGCCGACCGCGAGGATCAGCACGAAGACCAACATTTCGACGAGCAGGAAGAGGCGGTCGGCCACCAGCTGCTGGAAGGCCACCGCCCACGGCACCATGAACACGGTCTCGATGTCGAACAGGATGAAGAGCATGGCGACGAGGTAGAACTTGACCGAGAACCGCTCCCGGGCGTCGCCGAGGACCGGCATGCCGGACTCGTAGGGCGACTGCTTCACCGCGGTCTTCCGGCGCGTCCCGAGCAGGAGGCCGAGGCCGTGCGACAGCCCCAGCATGGCGACCGCCGTGACGATCACGATGGCCAGCATGAAGAGCAGCGGAATGTATGGCGAGAGGTTCAGGGAGCACCATCCTGACAAGGGCTGGGCCGCAGAGCGACACAAAGTTAACAGAGGCCTCAGCGAGGTCAACCCAAGTCGTGACCCGAGGCGCACCTAGGCGTTGCGGCGAGACCCCGGCGCCGGGTACCTTTCCCGGCGATTTCACCCATTCCGAGGCGCGAGCCGTCATGTCCATCAAGTCCGACCGCTGGATCCGCCGCATGGCCCGGGAACACGCGATGATCGAACCGTTCGAGGACCGCCAGGTCCGCCGGACGGACGCGCACGGCCGCCAGGTCATTTCGTACGGGGTGTCCTCCTACGGCTACGACATGCGGGTCGCACCGGAATTCAAGATCTTCACCAACGCGCTGTCGGCGATCGTGGACCCGAAGGCGTTCGACGCCAAGAGCTTCGTGGAGTTCGAGGGCGAGAGCTGCATTGTGCCGCCCAACAGCTTCGCGCTCGCCCGCTCCATCGAGTACTTCCGCATCCCGCGCAACGTCCTGACGATCTGCGTCGGCAAGTCCACCTACGCCCGGTGCGGCATCATCACCAACGTGACGCCCTTCGAGCCGGAGTGGGAGGGATTCGTCACGCTCGAGATCAGCAACACCACGCCCCTGCCCGCCCGCGTGTACGCGAACGAGGGCATCTGCCAGGTGCTCTTCTTCGAGGCGGACGCGGACGACGAGTGCGAGGTGAGCTACAAGGACAAGGCCGGGAAGTACCAGGGGCAGGTCGGCGTCACGCTGCCGCGCCTCTAGCGCGCCGGCGCCCGCAACTCCGCCACCGCCCCCTCGACAAGGGCCGCCGCCCGGTTCGTCCGCGCGGCGAGGTCGGCCACCTCGGCGGCCGCCAGCACCGCGTCCCCGTCCGCAATGGACGCTTCCAGGCCAGGCAATCCCACCGCCCCATAGCCGTCGTCCCTTCCAGGCGCAAAGAGAATGTTCCGGTAAAACGGTCGGCCCGGGATTCCTTCCGGCCGCGCGAACGCCTGTTCCGCCATTCGGAGCGAGTCGTTCGCGGCGGCGAGCGCCGCCGCCCGGGGTGCGCGCCCGCCCCGCGCCGCGCTCAGCGCCGTCAGCGCCGAGTCGAACGAGGTGCCGGCGGCCGTGAGGCGCGCGACCGCGCTGTCGAGCCCGCCCCACCCCGCCACGGTCATCCCGCTCGCCGCCGCCTGGGTCCGGCGGGTCGAGCCCATTTGTCCCACAACCCGGCCGAATTCGGCGAAATCGAAGGGGAGCAGGTCCGTGTTGGCCAGGCGCGTCACGGCGATGGCGGCCATCCTTGCCGCGGCCGCGTGGCTCAGGTACCCCGGGTCGCCGAACCGTTCCATCCAGTTGAAAGAATCATACGCGGAGTGGTACACGCCGTACCTGCCCCCGAACCCGAAGTCGAATGAGGGAATGCCCAGCACGTTGTAGAAGCCGGCGAAGTCGCTCCCGCCGCCAAGATCTCCAATCGGCACCGACGCCGAATCGGTGGGGCGGGTGTTGCGCCGCCATGCTTCGTAGACGGACACCGAGTCTCCCGGCTGGCGTGCCGAGGCCGCGAGGTCCCGGATGAAGGCCCAGAGGGACGCGGTCCCGGCGGCGTGGAAGTTCCGGCCATTGGCGCTGACATCGAGGTTGAGGTACGCCACCGCCTTCTCGCGCAGCGTATCCGCCATCTGCTCCACGTACTCCATCGAGCCGACCAGCCCCCATTCCTCGCCGTCCCAGGTGGCGAGCACGATGGTCCGCTTCGGCCGGAACCCGGCGGCCGCCGCGTCGCCGATGGCCCGGCCCGCCTCGAGGATGGTCGAGACGCCGCTCACGTTATCCGCCGCCCCCGGCCCCCAGGCGTCCCGGTGCCCTCCCGCGATGACCCACCGACCCGGCCAAGCCGTTCCGCGCATCACGGCGATGGTGTTCGTGATGGTCTTGTACGCCGCCTCGCCCCGCTGGGCCCAGACCGCCACCCGCACCGTCACCTCACCGCCGCCGATGCGATAGCGGAAGGGCAGCCCGCCTTGCCACGCCTGCGGCACCTCGGGGCCCTCGAGCGGCTGGAGGATCGCCTGCGCATTGCGATACCCGATCGGCACCACCGGAATTCGGGGGCCGGGGATCGAGTCCTGCGGGAGGTGAGTCGCATCGAGGGTGGACGGCCATCCGGGAGTGGATTGGTCGCCTCGTGTCTCCACGCCCAGGCTGCCCCGCTGCGGTGAGTCGGGATGGCGCATCGGTCCGTTCGGATAGGTGGGCCCGACGAAATAGCCGTCGTCCTGCGGGTCCGAGTAGAGCAAGAGCGCCGCGGCGCCGTGGGCCTCGGCCTCGCGCGCCTTGATTCCGCGGTGGGACCGCCCGTAGCGGGCAAGCACCACCCGACCCTCCACGCTGACCCCGATCGAATCGAGAGCCCTGTAGTCCGCCGGCAGGCCGTAGTTCACGTACACCACCCCGCCGGTGACGTCGCCCACCCCGCTGTAGCCGTTCATGGCCGGCCAGATCTCCCCGTGCGTTGCGGGATCCTCGCGAAGCGCCGGTTCCGTCAGGACCAGGCGACGGGGGGTCGGCCGGACCAGCTCGACGATCGCCGAGTCCTGGAAGGGGATGTAGACGCGGAACGAGACGCTCGCGGTGTCGAAGCCGGCAAGGGCGAGCTGCCGGTTGACGTAGCCGGCGGTCCTGGCCTGCGCGGGCGTGCCCGCGACGTGCGGCGTGGCCGCGAGTGTGCGGGAATCCTTCCTGACCGAGGCGGGCGTGATGAGGGTGTCGAGCATCCGCTCGAGCGTCCGCTGGCGAGCCGACGCGACCGTGGTGAAGCCGGCCACGGACTGGGCGACAACCACCCCCGGCAGGGGGATGAGGGCGAGGACGGCGAGCAACGCGAATCGGAAACGGATCATGCCCGCATCCCGTAGGAGGTGAGGCGGAAATATCCACCCGCCCCGCTGCATCGACAACCTCAATTCGTGGAGCGTCCCGTGCGCGCAGGCCTGTTCGTCATTTCCTGCCTCCTTGCCACGCCGTTGCTGGCCCAGGATACCGCCGCGTCCCCCAAGCCCGTCCCGCCCCCCACCTCGGATCTCTCGCCGTTCCGGCGTCTCGACCTTCCCACCCCGGGGATGATCCGGACGGGGAGCGGCGCACCGGGAGGCAGCTACTGGCAGCAGCGGGCGGACTACGTCATCCGGGCCACCCTCGACACGGTCGAGCGCCGGCTCACGGGCGAGGAACAGATCACGTACGCCAACAACTCCTCGGATACGCTTCGCTACGTCTGGATCCAGCTCGACCAGAACGTGTTCAGCCGGTCGAGTCGGGGCACCGCCATCATGCCACCCAACACGCGCTTCGGCCCCCGCGGCGCGGACGGCGGCGTGACGCTGACCCGCGTGGCGGTGGGCGCGCCGGCCAGGGGCACCGGGAAGCCGGCACGCCCCGCAGTGGAGGCCGCCCACCAGGTCAACGGCACGATGATGCGTGTGGACCTCCCCCGCCCCCTGCCGCCGAAGGACCGGATTACGCTGGAGTTCGCCTGGTCCTTCCCGTTCGACACGACGATCACCAACCGGATGGGGATCGAGCTGGTGGACGGGAGTTACGTCTACGAGGTGGCGCAGTGGTATCCACGGTTGGCGGTCTACGACGACGTGCGGGGGTGGAACACCGAGCAGTACCTCGGGCAGGGCGAGTTCTACCTCGAATACGGCACGTTCGACGTCAGCCTGACGGTGCCCGCCAACATGATCGTGGGTGCCACGGGGGTGCTGCAGAATCCCGCCGAGGTGCTGACGGCGGCACAGCGCACGAGGCTGGCCAGCGCCCGGACCAGCGACGCCACGGTGGTGATCCGCGGGAAGGACGAGATCGACGACCCCGCATCCCGCCCGCGGCCCGCGTCGGGGATGCTTACCTGGCGGTTCCACGCCGACAGCGTGCGCGACTTCGCGTGGGCGGCCGCCCGCCACTTCATCTGGGACGCGGTAGGGGTCAACCAGGGGAAGACGCTCGCCATGAGCCTCTACCCGCCGTCGGCCGACTCGATCTGGAAGGAGTCGAGCCAGTATGCGAAGTTCGCGCTCGAGGCCTATTCCCGTCAGTGGTTCCCGTACCCCTACCCCGTGGCGATCAACGTGAACGGGCCGGAGGGCGGGATGGAATACCCGATGATCGTCTTCTGCGGCAACCGCACCAACGCCCAGGCGCTCTACAGCGTCACCGACCACGAATTCGGCCACACCTGGTTCCCGATGGTCGTGGGCAACAACGAACGGCTCTATCCGTGGATGGACGAGGGCTTCAACACCTTCATGAACTACTACAACTGGAAGCTCCGCTACCCGGACACGCCCAACCGGCGCGGCAACGCGCAGGCCTACGTCGGCTATGCGCTTTCGGGCCGCGAGGTCCCGATCTTCACTCCGGCCGACCGGGTGCCGGCCCCCCTCCTCGGTCACGCCGCGTACAACAAGCCCGGCCTCGGGCTCATCATCCTGCGCGACCAGGTCCTCGGCCCCGACCGGTTCGACCCGGCGTTCCGTGAGTACATCCGGCGGTGGGCCTTCAAGCACCCGACCCCGGCCGACTTCTTCCGGACGATGGAGGACGGGGTGGGGGAGGATCTGAGCTGGTTCTGGCGTTCGTGGTTCTACACCACGGAAACGCTGGACCAGGCGGTGGACTCGATCAAGGTCGTGGAGCGCCAGGGCGCACCGCAGTCGCGGGTGTACCTGCAGAACGTCGGGCCGATGGTCATGCCGGTGGACCTGACGCTGTACTTCGAGGGGGCGCCGCCCGAACAGCGCCGGCTGCCGGTGGAAGTGTGGTATAGCGGGAAGGGCTATATCCTCGCTGTGCCGGACCGGCGCGTGGTAGGCGTGGTCGTGGACCCGGCGGAGGTGTTCCCGGACGTGAACCGCGCGAACAACAAGACGGGCCAGGTGCCGGCACCGACCCCCTGACTGCCGCCTCCCTCAGGGAACGAGGGAGGTGATCTCGAAGGTCATGAGCGCAGGGTTGGCGGGGTTCCTCGCCGCAAAGACAAAGGTGCGCCCCGCCACGGTCTCGACCGTGGCGGTGTGCAGCCCCTGGGCCACGAGGTACTTGGCAAGAAAGACCGGCTGCGACGGGGACCCCGCCAGCGAGTAGACGTGGAGCCCGGCGTTCGGCCCGTTCTCCGCGCTGAACACCAGCAGCTTGCCGTCTGCGCTCACCTGGACGTCGCTCACGGTGGTGATGCCGCTC